>Ga0123356_10000117_pt1 | contig 86612 bp, 87 predicted proteins | sample TergutEmb28metaG_2_FD_92546 | JGI IMG/M metagenome (GOLD analysis project Ga0123356, IMG submission 92546) | Embiratermes neotenicus P3 segment gut microbial communities from Petit-Saut dam, French Guiana - Emb289 P3 | ecosystem: Host-associated > Arthropoda: Insects > Digestive system > Gut ...
CATGGAAAAGTAACATAAATAAAACACCTCAACTAAAAACCACACAACTAATTGTGCGGTTTTTTTGGAGCTTCCGGGCGGACTTGAACCGCTGACCTCCCCCTTACCAAGGGGGTGCTCTACCGACTGAGCTACGGAAGCACGCACAACACCTAAGCATATAATTACAACCTGTAGACTACCATAGAGCCGAAAAAAATGCAACAAAAAACCCGACCTTTACAGACCGGGTTTTTTACTAATCTCTTATTCGACGTACTCGCCGCCGCCGCGGTTTAGGATTTTCTCATCAATTCTTGCTTTAATGTCCACGAAAAAGTCTGCGATTTCATTGCGGAAGATGTAGATTGCTGTGACAGCGGCTGCTATAAAAACAAATGCCGCGATAGCGGAAAATACCAGTTTGTTGCTTTTCATATCATAACTCCTTCAGTAAATTAATTTGGTAAAGATGATATTACACTATATTCTTTCTAAAGTCAACTGTGCAATAAGCCCTGTCACTACACCCGTGACAATTCCTGCAATAATCAGCATCGGCAGATACAACGCTATGCTTGGAGTGCCCGTGATAATGACCGCTGCAGCTATCTGCCCGATATTGTGAAAAACCGCCCCTGCCGCACCGCATACCCAAATTTGCTTCTTGGTAACAAAGCGCTTGAGAACTACCTGTACGGTAAACGCAAGCAGCCCACCCGTCAGGCTGTATGCAAAAGCAACCAATCTGCCTGTAAATAAAGCCCCAAGCAAAATACGGCACAATAAAATCGCAAATGCGTCAACTTTCGTAAGTTTTATGTCCGTCTCTTTTCGCTCAAAAAACAAAGCAAACAATATTACGGCATTTGCAAGCCCAAGCTTAACACCCGGCACAGGAATTGGTATGGGTATTTGCGCCTCAACCATAAAGATAATCAAAGCCACGGCGGTCAGTATTGACATTAATGTTAGTTTTTTTATCGCCATATAATCCTCAGCCTACCACAGCATCAATATCGGATTTGCCCTCAACCGTTATAACAAGCCTGTTTGGCAGACAAACTATCGGAGTTAAGCCTCCTGTGTGCCAGCCCTGACGCACACATGTGCCATCAAAGCAGTTTGCACTTATCACACGTATGCGGCCTTGCTCCACAGCTATAATATTAGTCCCGCCGTTAAATTCTACGCTTATATTAAAAGGCTCACTTACCATTCCTAAATTACCCGTATGTATCAGCTGTCCGTTTTGATATATCTTTACCGTGTCACCTTGTTTTCGTGCAAAAATAAACACTGCAATCACAGATAGCAGTATGATTGCGCCAAAAATAATTATCCAAAACCTGTTTGATTTCAACCTGCAAACCTCACATCACCGAATATTTGGACTTCGCCGTTTTCAAGCACAAGCACAGCCCCGATAAAACCCGGCACTCGCTCAAATAAAGCTGCTGCTTCTCTGCTACCCGCCAGTATAACAATCGTCGAAAGCCCCTCTCCGATAATTGCATTATCCGCCACTACCGTAGCACTGACAATATCGCTGATTACGGGCATGCCCGTGCCGGGGTCTAAAATATGGTGATACCACACACCGCTCTCATCAAAACCCCGTTCATATATTCCGGAGCTGACAACCGAAGCTCCTACTATTTCTATCACACCGATGTATTCATCAGCACTGCCAAAAGGTGCTCTGATACCAAGCCGCCATGGTTTGTCATCGCCTCTGCTGCCAATGGTTACAATATCACCACCCAAGTCAATAAGTGCACTCGTTACACCTTGCTCAGCCAAATATAAGGCTATCTTGTCGGCTATGTAACCCTTTGCAATTGCACCCAAATCTATCCATGCGTCGGGGTTTTCCAAATGCACGAAATTCCCGTTAATGTTCACTTGACGATAATTGACAGTCGCTTGAGCCGCATCAATTTCCGCCTTATCGGGAACACTTTTGTTACCCCCAAAATCCCACAACCGGCTAAGTCTGCCGAGTGTTATATCAAACATACCCCCGGACAGTTCTCCAAACTCTATCCCCGCTCGCATAACCTCAATCGTTTGAGAGCTTACCGCGGCAGGCTCACCACCTGCATGATTTATCTGCCAAACATCGCTGCCCTCTATTGTTATGCTAAAAAGCTTTTCATACTCAAGGCATATGTCAAACGCTCTGCCCATCACATCGGTTAGTTTGTCGATGTCATCGGCAGCGCCGTGAATGGTTATTGTGCAAAATGTATCAAGAAGCAGCCGGGTCTCACTTACTTGCTCACCCGCCTGCATATTTTCACAGCCGCTAATTGCAACCGTAAATATAATCAGAAGCACCGATATTTTTATCACTAATAAGCTACGATACATTTTTTTATACATATTTCGGCACAATGTCCGCACCCGTCGCATTTTGTATAGTCAATAACAGCCAAGGACTCATTGACCGCAATTGCTCCTGCATGACATTCACGCACACATTTCATACAGGATATACAGCCTCTGCCGCACTTGTCTTTAACAATCGCACCTTTTTCGGTATTTCTGCATAAAATCGCAACATGAACCGGCATTTTCTCCACAGAGATAACCCCTGTCGGACATACCTTTAAGCAAACCTCGCAGCCGCTGCATCTGCGTATATCCACATGTGCAATATCTTTTGTGATACAGATTGCATGGCTCGGACATATTTTCACGCAATCCCCAAAACCGAGGCAACCAAATGAACACGAGCCTTGTCCGCCATAAAGCTGCTTCGCCGCAAAGCAAGTGCTGATACCGTTATATATCATCTTGCTTTTCATTGTATCGGTATCTCCCATACAATGAATAATTGCGGTTTTGCTGACAAGCCCCTCGCCTGCGTCAAGACCAAGCAGTTCGTTTATTTTTTCATATGTATCATTGCCACCCGGCGGGCATAAATTTGCTGCGACCTCACCTTTTGCAAGAGCATTTGCATAACCCTCACAGCCGCTAAATCCACATGCCCCGCAGTTAGCCCCGGGCAAAATAGACATGAGCTTTTCAACACGCGGGTCGACCTTAACAAACATCAGCTTTGTAGCTATTGTAATCATAGCGGCTGATATGAGACCAATGACCCCTGTTACTATTATAGCTGTGATAATAATTTCCATTGTAGTCCTTCTATTTGAACAAATTCTCAATTACACCCTCAAACGCAAAAAACGCAAGTGACAAAATAGCTGCCGATATGAGCGTAATCGGTATTCCTTTGAATGCTTCCGGAGGGTCTGCTGCTGCCGTTTGCTCCCGTACTCCCGTAAAAATAACCATAGCAAGCAAAAAGCCAAGCCCCGCTCCGACTGCACTGACAAGTGCTTCAATGAACGTATACTCATTGTTAATATTTGATATGGTCACGGCAAAAACCGCACAGTTAGTAGTCATAAGCGGCAAATAAATGCCGAGCGATGCAAATATGGCAGGCAAAAACTTCCGCAGTACAACCTCAACAAGCTGCACGAGTGTCGCTATTATCAATATAAACACAACGGTTTGCATAAAACCAAGCCCGTTGGGAGTGAGCAGATAAACTTGAATTGGCCATGTTGCGGCTGCTGCCATTATCATAACAAACAAAACCGACAGCCCCATGCCCGCCGAGCTTTTTAAGTCCTTAGACACTCCGAGGAAAGGACAAACACCCAAGAACTGACGCAGCACATAGTTATTAACAAGCACCGCACTCATCATTATTATTACAAGTGATTTGAAGTCAAATTCCATCATTTATCTCTTTCAACTTTCCACAGGACATTGCACTCGGACAGCCATCGCACCCGAGCTGTCGCTTTGTTGCCTGACCTTTTGACACATAATTTACAACTGCGAGAATACATGCGAGCACTATAAAACCACCCGGAGCGAGTGCAAATATCATTGTTGTGTTATCTTCAAGCCACGGCAGAGCAAACCCAAAGAAAGAACCGCTTCCCAACACTTCACGAATTGTCGCTATTGCAAGCAGTGCCAGCGTAAAGCCCACACCTGAGCCGACAGCGTCTAAAACAGAGTCTTTTATATTATTTCTGCTTGCGAAAATCTCCGCTCTCGCAAAAATAATACAGTTTGTTGCAATAAGCGGTAAAAATATGCCAAGTGCCTGATAAAGCGGATATGCATACGCTTCTATTGCCATCTTTGCAAGTGCCGTGAAGCTGGATATCAAAACTATATAGCACGGTATACGAATTCTGCTTGGAATGACGTTTCGCAGCAGTGAAATAACAATATTCGAACCGAGCAATACAAATGTGGTAGCAAGTCCCATACCTATTGCATTTTCAGCCTGTGTGCTGACCGCCAAAACAGGACACAGCCCTAATATCAACACAAATACAGGGTTCTCTTTAACTATTCCTCTTGTCAAAATCTCTTTGCTTTTCATAATTTTCAGTTCCTCAGCCGATAATCAAATGAAACGCTTCAAAAATTTCTTTCACTATACCTATGTAAGCCTTGGTTGATATAGTAGCTCCGGTAACAGTATCTATTCCGTGCAGGTTGTAGTCTTGATTTGAAAACGGGCCGAGAAAAGACTCTTGCTCAATTATTGTCCCTATACCTATCGTTTCCGTATGCGATAGTGTCGAAGTTGCAATAATTTTGCCGTCGTTATCAATTGCACAAATTACTGTTATCGCTCCGCTAAATCCATTAGCGGAAGCTATAAAAATGTATCCGACGTTGTTTGTTGTGTTGTAAACTTCTCTGATAGAGCGTGGCATTTCATCAAAGCTCTCAATATCAACAGCTTCGAACCCCGTAGCATGAGGGATTTTTGCCGTCATAGCTTCGGCTGCACGCTGCGCATTTGCCGCTAATATAATTGGAGCGGTCAGGCTGTCCATCACTGCAAGCGCCGCCGAAACAACAAGGCAGATAACAGTTAAGACTATAAGCGGCATTACATAAGTTTGTTTCATAATAACAATTCTCTTTGCTTCAAAGTGTGTTTACTTATCCTTTACAGCACCGAGCGGAATACGCTCAGTCAGCTTGTTTATATACGGCGTCAGAATGTTCATAAGAAGTATCGCAAAAGACACGCCCTCAGGATAGCTGCTGTAAACTCTGAATATTACCGTAAATAGCCCCGCTCCCAAACCAAAAACAATCCTGCCGAAGTTTGTCTGCGGAGTTGTAACATAGTCCGTTGCCATAAATATCGCACCGATAAACAAGCCTCCCGCAAACATATGATACATCGGGTCAAGTCCAAGCGCCATTGAAAACCCTGCAACCACAGCGATATATGTCAGCGGTGTATGCCATGTAATTACCTTGCGAAACATAAGATATACTCCGCCGATGAGCAGTGCCAGGTTACTTGTTTCACCGATGCAACCGCCACGTACGCCGATAAACATCTGCCAAAGGCTTGGAAGTGCCTCCAGCTCATCTCTTTTCATCAGAGCAAGGGGCGTCGCTCCCGCAACACCGTCTATAGGATATATCCAAATTGATGTTGTTTCATACGGTGTGCTCCAGTTTGTCATTGTCACGGAAAACGCCAGAAACATCACAATTCGCGCTGTAATTGCAGGATTTGCAAAGTTTTTCCCAAGTCCTCCAAAGAGTTGTTTTACCAAAATAATAGCAACTGCACTGCCAAAAACCGCCTGCCAAATCGGTATTGTCACAGGCAGATTAAACGCAAGCAGTATCCCCGTGATAACGGCAGAGTAATCGCCGATTGTATTTTGACGCTTTGTAACCTTGGCAAAAACCCATTCAAAAAGCACACATGATGCAACGCACGCGCATGTAACAACTGCGGCACGTGCTCCAAATATCAGTACCGACGCAATAAACGCAGGAACAAGTGCAATAATAACATCAAGCATTATACGGCTTGTTGTGCTTTTGTCATGAATGTGAGGTGATACTGATACAGTCAAACCGCTCATGCTTTTGCTCCTTTTTTACTTTGCCAAAGCAACTCTTTTGATAACTGCATTGTTTGGACTAAAGGCCTTTTTGCGGGGCAAATATATGCACAGCTGCCGCACTCGACGCACATGTTTACCTTGTAATGTTCAAGCTTCACCAAGTTTTTGGTCAAATATGCGGCTTCAAGATTTGGCGGCATCAAACTCATAGGACATACCCCAAGGCATCTTCCGCATTTTATGCAGGCTGTTTCTCTCGGTCTGACAGTATCACCTGCGGGGAACGCAAGCAGTGCATTTGTTGTTTTCACGACAGGTACTTCCAAGTCCGGCAGGGCAAACCCCATCATCGGACCACCTGCAATAATTTTCCCGGGAACATCTTCCGTAAATCCGTCACAAAACTCAAACAGCTCCCATATTGCAGTTCCTATAGGTGCCAAAACATTTTTTGGAGTTCTCACTATCGGTCCGTCAACGGTTACAACTTTATTTATTAAAGGTATTCCGCTTTTAATATACCTTGAAAATACGGTAATTGTCGTACAGTTTGTGACAAGGCAGCCGACATCGGCAAGACGTGCACCCTCAGGTACAATTCGACCTGTTACGTTGTAAACAAGCACTTTCCGCTCACCCTGCGGATACATGGTCGGCAGCACAAAAACCTCAACCATGTCATTGCCGTCAAAACCGTCACGCATTGCTTTTATCGCATCGGGTTTATTGTCTTCAATGCAAATATAGATTTTTTTCCTCGGCTTCATAAACTGCAGAAGAAAACCGACACCGTCAACAACATGCTTTGTATCGGAAACCATTGTTCGTGTGTCGGAAGTAACATACGGCTCGCACTCGGCGCCGTTTATTAAAATGTAATCAAGCTCGTCCAAATTTTTAATCGCAAGCTTTGGGGCGGCAGGAAATCCCGCTCCGCCAAGCCCGACAGCCCCGGAGTCCCTAACAGCGTCAAGAAATTCTTGTAGATTTGTAACCTCAAGCGGATGCATATCTTCATGGCGTATTTGCAAGCCGTCCGACTCAATTGTTACGGACATTCCACGTCGTCCCGTGACGCGGTCACGTTCGTTTACAGACTTCACAATACCCGAAACACTTGAATGAACAGGCGAACAAATCGTGCCGTCAAGCTCACCGATAAGCTGACCAACCTTTACCTTGTCCCCTGCTTTTACAACAGGAATTGCAGGTTTTCCCGAATGCATAAGCATTGGGATTTCAACCTGCATAGGAACAGGCAAAACACGCACAGGGCATTTTTGCGTGTTTTTATTATGAGGCGGTGAAATTCCACGAATTTTATTAAACCACAAAGTGCTTTCCTCACAATAAAATAGTATAAGATGAATTATATGTAAAATAGCAATGATAGTCAATGAAAATACCTTGTGACAGAAATTATATTTTATGGTACTATAGCTATATCTTTTCAAAATTTGGTCACGGGGGGTGAGTTATGCCAAATACAGCTCGTTTACGCACATTACTGCCGCTGCCTTATGCAATTATGCTGTGCGTCAATTTAGCGTTTATCGGCATAGCCTTTTTCGTTGACACTCCCTTAGCCATATATGAAGGCTTTTTGCGGATTATTTCATCAAGGTCAATCCTTGTTACCGACTATTTGGAAGTCGGTGGTGTCGGAGCAACCTTAGTAAATGTTGCAATTGTTGGCTTATCGAGCCTGATGATGCTCATTTCCTCTCGCATAAAACCAAGCGGTGCTATCATAATGGCACTTTGGCTCACAGCAGGTTTTGCGTTTTTCGGCAAAAACGTCTTTAACATGATACCTCTGACTATTGGCGTTTGGCTTTACTCAAAATATAAAAAAGAACCCTTTGCAAACTATACGTTGGCATCCTTGCTTGTAGCAACCCTCTCACCTGTTGTCAGTGAAATGAGCTTTCTCGGTACTTTCAGTATGCCTGTCGAAGTGGGGCTCGGTGTGCTTATCGGATTTGCGGTCGGTTTTATCTTCCCTCCGATTTCTTCTCATATGGTTCGTGCTCACGGTGGTTACGACCTGTACAGTATGGGGTTTGCAGGCGGACTTATCGCAACAATCATAGCAACAACAGCTCACAGCATGGGATATGAAATAGAGCCTGCCGAGTATTGGAGCAGCGGAAACAACATGGTTTTATCAATTATGCTCTACTCCTTTTCGTTTGTTTTGATACTTTGCGGACTTTTCACAGGCGACGAAGACAAAACCTTTCAGAACGCAAAGAAAAACATGTCAGATTACCTTAAATTTCACAGACATTCAGGGCGTCTTATTACCGATTTCTACTTTCTGTACAAAAACAGCATCTATATAAACATGGGCTTGCTTTGTGCATTCGCTACCACAATTGTTTTACTTCTCGGCGCGGAGCTTAGCGGTATCGTGATAGCAGCAATCTTTACAATGGTTGGTTTTGCAGGCTTCGGCAAGCATATACTCAACGTACTGCCTGTTATGCTCGGTGCTGTGATTTCAGGAGTATTAAACCAACAATATGAATTGATTTCACCGTCTATTATTGCAGCAATACTATTTTCCACAGCTTTAGCTCCAATGGCAGGGCAATTCGGTTGGTTCTGGGGTGTAGTTTCCGGCTTTTTGCACGTGAGTGTTGCTATGTTTGTCGGGGAACTCAACGGAGGACTCAACCTTTATAATAACGGCTTCGCCGCAGGACTCGTAGCAATGTTCTTGCTACCCGTAATAACAGTATCTGAAAGGATGCGTAGAGAACATGAAGACTAGATTTGAAAAAAACCTGAGAATAACAGGCGATTTGATGCTCTATTGCCACCACCGCGGTGGAAAAGACATAAGTTCAAACATAGTGGAATTGAAAGATAAGATAAAATATACAGTTACAGCATTTCCTGTAGATATGGACGAAGAAAAGCTTGAAGAGCTGACTGTACGGCTAAATGCACCGCGCCAATTAGAAATAGAGCATGATTATTGGGAACTCATGGGAGAATCAAAAGATTTCTCAGAATTAATGCTTATTGGAACGCTTTGTGACGAGGCAAATATAGAATACAAAGATAGTGTTCTAACCATTACTTTACTTCGCTACGATTAACTAATACATAAATGAGGTGGTAAGGAATGCCCAAAATCCCTATGACAACCCCAATAGTTGAAATAGACGGCGACGAAATGACAAGAGTGCTCTGGCAACTCATAAAAGACGAGTTACTCCTGCCTTTTATTGACTTAAAAACCGAGTATTACGACCTTGGTTTAGAGTATCGCAACGAAACAAAGGACAAAGTGACGACAGACGCTGCAAATGCTATAAAAAAGCACGGAGTGGGCGTCAAATGCGCAACCATAACCCCAAATAAGCAAAGAATGGAAGAATATCCGCAGCTCACCGAAATGTGGAAATCCCCAAATGCCACCATTCGCTCTATCCTCGACGGCACGGTTTTCAGGACACCTATCATAATTGACTGCATCAAACCCACTGTGAGAACATGGGAAAAGCCAATCACAATAGCCCGCCACGCCTACGGGGACGTATATATGGCAACCGAGCACAAAACCGATGATGCTGTCTGGCTGACTCAGCACAATAAAATGTCAAGCATACAAAGCTTTGCGCGCTCCTGCTTTGAGTATGCAATCGAAAGCAAGCAGGACCTTTGGTTTTCTACAAAGGACACAATATCCAAGATATACGACGGAGAGTTCAAAGCGATTTTCGAAGATGAATACGAAAACTACAAAGACCGCTTTGAAAGCCTTGGTATCGAGTATTTCTACACACTGATTGACGATGCTGTCGCAAGGGTTGTCCGCTCAAAGGGCGGGTTTATCTGGGCGTGCAAAAACTATGACGGCGATGTGATGAGCGATATGGTCAGCTCCGCATTCGGGTCACTTGCTATGATGACAAGCGTTTTAGTGTCGCCTGACGGCAAGTTTGCGTTTGAAGCCGCTCACGGCACCGTCACACGTCATTATTACAGATACAAAGACGGTCAAAAGCCCTCAACAAACCCGATAGCTACGATATTTGCATGGACAGGTGCACTACGCAAGCGCGGCGAGCTTGACGGCAATAAAGAGCTTGCAGAATTTGCAAACAGGCTTGAAGAAGCAAGTCTGCGTACGTTAAAGGACGGCATTATGACCGCCGACCTCGCTCCGCTGACCGACCCGGACTTTAATGCCCGCGTAGTCGACTCTTGGGAGTTTATTGGAGCAATAGCAAAAAAAGTGTAGTAATTGCACGTATTCCCCCGTCATTGCGGCCTACGGGTCGCAATTTTTTTATGCAAAATTACTAAACGCTTTGGGCATATCTACAAAAAAATAAAAAACGGGAAAACCTGTTTCCCAGTTATTATGTAGAAAACTGTGAATTTTCTACATTTTTTTGCCCGTTTTTTGCACTTTTCACACTGATTTTCACCTTTCTGTAAATGATTTGTGTACGGGAAACGTTTATAGAAATGCCGCGATGGTTGTGTATATAATCGCGATACTACAACCCGAAAAGGAAGAATAAAATCATGAGGAAAACAGTAAAAACCATTATATTGCTTAGTTTATTGTTATCACTTTGCAGCACTCTCACCGCAACCGCAAACAGAGCACCCTTTCAGGCAGTCCCGATACTTCCCGCAAATCAAATATCCGACAGGGCATTTTATGACATTCATATCGCCCACAATGAAGTTCAAGACTTGTATTTGGTGCTCAGAAACGACACCTTGGAGGATATTGAGATTGTAATCACGGCAATTACCGCTACCACAGACGCAAACGGCAAGGTGCTTTACTCTCAAAAAGGTTATTCCGACCGCACTTTGAAACACTCTTTTGAGACACTTATATCACCAAACCCCTCTGTTGTAACAGTTCCTGCACTCACAGAAATTGAAACATCAGTGCGGCTCAGCTCGCCAACTTCACGCTATGAGGGAATTGTTTTAGGAGCACTCCATGTCACAACAAAGGCTGATGACACAAATATCTCAGGCATCGTTAATGCTTTTGCATATTCGCTTGCCGTCAGACTGACAGGCGACCCGACACAAAATATAATCCCGGACATAAAATTTGAAAAGCCCGAACTTCATGCAGGAGAACGCTCCACAGGTTTTTTGCTCGACATCCGAAACATCATGCCGGAGTTGTTCCGATATGCGGAGCTGACCATTGATGTATACAGCGACGATACTACGGTATTTTCAAATGCAATGACTGTGGATTTTGCCCCCAACTCATACTATCCCCTGACACTTAGAACAAACCGTGCAATAGCGCCCGGAGTTTATACGGCAGACGTTGCTGTGCAGATAAAAAATGAATTTTTTTACTTCACCGAGCAGTTTATTGTCCACGATAACGACAGTAATGCAGACATGTTTTTGGATGCGCTCAACTTGCAAAGAATTCAAGCACCCGCAGCACGCTCCCTTGCAATATCATTTTGGTTATGGCTGTTTTCTGCAATACTGCTGCTTAGTTTAATTTTCGTGGCAATACTTTTATATAAACGTAAGCGCAAAGACGAAGATAAAAACCCAAAAATAAAATCAAAATAAAAGGAGAATTACCCAATGAAGCTGTTCGTATCCATTCTCGTTATGCTGCTCATTTTACCGATGTTTGGCATAATATCCACTGCCACCGAACCCGAAGACGACAAACCGACAACAACAACCAATGTAACTGTTGTTGTCAGCGCAGACCCGTCCGATGGTGTAATGCCGGATTTTCTGATTGTCGACCACCCGACATTGCAGCAGGCAATCGACAATCCCGACCTCACCGTTTTACCCGTCAGAAACGACATAACCTTACTGCAAGAGCTTGGCGCGCTGACAATCCCTGCAAACAGACGTCCGTTCACAATCACATCTGCAACAGGTCAAACCCTGACAATAACTCAGCCGAACAAAGAGCATAGGCATTTTAACATCAATAAAAATGCAAGTATTATTTTCAGCAAAATCGAGCTTGCAGGTGGAAACGATTGCGGTGGTGTAAGTATCACAGACGGAGCAATCGCAACTATCTCAGGCTTACAGATAAAAAACTGCGAAGCGGAAACAGGTGGTGCAATTTTTATTGAAAACGCTTCACTCAGTTTAGCATACAGCCTTATACGAAGCAGCTATGCCGGAAACGGCGGCGGTATTTTCGTCGGCAACGGTGCAGGCGTAGTTCTTGACGGCGTCAATATATCAGCTTGCAGCGCGGGCTACAGCGGAGGTGGTATCGGTCTGGCACAAACGTACGGCAGCCTTACTTTCACGGGAAGCGGCGTCTCATTTGCGGGCAATTTTGCGACTAACGCATACTGGATAGAAAAGGACTCTGTTCACACGTTTTTTGATAAAACAGCTGTCAACTGGAAGCTTTTATATGTGACAAGCTACAAGGCCTTTGTAAATTCCCTCACTCAGCTTAAAGACGGTGTTTACCCATTCGGATATATGTTTAACAATTATGATGTTTCATATATCGGCTCGGAGCACGCAAAAATCCCCCCGATAGCAGACCGTGTTGTGTTTTCACCGCTCACATATATGCCTGCAAAGCTATATGAGGGCGAAGCGTCAAGCGAGCTGCAGCTTCTAAATCTTGTCGGTTCAAAGCCTACGATAGAAATATATAACACCACAAATGATATTTGGAGTCTAAGCGTAAGTTATACACCGTTTTTAGTAAGCCGCAGCTTCGACCACCACTTGAAATTTGCCCTGCGCGATGAAAACGGCGAGGTTTTTGCAGAGCAGACAAGTAAGTACAGGATTTTTAATCCCGAAAGCACGCAGCTTGCATATCAGGCCCATGATGAAACACTTATTTTATACATTGTGCCTTGGGGCGATGATGAAGATGACATGCTAAAGGTACTTTTACCGGAATACAGACATGACTTAAATGAAAAAAAAATCACAAGCACATTATTATGGTCACTTGGCGTCATGCCATAAACGGCAGAAAGGGGTAAGCTGATGAAACCGATTAACACATGTATAAAAATTTTATTGATGATTTTTGCCGTTATACTGATTATACCTGCTTATGCGTCTTCACTCATGGGCGCTGCGGCTTCATCAGCATTACCGAAAAACCGTGTGGTCTTTTCACCGTCAACATCTATTGATACGTTGGAATATGCCGGCGAAGCGTCTTTTGAGGCACAGCTTTTAGACCTGCGAAGCAAAAAGCCTGTTATAGAGATTTATAATACAACTCATCTGCACTATGACCTGAGTGTCAGCTATACCCCTTTTCGGGTTGGCGACGAAATAAACAATGATATCAAGTTTGCCGTGCTTGACAAAATCGGCGACACAAAAGACAACCACGGCAACATGTACAGGGTTTTTGAGCCGGGCATATCACAGAGCGTATATATATCACCAAATGATGAGATAATAAGCAAAATTCCTTGGAATGAGGGCAGCGAAGATTTGCTGAAAATATATCTGCCGTCCTACAGGCATGATTTGGACAGCAAAAACATTCAAAGCACACTGACATGGCTCTTAGAAGTAACTCCGACGCCAACAGATATCTATCATACATGGGACGAGTGGTCGCCTTGGAGTCTTAGCGGCGACAGGCATGTACGAAGCCGCTCTTGCAGCGTATGCGGTTTCATCGGCAGCGAGTTTCACATGGCAGCCGGCTCACAATCACCGTGGCAATCAGGCGGCGACGGTTGTCAGAGGATTTGCACGGTCTACGGCTGCGGCTTGCAGACTGCAACCCATGGCACACACCTGTCCGGTTGGATTGATAATGACGACGGCACATGGTGCCGCATCGAATGTCTTACATGCTCAAGATTGGTTAGGCAGTCCGTACATGCTTGGGGCGCATGGCAAAGCGACAATCAAGCTACACACTCAGCAAAATGCGACAACTGCGGCAGAACAGAAACAGCAGAACATCCTTGGAACAACTGGAGCATTTGGACACTTCACGGCGGCAATCACATTATGACCCGCTCATGCGGCACATGCTCCGAAAGCGAAACCCTATACCATGCCGCCACAGCCTTTGAGTCCGCATGGCATGAGGGCGGACATGGCTGCCAGACGACCTGCACACTCACGGGCTGCGGCTTGCAAACAGCAACACACGGTATAAGCCACTCCGGTTGGCATTCGGGCGGCAGCGGTTGCTTGACTGTATGTAATCTTTGCAACAGGCATACCCAAACACATGCTACCACGTGGGGCAACTGGGGCGGTTGGTTTACATCAGAAAACGATTGCACAAGAAACGGCAGTTGCACCATATGCGGACGCGGCGGTGGCTCGCAATCCCATACGACCGCGTGGGGCAACTGGGGCAACTGGCTCGCCTCCGGCACCGACTGCCAACGAACCGGCATGTGCACAACATGCGGTCGCAGTGGTGGCTCGCAATCTCACGCCACCACTTGGGGCAACTGGAGTGCTTGGTCCACGTCCGGAAGCAATTGCGTAAGCTCCGGCACCTGCACAACATGCGGGCGCAGTGGTGGCTCATCGTCACATACCACAAACTGGGGGAACTGGAGCACTTGGTCCGCATCCGGCAGTAACTGCCTGAGGACGGGCACTTGCACTACGTGCGAGCGAAGCGGCGGCTCTCAGTCCCATGCCACAAACTGGGGAAACTGGAGCGCATGGTCGCCATCGGGCAGCAACCATGTGAGAACAGGAAGATGCACCACATGCACTCGCAGTGGCGGCTCTCAGTCTCACGCTATATCATGGAGTGCTTACAGCAGTTATGTGCTTTACGATTATTATGACCATGTCAGAACAAGGCAGTGCAACGGCACTAACTGCAATGTAACGGAAAGTCAAACACAAAATCACAATCTGCAATGGTATCGCAGCAGAATAACAAACGGAAATTCCTCATGCCTATACATTTGCGTGACAGGCAGCTGCGTTTACGTCAGAGGCAGCATGGCACACACAAACCCTTGCACCAGATGCAATATGAGTCCCTTGCCCGCACGTTATACACAGGCAGGACACTAATTTGTATACATTCGCCCCGGCTCAAGCTCGCCATACTTGCTCAGCAGCAGCTCCGAAACCGTAACAAGCTCATAGCCCTGCGCAATTAAATCGGGAATAACACGGGTCATCGCCTTTGCCGTAGAGTCGTAGACATCATGGCACAAGATAATGTCGCCGTCCTTGACCTCATTCATGATTACCGAATAAATCGTATCAGCGTCAAGACACTCCCAATCCTTAGTGTCGACAGACCAGTTGACCATAGAAAGCCCGAGCTTTCGTGCAACAAATTCAACCTTTTCATCATACGCACCGTACGGAGGGCGAAATATCGGAGTGACACTGCCCGTAACCTTGGCAATCGCTGCAATCGTACTATAGAGCTGCTTTTTGATTGCTCTTTTTGAAAGCTTTGTATAATCGGGGTGGTCCCATGTATGGCAGATTATTTCACAGCCCATATGTGCAGCGCGGATAATCTTACCCTTATGCTCCTCAACAAAGCTGCCCATAACAAAAAAAGATAACCGTCCCTCATTGTGCTGCAATGTATTTAATATTTTTGTCGTATAAATGCTCGGACCATCGTCAAAAGTCAAGGCAATTTTCATTATTAATGACCACCTGTAAAGAGATTGTTTACTTTTTGTATTATACGGTATAAAATACCCTAACGCAAGTATAGAAGTAAGGATGGTTCATTATTGTGATGAGGCTCAGATACATCGCCGCACTGTGGATTGGTAAATCAATTCGCACAGTGATGCGATTATTTGGACGCAACGCGACATTTCTGCCGGGCAGAATAGCCGTGGCAATATGTCCGTCATTTCTCTCTCTTATAGGAAAACCGCCCCGAGTTATTGCAATCACAGGCACAAACGGCAAAACAACAGTTGCAAATCTTGTAGTAAACTCACTTGAAGCACTCGGGATCAGCGTGCTCAATAACTCCTACGGTTCAAACACCGCAACAGGTATTTCATGCGCTTTATTTGCAGGCTCCACATGGACGGGCAAACCAAAGAAAGATGTCGCTGTCTTGGAGGTTGACGAGCGCTCTGCCATGCACATTTTCCCGCATATAAATGCCGAGCTTATCGTAGTGACAAACCTGTTTCGTGACTCTATTATGCGAAATGCACACCCCGCATACATCGCCGGCATCCTCGATGCAAACATTCCTGCAAATACAAAACTGCTTCTCAACGCAGACGATTTAATAACCTGCCGCATCGCACCGTCCAATCCCCGTGCTTATTTCGGTCTGCGACAAATGGACGGCGATGTAAAAGAATGTATCAATTTAATTAATGATTTTCAGATATGCCCCAAGTGCAACAGCGAGCTTATATATGATTACCGCAGATATCATCATATAGGGCGTGCACATTGCAGCAGCTGTGATTTTAAGTCGCCCGACTACAATTATTCAGGGCAGATAAATCCCACGGACAGCACAGCATTGACCGTATCGGACAGCGGTAGCTCGCAGTCAATCAAACTCCCCGGCGACAGTGTGTTTAACATTTATAACACACTGACCGCATATGCCGCCTTATGCGAATTTGGCATAAGAAGTGACGAAGCGGCAAACGCTCTGAGCAAAGCCGAGCTGCCGAAAACACGCTATAACGAAGTTGAAGCCGGCGGTGTGCGTGTGATAATGCACATGGGCAAGGAGCGAAACGCCCTTGCAAACTCACGTGCATTTGACTATGTAGCCTCACGTCCCGAAGAAAAAGAGCTTATCTTAATGATGAACGGGCTTGGCGAAGCCAAGGTATGGTCTGAAAATATATGCTGGCTTTATGACTGTGACTTTGAGTTTCTGAACAAAGATAACATCACACGTGTTGTATCAACGGGAGCACGTGCGCTTGACTACTCGGCAAGGCTTCGTTTTGCAGGTCTTCCGCCCGAAAAGCTCCGCTACTCAAAAGATGAGTTAAAAGCCCCAAACGAATTAATACTAAAACCCGGCACAAGCGTTTATATTTTCTACGGCACAGACTCCATAGACCTCGCATACCGCGTACGCGACGCCGTATGCAAAAAGGCAGGTGAAATCAACAAGCCATGATTATTGAAGCCTTATATCCCGAGCTGTGCAATTTATATGGCGAAGCAATGAACGCCGAGTACCTGCACCGTACCGTGCAAGACTGCGAGCTTGTAAAAACCTCTCTCAAAATGCGTCCCGCGTTTTTGGATAAAGACGTTGATTTCATATACTTAGGCTCAATGACAGAAACAGGTCAAGAGCTTGCAATTCCAGCCTTGAGAGAGCATTATCAGCGGATACTTGAGCTCATTGACACAGGGACAGTCTTTTTGGTAACAGGCAACGCCATGGAGCTCTTTGGAACATATATCGAAAACGAAGACGGCACACAAATAAAAGCCTTAGGGCTATTTGACCTGCACTCAAAACGCCAAATGATGCGCAGATACAGTTCCATATACCTTGGCACATTCGATACGATTGACATCGTTGGCTTCAAGAGCCAGTTTGCACACATATATGAAAACAGCGAACCCCCTGTTCCCGCACTCTTTGAAACAAGACGCGGAGCAGGCCGCGCTCCCGGGCAAAAAGAAGAGGGCGCCCGCATAAACAACTTCTTTGCCACAAGCGTACTTGGCCCTCTGCTCATTCTCAACCCGCCATTTACAAGGTACATCCTCAGCCTGCTCGGAGTGCACTCATACACCCTACCCTACGAGCAAGAAATTCTGACAGCCTATAATGCAAGACTGTCAGAATTCAAAGACCCAAAAACCGGCGTTGAGTATTAGGGGTTAGCCTTTTAATTGTAGAATATTTTTCAATTATGTGCTACAATAGTCATATATTATTTCATAAACACTAAACTGGAGGTGTTAAAGTGGAAGCTGTACAAGCTTATTATGATGGCGTTGCGTTTGTCCCGCTGAGACCTGTAAAAGCAAAAAGAAATCAAAAGGCGATAGTTACTATTCTTGAAGATGAAACAAAAAAAGAAAGCAAACCTTTTTTGAGATTTATCGGTTTATTGTCAAATGAAAGTTATGATGAAATAAGTAATGCTTTAGTCGATACGCAAAAGGTAGATGCTAATGAATGGTAATTATATCGTAGATACTAATGTGATTATCAAGCTTCTCAACTCTGATGAACGGGCAGAAGAACTATTTGATAAAGCTGATAATATTTACATCTCTTCTATTGTAGCAGGGGAACTTTTTTACGGAGCATATAATTCGACAAGGAAACAAGAAAATATAGATATATTCACAGATTTTCTATCACAATATGACATCGTTGATATCAATGCGTCAATAGCTAATATCTACGGAGATATAAAAACACAGTTAAAAAGAGATGGACATAACATTCCTGAAAATGACCTTTGGATTGCAGCGACAGCAATTCATAGCAACTATACATTAATCACGTTTGATGCACATTTTTCGAATATAAACGGATTGAACATACAAAACTAACAACAAGAATATATCCTTGACATATAGGTTTGCTGACGTCAAACTACATCTATGAGAAGAATTAAGAAAACAAAAATGAAGCTTAAAGTGTTTAGCCTCTGTTTGGCTCTTATTATGCTATTGATGTGTGCCTCGTGGTTTTCCTATGATGCGGGAGCAAGCGGTATTGTCGGTGTTAATGCATCAATGGACGGATTTAATACGGTGTCCGCCGGACCGTTTTGTACTTTTGCTATCAAAAAGGATAACAGCTTATGGGGTTGGGGATTTGGTTATCTCGGTGACGGTAATGACCGGATTTGGAATGAACCTGTACTTAGTCCGATAAAAATCATGGATAAGGCTGCATCTGTTTTAACATTGCGCAATTATACAATGGTAATAAAAACAGACGGCAGCTTGTGGGCATGGGGAAAACATGACATACTTGGTGACGGCGTTGAGCGTATGGACGTTGATTTGCCGGTTCTTTCACCCGTAAAAATCTTAGACTCTGTGGTATATGTAACTGCAACTGACGGAGGCGGGGGCAATTATGCAATTAAAGCAGACGGCAGTTTGTGGGCATGGGGACGAGGCGTTCTTGGCAATGGTAATGATAGTTGGAGCGCATCCGTACCTACCCCTATAAAGATAATGGACGATGTTGTTTCGATTTCATCTAATGGCTCATCAAAGTATGCAGTCAAAACAGATAACAGCTTGTGGGCATGGGGAGCAAATACGCAGCAACAGCAACTCTACTATCCTACAAAAATTATGGATGATGTTTCATTTGTTTCTGCTCATAGTTATTATAGAACCATGGTGATAAAAACCGATGGCAGTTTATGGGCATGGGGCAGGGAGTTTCTCGGCGACGGTGTTGAGCGCGATATACGTCATATGACGAGAAATCCCGAAACGCCGCCGGTAGAAATCATGTCTTCTGTAATGTTCGCTTCAAGCAGCAAAATTAATATGCGTGATATTTCGTCCGCTGTGGCAATACAAACAGACGGCAGTTTGTGGACGTGGGGAGATAATCGGAGCGGCAAAATTGGCGATGATACGATTACCGTGCGCGACGAAAGAGGAGACATAAAAAAAAATAATGACCGCACGTCACCTGTAAAAATCATGGAAAATGTCAATTCGGTGATACCGTCGGGAAGTTATAACATAGCAATAAAAACAGATAACAGTCTATGGGCGTGGGGGAGTAATTTTGACGGTCAGTTAGGTGACGGCACGGTCCGGAGCAGGCTTTCGCCTGTTAAAATCATGGACGGTGTAGTAGCGGTTACAACATTTGGATTTGGTGATGGCAATTTCACAATAGATTGGAACAATGTTCCCGGCGCCTCATTTGCCATTTTACAAGACGGCAGTCTGTGGGCTTGGGGAAACAATCGAAATGGTCAGTTAGGTGACGGCACGCAATTAAATAGACTATCCCCTGTCAAGATTATGGATAATGTGATGATACCGCAAAATCTTGGTATATCAGATAGCAACAATTTACCGCTGATAATAGCGATATCTATAGGTGTAGTTGTTGTTGTCTGTACTGCGGTGTTTTATTTTGCGAAGAAAAATAGGAAATATAACAACACCGACTAATACTCAACTCCGGTTTTTGGGTCTTTGAATTCTGACAGTCTTGCATTATAGGCTGTCAGAATTTCTTGTTCGTAGGGTAGGGTGTATGAGTGCACTCCGAGCAGGCTGAGGATGTACCTTGTAAATGGCGGGTTGAATTATAATGTTAGGCATCAAATGTAGTTGCCGTTGCTGTGGTAGCAACACCAATTAGCATTGCTATAAGTAGAAAGATAGCTATAAATTTTTTGCTACGTTTAAGCATTATTGTCCTCCATTTCTATTTTAGTATCAACATTCTATCTCAACTCCCAAAGATATGTTTGTACACGGCTTTGAATAACGCGGGCAATATCTTGTGCAAGTTTGTTGCCATGCAAATATGAAGGGAGTTCCTCGAGAACAATGAATACGAGATTGCTGTCTACCAAATAAGTACGATCAATTTGTTCAATTAGCATTTTAGTGTGGATAACTATTTCAGAAACCAGCTCCGGTGCTATTGCCGGAATACGTATATCTCCTTCAGGATCGCTAATATGATGTATACCCCCCACCTCTCTTTAGAAAGGCTTCTTGCCACGCAGTATATCCATCAGCTAATTGGGCAAACGATAACTTATTCATAGGGAAATGTGAACCGGTTAAACGATGTAGATCCTCGTATTCATAAATCATTCTTAAAAAAGCCCAAGCACCCTCTGTATTTTGTGTAGTGGAAGAAATTCCGAAAATATGTTGCGGGATTAATGCCGAGCCTCCGTGTTTTCCGGGAAATCCAATTGTTTGAAAATCACTGTCTAATGCCCCCGCATACATTTGCAAGTCCCCAAAATGCCTCATACGAATAAATGCAATTTCATGCTTTTTGCGAGCTAATGAAATTACATCACGCAATTCATTGCGTTCTTCTACCGGATCTAATATATGTACTGCTTCCAATAGTTCAATGAATTCTTTTGAATTAAAATCAGCTGTTCCAACGTTATAGTCGATGAAGTGCTCTATATTCGTTAATATCATATCGATTGCAAATTGTTCCTGTGTCGTATTAATAGCAAATTGTGGAGTTTCGCTTGCGAAGTCTTTGTTGAGAGCAGAGAAAAAATCACCGATATTCTTGTAAATCAAATTACTAACCGCAGAGGTTGTCCCAACGGTTGTGTATATTGAAAACGTAGGCACTGCAATATAACAAGAGTTTCCTGTGTATAACTCTTGCATGGCATTATTCCACAAGGTGTCAAGATCTAAATCTCGATTTATATAGGGGGCAATGTCAACAAGCGCTCCCCCTGCAATATATTGGTGAATTGGTAAATGATTAATGGGGAAATTTGGTTCTGACAATAGTAGTATATCTGGTGCTTCGCCTTTTATTATATCCATATGGAAACGCATAGCTGCCTCATCGCCATATTTTGAATAGTCAATAATTTCAATATAATATTGAGGGTTCAAGAAGTTGAATTCTGTCGTTATTTCATCTAATAAAAAATCTTTGCCTGCCTCAAACTTTCCTAATCGAAGCACCTCTACTAATCCACCATACTCTTCAACTGGTTTCATTCTAATAAGGGTACTTTTGCCTGTTGAATAATTATCTACATATAAAATATAGTAGTTATTATACTCGTGTAAAAAACTTACCCACCCGGAAATTCCTTGCTCAGACAAATCAAAGAGCTCAAGGAATGAGTTTTCATCAAAATTAAATCTTAATGCTTTTGAGTTGTGAAGAGCAAGAAATTCATACTGTTTACATGGGTACAAATTAAAACCTGATCCGTCATATGGCATGCGTGCTAACTCGCGAAGCTCCTTTTTGTCACTGTCTAATATTGAAATAACAAAATCTGATTTATCTCCCCCAAATGCATACAGTCTATATAGTATCTGCAGAAAAAATAATATCATGCTCAAAGTTGTGGGCTTTTACTTCGTATAAAAATTCGCCTTTTATTGAATATGCATATATCCCAAAACTTGGGTAGCCATTTGATAGAACAAATATTCTTCCCCCCTGCTCATCTATGGCTATAGCATTAGATACATGCATTCCGCCGTTTCCCTGTATGAGCAGTTGTGTATCTTCGCTTGTTAAATGGTATATTTGATAATTATCATCCATCCACACAGGTATATTATTCTCATCATATTTTGTAGGATAGCCGGAAATTAAAAGAGAGCCGTCGCTCAATGATATTAAGTTATCAAGGCTAAAATCAGGGGGAACAGAAAATGGAGAAGTTATACTTCCGTCATCTATGTTGCAAAAGAAAAGTTGCCGCCCTTTGTCCGGTTCGTTTACTGATACGCCATATACATATAATCCGTTATCGTGGAATGCCATTCTATAAAGTATGCCCACTAATTCCGGGAATAATTCGACAGGTCTTTCCCGCGGTGGTATATCATAAACAGGGCGAGGGCCAATGTCCGCGACGCTACTTCCCCCATTTTCTTTGTCGTTGCTGTTATTGCACGCAACAAAAAACACACAATACTTTTGGAGTAACGTGTATGTTTTTGGGAGTAACGTGTCATTTTGCCGCACAAATAAGTTAATAATTTCCTTTATACTCCGAAAATCGGAGTATAATTCCATGCTCTCACTGTAAAATCTTATTATGAATACTATTTACAGGAGTAGCAAAATATGAGACCACGTCGCAGTGCAACTGGTGATAAGAATATAATTGGTAAAAATATTGTTGAAATCCGGAAAAGGAAAGGAATGAAGCAAAAAGATTTGCTGACGAAACTGCAAGTATCGGGAACAGATATTAGCCCCACAAGCTTATCTCAGCTTGAAGGGCAGTACAGATATGCAAGAGATTATGAAGTATTAGCTGTTGCAGAAGCGTTAGGTGTGGATAAAAACGATTTATTCAAGGATTTAACAGACTAAGACTAATGTGCAGTGTTCATGTTTTTGTGGTATTATATCGGTAGTATACATAACAGCATGAAAGGAGCACTTATATGACGACAGATGATGTTAGCATAGACCCTCATTATAGTGTTCTGCAAAGAGTGTACAAAATGAAAATTGCCGTTTGTGATGATGAAGAAAAATTTCGGGCAAGTATTAAAGATGCAGTATATGAGTATTCAAACAAGCACCGTTATGAATTTGCCATAGATGAATTCGTCAGTGGCGAGGAACTGCTCAATTCAAAAAAGAAGTATGATTTGATTTTATTGGATTATCAAATGAGCGGGATTAATGGTCTTGAAACAGCAAGGAAACTCCGTGAGAAAAATATCGACTGTACAATAATATTTATGACAAGTCATCCGCATTTCGTGTATGAGGCATTTGAAGTAAGCACATATAGGTTTTTTGCTAAACCACTTGATATTACTAAGCTCTATAAGGCATTTGATGACTATTTCAAAGCATATGGGAATGACTACCCTATAATACTAAAGATAGATAGAGAAACAGTATGCGTTCAAACAAAAGATATAGTATATTTGGAAGCAGACAACAAAAAATGCTTTATTCATCTTGCTAAAAAGAAATATCACTGCGCAAAAACAATGGCAGCCATTGCATTGCTGCTGCCAAAACAAGCATTTTTTAGGGTTCACAGATCATACATTGTCAATTTCCGTCATATTGATAACTATGATAATGGGAACATATATTTGAAGAACAAAGCTGTCGCCCATATGAGCCGTAACCATTTGAAGGCATTTAGGAGCGCGTACTTAGCTTATACAAAAAGTTATAATATTATGCCATTAAAAGGATAAAATCGGCAGTGATGTACTGCCGATTTTATCTCATTTATGGATTAGCCAAATATCCAACCCCATATTGTGTGGAAAAATGAAAACACAACTGTTACCTCCCTCTCTCTTTTTTATGTTTACCGAATTAATTTACAAGAACAAAGAGAATTAGGTGTTTTATAAGGAGTAACAGGTAGGTTTATGGGAGTGACGTGTAAATGATACTAATAATATCACTATTAACGGTAGCGGTTCATACAGTAGTATGCATTATACTTTCATATGCTTTGTTGGGTGCTGCTAAAAAGATGCTACTAACTATAATTTCCTGTTTAGTAGTTGCACTTTTTGTAACAACCTATCTGGTTTTCCCTGCAAGTATAGCTGAAAATATTTATGCAATTAGTAATTTTTTGGTACCTATATTGATATGTACAATTACTATCAGAGGATGTTCAAAGAAAGAGCTTGTATATTTCATATCAATAGTGTTTGGTGTTGCCGTAACCATAGGTACCTTATTATTGTGGTTAGACGCATATTTGCTAAAATGGACAATAGATATTCAACTATTTGATATACTTGCAGGTCTAATATTGCTGCTTATTTGTTTTGTAGCCTATAGAAATGGCAAGCTTGATAAATTTCTAAGTCTCATTTTACAATTACGGATGTCTATGAGAATTCTGTTTTTAACAGCTGTATGGGTAAGTACTTTTTTAGCTACAATGCTTTCGTATTTACTTGATGCATATTCCGGTTCGTCGGAATTTCTTTTAGTGGGTATATTTGCCGCAGCATTAGTTATTATGATTTGTTCTACATTTCCATTCATTCTCATTTATAACCAAACAAGTTTATATTACAAAAATTTATCCAACGTCATGGAGAAGCAAATCAAATCACAATTATCCCATTACGAGGCGATGTCAAAAATTAATGAAAATATAAAGCGTTTTAAGCATGACTATACAAATCTTAGATTAGGTCTTATCGAAACCTTAAAGCATGACGATGCTACCGGTGCACTTGCAATACTGAATACCGATGAGATGACTCTTACAAATACGATGAGTTCCTATGAAACAGGCAGCATAGTCCTTGACGCATTACTGAGTGAAAAGCAATTTCTTGCAGAAAAGGTTAATGCATCATTGGAATTCGAGGGTGCTGTGCCGGGGGATTTGCTTGACCCTGTAGATGTATGCATAATTTTTGGCAATGCAATTGACAACGCCATTGAGGCATGTGCAGGCTGCTTGCATGATGATAAAAAACAAATAGCCATTCGCTCGTTTTTTGCAAATGGCTTTTTAATGATACAGATTACCAATCCTGTAGCAGATAATTTAATTATTGTGAACAATACAATCGCAACAACCAAAGCTGATAAAAATCTTCATGGCATAGGTTTGCGTTCAATAAAAACTGCTGTAGAGAAATACTATGGTCAAATGGCGTTATCCTGTGAAGACGGCATTTTTGCCTTGGAAATCGATTTAGATTTTAATATGAAAGACAAGAAATTCTGACAGCCTATAATGCAAGACTGTCAGAATTCAAAGACCAAGCCATTAAGTCCCCAATGCTTTTACAGTGAGAGCATGAAATTATACTCCGATTTTCGGATTATAACGGAAATTATTAACTTATTTATACAGCAAAATGACACGTTACTCCCTAAAACGTACACGTTACTCCAAAGGTATTGTTTTTGAAAACAGCATGTTCTATAGTAAGTTATAGTTGTGCATTGAAAATGCACAGGTGAAAGGTGGATTCGGAATGAAGAAAGCAATAGCATTTATACTTATAGCAACTCTTATGGCATCAATAGCAAGCAACATAACTGCATTTGCAATAACGACAACACCGGATTTCCTAATAACAGAAAGTAGCAGAAGCGGTATAAATCTGGAGTTCGACCGTGCAGACAAGGAACAGGAATTATATGCAGAAGATATAATAACAGACATAATTTTAACAGAAAGTATTGATGAGCGAGGTGTTACATGGGATGGCATATCCATGGACACCTTGCAGATAGAGCAGGTTGGAGGAACAAGTTCAACCCAGTCATCCGCAACACTCACAATTTCACCCTCAACAGCATGGACAGGTATCTCTGCGTCGGGTGGAACAAGGACTGTAACCGTTACGACCAACGTATCATACACAGTGAGTATGCCAACATGGATATCACGCACAAATGTAACTGGAGGATTTAGGCTGACAGCCGCAGTTAATCCAAGTGCGGCAACGAGGAGTGGTACAGTATCGGTAACAGGCGGAGGGATAACCCGAAGCTTTAGTGTATCACAAGTAGGAGCTCCGCCACATATCTCTTTATCTCCCTCAACAAATTGGACAAGTATTTCTGCATCGGGAGCAACAAGAACAGTGACAGTTACAACGAACATACCGTCATATACAGTAAACAGACCACCATGGATGACTCTTGAAACCATTAGCAGTGGTGTATTTAGGCTAACAGCTCCACTTAACCAAAGTACATCATCACGAAGCGGAACATTTAGCGTGACAAATTCATTTGGGTTACCTGCAAGCTTTTCTGTATCACAACTTGGTGCACCGCCTACTTTGACATTAAACCCCTCATCTGATTGGTTAAATATATCTGCATGGGGCGCAACAAGGACAGTAACAGTTACAACCAACATTGCGTCCTACCATATTCAACCACCACCATGGATGACCTTTGTGCGAAACGGAAACGTGTTCACACTTATTGCTTCCGACAATCTTACTCCAGCAACAAGGACAGGTGTTCTCGCTGTTACAGGCGACGGAATCACACGCAGCTTTAATGTCTCGCAAAAACATCGTACATGGCATGCTGTTGCTGATGAACCCGAAAATATAAATAAAGTTGGTTTCTGGCCCGGCTCTATTACTGTTGGATATCCATTTTTTCCGGGTTATGTACCTCATTATATTGATATTCCGGCAAGAGCAATTGAAGCTAGGTCAGCATGGGCTAATGCTTTGGGAGTATCCATTAATGAAACATCAAATGCAAGTGCATCTATACAGGTTTTTGGTGGTTCGATGAGCGAAATGCACACTTTCAGTGGAATTCCTGGCACATGGATCGGTTATTGTAGCCCTGCAACCAGAACCAATCATAGTACTTTTATGCTGCACAATGTCGAGAGAACTGTGCAAAGGCTTTCAGGTCAAGCACAAGTGTACTTGACATACCACGATAAATGGGGTCAAGACTGGTCTTTATATGAATTAAGATCAATTGCAGTTCATGAGTTTGGTCACGCGCTTGGTTATTTTGGTCACGCTTTGAATACAAGTGATATAATGCATAGAGATCTGCAACCCGGTTCTATCGGAAGTATAACACCAATTGAAGCAACACATTTAAGACAGATATATGATGCATATAGATAATCAATGTAATAAAAGGAGGAAATTATGAGAAAATTATGTGTTTTGTTAGTGTCGATTTTACTTTTATTGGTTCTTGCAGCCTGCGAACAGGCAATTAATGGAAACACGGAAACACAGGTTGATAATCCAAGTGATAAACAAAACGAAAATGTTAGTATGGGTGAAAAATTAGTAGAGTATAGCACTTTTGAAAGAGCATTACTTCTTGCTACTGACGCTGTTGTGGCAAATTACGTAACGCATCGTGACTTCGGAAGAACATTAGTTGAATTTGAGTTCAAAGTTAGCGATAGAGTTTTAGGAAATGCAGCAGACATTATCTATGTATATACGGAACGTGCTTATGCATCAATTATGGGAAGCGATGAATTAAAAACATATAACGAAGCAGATGTACGGTTTGATACGAAAACAGATTATTTGTTAGCATTAACTCGATTGGAAGGTGCTCACTTAAAAACACATGAAGACGGGTACTTGTTCATCCAAAATCTTGTGATAGATTTAGACAATCCGACATTAAGCACAATGTATAATGAGTCCATATCTAAACACGCAAGTGAGTTGGATTTTAACAGCAGAAGTCTTAAAAAGAAACAAATATTGACGTTTATTGAGGAAAGAACAAAGAGCAACACTTTAGCAAGAGAGCATATTCGTTCCGATAAAATTGAAGATATCATAAATGGCTCACAGTATGTTTTAATTGTTGAAATCAATGAACCGCTTCGACCGGCAAGTGCTCAAGCTTCAAGAGAGTGGATGGAAACAGATATTTATTATTGTACTGTTATAAAATCTATCAAGGGTGACATCGATGCTGATGCAGAAGTTATGGCCATTTATTTTGCAGATACAGTAAAAAAAGGTGAGCAGCATATTATTGCTGTTGAACAAAGAGAGAATAATGTATTTTTGTTGCCTACCTCTAAAAACAGCTTGTTTCGCATGGATCAGCTTGACGAAATTATGAAGATATTAGAACTAAGATAAATGATATATTTGTTAAGAATAGGGCAATTCATCTACCCGCACAAAGAAACCCGCTAATTAACAAAGTAGCGGGTTTCTTGATATAATACTTGAACTGAACATATTGGCGATTGTCCGCCAAGCCATTATGCTCCTAATGCCTTTTTTGCAGTGCCGACAAGCTCTGTAAAAGCCTGCGGCTCATGGATTGCCATTTCCGAGAGCATTTTACGGTTGAGCGTAACACCCGATGCCTTTAACCCGTGCATAAAACGTGAATAGTTCGTGTCGTTTGCTTTGCAGGCGGCACTTATTCTTGTTATCCAAAGGCGGCGGAAATCTCTCTTTTTGAGCCTACGGCCCACATATGCATAAGTGAGCGACTTCATAACCGCTTGATTAGCCATTTTGAAATGCTTGGATTTTGAACCCCAATAGCCCTTAGCGAGCTTTAGTATCTTTTTTCTTCTTTTGCGGGTTGTAACCGCACGTTTAATTCTAGCCATATTCCTACTCCTCTTACCTTATTTATACGGTATCATCAGCTTTACTGCTGCTTCATTTGTTACGTCGGCATATCCGCCCTTGCGTAAGCCGCGTTTGCGTTTTGTTGACTTCTTGTTGAGAATATGGTTTTTGTACGCTTTTGCACGTTTAACCTTCCCCGTTTTAGTAAGGCGAAAGCGTTTCTTTGCCCCACTGTGTGTTTTAATCTTTGGCATTGCTTTTACTCCTTTATTATTGTTTAGCCTGCTTTGGTGTCAGGTACATCGACATGTGCCTTCCGTCAAGCTTTGGATTTTTATCAACATTCCCGAGCTCGGCACATTCTTCGGCAAATTTTGTAAGCAGCTTCTCACCTATATCCGTGTGAGCCATTTCTCTGCCGCGAAAACGCACTGTGACCTTAAGACGGTCGCCCTCTTTCAGGAATTTGAGGCCGTTTTTCAGTTTAACGTTGAAATCATTGATGCCGATACTTGGTGACATGCGTATTTCCTTAACCTCTACAACATGCTGATGACGGCGCACCTCTTTAATCTTTTTTGCCTGCTCATATTTGTACTTGCCGTAGTCCATTATCCTGCAAACAGGCGGATTTGATGTAGGTGCAATTTTGACGAGGTCCAAGTCTTTCTCTATCGCGATTTTCATCGCTTCCTCGGACGTCATGATGCCGAGCTGAGCACCGTCTTCGCCAATCATTCGGACTTCTTTGTCAGTGATTTCTTCATTAATTTGATAGTTTACGTTGCTTATATAGAACACCTCCTATAAAAAAGACAGACGCTTTGGCATCTGTCGTCTTAAAAACTACCTGTTTTACAAGGTGCTTTAATTCTTAACCACAACTCGATAATTATCGGTCAGGTGAGGACGGTGATGCCGTACTACTTTATTGGAAGCACATAATAACACTATACATTCTCACTTGTCAAGGCTTTTTTCTTAGCCCTCTACCTCGCTTTTCAGCTGCTCGAGCAGCTCGGCGGCTTTTGTGAAATTATAATCATCAATGCACTCTGCAATTTCTTTCATCTGCGGCACACACCGAAGCTCGTCCACAACCGTCAGACTTGCGGTATCTCTATGCTCGAGTAACGGCTCTAATATGCCAATCAATTCTGATATGTCATGCTCAGAGTCGCCTGTATCTGTGCCTGTCTGCTTGCCTGTATCACCCGACACAAGCAAGGGAGCAAGCTCCGTCAGCACAGCGATAAGCTCCGTGTGAAGAAGCTGCATTTGCCCGTGGCTTGGCCTGTCTTCGGCATGTGTCAGTTCCATTTCTACTACAGCGGCAGCTTTTTGGAGCCCGTGACGGTTTATCTGACCCGCTGTGGTTTTCAGTGTGTGTGCAATTCTGTGCGCAAGTTTAATATCTCCTGCTTCAATTGCAACCTCCAAGTGGTCAAAGGTATCTTGATTTTCCTTAACAAAAGGCAGCTCAAGCTTCCTTATGAGTTCTTCCTCTTCAAAGCTTTTTTGTTTTTTTGAAAGAGGTGCAACCTTTTCCGTTTTTAAGTATTGAACCAAACACTGCCATAATTCCTTTGACGTAAAAGGCTTGCTGATATGACCGCACATTCCGCTGTTTTTATACAAATCTATATCATACGGCATTACATTTGCAGTTACTGCCACAACAGGCGTTTCTATTCCGAGCTCGGCAATTTTGGACGCAGCCTCAAGCCCGTCCATAACAGGCATATGAATATCCATTAATATCAAATCAAACGGGTTGCCGTTTTTTTGTCTTTCGGAAACAATATCTACAGCCTCTTGCCCGTTATACGCTTCTATTGTTTTTACGCCGACTCTTTTCAAATGGTCACATATCACCTGCTGATTGATACTGTTATCCTCGCAGACCAAAACATCACCGATAAAATATGGTATTTGCGAGTCGTCGAGAACAATCTCATTGGTTTGCACGTCGGAGTCGGAGTCAATCAAAGTAAACTCAAGGTCAAAGCTGAATTTACTGCCGACTTCCGGCGAGCTGACCACATCAAGAGTGCCGCCCATTAGCTCAACAAAACTTTTTGCAATTGTCAGCCCAAGACCTGTGCCGCCGTATTTTCTTGTAATACTGGTGTCTGCCTGTGTAAAAGACTTAAAAATCCCCAATATCTGCTCGTTTGTCATACCAATTCCGCTGTCTTTTACCTCAAAGTGTATAACAGTTTTCTTTTCATCTGACTTTTCAACAGACGCGAGCATTTTAACCATACCGACATTTGTAAACTTTACGGCATTGGAGAGCAGGTTCATTAATATTTGCCTGAGCTTCACAGGGTCTCCGAGCAGCTTTTTCCCGACAGACGGCTCAGCATAACTGTATAGCGACAGCCCCTTTTCTTCGGCAAGCGGTTTCATGATATCCTGACAATGCATGAAAATATCGGTCAAATCAAACGGAATGTTTTCAAGCGTTATCCTGCCGGACTCAATTTTAGAAATATCAAGTATGTCGTTGATAACACTTAACAGCCAGCTCGCACTTTCCGATATACGGCTGAAATACTCCCTCGTTTTCATTGGTATATCATCATATTGTGCAAGCTCTGCAAAACCTATGATACTGTTCATGGGTGTTCTTATTTCATGGCTCATGTTGGCAAGAAACTCTGTTTTTGCAAGTGATGCCGCCTCAGCAGCTTTTCTTTGCATAAGCACCCGGAAAAAAATTATCATAAAGCAGACAATCAAAAACAGCAGTATTATAATAAAAAGCATTAATCTGAACTCACCGGGGTTTGCTTCCCACATCGGCGGCGTGATGTTGTCTGCAGGGTTATCATCAGGCAGATTTTCAGCTGCAAAAACAGGTAACACCGTAAATGTAATACTTAGAAAGATGAGTATTACAAACGCTGTCCCTGATTTTATTATATTCTTAAACACAGTGCACCTCGATTACACGCAGCTGCTAAACATTTTAACAGCGCCCTCTATTATACACTATTGCACCGTATTATCAAATAGTATTTCCTCTTTTTCAGCTTAATTTCCTATAGCATTATGCACAACAATATGATACCATAACAGGGATAAATTACATTGAAAGGGAGATGCTTGTGAATAAAGTCTTCTTGTGCAAAGAAACCGCAGACGGGGAAACTCGCGTAGCTCTTGTTCCGCAGCATATCAAAGCTCTTTGTGAAATGGGCTATGAGGTTTTGGTGCAAAGCGGTGCAGGTGATTGTATAAGTTTTTCCGATGACGACTACAAAACCGCAGGAGCTAAGATTGCAGACACCTTAAAAGACGGTTACGACTTTTGCGATATTATCGTCAGAATTAACAAACCCGATGATATTGCAGATATCCGCGAGGGCACACTACATGTCAGTTCGTTTGATGTATGGAATGAAAAAGCGGCAATCAAAGAATATGCCGACGCCGGAGTCAACCTTGTCAGCCTTGAAATGATGCCCCGTACCACTCTTGCGCAAAAAATGGATATTCAAAGCTCACAAGCCTCGCTTGCAGGATATTATGCAGTTATCTTAGCAGCGTCAAAACTTCCCAAGATTTTCCCGATGATGATGACCCCCTCGGGCACCATATCCCCCGCAAGAGTATTTATCATTGGTGTCGGAGTTGCGGGATTGCAGGCTATTGCCACGGCAAAAAGACTTGGAGCACGTGTTGAAGCCTTTGACACACGCCCCGTTGTTGAAGAACAGGTCAAGTCACTCGGAGCGAAATTTGTAAAAATAGACCTCGGCGAAATGGGTCAAACCGAGCAGGGCTACGCCAAAGAGCTTACCCCCGAGCAGGTAGAACTCCAACGAAAGGGTCAGGCAAAGGTTTGCTCACATTCGGATATAGTTATCACAACCGCTAAGGTTTTCGGACGTAAAGCTCCGCTGCTGCTCACCAAAGACATGACGGCACAAATGAAGCCGGGCTCAATAATCGTTGACATGGCTGTCAAGACAGGCGGAAACGTAGAGGGCTGCGACCCTGCCGGTGATGTAGTGCTCGATAACGGTGTTCTTTTAATAAACGGAGACAGTCTCGAGCGTAACATTCCAAAAGACGCTTCCGACATGTTTTCAGGCAATATCTTTGCATTCTTGGAGCATTTCTGGAATGGCGAGAGCAAAACATTTAAGCTTGACTCCACAGACGAAATTTTAGCCGGGTGCCTTATCACAATGGATAAAAAGGTCATTCACCCGGGCTTTCAAAATAATTAGTTGAGAAAGGAATAGAGTTTATGACAGGTAACATTGTACTGCTGCTTTTTATATTCGTCATGGCAGCGTTTCTTGGTAAAGAATTAATAGCCAAAGTACCCTCTCAACTGCACACACCTCTCATGTCGGCAACTAACGCCATATCAGGACTTACGGTGCTTGGCGGTTTGGTTGTCTGCTCCACGAGCCCCACAGGTTCACTGAGTATGATTTTCGGTTTTATCGCCATAGTTCTTGCCACAATCAACGTGGTTGGAGGCTATATGGTGACAGACCGTATGCTCGCTATGTTCAAAAAGAAGGAGGGTGAGAGCAAATGATTAGTCCCGAAATCATCAATGTTGCGTATATCATCGCCTGCCTTACCTTCATAATAGGCATAAAAAACCTCGGTAAACCAACCACCGCCCGTAAGGGTACATACATTTCCATAATCGGTATGGTAATAGCGGTTATCGCCGTATATTTTGAGTCCAACCCCGACGCATCAAACATCACAGAAGCGGGAATTGCCGACTATTGGAACTTGGACTTTATGCAAACGGGCTTTTTATGGACCTTTGTAGCTCTTGCAATCGGTGCTCTCATCGGTACCGTCTGGGCTAAGAAAGTAAAAATGACGGGAATGCCCGAGCTTGTCGCACTCTTCAACGGATTTGGAGCGCTCGCTTCCTCACTCGTTGCGTTTTCACAGTTTAACAACCTGCGTCCGAACGATGCGGGAGCTGTTGACGCTGTTGCAACGGGTGTCACCATTTTTATCGGCGTAATGTGTTTCTCGGGTTCAATGATTGCATGGGCAAAGCTGTCAGAGAAAATGACAGGCAGAGCGATTGTATTTAAGGGGCAAAACTTCATCACAGGCTTGCTGCTCCTTGCAGTCGTTGCTATGATTGTTCTCTACGTGCTGCCCGGCACAATAATCCCCGCCGATGCAAAACTTATAGTTATGATTGCACTTTGTGCGGTTTCGTTCATTTTCGGTATTGCGTTTGTGCTGCCGATCGGCGGCGGCGATATGCCTGTTGTTATATCGCTTCTCAACAGCTGCACGGGTTTGGCTGTTGCCGCAGCAGGCTTCCTGCTTGAAAACACAGCCCTCATCGTCAACGGCTGTCTTGTCGGAGCATCGGGCGTTATACTCACCTTGATAATGTGCAAAGCAATGAACCGCTCCATAGGCAACCTGCTCTTTAGCGGCTTTGGTGCTGTCGATACCGCCTCGGGCAAGGGTCCGGGCGCCGAGCCTAAGTCAGTATCTGCCGAGGACGCATATATGATACTTGAAGCTGCATCATCCGTTGTGTTTATCCCCGGCTACGGCATGGCTGTCGCACAGGCGCAGCATGTGGTCCGTGAGCTTGCCGAAAAACTTGAAGATAACGGAGCCGAAGTCAGCTACTGTGTCCACCCTGTTGCAGGACGTATGCCCGGACATATGAACGTACTTCTTGCTGAGGCTGACATTCCTTATGAGCAGCTTAAAACAATGGAAGAAATGAACCCCGCCATGCCTATGCAGGATGTTGCGATTATTATCGGAGCAAACGATGTTGTTAATCCTGCCGCCGAAACCGACGAAAGTTCGCCGATATACGGGATGCCGATTATCAAAGCATATGAAGCCAGAACGGTATTCGTCTTAAAGCGCGGAAAGGGCAGAGGCTTCTCGGGTGTTGAAAACGAACTGTTCACCATGCCAAACACCCTGATGATTTACGGCGACGCAAAAGCGACAATATCCGCACTCGCGAGCGAGTTCACAGCAGAGTAAAGGAGCTTATCCGCATGAGTGACATATCAAAATTTGAGCGTATGGCAATGCTTAGCCTTGCCGATACCGAAAGAGATGTGCTCTGCAAGCGCTTTGATGCCGTCAGTAGCTCTTTTGCAAAGCTTGACGAATTTGACACAAGCGATGTTCTTCCGCTCATCAGTGTACTTGAAGCTAAAAATATCATGCGTGAGGATATTACGGAAAAGATAATATCAAGGGAAGAGCTTTTGAAAAATGCTCCCGAACAGCAGGACGGATATATCAGAGTGCCTGCGTCCATTGACATTTGACCGTTTAGGTTAATATATAACATTAAGGTATTTGCAAATGAAATACAGCGTACAGCTTGAAGAAACAATAATGCAAAAAGGAATTCCGGGAGCGGCAGGTTCAAAAATGTTGGAAAACTTTATTGCCGTTTTTGATGCAACCGTTGTTACGCTTCTGATGTCTGCCGATATAAAAATCACAGGCAGATTAAGCTTTGGCGAGTTTGGTGCCCCCGGCTTGTTTTCTGACCAGTGCGATGCACTGACCGCTGCGGTCAGTTCTTTTGCAAACAGTAGTGCAGACGCTGTTTTGTGCAATGACTACACAGGTGCTATTTGCACCGAAGCAGGCAGACAGGGTCTATATTACATTCACCCCGCATACGGCACGGTATCAAGATACGGACTGATACCTGCAGTCACATCAATAGACCAAATCGGAATTTTGTGCAAAGATAAAAAGACAGGCTTTGAAATCTTTGACATTATAAAGCAGGAAGACAGTCAACCCTGTGTCAGGGGACAGACCTTAAGCTGTGTCCCCATGACACATGCTTGCCCCCAACCTTACTACGATGTCTACCCGCAGATTATGCAAATACTCTGCTGCGGGGAGCTTGCAAACAACATCAGCAGATACGACGGCATTAAGTTCGGCTACAGAGCAAAGGATTACAGCAGTCTTGACGAGCTTTACACCAAAAGCAGAACCGAAGCATTTGGCGAGGATATAAAGCTTGCGGCACTTATCGGCGCTATGGTTTTGTCCGAAGACAACTATATGCCATATTATGACAAAGCAATGCGTCTGCGCCGCCTGATAAAAAACTCTCTCGATTTTAGTGATTGTGATGTGATAACCGCAACCGCAGAGCAAACGAGCAGTTTCCCTGCCTTGTCAAGACTTTGCGGCTTGCCCTCTCTCACAACACCGTCCGCGACATATATAGCAAATTCCGAATGTGAGGATTTATTGAGATATGACTTATGAAGTGGTCATGGGGCTTGAGGTTCATGTAGAGCTTTCCACAAATTCAAAGCTGTTTTGTTCATGCTCTGCTAAGTTTGGTGCCGATGCCAACGAAAATGTCTGCCCCGCCTGTGCGGGTATGCCGGGTATGCCCGCCGTGCCTAACAAGCGGGCAATAGAGCTTGGTATTGCTGCCGCACTTGTGACAAACAGTGAAATAACACCCGTAATTACCTTTGATAAAAAGAACTACTTCTACCCCGACCTGCCGACCGGATATCAGATAACACAATGGTTTTCACCGATTTGCAAAAACGGTTGGATTGATATAACAGGCAAACGCATAACCCTAAAGCAGATACATATCGAAGAAGATGCGGGCAAGCTTGTTCATGAGCCGCGTTCCCGCTCCACATTAATCGACTTTAACCGCACGTCCGTACCTCTCATTGAAATCGTATCCAATCCTGATTTTGAAACTGCAGACGAGGTTACGGAATATTTGGAAAAACTAAGGCTTCTTTTGACCTTTGCAGGCATATCAGACTGCAAAATGCAAGAGGGGTCAATGCGTTGTGACGTAAACATTTCTGTCCGTGAAAAAGGCAGCAAAATACTCGGCACACGCACAGAAATAAAAAACATGAACTCGCTCAAGGCAATAACAAGAGCCATTGAATACGAGTCACAAAGGCACATTGACGCGCTTGAAACAGGCAGCGAAAAATTAGTTCAGGAAACAAGACGTTGGGACGATACAATCGGCGCCACATTTTCCATGAGAGAAAAGGAAGAAGCGGCAGACTACAGGTATTTTCCAAACCCCGAAATAATGCCGATACATATCGACAATTTATGGATACAAAGCGTAAAAGATACCCTGCCCGAGCCTGCGCATGAGAAGTTTGAAAGACTGACGGCAAAGCTTGGTTTGCCCGAATATGACAGCAAAATCATTTCAAGCAGCCAAAGTCTGTCAAACATTTTTGACGGTGCGATAAAACTTCACAATAAACCAAAGGACATATCAAACTGGATTATGGGCGAGCTTCTTGCTATTTCAAAGGAAGCGGGTATTCCCGATGATGATATTTGCATTGATACACAAAAATTTGCATGTATCATCAAACTCGTTGACGAGGGAAAAATCAACCGCTCTGTCGGCAAGAAAGTTCTGACCGAAGTGTTTGAAAAAAACATAGACCCCGAGGCTTATATCGCTGAGAACTGCCTTGCAATGGTAAGCGATACGGGGCTTCTTGAGGCTGCAATAAATGAGGTTTTAGCAGAAAATGAAAAATCGGTTTTGGAATATAAAAGCGGAAGCCAAAAGGTGTTTGGTTTTCTGGTAGGTCAGGTTATGAAAAAAACAGCGGGAAAAGCAGACCCCCGCAGTGTCAACGAGCTTCTGAGAAGCAAGCTTGATGCTGATTAGAAACATAAAAAGGGAGTAAAGATTTATGTATGTTGGAGTAGACTTGGGCGGGACAAATATAGCCGCGGCAATAGTTAATGATGACGGCGTTATTCTAAAAAGAGTAAATTTGCCGACCGATACAAGCGGCGGAGCAGACGCAGTTGTCGGCGGCATTATTAGGGCATGTGAGCAGCTGCTTGCCGGTACTGACAAACCCCCGCTGTCGATAGGAATTGGCTCCCCCGGTTCAATTCGCGAAGACACGGGTACTGTTATTTTTGCACCAAACCTGCCGCTTCGTGATACTGACATGACAAGCGAGCTTGGCGAGATATATAAGTGCCCTGTTCGGCTCGGCAATGACGCTAACTGTGCAGTTCTCGGCGAAGCTAACGCCGGCAGTGCAAAAGGAGCAAGCCATGCGGCAATGATAACCTTAGGCACAGGCGTCGGCGGCGGTATTGTTATTGACGGGAAATTATTAACCGGATTTAGCGGCATTGCGGGCGAGGTTGGGCACATGGTCATTTCCTCGGGCGGCAGAAAATGCGGTTGCGGCAGATTGGGCTGTTGGGAAGCTTATGCGTCTGCAACAGGTCTTGTGAAAACTGCTTTGGAATTTATGGAGAAAAATCGGGACAGTAAAATGTGGGAACTATGCGGCGGAGCTACCGAAAAAGTTGAGGGCAGAACTGTTTTTGACGCATATCGCGATAATGACCCCACCGCAGTTTTGACAGTAAATAAATATGTCGAGCATCTTGCAATCGGAATAGCAAACATGATTAACATACTCGAGCCTGAGATATTTTGTATCGGCGGCGGCATTTCAAATGCTTGGCAGTATATGGAAGCGCCGCTCATAGCGGCCCTTGAGCGTGAAGAGTATGCACGCTTTGGAGCCGACACTCCAAAAACAAAGCTTGTTAAGGCAGTTTTGGGCAATGATGCAGGCATAATCGGTGCGGCAATGCTCGGACGCGAATGGGTGAGGTGACAAATGAACCCTCAGTTAATTCTCAGTATAGTTACAATAGTTTTGCTCGTTATAGTTGCAATACTTCTTCTTGCAGGCAGGGGTAAATCGGGAATTGATAAAATAACCGACCTGCTCAGAAAAAACAAGGATGAACAGCGTGATATTATCTCACGCCAGATAGGCGACGGCGCAACAGAACAGTTTAAGCGTTTTGGTGTTATCCAAGAGAGTATTCAGTCTACTTTGCAGGGTAATCGCGAGGAAACAAATAAACAGCTTCGTGAGTTTCAGGTACAGGTAACTTCGACCTTAGAGAGCAAAATAAAAGCCCTCCAAGACAGCAACGAGAAGCGGCTCGAGCAAATGCAGGGAGTTGTTGACGAAAAGCTCCAAAAAACGCTCGAAACACGCTTAGCTCAGTCGTTTGAGCTTGTCAGCAAGCAACTCGACAGTGTTCAGCAGGGCTTGGGAGAAATGAAAAACCTCGCAGCCGACACAAAAAGCCTTCGCAACGCACTTACCAATGTAAAAGAGCGCGGCACATACGGCGAGGTGCGTTTGGAAAAGCTTCTCTCTGACATACTCGCACCCGGTCAGTATGAGGTCAATGTCGAAATCGCCGACAGAAAACGTGTAGAGTTTGCCGTTAAATTCCCCGGGCACGGCGAAGAGCCGCTCCTTTTGCCTATTGACGCGAAGTTTCCGATCGAAGATTACAACAGGCTCATTGATGCCGAAGATAAGCAGGCAATAGAAGACGCACGCAAGTCCTTGGCACAGGCAATACGCGTATCCGCAAAGGATATCAAAGACAAATACATTCTGCCGCCGAAAACAACCGACTTTGCACTTATGTTTTTGCCGACAGAGGGTTTATATGCCGAGGTTGTGCAAAATGTAGCCTTGTTTGAGGAGCTTCGTACGAAATATAAAGTAATTGCAGTCGGAGCAACAACACTTTCCGCTTATTTAAGCTCACTCCAAATGGGCTTTAAGACATTGTCCATGGAAAAAAGGTCCATGGAGGTTTGGGACACGCTTCGCGCTGTTAAGTCTGAGTTTGTCAAATTCAGCGATATGTTAGACAGGGCACATAAACAAATCCAAACTGCAGACAAAACACTTGAAACCCTTACCAACACAAGAGCAAAAGCAATGCACAGACGTCTTCGTTCCGTAGAAGAACCGGAGGGTTTGGAAACTTCGCAGCTGCTCGAAGAACCCGCCTGCCCCACAGACTATGATATGGACTATGATATGGATTAAACCTCACTTCCCCCCCAAGGGGACATAAATTGTAAATGTGACACTGTTTTGACACTTTTATTTAGTTTTTTATTGTAATTCACATAAATATATGTTATCTTAATGAACGGTCAGAAACCCGTACACCCTTAGGCTTTATGCAGAGGACTATTAATTAATGAGCATTAGAAAAAGAATTCTTATCCCAATGGTTGCACTAACGATTGTTTGTTGTGTTGCCGTTTTGTTGGGTTCTATCCTTTTATACGCAAACGAACTAAATGAAACCCTGCACAGAGAAACCGATGTTGCGGTTAATGTGGCTCAGCGGGAAATTGAAGATCTGAAAATAAGAGCACGAATTGCTGCTATCGGAATGTCTACAAATCCGGTTTTGATAGAAGCAATTCTTAACAATGACCTTGAAGGGGTAGAAGCTGTTGCAAACGCATTAAAGAATATAACACAACTTGATTTTTGCACCATTCTTGACAAAACAGGTATTGTACTCATCAGAACACATGCAACGGACAGGCGTGGAGACAGTCTTGCTGAATTATCTCATATAAAATCGGCTCTTGAAGGCAAAATTGAATCGCATATAGTTGTTGGTGCAACAATAAAACTTGGGGTTATGGCAGGAGTACCAATCTATGACGACGATATGAACATTGCAGGTGTTGTTTCTTTGGGATATAGATTGGATATTCAAGATTTTGCATACAGAATTAAAGACCTGACAGACTGCGAAGTTGCTGTTTATACGGGAGGTGAGAGCATCTCCACAACAATTTTAGATGCGGATGCAGTCTATGCTTTAGAAAATAACGCACCGGCAGACATAAGCGAGAGGGTGCTTGCCGGAGAAACTGTTTTAGAGAGATTTATGCTTTTCGGCAGGGAAATGCTCGCTAAGTATGTCCCCCTATATGGTGTAAATGATGAAATTGTAGGTATGCTGTTCGTCGGGCATTATACAGCGGACGAATTGACTAAAATTGTACTTTTCATTGCAAGCGGAGCACTGATAACCTTGGGTGTTGTTGCTCTTTGCATTGTCGTGGCAATTTTTATTTCAAGATTTGTTGAGCGTCGTTTGGCAGGCATGATGGACAGCCTGCGCGACACCTCGCTTGAACTTGAAAATGCGTTAACTAAAGCAAATGCCGCCAGCCGTGCAAAAAGTGATTTCCTTTCAAACATGAGTCACGAAATGCGAACACCTCTCAACGCCATTATCGGCATGACCTTGATTGGCAAAAAGACCAAAGAAGCCGAGGGCAAAGTACATGCCTTGAATAAAATCGGCGACGCTTCCTCCCACCTGCTTGGCACGGTAAACGATATACTCGATATGGCAAAGATTGAAGCTGACAAGTTGGAGCTTTCATACGTTGAATTCAATTTCGAGCACATGCTCGATAAAGTCCTCAATGTCATACATTTTCGTGCAGATGAAAAACAGCATATCCTGACTGTCTGCATTGACCAAGCCATTCCCCGTTATATAGTCGGTGACGACCAGCGTTTGGCACAGGTTATTACAAACTTACTGTCAAATGCCGTTAAATTCACACCTGAGGGCGGCAAGGTCAATTTGGACGTGTCTTGGGTAACAAAAGATGATAATAACTGCGAGCTTCGAGTAGAAGTCACGGACAGTGGTATTGGTATTTCGCCCGAGCAGCAAGACAAGCTCTTTGTCGCTTTTGAACAGGCAACTGTCGGAACAAGCAGAGAATACGGCGGCACCGGACTTGGATTGTCAATCACAAGACGAATTGTCGAGCTAATGGGCGGGCAGATATGGGTAAAATCGGAGCTTAATAAGGGTTCACAGTTTATTATTACAGTAAAAGTAAAGCCCGGAAGTAAAATGGAAAATGATGAGCTTATAGAAACCTACGACCACTATTCATTCAGCGGAAAAAGACTGTTGGTTGCCGAAGATATTGAAATAAACCGCGAAATACTCATAGCACTTTTGGAAGACACCGGAATTATCATTGATTGTGTTGAAAACGGCAGGGAAGCGTTAGATATACTTACTGACGACCCGTACAAATACGACATTGTGTTTATGGATTTGCAAATGCCGCAAATGGGCGGACTTGAGGCCACAAGACTGATACGCGGCTCAGACAAATCCTCACTGCAGCAAATACCGATTATAGCAATGACTGCCAATGTATTTAAGGACGATATCAACGCATGTTTGGACGCAGGAATGAACGACCATCTCGGCAAACCTCTCGATTTGGACAGAATGCTCGAAATATTAAGGAAATATCTGATAAAGTAGATGTTAGACAAAACTGTACCTTACGCAAACTTAAAAATGCGCAAAAAAGCAGGAACCCCGATACCGGAGTTCCCGCTTCCCGACGGATTTAAGTTTGCACTCTACCAAGACGGCGACGATATAAACTGGGCAAGAATTGAAACCTCGGTTGATGAGTTTGACAGTGAGTTTGCCGCTCTTATGCACTTCAAAAAAGACTTTATGCCTCATTTGGATGAGCTTTACCGCCGATGTCTTTTTATCGAAAACAGCGAGGGCAAAAAAGTCGCAACAGCCAACGCATGGTGGTCTGTGATTGACGGCGGGCGGCGGGCATGGCTGCATTGGGTCAGCGTTGACCCCGCGTATCAGGGCTTGGGGCTCGGCAAAGCCGTCACGGCAGAGGCGACAAGGCTCATGCGCGAAATCGAGGGTGATGTCGATATCTTTCTGAGCACACAAACATGGAGTTATAAAGCAATAGATATCTACAAAAAATGCGGCTATGAGCCGACAGACGAAAAAGCATTATACGCCCCGCACAATGTAAAAGATTATAAAAAGGCATTGAAGATATTGGACAAACTACAAAGAAAGAGGGCAAAATGAAAAAAGCATTATCAATTGCAGGGTCGGACACAAGCGGCGGAGCAGGTATACAAGCAGACCTTAAAACCTTTCAGGAGCTTGGAGTTTACGGTATGACGGCACTGACTGTCATCGTTTCAATGGACCCTCACAACAGTTGGGCACATCAGGTATTTCCCGTAGATATTGACATACTCAAAGCACAAATCGAAACAGCCGTTGTCGGCATCGGAGTTGATGCTATGAAAACAGGTATGCTACCAACCACTGATATCATAGAACTTGCAGCTTTTACGGTAAAAAAGAACAATCTGCAAAATGTCGTTGTTGACCCTGTTATGGTCTGTAAGGGTGCAGGCGAAGCAATCCACCCCGAAAACGCCGAGTGCTACGCAAAAACACTTGTACCTTTGGCAAGAGTTGTAACACCAAATCTTTTTGAAGCATCACAGCTGACAGGTATTAAAGATATAAACTCTCTCGATAAAATGAAAGACGCAGCACAAATTATCTACGACCTTGGTGCAAAATGCGTTATTATTAAAGGCGGAAAAGGCTCAGACGATGAAAACGCCATTGACATTGTTTATGACGGCAAAAGCTTCGAGCAGCTGAGCTCACCAAAAATCCAAACATCAAATACTCATGGTGCAGGCTGTACCTTTTCTGCCGCAATAGCTGCCGAGCTTGCAAAAGGCTCGGATTTGCACACAGCTCTCAGTGTAGCAAAAGCATTTATTTCAGCCGCCATTAAACATTCGTTCAGACTAAATCAATATGTCGGCCCAACCTGCCACAGCGCTTATAAGGCAAATGTATAAACAGGCTTCGGCAAAATTGTGACAAATAATGCACAAATAAAGCTGCACTCTAAAAGAAAAAGAGTGCAGCTCTGTTTATTTAGTATAGAGTATATTAGACAAGTAAAATTTCTATTATAGCTACGTCAATTCCTATAGCTTGTGAAATCAGCAACTCAATGTCAGGGATAATACAATCGGGGATATAACGATCTATTATCATCTTTATGCATAATGTATCTGATAGAATTGCCGGTGTCACAATATCAATATCTACACATCCATATCCCAATAATGGCTCTAACATACGAGTAATAATATCTTCAATTTCATCAAATTGCTGCAAAGACACATTATAATGCGGTTCGTTCGTTTGTACTGGATCACTTATCAAGCTTTCAGGAATCCCTAAAAAGAGCGTCAACACGAGCAAAGATGCAAATAGAAATGAAAAAACAACAGCATAAATTACTCTCATATTTTTCACCCAGAAAACCTCCCTTTCTTGACATATCTGTATCAATATCTTCAACCAAATACAAACTATGATTCTATAAGAGGCAAAGACATTGGAAAAATACAACTGATCCCCGGTGAACCACCTGGACAATTATACGTTATGGGTGTATACGTATTACCACACACACAGCGATACTGTATAGTGTGTTTGTTGCCGGAGTGCCCAAGGTTAGACATAATTGATCTAGTGCAATCTTGCGTGATTGTATCCATCAGAACATCAATTCGAACATAACAATTAACGCAAATTGTGCGTCCGTATGTGTAGCGAGCATGTCTCATAATTAAAGGATTGCCTATGTATTTTGCGTAAGAGCTTAATGGAAGCCCTGTTTGATGCGGGGGACAATTATTTGCTGCCAGTACGTATGGACTAATATTGGACAAAACCGACACAAGTATTAGGAAAAATATTATTGCTTTCTTCATGAACTGCTCCCTTTATTAACTGGTAATTGACACCTAATGATACCATATTCTCAACTATATAGTCAAGAGAACTAAGTGCAAGATGGAAAAATTTTGATAACAAACCTGTAACATTGACCTGTTTGGGAAAATAGCCTTCTTCGTGTATTTGCAGTATCCACTTCATGCTGTTAGGGCGGATTTGGATGTCCGGCAGGGATACTAATCTATCGAAGCAAATTGGCTGTAGTACTTCCAGCAGCTTATTTACTGATGTTTACACATCAAGGCTCTACAAATTCCACAATTCTGGTTCTTCCCTGCTCTTTTATACTGAAATAGCCTGTCGGTGTTTCAAAAAAGTCAATTTCATGATACCCATTGTCAGTTATAACTATGAAATACTTCGGAATAGGTGAAGTTCTGTTATCGTTATCTAATGTAAAGAATTGCCGATCTGCTGTTAATGTTCTTGTAGTGCTTCCCCAAGCAAATGTAAACTCCTCGTCTTTTTCACCGGAGAGTATTCCGTTAAATCGCATAAGATTCCACGATCTTCTTGTATATACCATTCTATTGACAAAATCTAATGGGTCATTGCCGTTTATAGTATCAAATTGTTGATTGTTATTTGAACCAAAACCACCGGTACGATAGTCTAAAAGCGATCTTGATACAGTTCCTGTATCAATCCAATGAGACGATTGAACCCCAAGATCAACACCATAAGGAATAGTCCAGCCGCTATCGAGGGTTTCAAAAATATCTACTCTCGACAGACCTATTAAGACAAGTTGGGTGTCAGTGGATATCTTAGGTACTTCAAAATCGGGATCAAATAGCACAGCTAATTTATCGGACATGCCGGGAAATAGAATTTTTGCCACAGCACTTTCAATATTAAAGTCAATTATCCATTGAGGAAGGATTAACGAAAACATATCATCACTTTTAATATACACCCCTGGTCTTCTTGTTGCCACTTCAAGTGTAACCGGCGTGCCAAATGTATTGCTTCTTTGTGTATTGGCAGGGGGATTTTGGGGTAAATCCGGCGGTGGTGCATCGGTTGGCAAATTGTCGGGCGGTTGATTATCAGACGAATCGGCTTCATCTTCATTTTCTTTGTGCGGACAATTAGTAAGCCAGTCATTTTGAGTTATAAACCAATGACCAGTTAATGCACCACTACCCTGTAAGGGTCGCTGCCATTTTAGAAACTTAAAAATACCCCAATCCGCAGAGTTGATTATCCTGATATTGTATGTTCCGACAACAAAACATTCTCTTGTTGTACATTCCTGTTGCATTTGAGCATCTGTTCTTACGCCTTTACCAAGAGTACCCTCGATACCATAAATCGGAAAAAGCATAACACTTGCTCTTGCTTGCATGTTGGCAGAGAGTTCAATTTTTGCATTAAACTCTCCTGTACCGTTAAAGGTTGGAGTTACACGGATATTATCTCTAAATTCTTCACCAGATTTGTAGCCGAACTGAGCTTCCATTCTGCAGTTTAATGTAAGTTCTACTTCTCCGCTTGCGTGGATTAAGATGCCGACAAGAATATCAATGTGGATACCCTTTGGCAAAGAAACAGGTATTGTGAAAAGATGAAATAATCTATCGTACTTTAACTCGGCATCAGCTTTGATATCTATCAAAACACCTGTTGTTAAAATTAAATAGTCAACATGACTTCTACTAAGAGATGCACTTATCCGAGGTGTTATCATTTCCACCCTGCCACTTATTTTCACCCCGCCTAAATCTGCATTATTAGCGTCAAGCCAAACACGCCGTGTTGGATTGCGTCCAATCTCAACGCCGTCTACGCCGTATAATTGGTCAGATAGAGGTATTTCAACTGCCCCAGCAAGCATGTCTATATCTGCAACAAATTCAAATTCTTCAAAAATTTCATCAAGTGCCTCAGGCAATCTCACTGTCATAACAAGAAGTGTATCATCGGAAACAATGCTCTCAACATAACCTGCCAAACCTCTTGGATTACTTCCCGTGGGTTCAAGCACAAACTTTTCGCCAACAGATAACTGTCTCAGCTTACTTGTTGGGTTATGTATTGTAACAATATATAATCCGTTTGACTCAACGATGCTGTATGCGGGTGCGTTTACTATGACAGTTACATCTTCTTGATATTCTGCAATAAGCTTCTCGATACCGTCCCATGAAATACTGTCAATTACATAGTCATCATGCGACTCATTATCGCCGGGCGGCTCACCGGTTTCAATGTAATTACTATTTATATTTTCTGCAGCAGCGACTATATTACCGTTGTCATCGGTATTATCACCATTTGCAAGCAAAGAATAATACCATAATGCTGCAACAGCAAGCACAGCAACAACTCCGGCTGCAATTGGAAGTATATATTTTAAGTTGCTACGCAGATATTTCATGAGTTCGTAGTCTCCAGTATAACTTATTGAGTAGGCACTACTATTTGATCAAGATGTATGAGAAAGTCTTGTATATCATTTGATGTAGTTTGACCCAAATGGTTTTTGTTTGTAATTTCAATGCCTGAAATAGCTTCTTGATACTCGGATTCTTCAACATATATATCATCTATCAAAAACTTAACTTCATAAGTTAAATAATCCGGATAAGACCAATCCGTATAAGACGAAATGGTCAATGTAGGAATCCATTCGTCATTATCTTTTGCAAAATATTGTGCGCTATAATAATTTACTATGTCAGTCCCAAATCCTTCGCGTAAAATATATGAAAAACCTTTAGAATCTGTGATTATAGAGTATGCCACCCACGCTTCCTCTTCTAAAGATCTGTTGTAGTAGTTGAGGTTTACTAAACCACCTGTTAGTCCGGTATGACTGAACACAACAACACTTACAGAGAAATAATCAAAGCCTTGATCGTAAATATTTGCAACTAATAATAATTCCGGCACTCCGTCATTATCAAAATCTATTAACTCAGCATATTTGATTTCCACTATGTTCCATGCGTAATAAATATCCATGCCCATGCCATCGTTATAGTTTGTTTCAAATACAAATGTTTGCGTATCATATTCGCGTATTAGACCGCTATAAGCTTCTGCCCATGATTCTTCGGGGAGAGGTGGAGTCGGCGTGTCATCGTCCTCCGGTGGTGGGGGAGTTATCGGTTGAGGGTCATTATCTATTCTTAAATGCTCATGCTCTTCAATTATGTTGTTGAGCTTTTCTGTTATTGCAGGTTCATCCGGTATTTCTCTGAGACCTTGTCTCAACACATCAGCCGCTTTATCCGGTTGATTTAATCCCATGTAACCGTCAGCAGCTCCGGTATATCCTCGTGCTCTTTTCGGTTCAATTTCAATAACATTTCTAAACGCAACAACAGCCTGCTCATAGTTCTGCTCAAAAAGATGTCTTTCCCCTGCGGCAAGCCAACCCTCTGCTGTATTCGGTGAGTCATCACGCAACACAAACCACAGCACAAGACCTATTGCTGCCACTGCGATAAGTACCAACGAAATTATAATTGCGATTTTACCCTTTGAGTTCATATAAGACCTCCACACTTTTGTTAATCAATCAAACCAACCGTATTGCCTAAGTTCGGCAATAACACCGGTCAGTCGCATTAAATCTACATCGTCAATATCGTTTAGCTCTTGTGAGCGATTGTACATACTCAAAACTTCTGAATAATCACGGACGTCATTATCAAGCAGTTGCTGTTCATCAATGGCAAGATAAGAAAGTCGCATTGGTGGACGGTAATCGTCCGGATAAGCAAGCAGCATACCTGTAAATACAAGCCGTGCCTCGTGAAAGTCACCAAAATGTTGATGTAATACCCCTATGTTTTGCCATGTTATGAAGCTGATACCTCGCTCTTGATGCAATCCCAAGTAAAGCTCCATTGCTTTTTCAAGCTCTCCGAGATTGTAGTATGCATCTGCAAGCTGCTCGTTAATTAAGTGGATATCATGTTCTGTCAGTTCATTAAAGACAGTATGCAAAACTCTCTCTGCTTCATTGATTGCTCCTGTACTTAAAAGAGCTATGATATAACTGCGAGACATATCCGTACTTAATGATTTTGTACCGTCAGCAGCCTTAAAAGCTAAAACTGCATCATGATACTTACCAAGCTCAAAATAAGCAGTACCAAGAATACTGTATAAGCTCCCTATTTGTTGCAGTTCATCATTTGAATGGGAACGTACAGATAATATCGCAAATGCTCTTGTTATGAAGTCAATGCACTCATCTAATGTATTAGGCTGTAGTAACCAAATAGCACGTTCAAGATACGCAGCAGGTTGTTCAGGGAAGAGAGATATCGCTTCCCTAAACGCCTCGTCACTTCCTTGTGATATTTCTATAAGGAGACTGCTGTATTTTTCGTTATTGTCAATATCCTGCCTTTGGGCGATGAGCGTTATCAATACAGCAGAAATTACAGCTAATGCAATGATTATTATGACCACTGTTGCTCTATATTTCATTTATTATTAAACACTGCATCATAGAACTCCTGTGGCAATTCATAAAACTCGTCATCCCTATAGGTGTATGCTTGAAGTTTTATGCTATATTTCACACCTTGAAAGACTGCATTTGTTAAGTTTTCGCAACCCTTAAACCAGGAGTAGTCACTTTGTGGAGTAATAAGATATTCCATAGTTAAGTTATCAGATAAATTAATGCTTTCCAAACTTGTGCAATCCTTAAAAGCTCCAGATTCTATGCTCATTACGCTATTAGGAATTACAATCTTATTTAGACTTGAACATCCTGCAAACGCTCGATGTGAAATACGCTTCAAACTAATGGGAAGTGTAATGCTTATTAAATTTGAACATCCCTTGAATGCTTGCTCCCCAATACTTACCACAGTATCAGGTATTATTATATGAGTGATTGCAGAGCGATTTTCAAATGCTCCATCGCTTATTGAAACAACATATGCTCCTTGTATCGTACTTGGGATATTCACTTCTGTTGCGTCACCAATATACCTGCGAATACTGACACCACCGCTTCTATCAGAAGTTTCAAAATCGCTTGCCGAATTAACAGGGATGTTTTTGGGAGATGCATCATCTCCGCCACAAGCCGTGAGCAACAGGGTTGCCATGAGTAGCGCTAAAATCAAACTATTGCTTTCTATTGCTTTTTTCATTTTGAGTAGTTTCCTTTCTGTCCATTAAAATTTCTCAGATGTTCGAGCTTCTTTATAATTCTGCAACGCAAATTCTTTTTTCTTTTTCCAACAATTTTCATACTAAAAGCAACCGAAACAACTGCCAAGACCACCAATTAATGCCAGTATTACACAAACCACAATAAACGGACCAAACCAACCGCCGCCGCCACCACTTCGAGAATCAACGAAAGCGTCTCTTCGTTCCTGTTTTGCGATAGGACATTCCCACTCGTTTGCGTTGCAAGAACTACCTGTTCTTCTACATTCACCGTTTTGTAAATTCCTACATGCCATTTTACAATTCCTTTCTATTCATGAAAATATTCCTCGGAGTACTTCCCCGCCGGAGCCACTATATAAATAGCTCCGACGAGTTCCTCCGAGAAACGAAAAATGCTGTGTACCATAGCGAACTTGTTCGCTTTACATACACAGCATATTATTAGTGCGACACAATCGACTATTTCCGGTTATTTGTACTTGTGTGTACAAAGTATCACTTGCGATACTGCAATAATCAGAATATAATAGTCAAACGGTGTTGCGAAATGCAATTGTGTATGTGGCTTCTTCACATATGCAGGGTGGGGAGTGTTTCCGCACTTTCCCACCTGCCGCCGACATGTCGGCGAGGCACTTTCGTTTCCTGTACAGGATTATATTATATGGTGCATAATAATGCAATAGTTTTGTTGCAATTATTGAGAGACACAGAAAGCTGCACGTTTTTCATTAAAGAGTGTAGCTTTTTTTATATTCGTAATGTATAATACCTATAATATATTCTACATAATGTGCTAAGGGGTGTACATGTCCGACAAAGAACTGACAAATGAATTGCCGGTGTATTTGTTTCACCAAGGAACAAACTGCAGAGCTTATGAGTTTTTAGGTTGCCATTTTGACCTGAAAACCGGTGTTGCGGTTTTCAGAACATGGGCTCCGAAAGCTAAGGCAGTTTATCTTGTCGGCGACTTTAACAGCTGGTGTGACAACACAACACCAATGTACCGCATATCCGACGGCGGCGTTTGGGAAGCTGTCGTTGAGGGTGTTGCTCAGTATACTCGATATAAATATTCAATCACGACCGGACTGAATAAAAAAACCCTTAAAGCAGACCCCTATGCGTTTTATTCCGAAACCAACGACCGCACAGCTTCCATGGCTTATGACCTGACAGGCTATAGCTGGGGCGACGCAGCATGGCAAACAAAGGTCAAAACACGTGACACACTCAATGTGCCTCTTAACATTTACGAAGTTCACATGGGCTCGTGGATGCGTGATGAAAACGGCAACGCCTTCAGTTATGCCGAGCTTGCCAAGAGGCTCATTCCATACGTCAAAGAAATGAACTACACCCACATTGAACTCATGCCTGTTATGGAGCATCCTTTCGGCGGTTCATGGGGATATCAAATATGCGGCTTTTACGCTCCCACATCACGTTACGGCACACCCCATGAGTTTATGAAATTTGTTGACATGTGCCACCAGGCAGACATAGGCGTTATTTTAGACTGGGTTCCGTCGCATTTTCCAAAGGACGACCACGGACTTATCGAGTTTGACGGCGGGCCGTTATATGAATGTCACGGCACAGACCGTATAGAAAACTGGGAATGGGGCACCCGCTGCTTTGACTACGGCCGCACAGAGGTACAATCTTTCTTAGTATCAAATGCCATATACTGGCTTGATTTATATCATATTGACGGGCTTCGTGTAGACGCCGTCAGTTCAATGCTTTATCTCGACTACGGCAGAAAAGCAGGCGAATGGACGCCAAACACACATGGCGGCAACGAAAATCTCGACGCTATAGCATTTATCCAAAAGCTCAACAAAACAGTGTTTGCAGAGCTTCCCCATGTGATGATGATTGCCGAGGAGTCCACCGCATGGCCGCTTGTCACAAAACCCACGCATAATGACGGTCTCGGTTTTAACTTCAAGTGGAACATGGGCTGGATGAATGATATGCTTGAATATGTCGAAGCAGACCCTTTTTTCAGAAAAGGCATACACAGCAAAATCACATTTTCATTCTTTTACGCTTTCAGCGAAAATTACGTTCTTCCTCTCTCTCACGATGAAGTCGTTCACGGCAAAAAATCTCTGCTTAATAAAATGCCCGGCGATTATGAAACAAAATTTGCAGGGCTGAGAGTATTTCTCGGATATATGATGACGCACCCCGGCAAAAAGCTGACCTTTATGGGTGCTGAGTTTGGGCAGTTTCGCGAGTGGGATACCGAAACAGGACTCGACTGGCTCTTGCTTGAATACCCTATGCACAGCAATCTCAAGCACTATGTCAAGGAGCTTAACGCATTTTATCTTGAAACCAACTCCCTGTGGGAAATCGACTACTCGTGGGACGGTTTTAGGTGGATAAGCGACAGCGACAGCGAGCAAAACATGATTGCCTTTATCCGCAGAGACAGAAAAGGCGAAGAAACAGTCATACTGATTAACTTCTCACCTGTTACAAGAGGAGATTACCGCATAGGAGTACCAATACAAGGCACGTATACGGAAATTTTTAACTCCGACCTTATTGAATACGGCGGTTGGGGTAACACAAATAAAAAAAGTATCAAAACTGAAAACATAGAAATACACGGCTTTCCGCAAAGCATCACACTGACAGCGCCGCCACTGGCAATAATCTGCCTCAAAGGAACACCGCAAAAGCCAAAACCCGAAGCCGTCACAAAACAGGCTGCAAAACCTAAAAAGGCAGTCAAAGTAACCGCAAAACCCAAAAGAACACTACCGGGCTCGGGACAAATTGACGGTATTCTATACCCGAAAGAAGAGCGAAAGATTGATGAAGCTTACAAAAAAATTAAAAATACTAAGTCTTAAGAAGGGAGTAAAGTAATGATAACTGAACGTAAGGAATGTATAGCAATGCTGCTTGCAGGCGGACGCGGCTCCAGACTGAAAGCGCTCACCGAGCAAGTGGCAAAACCTGCAGTCACATTTGGCGGGAAATACAAAATAATCGACTTTCCTTTGACAAATTGCGTCCGCAGCGGAATTGACACCGTTGGCGTAATGACGCAATATCAGCCTCTTTTGCTGCATGACTACATCGGAAAGGGACAGCACTGGGACCTTGACCGCCTGCATGGCGGTGTATCAAGTCTTCCGCCCCACAGCAAGCCGGATAGTACAGCATGGTACAGCGGCACGGCAAATGCCGTTTACCAAAACCAAAACTTCATTGATAACTTCGCTCCCGAATATGTATTGGTTCTTGCCGGCGACCATGTCTACAAAATGAACTACAATACTATGCTTGATTATCACAAGAGCGTTGACGCAGCTTGCACCATTGCGGTCATTGAAGTTCCGATGAAAGATGCAAGCCGCTTTGGCATACTCAACACAGCTCCCGATGACAGCGTTGTTGAATTTGAAGAGAAACCTGAAAATCCAAAAAATAACCTCGCATCAATGGGCATTTACATTTTCAGTTGGCACATTCTAAAGGAATACCTGAACAAAGACGAGCAGGACCCAAACTCAAAGCACGATTTCGGCGGAGATATTTTGCCCACAATGCTGAAGGACGGACAAAGACTCTTTGCATACCGTTTCGACGGCTACTGGAAAGATGTCGGAACCGAAGAAAGCCTTTGGCAGGCAAATATGGACCTGCTTGATGACCTGCACCTCGGCTTTGAAGACTGGCATATCCTTTCAAAATCCGCAGGTCGTCCGCCTCATTACATCGCACCCACCGGAAGCATTAAAAGCACCCTTATAACAGAGGGCTGCGAAATATACGGCAGCGTAGAAAACAGTATTCTCTCAGGCGGCGTTATCGTCGAAGAAGGTGCAGTTGTCAAAGACTGCGTTATCATGGAAAATTCCCGAATATGCAAAAATGCAACCGTTACATACTCAATACTTGACGAAGATACAGTTATCCCCGAGGGAGTCACAGCAGGAGTATCCCGCGAAGACGGCGGCAAGCTGAATGTATACTCACAGCATGACACATCGCTTGAAACTACTAAAGGAGGGCAGGCAAAATGATAGGTTTTTGTTTATCAGACCCTCACCCCGACCGCGCAGGCGACGGCAGCCCGATAAGAACTCTTTCAGCGGCACGCTTCTACGGGCGGTATCGTTTGGTCGACTTTATGCTCTCAAACATGGTCAACTCCAAGATTTTCTCAATTGCCATGATACTCAACAGCCACTACCAATCCCTCATTGAGCACATCGGAATGGGCAAGGAGTGGGACTTGGCACGTAAGTCCGGCGGTGTCACCTTTTTCCCGCCATACTACGCAGACGAAAGACGCAGTGTCAACAGCGAACTTGACGGTCCGCTTCAAAGAGCTGCGGTGTTTCTTTCCGAAAAGAAAGAAGATTATGTAGTGCTTGCCGACAGCAGTGTGGTTTATAATATGAATTACCGCACGGCATTTGAAGCTCACAGAAAAAGCGGTGCAGATGTCACGGCTATTTACACAAAAAAATCAATCATGCCCGGTGAGCGTGAGAATACGGTTGTCTTTACGATTTCCGAAGAAGGGCAGGTCACAGGCATAGGGCAAGCTCCGCTCAACACCGACACAATAAATGTGTCGCTCGGTGCTTACATCATGCACAAGCGCACTTTCATTCAACTGACAGCAGGTGAGAGAAACTGCGGAATGTTCCGTTTTTCACGCGTGCTGCTCGCCGACGCACTTGAGCGTTTAAATGTTCAAGCTTACGAATTCAAGGGTTATTCCGCACATATCTGTTCGGTTGAAACATTTTTCCACTACAACTTGGATGTGCTTGATATCGACAAAAGAAACTCGCTGTTCGATTTTGAAGGAAGACGTATTTTTACAAATATCTGGGACTCGCTTCCGACAAAATACGGCAAACAGGCAGACATCAAAAACTCCATTGTTGCAGACGGTTGCCGAATAGAAGGAACAGTTATCAACAGTGTTATTTGCCGAAATGTAAAAATCGCCGCAGGAGCAGTTGTAAAAAACTGCGTACTGCAAGACGACACAATCGTTGAAAACGGAGCATCGCTTGATTGTATAATAACTGACCGCTCAGTTAAAATATCAGAAAATCGGAAGATGATAGGATATCGGACATATCCGGTATACATCGAACGTGGAAGGGTTATATAAAGGGGGTATCAAAATGCCGAGAAAGAAAAAAATGAAAATCCTCAATGCAGTTTCAGAGGTTGTGCCATTTATGGCTACAGGCGGTATGGGACAGGTTGCAGGTGCTCTTGCATCTTCTCTTGCCGAAAACGACAAGTCCTTGGACATTCGTATAGTCGCACCACTGTATGCCCGTTTTAGAAGCAAGTATGAGCCGCAAATGAAGTTTCTTGGTGCCACGGAGGTTACGCTCGCATGGCGGACACTTTACTGCGGAGTTTACGAGCTTGCTCAAGACGGAGTAACGTACTATTTCATCGATAACAGGCGTTATTTTGACCGCGAAGATGCCTATGGTTATGTTGATGACGGCGAAAGATTTGCGTTTTTCTCAAAAGCGGTTTTTGCCGCGATTGAAATCACAAAGTTTATGCCGGATGTCATTCACACGCATGACTGGCAGACAGCACTTGTGCCGATTTACTTAAAGACGCATTTTGGCGGTAAGTACAGCGGCATCAGAACCGTTTTCACCATTCACAACATGGAATATCAAGGACAAATGCCGCCCGATATAATGCATGATGTTTTTGATATCGCCGAAAAAGACGTCAACATTGTCTGGTATGATAAGTGCATTAACCTAATGAAAGGCGCGATTGTATGTGCCGATAAGGTCACAACCGTCAGTCCGTCTTATGCAGATGAAATTCAAATCTCAGGCGGCTACGGGCTTGAGCCGATTATCAGAGAAAATGCCTACAAACTCAGTGGCATTATCAACGGTATCGACACCAAAACATATGACCCGGAAACCGACCCGCTCCTTGGCAAAAACACCTACTCTGCAGAAAATCTTAAAGGCAAAAAAGCAAATAAGAAAAAGCTGCAAGCTTTCTTTAAGCTGCCGAACGCACCTCAAAAGATGCTTATTTGCATTGTTTCAAGACTTGTTTCACATAAAGGTATCGACCTGATTACGTTCCTTTTAGACGACCTTCTTAAACTTGACGTCCAGTTTTTACTGCTTGGAACAGGCGAACATTCATATGAATTATTCTTTGAGGATAAAGCAATTCATCATCCCGACAAGGTTGCAGTCAGCATCGCATACAACCCCGACATAGCGGGTATGATATATGCCGGAGCCGATGTGCTGCTTATGCCCTCACGCAGCGAGCCATGCGGACTTGCTCAGATGATAGCATGCCGCTACGGAACTATTCCGATTGTCCGCCACACGGGCGGTCTCGGCGATACAATCCACGACTGCCGCCTCGGCGACGGCAACGGATTTGTCTTTGAAGACTATAATACACGTGCGCTTATGGATACAATATTCAGTGCACTCGATTTATACACAAACCACGAGGAAGACTGGAGCAACCTTGTCCGCAAGGCAATGAGCCTTGACTTTGGTTGGCAAAAATCCGCACGCGACTACAGCAATTTATATAGGGAATTAGAAAGCAAGTAAGTATGTATATCTTTGACGAAAATGATATTTTCCACAGAAGCCCCTACGGTGCAGTCGAAACACCGGGTACTTTGACCCTTCAAATCAAACTGATGCGTGGTATGGCGTCAAATCCGCGAGTTTGCCTTTATCCCGATGGTGGTGACAAACGCGAGATTTCTATGGGCTATGACCATGCTTTGGGAAGCTATGATGTCTATAAGGCTATAATCAGCTTTGATTTGCCCGGTTTGTTTTGGTATCATTTTCTGATTAGTTCTTCTAACAATACAACATTTTCTGTTCCCGAACTTGCAGGCAGCAGCTTTCAAATAACGGTTTATAAGCCCGAAAGTGATAATCCCGACTGGATACACGGCGGAGTAATTTATCATATCTTTGTCGACCGCTTTGCAAGTGACGGCAATCCGAAGCTCGCTCCCGGAGCAGTGCACAGGGCAGATTGGGGCGGCTGTCCGTATTTTCTGCCGGACGAAAGGGGTATTGTGAAAAACAATGACTTCTTCGGCGGAAATTTATACGGCGTTATCGAGAAGCTGCCTTATCTTGAGGAACTTGGTGTTACCTGCATTTATCTGAGCCCCGTTTTTGAGGCGGACTCAAATCATAAATACGACACGAGCGACTTTATGAAAGTCGACGAAGCCTTCGGCGGCGACGAAGCTCTTGAGAAGCTTTGTAAAAAAGCCGGAAAAATTGGTATCAAGGTAATTTTGGACGGTGTGTTTAACCATGTCGGAAGCGACAGTTTATATTTTAACCGGTACGGTCGATACGACAGCCTCGGTGCATATCAGGACAGACATCACTCTCCATATAAGGACTGGTTCACATTCCGCGACGACGGCACATATGATGCATGGTGGGGCATTGAGCTTTTACCTGCAGTCAACAGCAACGCTGAAAGCTACAAGAACTTTTTATGTAATAAAGACGGAGTGATTGCACATTGGATGAAGCGTGGCGTTGCAGGCTGGCGCCTTGACGTTGTTGATGAAATCCCCGATGTTCTTTTAGACCCGCTGTGTGCGGCAATGAGACGGGAAGACAAAAACGTGTTCATAACAGGCGAGGTCTGGGAAGATGCATCACATAAAATAGCCTACAGTGTCAGGCGGCGGTATTTCCAAGGCGGTCAGCTCCATAGCGTGACGAACTACCCGTTAAAAGACGCAATAATCTGTTACTTAATTGACGGTGATATAAACAAGCTTACCACAACAATGGCATCACTATGCAGAAACTATCCCGAAAATGTACTAAACTCACTGATGAATATCATCGGAACACATGACACAATGCGGATACTGACAGTTCTCAGCGGTGCTCATACCCCCGACAACAAACCCGCAATGTCGCATTTTAAGCTAAATGACGAGCAAATCAGCCTCGGGAAAAAACGTCTTCGCCTCGCAGCGGCACTGCAATTCACACTACCCGGTGTACCCTGCGTATATTACGGAGACGAAGCCGGAATGGAAGGCTGCATTGACCCGTTCAACAGGATTTGCTATCCATGGGGACATGAGGATTTAGAGCTCATTTCATGGTATAAGCAGCTATCAAAAATACGAAAAGAAAACAGCGCATTTAAAGACGGACCATACACGCTGATTGAAGCACGCGACGGGCTTTTTGCCTTCACTCGCGGCATAGGAAAAGAGCGTGTCTTAATAGCGGTCAACGCATCAGATTTTGACAAAACCATTAACGCATCAGATTTTTGTTATGATTTACTCCAAGACAACAATGCTGATACCCAAGGAAAAAACATGTTGGAAATTAAAGCAAGCGAGGTTGGTATTTTTAGATGTTAGATTTAAAAGGAAGTAAAAAGAAAAGTAAAAAGGACCATTTCCCGTCAATGAATTACAGCGACAAGGATATTTTTTCTATGCTGTTTCTCGACAAACTCGAGGTGTTGCGTGGAATAACAATCGACGACGCTACGGTTGATGATTGTTATGTGGCACTTGCTTCACTCATTAGAGACCAGATTATGAAGCAATGGACAAGAAGTGGTGCAAGTACATATAAAAACGATGATAAAAAGAAGCAGGTCTATTATTTCTCATTGGAATTCCTTCTCGGACCGATGCTTGAGAGAAACATCATGTCACTCGGTCTTATGGACGTTTGTAACGAAGCACTGAGTGCTCTCGGGCTTGACCCGCAGGAAATATACGCTGTTGAGCTCGACCCGGGGCTTGGTAACGGCGGTCTCGGCAGGCTTGCCGCATGTTTCTTGGACTCTCTCGCATTTTTGGGTATTCCCGGAAACGGCTGCTCAATTCGTTATAAATACGGTTTGTTCGAGCAAAAAATTGTTGACGGGCATCAGGTTGAAATGCCCGATAACTGGCTCAAAAACGAGTCCGTATGGGAGGTTAAAAAACCCCATAAGGCAGTTATGATTAAATATTACGGTAATATCCGTGAGGAAGTCAACGGAAACAGAATATGGTTCCACCATGAAAACTATGACTCTGTCATTGCAATGCCCTATGACGTGCCAATCCCCGGACATGAAAACGGTACAGTCAACACACTGCGGCTTTGGAGTGCAGAAGCAACCCAACAGTTTGACTACAGTTCGTTTTCAAGCGGCGATTATCTCAATGCCGTTTCTCTCAAATACTCGGCAGAAGCGATTTCCGAAGTTCTCTATCCCGACGACTCCAACTATGAAAACCGTATGCTCCGTCTCAAGCAGCAATACTTCTTTGTTTCAGCCGGACTTCAAAGCATAATCACACACTACAAAAAACACTACGGCAATATCAGACATCTTCACAAGCATATTTCAATACATATTAACGACACACATCCGGCTCTTGCCGTGCCTGAACTTATGCGTCTTTTAATGGACGAAGAAGGTCTCGGCTGGAACGAAGCTTGGGATATCACCGTTCAAACAATATCATATACAAACCACACAATACTCCCCGAGGCACTTGAGCGTTGGCCCGAAAGCTCTTTTGCACATCTGCTCCCGCGTGTACACATGATTGTAAGAGAAATTAACGAACGTTGGTGTCAGGTGCTTGCCGAGCATTATCACGGTGATATGGGCAAGGTTTCAAGCATGGCAATCATAAATCACGGCGAGATTTCCATGGCATTTCTTTCGATTGTCGGCTCTCATTCAATCAACGGTGTCGCAAGAGTTCACAGCGAAATCTTAAAAAATGAATTGTTCCGTGATTTTTATGAAATATTCCCCGACCGTTTTAACAATAAAACAAACGGCATAACACACAGAAGATGGGTACTTAAAGCAAATCCGAAGCTTAGCGACCTTATTTCCGAAACAATCGGCGACGGCTGGATAACCGAACCTTTAAAGCTTGAGCTTCTTGATAAAAAAGGAGCTGTCAGAGACAAGGCATTTTGGGGTAAAATGCGCGAGATTAAGCGTTATAACAAAATCCAACTCGCAAAAATCATTCAGGACTGTAACGGTATCACAGTAAATCCGGACTCGGTTTTTGACGTGCAGGTAAAAAGAATTCATGCGTATAAGCGTCAGCTTCTGCTGCTGCTTGAAATTATTGACCTGTATTATGATTTGCTCGATAATCCGAACACTGATTTTACTCCAAGAACCTTTATACTCGCAGGTAAAGCAGCCCCGAGTTATCACTTCGCCAAGGAAATTATCAAGTTCACATCGGTTATTGGTGACAGAATTAATAATGACCCGAGGGTCAGAGACCTGATTAAGGTTGTTTTCCTCGAAAATTACCGTGTTTCTCTCGCCGAAAAGATTTTCCCTGCTACCGATGTCAGCGAACAAATATCCACAGCCAGTATGGAAGCGTCCGGCACGGGTAACATGAAGTTCATGATGAACGGCGCCGTAACAATCGGAACATACGACGGTGCGAACATTGAGATATTCGAAGCAGTCGGCAAAGAAAACTATGTATCTTTCGGACTTACCGTTCCCGAAGTCTTTGACCTTCGCCGGAGCGGCAGCTACAACAGCCGTGACTTCTTGTCAGACCACAAGCGTTTGAAGCGTATAGTGCATGATTTCATCAATTCCGATTGGAAAGACGCCCTAAAGGCCGATTTCCCCTACATCTTTGACTCTTTGATAACTCACAATGATGAATTCTTTGTACTTAAAGACTTCGATGCATATGTTGACGCACAAATAAAGATATCAACCTTGTATAAAGATACAGACAGATGGTCTCATATGGCAGCAATGAATATTGCACATTCGGGAATTTTCTCAAGTGATGAGGTTATAAAGAAGTACGCGACCGATATCTGGCATGTGTAGCAGTTGCAAAAGTTCTAATTTATGAGTGAGGTGTTATTATAATGCTAAGTCGTAAGTTCCCTCGTTCTTCGGGTATTCTAATGCCTATAACATCGCTCCACGGACCCTTCGGAATTGGAGTTTTAGGTGCCGAAGCTTATGAGTTCATCGATTTTCTGTGCGATGCAGGCTTTCATGCATGGCAAATTCTGCCTGTCGAGCACACGGGCATGTGTAATTCACCATATAAGTGCATATCTGCATTTGCAGGCGAGCCTACTCTTATTGACCCGCGGTTACTGCTCGAAATGGGTCTTGTCAATGAAGATGAGCTCTCGGAGCGTAGAGACGGGGTCAGTGATTTATATGTCGAATATGATATAGTTCGCCAAAAACAATGGCAGCTGCTCAAAACTGCATTCTCACGTGTGCAGGACGGGGCATATAAGGAGTTTAACCCATTCTGGTTTGAGGAATATTCCCTGTATATGTCCATTAAGCAGCATTTTGATTATAAGCCTTGGTATGACTGGCCTGACGACGGTTTAAGAAGCCATGACAAAGCGGCGGTTAAGGAGTTTCGCGAGAGAAATTTAAGCGAGATAGAGTTTCATAGGTTTGTTCAATGGATTTTTGACAAACAGTGGACTAAGTTGCGCGAATATGCCGCACAGCGTGGCGTTTCCCTCATCGGCGACATGCCTATCTATGTGTCTGAAAATTCGGCTGAGGTCTGGAGCAGACGCGAGCTTTTTGATGCGGATGCAAACGGTAATTTCGCTGCAATCGGCGGAGTTCCTCCCGATTACTTCACTCCGGACGGTCAGTGCTGGGGCAATCCCATTTATAACTGGAAGCTTCTCGAAAAAGAAAATTATACATGGTGGGTTAACCGCTTGACAGCTATCCTAAAAAGATATGATGTAGTACGCCTTGACCATTTTCGTGCCTTTGACAGCTATTGGCGTATTCCCGGCGGCTCAGATACCGCACGTAACGGCAAATGGATACCGGGACCCGGCATGTCATTGTTCAAAGCATTAAAAAAAGCTCTCGGCGACCTGTCACTCACTGTAATTGCAGAGGATTTAGGCATTATAGACAGTGATGTCGAAGCACTTCTCAAAGAAACAGGACTTCGCGGTATGCGTGTATTGCAATTTGGCTTCTTGGGCGACCCCTTGCATCTGCCGCACAACTTCCCCGAAGAGTCTGTCGCATATACGGGCACACATGACAATACAACACTGCTTGCATGGATATTCTCGCTCGATGCGGAAGACCGCAAAAAAGCGCTGTTTTACAGCGGTTTTGAGGGCGACTGGTATATCGGCGGTCCAAACTGCGAGGTTGTAAAGTCATGGATGCGTACATTATTTATGACAACTTCATCACTTGCAATAGTTCCAATTCAGGATTTGCTCGGTTACGGAGCAGACACACGCATAAATACCCCCGGCACACCCACAGGAAACTGGCGTTTCCGTATCCGCGAGGGCGTTTTGAGGGATATTGATGCAGGTTATTACAGAGAGCTTCATAAGATATATGAAAGACTTGATTTTGTAACGGAATTTGCCGAAGTTCCTGAAGAAGACGAAGTTGAAACCAAGGGTACAGTAATGGAATGGTAAAATTTATGTCCTCAAAAGCCCTCTTTAGCAAAGAGGGTGCCGTCCGCAGACGGCGGGTGATTTGTTATAACTGTATCGCATTTTACAAGTCACTATTGTAGAATTTACAATAACGGGGTGTGGCGCAGTTGGTAGCGCGCCTGGTTTGGGACCAGGAGGCCCTCGGTTCGAGCCCGAGCACTCCGACCAGAAAAATCAAGTGTTCATTATGAACACTTGATTTTTGACTGTTACCCCAACTCATCCCCCGCGAAGGCTTCTTTGGCTTTCACGACAAGTGCGGGGTCGAGATGACCGCGCTCTGCCATGCCGTCTATTATGCCCCAAACTCTCTCAGCCGAAAGACCTGCGCGGTACGGACGGTGCTCTGTGAGTGCCTGATAGACATCACAAATCGCCATTGCGCGCTCAAGCTCGCTCATACGCTCACCCGGAATACGGTACGGATAACCCGTGCCGTCAATTTTTTCATGGTGATTGGCAGCATACTCAACGATTTTTTCAAACCCCTCTATTTGCTCTAAAACCTTTCGGGTGTAGTAGGTGTGCTTATTAATTTCGTAACGCTCATCGGGCGAGAGCTTATCTTCCTTATGCAAAATATCTACCGACACATCGAGCTTGCCAATATCATGCAAAAGCCCTGCAATGTACATTGTGTCCTGAACCGTTTCATCATAACCCAAATAAGCGGCAAAGAGCTTGGCATGTTCTGCAATGCCTAACGAATGGGTGTATGTAAACGGGCTTTTTTTGTCGATAATATCAGCAAAACAACGGGCAAACTTGGTAATATCTTCACAATCGTAGTAAACATCATCATCAATTACTATTTTGCTCGACAGATTAAACTTTGTTTCATGGTTGGAATAATCAAGCAAAAAGGACTCATATTTAAGCAAATCTTCAAATGCCGCAACAATTTCTTCCGAGAAATGGCGTTTGTATTTTTCAAGCCACTCCTCCACCTCTAAAAATAAGTCCCTGTTGAAAGTATCAGACTTTTTTCCGAACTTATCGTCAAAAGCACTGGTAAAGCATATTATCTGCGAACTTACAGGCACCTTTTCAGGTGGTGTATGAAATATTCCCGTACCGTCATTGGTTTCATGGTGATAGTATACAATCTCTGCAATATCACCGGGCAGCGGCAGTTTGCTGAGCATTTCCCGCCCGTCAACACAGTGCTGCTCCATTTCATATTTAGTGCTTAGGGCAATATCATGGAGCAGTGCCGCATAATATAGCTCAATGAGTTTATCTTCGGTAAAGCCGAGCTTTCTGCCAATCATAACAGAAATATAAGCTGTACTTTTTGAATGTGACAGATTGTTTTTACCCGCTATATCCAAGGCATATGACAGCCCGAATATAAGTGAATGTCTGCTTGTTCTCATAAATCCCTCCTACTGCTCGTACATACCGCCGCCGATAAATTCGCGTAAAATCGAGTCTGCCGGAACTATTTCCGGGTTCATTTGTTCAAACTCCATAAGTGCGGGATAAACCGATTTTAGTTCCTCAAACCGTTTTGTCCCTTCGGGAATTGCTTCAATCGCACCCATTGCAAATTGCTTCATAATAGGCACTTCGTATGCCATTGATGAGTCAAAGAGCAGGTCTGCTTTATACTTAAACGGAGATATGTGTTTCTTCTCACCGTCGCGCACATTTTCCCACATTTTCAGTGTCGCTCCGGCATCTGTTCCGCGAAATGAACTGTCACGGACAACTCTGCGAAGCAGCCTCGTCCACGTTCTCTTAAAACAAACCACATTATCACTGACAATATCCGAACGTGCGCTGATATAAAGCTTAAACGCGTCAGGGTGATCATCTGTGAGCATATCATTAAGCGCATGAATGCCCTCAAAAATGACAATTTCATCTTTTTTGAGCTTGAGCGGCACAGCCTTGTCCTCATCGCGCTGCTGCAGCTTAAAATTAAAGTGCGGTACTAATACCTCGTTCCCTTTTTCAAGCTCGTGAAAATGCTCATTTAGAAGTGCCAAGTCAAGGCAAAACGGCGACTCCAAGTCATACTCGCCGTCTACAGTGCGAGGCGCTGTTTCAGGGTCTTGCTCAAAGTAATATTTATCCAAGGACACAGTATGAGCATAAATCCCAAGATTGCGGATAGCATCGCAGATTTTTTGTGCGGTTGTGGTTTTTCCTGAGCCTGACGGTCCCGACAAAAATACCACATGGCTTAAAGCTGTTCTTTCCTGAATACCTGCCGCCGCCTCCATGACCTTTCTGTTATAGATAGCTTCGCACTCTTGCGAGAAACCCTTAGGGTCACTTTTTGCCCGCCTATTAATTTCTTCAATTTTATATGGATATGGCATAAATTCACTCCAATTCGGGCACTTTGATGCCCATATTTATGTTAATTCGCCCGTGGCAATTCTCATGTCAAGATTATGAGCACGCTGTGCGTCTAATGTTGTCGACTCCTCATGTCCGGGATATACCTCATAGTCACCGTCAAGCTCGGCGAGCCGGTTAAGTGATTTTAAGATAGTTTCCCTGTTTCCGCCCTCAAGGTCTGTACGTCCGCAATCCCCGTTAAACAAGGTGTCGCCCGTGAACAGAGCATTTTCGCACATAATTGTTATCGAACCCGGCGAATGTCCCGGTGTATCAAGTATGATAAACTGCAGACTGCCGACGCTTATGATATCGCCGTCCTTGCAATACCTCATGTTTTCATATTCTTCAATCAAATGCCTCTCACGCTGACCGCCGCGGTTAACTTCCGCTTGGTTAATATAAACGGGGACATTAAATGCATCCAATACAGCATCAAGAGCCATTGAATGGTCAAAATGTCCGTGTGTGATAAATATAACCTCGGGCTTTAGCTTATTTGCTTCGATGTAGTCAAGAATGGTGCTTGACTCTGCACCGGGGTCAATAATCGCACATTGAAGCGTTTTTTCATCGGTCACTATGTAGCAGTTATTCGCCATCATTCCGACTGTCAGAGTCTTTATTAACACAGATTATTCCTCTTCTTTCTGATGTCATCGCCATAAAATGTAAGCACCTGATATTCACCCTCAAGTCGTGACATAATTTGCTCCGAGTAGCGGCGACGCATTTCGTCTATTGTCATATTTGAATTTACAAGTGTTTTTTTTGCTGTGACAAGCCTTGTGTTTATGATTTCGTAGAGAGCCGAAATTGTAAAAGTGGTTGTCATTTCAGTGCCGAGGTCATCAATAATAAGCAGGTCGCACTCCAAATAACGCTTTATCTCATCTCTTGTTTCCCCGGGGTTCTCCGCCTTTTGAAACTTCGCATCTTCAAACTTGGAAAACATGGCGCCTGCCATATCATATACAACAGAATAGCCTCTGTCGGCAACAACACGTGCTATACACGCGGATAAAAATGTCTTTCCAAGACCGGGTGCACCGTTAAAAAACAGGTTCATGGATTTAGGTCCAAAATTCTTTGCGTACTGGGTGCATATTTCATAGACAACTTCCATGCTCTTTCTCGGCGAAATACCCGTTTCGGGAGTGGAACTGTCATCATAAAACGACAGCTCAAAGCTTTCAAACGTTTCATCACCAAGCTTTAACAAACTGCTCAGTGAAGATTTTTGCTCTTCCTTATACAGCGCCATAAGACAATCACACATTTTTGAGTCTATGTGACCTGTATCGCTGCATTTTTTGCAAAAATATTCCTCATCAAGATAGTTTGGGGCAAATCCTGCCGCAGTGAGCGCTTCTTTGCGTTCTTTCTGAATTTTAGTATTTTTCTCGCGAATACCGTCTATTTGAGAAGCATCACCCATACCTAAGGAAATGCCGACAAGCTCTGCCATGGTTGCTCTAAGCTCCATGTCAAGCTCACGAATACGCGGCACTTTCGCATAAACCTCCGCGATACGCCTTTCAAGTTTTTCCGCGCTCTCTTTACGTTTGCCCTCGAGTGCATTTCTTGCTTTTGCCAATAGTTTACCGTCTATTGCCATAGCTACTCTTCCTTAGTCTTGTTTAATATCCGGGCCATGCGTTCCATTTCTTCGCTGTTTGGATTGCCGTGTTTTTGCCCGCTCTGCCCTGCAGCCGCTCCGCCATTGCCTGCTTTGTTATCCTTTTCGAGCACTTGCTGTGCCGTATGAATTCCGCCTGAATGCCACCTTTTTAGTATTGTGTCCATATACGGCCATGATAATGAGCCTGTGTTGATAACCGTTTTATCGTATGCAAGCTCAATGGCATCAATCTCAAAACCCATGTCCACCCAACTGTCAACATACTTTTTCTCTGTCGCAGAAAATTCGCGGTCTTTTATTTGCAGTGTCCGTCGGATTTTTCCTCTGACACTTTTTCGCTCCTCAAGGGCTCTTAGATAGTCCTCTGCCTGCTCTATTGTGAAAATACCCTCGCGTTCCCATGTGTACGCGGCTTTTTCTATGTATCGGATTGACGGTGAGCGTCCGTCACCTGTTGTGTGACTTTCGTTAATGCAATGTGTGATAAGTTGTAGGATTACCTCCGGCGGCAGCCTCAGATTGTCGTAAATTCCGAATAATCTGAGCAAATCATCGGGTGAGAGAATTTTTCCGAGTCTTCGCTGAGTTTCATCAACAACGATTGTAAAGTCAGTATTTGATGACATCTCTGCCTTTACTTCATCTTCGGTATATTCACGTGGTTCATGCGGCTCGGGTACTGCGTCCCCGGCGTCTGTTTTGATGTCTAAAAGTCCGATGCGTGATAGTATCGCCATTGCCGACGCTACCCAACCCTTGCTCTTATCGAGTGCTTTGGCAGCTTCGGTTTCAGTGCTTTGTCCATGTGTTTTAATACTGTACAGATACAGCAGTGCAGCATCCCCGTCACCGGCACGTATAAGCTTATCAACCGCTTGCCCTGTGAGCGTTATAATTTCCGAACCTGTCACAGAAAGTTTCATATTTTTTTGATAAACTCCTTGAGTACATCTTCCATATCGGGGTGCCCAATCTCTTGCAGGCTGTACTCTACTCTGGTGTTGGGTTTGTTAATCTTTATAACACGTGACAGGTCAATCGGTGTTGCAATTACAACGCTGTCACAATCTGTTTTTTCGATTGTCGCTGAAAGGTCACGCATTTGCTCCTCGCCGTAACCCATTGCAGGAAGTAGTGTTCCAATATTCGGATAGTTACGATATGTCTCAGCTAATTTACCGACCGCGAACGGTCTCGGGTCAACAATTTCAGCCGCTCCAAAGCGTTTTGCCGCAACTATGCCTGCACCTATTTTCATCTCACCATGTGTTAAGGTTGGTCCGTCTTCAACAACCAACACACGTTTCGAGCGTATAATCTCCGGTTTTTCCACACTGATTGTAGAGGCTGCATCAACTACCACAGCCGTCGGGTTTACTTTTGCTATGCTCTCTCTGACTGTCAGTATATCCTTAAAATCCGCACTGTCTATCTTGTTAATAACGACAACATCTGCAAGGCGCAGTGTCACCTCTCCCGGATAGTACGACAGCTCATGACCGGGGCGGTGCGGGTCGGTGACGGCAATCATTAAATCGGGTTTGTAGAACGGGAAGTCATTGTTACCGCCGTCCCAAAGAATTACATCACAGCCGTTCGGGTCGTTTTCAGCCGCGCGCAAAATCGCCTCGTAGTCCACACCTGCATATATAACATTTCCGCGTTCAATGTGCGGCTCGTATTCTTCCATTTCTTCAATCGTACATTTATGCTTTGCCAAATCTTCGATTGCCGCAAAGCGTTGCACCTTTTGTGCCTCAAGGTCGCCGTAAGGCATCGGGTGGCGAATGGCAATCACCTTTAGACCGTTTGCCATGAGTATCTCGGCAATACGGCGTGATGTTTGGCTCTTTCCGCAACCTGTACGCACAGCTCCGACCGCAATCACAGGCTTTGTGCTCTTTATCATCGTGTTTTTATGACCAAGCATTGTAAATGCCGCACCCGCCGCGTTTACTTTTGCTCCGAGGCTCATCACATACGAATACGGCACATCGCTGTACGAGAACACGCAAGCGTCGGCATCAAGGGTTTTTATAAGATGCTCAAGTTCATCTTGTGCATATATGGGAATTCCGTTACTATATAACTTACCTGCAAGTGATGCCGGATACTTTCGGTCTGCTATATCCGGAATTTGAGCTGCCGTAAATGCAACAACCTCATAAGCAGGATTGTCTCTGTAAAAAACGTTAAAATTGTGAAAATCACGTCCCGCCGCTCCAATAATTATGATTTTTTTTGGCGACATAAGCTTACCTTTCCTTTCTCCGTTTGAAAACAACCTTAAGTATAACAATAAAATTTGAATATTTCAATAAATTATTGTATAATACTGGGATATATAAACCTTTACTGTTGCAAGGGGTATGTACATGGTTGGACTTACTGACGACTATACCGGACATTCAATTTTAATATACGACATGGACGGCAACCACTTGAATAACACGGTGGTTAAAGAGCATAACAAGGCGGATAAGCAAATTCGTGTGGGTAATTTACCTGCCTCTCTCGGTGCCAATGCCGACTGCAAGCTCTTAATATTGACATCGCCCGCACCTTGTGAGTATCAGGGGAAGGTTAAAAAAGTCGGCGGGGCGTTTTATATCGCCATGTTCCAAGGGCAGCTTAAAGAAAACCGCACAGCCTCAAGATTTAATGTCAACACTCCCGCTCTGATTGATATATATGTATCCGAGGGTCAGCAATACAAGCTTCTCAATCCCGTGAAAGTTGTCCTGAAAAATATAAGCACCAGCGGTGTGCGGTTTGTCGCACCGTTTTATTCATTTAACGACAGGGATAAATTCAGAATGCACATGACCATAAGCGGCAGCAATAAGCAGCTTATTGCCGAAGTTATGAACCATCTTGACAATGAACCTGTATCATCCGATTACGGATGCCGTTTTGTATAAAGGACATTAGTTATGAGTGAAGGCAGTGGTAATTTAATTCCCGTATCAATCAGACTCTTGTACGATGGAATGACTGTACAAGATAATGTTTACGATGCCGACGGCGACAGATTGCTCATTACTGCAGGCAACACATTAAATGCCGACCAAATCGAGAGAATTCATCGAATTAACAGCGGCAGGGATACCATTTTTGTTACCGGACGAACTCATAAAACCATGGTATCAAAACGTCCGAACATTGATATAGACAGCCGTGCCGAAGTTGAAGAGAACACAGGATATACGGAGTTTAAGGACAGCACTTCTGATATGCTCGGGGAGATAGCCGGCAAAAAGAAAGTCAGTCAAGAGTCGTTAAACGAAGTTGCAGACGCACTTTCCGACCGCATTATATCTACACCACCCGACGTTGTTATGTCGCTTATCAACTCCATGGCACCGGTCGACGAATATCTGCAACGGCACAGTGTCAATGTAGGTATGCTCAGCGGCCTAATCGGACAATGGTTCAGCTTGGGTAAGGAGCATATTGATAAACTCGCACTGATCGGACTTTTGCACGATTGCGGAAATACATTTATGCCGCCGCACGTACTGACCGCAGAGCGTAAACTCACTGTCGTAGAATACGAGGTTATTAAAACGCACCCTGTCCATACCCACGAACTGCTCGCAGAATTTCCCGAGGATGTACGCCTCGCGGCAAGCTCTCACCACGAAAGGCTTGACGGCAGCGGTTATCCAAAGGGGCTTAAAGGCGACGCCATACCTCTCGAAGCCCGCATAGCAGCCGTTGCCGATATATATGATGCCATGACCTCAAAACGCCCTTACAGAGCACCGAACAGCCCGTTCAAAGTATTGGCACAGCTTGAGAGCCTATGCTCCGACAAGCTCGACAGTAACGTGGTAGGTGTTTTTAAGCAGAACATGCCAAAAGAGCTTATTGATAAGCCTGTTACAATGTCAGACGGTACAATCGGTATTGTCCGCGAGATTGACCCTGACGATATTGAGTTTCCAAAGGTTGAAATAAGCAAGCGTGTGGTGAAAACAAGCACCGCCTTGCACTGCGTGTCAATGTTCAGCGATGATTAGCTTCGCACCTATGGTTCGGGGTCGTTGTCGAGTGTTATAAAGTAGTCATAATACTGCATCAGGAACTTATAACCCTTGATAAGCCGCGAGGCAAGCTCACGCGAAAACACTTCCTCACCGATAGGCTGCATATGCATCAGTGCAAATGTCTTTTTATTGTACCAGTCCGTTAGTTTCGGATTTGGCGCTTCTTTTTTGCATGAATACTCGGGTCCGTCAAGGATAAACTCGTCTTGCTTCGCGAGCGGAGCTATCAGCTTTTCAAAAGCTTTAGGGTTCTTGTCAATACGCGCTCTGTGCTTCGCCATTGTTTTGGCGAACGCCGAATAATACCCTAAGCCGTAGCTCCAGTTTTCAAGCGCAAGCTCAAACCAAAACACAGGCGTAGACGTCCACTCCTCGCTTGGTTTTTCAATGGAAAACCACAGGTTTGTCCTGTACGGCTCCCCGCCTCGCACCCTCCGTGCGTCCTTGTATATGCGAGAGAGTTTATGGATAAAACCATACTTGGCAAAGTCCGAATTTATCTGCTCAAACACTTCCCGACCCAACTCTTTCATCGGGTCGCGAAACTCCCGTATAAATTCATCCTTATGCTCTTCAAACCATTGTTTTTCATTGTTAAAACGCAGGTTCCACATAAAATCTATTGTCTTTTGCGAAAAACCGTTAAACATGGTTTACTTACCTTTCTAACCGTATAGTGGGCCGAACGCTGAGCATGCTTTATAGTCCGCCGCTTCAAGGTTGTCTGTTCCAAACGCACTCCAAACATGCGGACGGAATATTTCTTCCTCCGCTACATTGTGCATCGCCACAGGAATTCGGAGCATACTCGCCAAGGTCAGAAGCTTTGCACCCACATGCCCGTACACTGTAACCCCGTGGTTTGCACCCCATGCCGCCATCACGCCGTATACATCCTTGAACGCACCCTTACCCGTCAGCTCCGGCACAAACCATGTGGTCGGCCATGTCGGGTCGGTACGTTTGTTAAGTATCTCGTGGGTTTTTTCGTCAAGCAGCACTGTTTGCCCCTGTGCAATTTGAAGTACAGGCCCTATACCGTCAATCAGATTTACACGCAGCATGGTGACAGGCATTTCGGCTACATTTTTCCAATGGCTGGAATACCCGCCGCCTCTGAAATAGCTGTAGTCTGCACGGCACCACTCGGTTGCGTCAAGGCATGCTTTTATGTCGCTTTCCGTCATTTCCCAAAATGGTTTCATTTTTCCCTGCGCCGCACCCGTGCCGTCAAGAGCTGCTGCCCCTGAGTTGATAAGATGTATGAACCCTCCGGATGCTTTGCCCGTGGGCTTTTTGCCGCTCACACGCTCTGCAGCCTCACCGCTCCAGTATGTCCGCACATCGTGAAACACAGGAGCAACGTCGGAAACAAGCTTTCCAAAAAGCATGGACACAGCATTTAACGTATCATTTTCCGTAGCAAACGCGACAGGCTCTCTCGCACCGTTCCAGTCAAACGTAGATGCAAGTATAGCCTCTGTGAAATCAGCGTTGGGCAGCCAGTCTGTCCATTGCCGCTGACCTTGAAAACCACCTGCCACGGCATTTTTGCCGAGTGCTTCCTCGTGCCACCCTAACTCTTTTAATTTCGGGTTGCCAAACAATATATCTTTTACGATGACTGTCATTTTCGCGATAAAAGACCAGTCCTCCTCAGGCGGGATAACCTTTGATTTCGTGATAATATCAGGCAGGTCTTTTCCTTCGTTTTTATCATAACCTACCTTGCAATCAGCCTTTATCCATGACAGTGCCTTGTTATATTCACTCTCGTCATAAATGCCGATTTTCATGCGACGCAGTATCTCCGTCATATCCACCCACTCAGCGCGGATACCAAAGTATTTTTGGAAAAACGACTCATTGCAGTAACTGCCGGCGATACCCATCGAAACACTGCCGATGTTTACATATGATTTATTTTTCAGCCAACCGACAGAAACAGCGCATTTTGCAAACGAAAGCAGTTTATCGGTTACGTCAGCAGGAATGGAATTATCGTCCAAATCCTGAACATCATGTCCGTAAATGCTAAAGGCAGGAAGTCCCTTTTGTGCGTATGCCGACATTACCGCCGCAAGATAAACCGCACCGGGGCGCTCCGTTCCGTTAAACCCCCAGACGGCTTTAATCGTATTTGCACTCATATCAAAGGTTTCACTGCCGTAGCACCAGCATGGCGTGACAGTCAGTGTCGCTATAACATTTTGAGTTGCAAAAAAATCATCACAAACAGCCGCTTCCGCTCCGCCGCCAATGGTTGTGGGCGAGATAACGCACTGCACGGGCGTACCGTCGGGATATCGAAGCTTAGATTGTATCAATTCCATGGCCGAGCGCGCCATACTCATTGTCTTATTTTCGAGGCTTTCTCTCACACCACCCCAACGTCCGTCTATAGTAGGGCGTATGCCGATTTTCGGGTAATTAACTGCTTTCATGATGCACTCCTAACTTTTATACGATTTAATCTCAAATGAATTACTTATAATCCTGCGGGCTTGGCTGATGTCGTCTATAACTCCCGAAGCGATAAGCTGCACGGTCAAATTGCCAATCGCAGTTGCTTCAATCGGCCCTGCGTATACCTTTTTTCCCGTGGCGCAAGCGGTCAGCTTGTTTAGATAATCCGCATTTGCTCCGCCGCCTATAATATTTATACTATCATATTCTATCCCTATTATGTTTTCAAGCTCATTGACAGCAGCCGAGTAACAGCTCGCAAGCGACTTATATATGACAGCCGCAAGCTCCCGCGCTGTTTCAGGCACTTTTTGCTTTGTTTCGCGGCAATAGTTTTGGATTTCCTCAGTCATAGACTTCGGGTTAAAAAAGCGTGTATCGTTACACTCTACGACAGATTTTATCTTTGTTTTATCTGCCATATCACACAGATCGGCAAATGTGTATTTATCGCCCTGTTCTTTTTTAACCTCCTGTATCATCCAAAGCCCCATGATATTTTTCAAAAATCTGTAGTTTCCGCCAAACCCGCCTTCATTTGAAAAACCGCTTTTTTGGGCTGCATCACTACAATTTGGCTTTATGGTTTCTGTTCCAAGCAGGCTCCATGTTCCGCTTGATATATAAATGCTCTCTTTTTCGTTTGGAGCAGCAATCACAGCCGAGGCTGTATCGTGCGAGGCAGGCACTACAACCTTGCAGCCATACCCTACTTTTGCTGCAATATCAGGCAATAACCCGCCAAGCTTTGTGCCCGGCTTTGCAATCTCGCAGAACATCTCCCGCGAATAACCGATGCGGTCAATGATGTGTGTGTCCCAGTTTTTTCCCTTTGCGTTGATTAATCCCGTTGTTGTGGTAATTGTATATTCGTTTTTTGCCACTCCACAGAGCTTATAATGAAAATAATCAGGCATCATCAAGAGTGTTTTTGCTCTTTCCAAATGCTTCGGATTTGTCATTTTTACTGCCATGAGCTGATATATGGTGTTATACTGCTGTTTTTGCAACCCTGTACGGCTGTATAACTCACTTTCGCCGATATGCTTAAACACTTCTTTTTCAATACCGTCAGTTCGTTTGTCGCGATAGCACACGGTATCGCCAATTATTTCACCGTTTATGTCCAATAAAACAAAATCAACACCCCACGTGTCAATTCCCACAGAGCACGGGATTTTAGAGATGTCGGCACATACCCGCATACCTTTTATGATATGCGAAAACAGCAACTCCAAGTCCCAACAGTCGCTCCCGTTTACTTGTATAATCTCGTTTGGAAAGCGATAGACTTCTTCGATTTGCATCTGTCCGTCGGCATCAAGCCATCCGAGAATGTGCCGCCCGCTTGACGCTCCGATATCAATCGCAAGGTGGTATTTCGGCATATGATTACTTCCTCCGCCTGCCACGTTTACGCTTTGATGTGTTTTTCGATTTTATCGTTCAGTTTTTCCGCATCAATCGGTTTCATTATATAGTCACATGCACCAAGACGGGTTGCAACTGTAAAAAAGTCCGCTGAACACACGCCTGTCAGGTATATGACGGGTGTGCTCTTATGCTTTGGAAATGAGCGGATAATCGGCATTAAATCGAAGCCCGTGAGCTCCGGCATATTGTAGTCTAACAGGAACAAGTCCGGCGTCAATTCCGCTAACATTTCCTTTAATTTAGCAGGCTGCGAAAGCGTGCGGATTTCGTACTTTTCTTCCAAAAGTAATTGAAGCATCAGTAAGATATCGTCGGAGTCATCAATCGCGAGAACAATCGGCTTTTTCTGTGTACTTTCCATATTCTGTTATACCTCATTTCACGTGATATTTTTTTTACAAAAGTGTTGTCATTTCGTAACTAATATGCTATATTGTTTTTAACAGGTACATATGCGGTTGGGTGGCTCTGGCACTTGCTAACTACACCGTTTCCCATATGTGCTTTGTTATTGTCGTTAAAAACTAATCATATTACCGTCAGGAGTTAATATCTTGTGGGTCTTATAACGGTTTTTTCCGGCAATTTTTATTACAACTGCCATATTTCCTCGCACTCCGTTAATTTCTACCGGAGCACCAAATGTAATAGTATCAACATTCCTATTTTTATGATTAATGTGTTGACCAATTTCAACACCTTGTTTAATGACCTTATGTGCGACAAAATATGCCGCAGCTTCACTTTCGGTTTTTACATAACCTAAAGACTTGTTTATATCATTTACAGAAAATGATACATCACCAAAATTCTGCCTGTTTACACTATTGCCAAGCGTTTGAAAATGTTTGTATAGCTGTGGTTTTAGTAATTCTTTCCAGTTCTCTACTGTCACATTTATATTGATGACAACCGCAGTACCAACAATATCCATGTTATTGAGATTATCTTGATTGTCTCTAATCTGGTCTTTAATATATTGAGCTTCGGATATAGACATTTGCTACTCTCCATATACAACATGATATAGCAATATATTCTGATAAAATACTTGATTTTATAATGTCTGCAATATATACTGAATTTGGAAACGAAAGTGCCTCGCCGACTATAAAGTCTTGCAAGCAAGACTTCGGCGGCAGACGAGAAGGGGTGCAACCCTCCTCGCCCTGCATACGTATCATAGCTACGTACACAATTTCTTTCGAAATACCACAAGGACTATTTTACAATGCTTTGCATTATATCGCAAGCGTAACAATGTAAGTAGTCGGTTGTGACGCACAAAATGTGCTGTGTATGTGATAGCTGTTCTGTAGAACAGCTGGTACACGGCACTTTTCGTTTCCCATGAGAAATATTTATTTCAATAAAAATGGAGGGAACAATATATCAATGAACACTCAAGTAATAACAGAAAACGACAAAGAAGCAATGTTGACACACGCAATATCAGAAGTTCGCAAATTGAAATCCGGTACTGTGTTTATTATTCAAGACTTATTTGTAAAAGATGAATGGTTTGAAATGGCAGGTCATCTACGTGCAGGTATTGGACGTAGATTCTACTATAGGTATGCAAAAAAAGATGGAGCGTATCATATGAAAATTCTTGATAAAACAAAACTCGGACAGCGAAAATATTTGAAGATATAGTCTTAATGGAGGTTACATAAATGGCTCTTATAGAATGTAAAGAATGCAAAAATGAACTAAGCGAAAAGGCTGATAAGTGCGTTAAGTGTGGTTGTCCATCACCAAAAGCAGAAGATAGAAGAATGGGCAAAATAGCTGGTCTTGTATGTTTTCTTGTCGGTGTGCTACTACTTTTTGTAGCATGTTTGTCACGATTGTAATGCTCTGTTAAGCAATAATGTTTAAGTATTATCAATGACTGTTCTATCAACGGGCACTGTGCGTTTTTGGCGGATAACTTTAAATCAAAATGCACGTACGAAAAAAACACATGTTTTTATAGGAGTGTTAAAAATGATACATAGAAGCAAACTATTTTTTCTTATATTTACTATAACTATTATTCTTGCTGCATGTACTAGTACAAGCATAACTGATGACTATGATGCGACTCCATCACCTCTGCTAACGTCACCACCAGCAATAGAAGATACACTTGAATCTTTTACTCCTTTAGTTGATGAAATTTCACCTTATTATCCAAAGTTTCCTTATGTTCCACGTTTTGGTTTATTAAATAATATTGTCGAAACTCGTATTTTTTTAGATGGCGATTACATAGTTTATGAGTATGATGTTTCCAGTATCGATTCCAATTATGACTCTGGTTACGAATATGGGTTGTTGATGGCGCGCTTTGGGTTCGTTGTAATCGATATAGATGAAGGTGCGGTTACATCAACAAACGGAGACACTGAAATGGTGTTTATAGGAGTCGATAACACGGTTCAAATATCATTAAGAAAAATCAGCCCCCCAGTATGGGAAAGACTTTACATTGATGATGATTACGATAAATATACAACTCCTGCATCTGAAAACGGACTTGGTGGAACATTGTTACGCGTGGAAGGCATAGTAGATACAGAAGAAATATTAGAATCCATTTATTTATATACAGTCAATGATGGTGGAAATGAATGGTTAATTACTTCAATTAATACAGAAAAAATGCCTATAAACATAGGCGATTCAATAACTATTTTTGGTGCATATCAAGGAGTTTCCGGTGTTTTTAATGATACACCAATTATATTTGTTTTACGTTTGAAATATGCTGACGAAGTTTATTTCCCTCTTTTTGAAGATGATGATCTCGGAGTTATGATTGCCGCAACACAATACGAAGAAGATCAAAAAGGAAACATAATACCTACCCAGACGCCCAGCGTAACAACACCTTCCCCAACGCCTGGTACTCCAATACCTACCCCCACACCTAGCGCAACAACACCTACCCCAGCGCCTGGTACTCCGACACCTACCCCAACACCTGGTACAACAACACCTACCCCAGCGCCTCCGCCATCTTCTTCTGTCACAACAAGCCAAAGTAATGCTTTAAGAAAAGCAAATGAATACTTACGTATAATGGCGTTTTCTCGTGATGGCTTAGTTGCACAGTTAGAATTTGATAGGTTTACTCGCGAAGATGCTATTTATGGCGTAGATAATTGCGGTGCAGACTGGAATGAACAAGCTTTGAAGAGGGCAAGAGATTACATGAAAATTATGCCTTTTTCTCACAGAGGCTTAGTTGGTCAACTTGAACATGACAAGTTCACCAGTACACAAGCTAAGCATGGTGCAGATAACTGCGGTGCAGACTGGAATGAACAAGCAGCAAAAAAAGCAAAAACTTATCTAGATATGATGGCGTTTTCTCGTGATAGTTTAATAAATCAATTAGTTTTTGATGGTTTTACTAACTCCCAAGCTATTTATGGTGCAGAAGCAAACGGTTATTAATTAAAAATAGAAAAATGTTTTTCCATATGTCTCAGTAAGATTAACTCTGTCATTCAAGTCGAGACGTTGCAACTCCCCATGAAGCGGTGATATCCCCTCGGCAGGAACTTCCCTTACAGTTTAACCTTTATATTGTAAATATTTTCTATATCGCCTTGCTAAACCTAACCGTTTCAGCTAAGATGTCACATATATCACAGCTTGATAGTTAGCGTACAGAAAGGCGATTATGAAAAAACCTGAACTTTTATCTCCTGCAGGGGATATTGAAAGATTAAAAGTTGCTTTTGCCTACGGAGCAGACAGTGTGTACTTGGGCGGCAAAGCCTTTGGTATGCGGTCAAAAGCCGACAATTTCACTATTGACGAGATAGAAGAGGGAATTAAGCACGCCCACTTACTTGGAAAAAAGGTTTATATAACCGCGAATATCTGCGCTCATAATGAAGATTTGGTTGAAATGGAGAAATATTTCAGGGAACTTGAACGCTTAAATGCAGATGCACTCATAATATCCGACCTTGGTGTTTTTGATTTGGCAAAGAGGGCTGCACCAAAAACTGACATTCATATTTCTACGCAAGCTAACGTAACAAATCATGCGAGCGCCGCATTTTGGGAGCGGCTTGGAGCGCAGCGAATAATTCTCGCAAGAGAACTCTGTCTTGAAGAAATAAAAGAAATAAAAATGAAAGTGCCAAACATAGAGCTGGAAACATTTGTGCACGGCTCTATGTGCATGGCTTACTCCGGTCGATGCTTGATAAGCAATTTCATGAATGACAGAGATGCAAACAGAGGACATTGCAGCCAGCCTTGCAGATGGAGTTATATGGTGGTTGAAGAAAAATCGGGCGATGCAATCCCTGTGTATGAAGATGAGCATGGTGCATATATTTTCAGTTCCAAAGATTTGAACATGATTGCCCACATTCCCGGCCTTGTTAATGCGGGCATTGATAGTTATAAGATTGAGGGGCGGATGAAATCTTCTTATTACGTTGGCATTGTAACGAAAATATATCGCGAGGCTATTGATGATTATTTCGACGACCCCGAACTTTACACAAGCAAAATACCATATTATCAAAGCGAGCTGTCCAAAATGAGCCATAGGGAATATACCACAGGTTTTTTCTATGGCAAAGTGACAGGTGAAGACCACGCTTATTACGACTGTGAGCAAGTCAGAATTCAGGATTATTTGGCAATAATTGACAGTTATGATGAAAGCACGGGGTTTTGCGTTGCAGAGCAGCGAAATAAATTTGAAGTTGGCGAAAAAATTGACATAATAAGGGCTTCCGGCGAAACTTTTACGCAGGAAGTTGAAACCATGTTAGGTGAAAACGGAGTGCGTATTAAGTCCGCTTCGCACCCGAAGCAAAAAATACAGCTGAAAGTCGATGTACCTGTACAGAAATTTGATATGCTCAGAAGAAGTGTTGCCCGCAAAGCCTGAGGCGAGGAGAGCAACTGGTACGCCCGTTGTCGCGAAAGGCGAATAATTATGTGGGTGGCAACGGTATAACGATAATTATACTATTGTGAAATAATTTGCACAAATTCAAAGAAAAGTATTGAAATCTGTAGATTTGTATGGTAGAATGCAAGTAATAAACACATATGAGGTAGACAGGCTCTGACTTCGGTTATCTTTGTCGGTTCCCGTATGTGTTTGTTATGTATTAATTTAATAAGAAAAGTTTACCTTCAGGTGTCAGTATGCTGTGTGTTTTATATATATTTCTTCCGGCAATTTTAATTACTACAGCCATATTGCCTCGTTTGTCGTTAAGTTCTACCGGCGCAGCAAATGTTATTGTGTCTAATCTTCTATCTTTATGGTTTGTATGATAACCAATAATAATGCCCTGTTTTATGATTTTATGTGCGACGTAGAATGCTATTGCGGTACCCTCTGTATGAATATATTCTAAAGCATTATTAATTATGCGTTTAGTTATAATTACATCACCAAAACCACGCCTATTGATTTTTGTGCCTATTTTCTTATAATATTCTACTAGTTCAGTTTTTAAACGCCCTTTCCAACCGTACTTACTCGTATCAATATTATCACAAGAATATGTTGCTACAATAGGTAACGCGTTGAGATTTGTTTGATTATCTCTTATTTGGTCTTTAACATGTTGGGCTTCTGATACAGGCATTATCTTTCCTTTTTTGTTATTAATTCATCATAGCAACTCATTGACATTGTTATCTTAACTAATACTATATTATAACTCTCTTGTGATGTCAATAGCTATCATAGTATCATCTATTATTTCAACTGGATGACGTGTTGACTTATTATCTTTTGTTTTTCCATAAAACTCTGCAATTAAGGCTTTTGATCGAACTTCAAGTCCTCCGACAAGCTTATTTTTATATTTTCTTCGTGAATAACATAAACTATTAGGTGTTTTTGTTTTACTAAAACGTAACCCTATTTTTTCTGTTATATCATTAACCTTACCAGCGTGGGCTTCAATATAGTTATACTCATAGATATCTTCAATCATATTGCATGCTGATGCACTTAACGATACACGTCCTTGCCCAACTGTTGCAAATGCCTCGCTCCCTCTCCCTGGAACTTGTTTCACACTAACTTGTTTCCACTTGATTTCTGACATATTCGTTACCCTTTCTCATTTTATATTATTTTATCACTTCATGTTTATTTTGTCAATATGTTATTTCTCGCAACTGCCATGTTTGCCATTTGATATATTATACATGCAATTATTTATTTTATTTCATATTAATATACTTTTGCTTTTATTGACTATGTCAACGTCTTAGTATCTAAAAATTTATTATTTTATATCGATGAAAATGACAACTTTTACTTCTGTTCACTAAAAGTAAGAGTTGTCATTTGTTCAACTTTGGCACCCTCGGCAGGAATCGAACCTGCAACTAACCCTTAGGAGGGGCTTGTAATATCCGTTTTACTACGAGGGCATATTAATCCCGCAGGGTAATGACGACCCTGCGGGATAATTATACATACGATTACACTAAAATGTAAAGTCAAATATCGAGCCGGAACGCATTGTGTTAAGCGAATTTGCGTTACCGAAGCCCGAGTATGAGAAGTTTTCGCCGAGAGAGTTGCCGAACAATGTGTTTGACACGAAGTTTGATGTGTTGTTTGAAACATTTTCTGCAAGTCTGCCAAGCGATGCCGAGAAGCCGAAGTTTCTGCCTGTGTTCTCCGTAAAGAACTGCTGCAGTTTGCCGCTTTCCATGGCAGCGTCGAGCTTTTTCTCATCAACTGTCATTTTGCCTGTGTTGTCGAAACCAATGCCAATATCGGACAGCGACCTTGAGTAGGCACTTGCAATGTTCATTGTACGCGAGGCAAGGCTTTGCGCTTTCGGGTCGCCTGTGTTTTCTGCCGCAGCGGTAAACAAGTTGTTGTAGTTTTTAACCATGTCATTAACTGCGCTTTTTACACGATTTGTATCAACACCCCGTGTTACCGTTTCGTTCCCGTCTTCGTCCTTCGTTTTAATATCACGAATGTTAAAAGCTGAACCGGACAGGTCTTTGAGAGCATTTGCAAGCCCGCTTGCCGCTGACTTAATGTCATTGACATACCCTACCGCATCAGAATTAAATGACCCTTTCCCCGGTGCGATGTTTTCGGGAAATAGGGCACGACTGTTCGAGAGCCTGTTTGCGTGCATTAAGACTTTGCCTTGATGCAACGTATTAAACAGGTTATTTATTCCACTAAAATTGCCGAGTCCTCCAGAAACTCTCATATCTACCTCCTTGCAGACATAAATGTGGATATCCTTCCACCGTGAATTATATCACGAATTCAGCTCAAATGTCAAGTATTATACCATTTTTCTACATAATTATGTTATTTACACCGAAATTTTAGCAGCTAAATCAATCATTCTGCGTATTCTGTGGTTCATGCAAGACTTTGTTACAGGCGGTGTTGCAATGTCTGCAAGCTCTTTTATACTAAGCTCGGGGTTGTCAAGCCGAAGCATTGCCGCTTTTCTAAGTTTATCCGGCAGTTTGCTCAGTGCACCCGTGCTTTTGAGCTTGGTTATTGCTTCAATCTGTGCCGCGGCGGCATCAACTGTCTTTGAAACGTTTGCAGTGTCGCAGTTCACTTTGCGGTTCACTGTATTACGCATATCTTTTTCAATTTTTGTGGACATAAGCTTCATTGCGTGTATCGGAGCACCAATAAGTGTCAAAAATTCTTCAATCGCGGTGCTGTGCTTGAAGTAAATTATGTAGTTGCCCGTGCGTGAGGTTTCTTTTGGCGTAAACTCCATTTCCAAAAGGAGCGAATACGTCTGGCGGCTCACATTGTAATGGGCTGTCACAATCTCTAAATGGTAGCTTTTTGCCGGGTCAGTGACTGCGCCGCCCGTTAAAAAAGCACCACGTACAAAGCTTATACGGCAACATTCTTCTTCCAATATGCCAAGGTTTACATGATGTGCCAAAAGATTTTCCTTAGAAAACCCGTATGTTTCAAAAATGCGGCTTATTTTACCGTTTTCATTTATGATATATGCCTGTTTGCCCTCCTGCTCCTCGTCGGGCATTATGTCAAATGATGTATTAAACGCATTTATGAATAAAGCCACAATCCGTTCACCAAGGATTTTATTGCCTGTGATTATCCTGATTTCGCGCATGTTAAAGGTGTTCCCGAAAAGCAACATTCCGTAACACTCTGCCACAGAGCAACAGTTGCTCTCGGGTGCAAGTCTGCATAATTCAGCTTTTGTGTCAAACGAATAAGACATATCAGCTCTCTATTCTTTATCAATATCCCTGTGAATACAGTCGACAGGATAACCCTTTTCGCTTAAATACTCCGTGAGTGCTTCTGCCATTGCAGGTGACCTGTGCTTTCCGCCCGTGCAACCGAAACATACAACAAAATACCGCCGCCCTTCTTCGATGTAGTACGGAAGCAAAAGGTCAATCATATCGCAGAACCTTTTGAAAAATTCATTGCTCTGCTCAAACCCGAAAACATAGTCTTTGACAATGTCATCAAGACCTGTTTTTGGCTTTAACTCGGGTATATAAAATGGATTTGGCACAAAACGCACATCGTACAATATATCCGCTTCGACAGGCAAACCATGCTTAAAACCAAAGGATTTGACCGTTACGTTAAGTGCTTTAATCTCGCTGTCTTCCAAGAGCAGTTGATTTAGGCGGCGCTGCAGCTTGCTGAGTGTCAATCCTGTAGTATCAATAACTTCGTCCGCTTTATCCCTGATTAAAGCGAGCATTTCAATTTCCTTTAATACTGCTTCTTCAAGGTTTGAGCCCGATGAGTCAAGCGGGTGCCGCCTGCGTGTTTCCTTATACCGCCTGACAATGGTTTCCGTTTCAGCTTCGATAAAAAGAAGCTTCAAGACACAGCCTAACTCCCTCATTTCGTCAAATGTCTTAAAAAGCTCGTCCATATTTTTTAACGCTCTGATATCTGTTACAAGGGCAACTCGCTCATATCTGCCCTGCGTGGCAAGACAAAGCTCGGCAAACTTCGGCATCATTGCAAGCGGCATATTATCTACGCAATAAAAATCCATATCCTCCAAAACCGCTGCCACACGGCTTTTTCCCGCTCCGGATATGCCCGATATAATTACAATGTCCATTTCTTGCCCTCTTTAAGTCAATATTTTTATCTCAGGTTCGAGCATAACTCCGAATTGCTTCATTACAGTTTCCTGCACATGCTCTATAACCGATATAACATCGTTAAATGTTGCATTTCCCGTGTTTACAACAAACCCTGCGTGTTTTTCTGAAACCTCGGCTCCGCCGATTGAAAACCCTTTAAGCCCTGCTTGTTCGATGAGGGCTGCGGCATAGCCGTCCTTTGGGCGCTTGAAAGTGCTGCCTGCACTCGGTTTATCAAGCGGTTGACTTTCACGGCGGCGGGTCGCAAGCTCATCCATTTTTTGCCGAGTGGTATCCTTGTCCCCTTTTTGCAACCTGATAACAGATGACAATATTACATCGCTTCTGCTTGAAAACGCACTATTTCGATATGAAAAGTTATGTTCATCGCCTTTTAATTCGTATTCACCGTTTTCAAAGCTGTACACTTTAGTTGAAATCACCACATTTTTCATTTCGCCGTTATACGCACCTGCGTTCATTACAACTGCTCCGCCGAGCGTACCGGGGATACCGTGCGCAAACTCCAATCCCGTAAGTTCATGCTTGTATGCAAAGACCGCAAGCTCCGACAAAAGCACTCCGCTGTCTGCCGTTATTTCGTTATTGTCCGCATCGGTCAACACAATGTTTCGCAGTTTTGATGTGTTTATTATAACGATATCCGGCCCCGCGTCGCTGACAAGCAGGTTTGAACCATTTCCGATAATATACGGTGTTATTCCCTGTTCATATAGACTCTTACACAGCTCTACCATATCCGATGCGGTTTCGGGGAAATACATTGCCCTCACCGCTCCGCCGATTTTAAATGTCGTATGTTTACTCATCGGTTCATCGAACAAAACCTTAATATCCACTTTATTCCTCTACTGCTGAGCTTCGGTATTTTCAGCGTTCATTTCCATTAATTTCTCGTCCAAATGCTTATCAATCTGCTTTGAAAACTCAACAGCAGCGTTATATCCCATGAATTTTTGACGCTGGTTCATTGCTGCAACCTCTAAGATAACTGCAAGGTTACGCCCCGGTTTTACAGGGATTGTAATTGTCGGCACTTTAATACCGAGTATATCTACAGTGTTTTCTGTTATACCGAGTCTGTCGTATTTTGCATCATTTTTCCAAAGTTCGATATTGCAAACCAAGTGTATGTTCTGATAATCCTTGACCGCACCTGAACCGAAAATTTGGCGTACATCAATGACGCCAAGTCCGCGAAGCTCTACATAATAACGAATGAGGTCGGGAGCTGTCCCTTGAATGACATTAACGTCAATCGCTTTAATTTCAACAGCGTCGTCAGATATAAGGCGATGCCCGCGCTTGAGAAGCTCTATAGCTGTTTCACTTTTTCCGACACCACTCTCTCCAACAAGCAAAAGCCCCACACCATATACTTCAACGAGCACACCGTGGCGGGTGACACGAGGTGCGATTTCTCTTTTAACAAGTCTTATAACCTTTGACATTGTTTCGGTTGTGTGGGTAGCCGTGCTGAGAACTGTAATATCGTGCTTTTCTGCAGACTCCTGCAACGCTCCCGTTATGCCTGCACCATGGCACATAATAATCGCAGGAACTTTGTGCCGCATCAGTGCTTCCCACTTGCGAAGCCGCTCCTCACGAGGCAAGCCCTCCATATATGACGACTCCATCTGTCCGATAAGCTGAATACGGGTCGGTTCGAAATGCTCATAATAATCAGCAAGCTGCAATCCCGGGCGATGCACGTCACCTGTATAAATCAAGACATTATCAAAATCACTGGACTTATGTACGATATCGGCACGAAGCTCCTCTGTCAATTTGGAAAGTTTATAGCTGTACATATTTTCCACTGTTATCTCGTCCCCTTCACTTTTTCTTTAATTTTACAGAAAAACACCAAGATTTGCAATGTTTTTCACTGTTTTTGTTGCTGTTAGTAGTTTTTCGTGATTTTCTGCTTGCATTTCCTGTTTATTTCTGTTACTATCATCGTTGCTGTCTATATGTTGCTTGCGGCATATCGGACAATCTTAGGAGGTAATCGTATCATGGCTAAGTGTTCATATTGCGGTAAGGGTGTTTCTTTCGGAATAAAGGTCAGTCACTCCCACAGACGCAGTAACCGTACTTGGAAACCGAATATTAAGCGTGTCGCGGCTGTCGTTGACGGCTCACCAAAACGCGTCCATGTTTGCACACGTTGCTTACGTGACGGGAAAGTGACCCGTGCAGGCTGATATCTATGAAATTCGGTTTAATTGGTTTTGGAAATCTCGGCAAAGCGTTTTCCTCGGCACTTCTATGCACAGGCGACGTTGTTGCTGATGATATATACGTTTGCGATAAATCTGAACAAGCTCTTTCTTTAGCAAAGAAAGGGCGTTTTCACGTTTATTCTATGGAAGACATAAATAAAGTGATAGCCGAAACAGATATCATTTGCATAATCGTCAAAGGCTATGTTTTCGAGGAAATTTCCAAGTTAATAGACAAAAAAGCCCTCACCGATAAGCTTGTTATCAGCTTAATGGCGGGCGAAACCTTTGATGATATATATACACAAATCGGAAACGTGAAGTTAGCCCGCGCAATGCCCTCACTTGCAATAGCAACGAACGAGGGGGTTATCGCATATACTAAAATCCCGGGCGAGGTCGCGGATATTTTCAATAAATTTGGTTTTGCATTTGAAACCGAGCCCGATGTTATCGAAAAGGTCATGGCTTTTGCAGCGTGCGGTCTCGGCTACGCGGCTTATCTGATAGACGCATTTACAGCAGCAGGCGAGGCTATGGGCTTCTCTCTCGACACCGCTTCGCATATCGCCGCTTTGTCGTTTAAAAATGCAGGCGACATCGGCAATTTCCGCGAAACCGTAAAAGCTGTCGCCACCCCGGGCGGAGCCACCGAGCAGGGTGTTAACTACATGGATGAATGTGATGTTTACGGCATCGTCGCCGGAGCAATCCAAAAAGCGTACGAGCGAATGACTTAAAGAGTTTCATTCCTAAGCCCTCTTTAGTAAAGAGGGTGCCGTCCTGCGGACGTCAACCCGCCCTAAAGGGCGGCGGGTGATTTGTCAAAAATACAGCATTTGCAAGTGTTTGAGGTTGAGTCTCAAAATGAGACTCAACCTCTTTTTGTGGATAGAAAGTCAGCGGGTTACGGCATGGAAAAGTAGTGTTCCCATTGTTGAACTTTTAATTGACCTATCAGAAGTTCTTTATCAAATCTTAGAGGCATAGTATCTTCTCCAGCGGCCAGGAATTCGGCGACGAAACCAGGTATTGGATAAACGGCATTATCAGTTTGAATAAACTGTCCTTTTTCCCCTTTGTTCACACGTTGTTCAGCCTCTCCTACACTGCTGTAAACATCCTTCCAATAATAACTTACAGCCATCCCATCAGCACCAAAGCTCATTATCCAGTATCTCTCAAAGCCAACCTGGTTAGTATGGTCAATCCAAAAAGCATAATCGTCGGTGGTCACATAGAAATAGCCTTTGTCGCCGGGATGTGATTGAAACTGTGAGGGTAAGTCGGGCGGAGTGCCATTGTCGGGTATGACGATTTCGCCATTATCACCGCCGCTATCGCCGCCGTTGCCGGAGTCACCACCGCCATTGCCGCCGTCGCCACTACTGCCGATGTTGTCCGTTGGGGTCGGGGTTGGCGTGGGAGTGTCATCCCTAATTGGTTTTGGGTCACTTGTGGGCTGAGCGCCGCCG
>Ga0123356_10000118_pt1 | contig 86558 bp, 68 predicted proteins | sample TergutEmb28metaG_2_FD_92546 | JGI IMG/M metagenome (GOLD analysis project Ga0123356, IMG submission 92546) | Embiratermes neotenicus P3 segment gut microbial communities from Petit-Saut dam, French Guiana - Emb289 P3 | ecosystem: Host-associated > Arthropoda: Insects > Digestive system > Gut ...
GTATTGGTCTTGCACCCAGATACGAGCCCAACCCAGTTTCCGCCCGTCAGCCATATTCGCGCTCGGATCAGTGTCCAACGAATTCAACGTCTTCTGCCAATCAACCGGACCAGGTTTGAACCTCAGCAGCCGGTTGGTCTGATACGGCACGTCCACAGCTGAGCCACTCTGGGTTGTCCACACCGAGACGGTGTAATCCCCGGCCACCGTTGCCGAGACAGTAGCCGTATAGACACCCAAGGCCTGGCGGGTCCACGCGCCGATAGTCGCGGCCGTACCAGCCGGCAACTCGGCTTTGGCTGCCAGGGCGGCTAGTTCACTACTGGTTAGGTCGACTGGCTGGTCAGCCACGTTGAAGGCATACAAGGTGATAACCGCACCGGCCGTGCCCACTTCGGTTTCAGCCGGTGGGATAGGCGTAGCCGTGAAGTAGGAGTGGGTGACATCCCAATACTGGGCGATAAACGCCGCTGAGAGGGTTGGGGTCAAAGCGATCGGGGCTTGACCCGGCCAGGTGTACGAGAAGTCGAGACTATAGGTGGTCGGTGTGGTCGAGGTGACCTGGATCTTGTACGTGCCATTAGGGCCCTGCACCGGATCCGTTAGGACCGCACCGTTTGGCGTCACGGCCACTGAGTAGCGGTTTAGCGCTGGTGTGGCGTCATACCAGTCGGTCACCGGGTTATCGTTCGCATCAACCAGTACGGCGGTGACTTCGTAACAATCATTACCGTCAGCGAACACACCCGGATGGGCCGGCGTAATCGCCACACACGGTGCGATTGTCAGAGACGATTTACCCGGGTCGGGTGGACCAGGAATGAAATGAGCGATCGTGTTCGGGTTCGGTGTCGCCAACGTGGTGATCTCGGTGGTGCCCTGATAGAACACGCGGATCAAATGATCGCCACTATCGGTGCCACTAACCGTGGCCGTGTACTCACCCAGTGTCGATGTTGGACTGAACGCCGAGAACGTTAGGGCCACACCAGCCGGTCCGGTAGCAGATAGTTGTGCTTCCCGTCCAGTCATAGGCACACCGGTTGTACTGATCATCATCACGGTGATAGTTCCCGTGTCATTGCCGTCAGCCACAATCGGATCGGGTGAGACTCGTTTCGTGGTCTTAGTCAAGTCCGGGTCATCGCCTTCCCGGAAAGTCAACGTTTGGGGGGACTTCTGGTTAGCGGGCAGGCTCACCGGATGGCCGACATCGGCCCCGTTGTATTTGGCCGAAACAACATAGTCGCCCTCCGGTGCCACCGCAGTCACCGTCACCACAGCCAAACCCAAAGGTGACGTCAAGATCGGTTGAGCCGCGGCCCCTGGGGTCATGGTCGCGCCACCCGCCGTCGGTGTGCTGGGCGAGGTGGTCACACTAAAGGTGACCGGCTCGTCCTCGATGGCGTTGTGACCGTTCTCGTCCATTACCTCGGCGGTCACCGTGTAAGCCGCGGTCCCGTCCGGGGTCAAGCCGGAAGACGCCGCAGGGCTGACTAGCATCCTGGTTTGGTTATGATCCGGGTCAGACCAGACGTCGAATTCGGCTGGTTTGGTGCCAATATCGACTGACCCGCCGCCGGTTTGGGTGCCGGCAGCTTTGATTTGACGCACATCAGCGTAGATCGAATAGATTCGGATCGTGTAAACCCCGGTCTCGCATTCCCCGGCCACTAGCGGCACGGAACAGGTGACAGCCAGGGCGTTGTCGGCCCCGGTCAACGGCGGGTCAGACTGGGTCGACCAGAAACGGGCACCGTTAAGCCTGAGTGGCGCGGCGGTGACATCGGACATGGTGATCCGGCCTACCCCGTCGGTCACCGGGTTGTCGTTACGGCCTACTAGGGTGATAACACCCTCATAGAAACCCCACGTGCTCGGCAGTTTGGAAGCGAACTGCCAATCCGCGTAAGGCATGGGCGACTTAGGTGTGATCACGAAACTGGAATAAGACGTACAAGCCGGATCAGGGTCGCCCTCGACACAGATCTTGGTTTCAGGTTTGAAGGTGGCTGGCCGGGTGCCTAATGATTGTGGCGTGCCGGCCTCGCTGTAGGTGACGGTGACTTGCAGAGTGCCGGCCCTGATAGTCCTGATACGGAAGGTGTAGTCGCCGCTACCAGGAGCGGTCTCAGCCAGGTTGTCGATCCAGTAATCGGTGCCTTGGGTCAGCGTGCTACCTCCCAGGGTCACCGAAACCGACAAGTCGGAGACTTTCCCAGTCAAGGGGTTGTCGTTGCAGTCCCGCAACCGCACCGTCGCGTTGCGATAGTCGGTGCCGTCAGCAAACCTGTCACCAGTGTTATCTAGTTCGAAAGCCGTGGCCGGCGGCGGCAAACACAGTCCGCTCGGTTCGTAAACAACGGTGGCCGGAGAATTGGTCACGTCGGTTTGCACACTCGTCACCGGATGCGCAATGGTGGCGCGAATCCTGAACGAACCCGCCTCGGTTGATGTCAGCGTGACAGAGCAGCTACCCGCGGCCAGTGTGTCGCATGAAGCCGCTGAAAGCACAGTCTTGGCCGTGTCAACAGCCGAGCCATCGGCCCGGGTGACGGTGAAGCTGACAGTCTGGCTTGACACCGGGTTGCCGTCGCTGTCATTGATCGTGGCAGTGGCCGTGTAGGTGTTGGCCGCGCCGGTGCTAACTGTCAGCGGACCGGGCGGAGTGACGGTCAGCAACGACTCATCCGGGTCACCGGGCCCAGCCGTAAACACCACCGATTGGGGGCTGGCCTTGGCCGGGTCGCCATTGCCGCCCAGGGCCGTGCCAGTCACGGTGGCGGCGACGCTGACGGTCTCAGCCACTTTGTCAGTTAGGGTCACCTGGCAGGTGCCCAGCGTGGCCGGTACGTCGGAAGTGAGGCAGTAGGTCGAAGCCTCCCGGGGCGAATCGGCCAAACCGAAAGTAGCGCTGCCATTAACGCTTAAGTCGGCCCTGGCATTGGGCACCAGGTAGCCGTTGGCGTCACGCAGCGTCACGGTGGCCACCACCGGGCCGCGCACAGCCTGGCTGGACCTATCCAGCTCAAGAGTGGATTTGGCTGGATCTGGCAGCCCAACCTCGTAGGGCACGGTGGCGGTGGCTGGAGTTGATTCGACTCGACCACCGCCATCGGTGCCCGCCGCCACCACGGTGAAGACAATCGAACCGGCGGCAATATCGGTGGCCGTGACGGTGTAGGTCCCGCTGCAGGTGGTAGTGGCGCTAGGTGCCAGGCTGGTGGCGACACAAGTCACCGTGGGAGCGCCGCCAGAACCGGTGAACGACTGCGACTCAATCACCGGGTTTTGCAGGGTTGTGGCGCCAGTGTTGCGGACCGTGAAGGTGAAAGTGATCGAGTCCCCTGGCATCTTCATGGTGCCTGGATCGCTGGCCGCCACAGTCAGGCTGCGGTTGCCGGTGGCCTGGACCGTGACCGAATCTGGATCGGAGAGGGTGCGAACCTCAGCGTCTTGGGCTAGAGCCGAGGCCCGGGCGGTCAACTGGACTTGGCCGGCATCAAGATCTGCCTGAGTGACGGTGTAAGTGACCTGGCAGGTGGTTGAGGCACCCGAAGCCAATGTGGTGGCGGCACAGGTGATGGCGCCAATTGAGCCTGTCCCTGAGAACGCTGTCCTGGCGACTTGCAGGTCGTTGACCGCAGCAGCCCCGGTGTTGGTGACGTCAAAGGTGTAGGTGATTGTGTTGCCAGCGGCCGTCACCAGGGTTGGGCTGGCCGAGACGGCCAGCTCCAACTGAGAGGTCCGCAAGGTGGCGTCGGCTGGAGGATTGAGACCATTCATGGTCACAGTCGTCCCGGGCAGCACATAGGTCCCATTGCTCAGGGCGGTAACCGGTACCAAGACTTCACAATAGCTTTGACCGGCGGACAGGTTGCCGCTGGCGGTAACGACGCCGCCCGCGGTTGTGGCCGAGCCACCAGTACATGTGGTTGTGGTCGCACCGTTGGTGGTGACACCGGCCGGTAGCGGGGCTGAGAAGGACCAACCTTCTTTGGTTTGTAGGTCAGTGGTGTTGGTGATGGTAAAGGTCAAGACACTGTCACCAGCCACAGGGATAGCTGGCGGCTTGAACTCTGAATCTAGCTGTGGCGTCATGTCAATGATTTCCGGCAGGTCAAAGGCGGCGTCGTTGCCGGTGCCGGAAGCCTGGGCGTTGTAAAGGCGGAAACCAAGATCAAAAGTGCCGGTGCCCAGCAAAACTGGTTTGGCCTGCAGGTGATTAACTGTGGCGTTCCCAATTCTTGTTCCATTGACACAGGGATTGAGGTTTGAAGCCAGCTGGGTGACGGCCCCATTGACCACCAGTTCAAACCGGAGCTGCGGATCCTGGTAGTTGCGAGGCGGATCCTCGTAGTAACAGTTGACTGCTGCAAACCAGGCGGAGACACCATAGAACTTGCCACCTGGCACACCGGGGACCAGATTGTTTGCGCTTTGCAGCATGTAGCCAGCCGCCTGCGTCTCATTGGTCTTGTTGGTGGCGGCGGAAAGCGCGTTGTTGGAGCTAGCCGCCGAACCCTGCCCTTGAGCCTGACCCATGGCCAGAGCCATCGCCCTAAGCTGGTTCCACATGTACTGGGTGCTGCGGACACAGCCATGGTCCTGCAAGGAAGTTGGCGAGGTCATGTTGCCGTTGTTCAGTACCCAGCCATTGCAGGCGCCTTGCTGCAGAACGTCGTCAGGAAGGGGCGGCAGCCAGGCGGTATCTGCCGTGTACCTGGCCGGCCCGCCTGGCGGATAGTTCCTCAAGGACAGCGGGCCGCCCACGGTGCCATCACCAAAGGTCTCTGAGAACACCGGCGTGGGATCCTGGGGGATGCGCGGCTGCCCAGGCACACCCGCTTGGGCTTCGGGAGGCTGCTCCACCCAGCTTTGGATCAGGGCTAGACCTCCAATGGCCAAAGTGGCGGCCACTGTCCAGGCGGTCACCTTGGCAAGGCTCCTGAGTTTGCTACCGCTGGTGGTGATGGGGTGGGTGTTGGGCGAACTGGTATTCACGTGTGATCCTTTAGCAAATGAGGCTTTTAGCCAGGATTCGGATGGGGGTCAGCTTTGGAGCCAAGGGCACTGGCAGCTGGACTACAGCAGGCGGCACCAGGTTGGCTAGAGCTGCGGCGCGACAACGGCGCGCGGCATTAGACGGCGCAAGTATGCGCCGCTAGGAGACTCAGACAGGCCTATGCGCCCAGTGGTTGAGGGGGTCCCAAACTAAGTGGGGTGCTTTCGGTTTGCACCTAGGCAAACAGCGTGGCGCACGCCGGCCACTGTCGCTCCGAAGGGGTGACCCTCCGGCTTCGAAGGCGAGGCTACCTTCTTGCATTTTGTGCTCCTTTTTCGGTCCCTATCGGCAGTAATAGGTGACGGAATTCAAGTTACACTCCAGGTCTGCTTGGGCCCCGTAAGGTGGGTGCTACTACGCAGCTGCAAATGGGGAAACTGCTGTTTGCTGCCGCTTCCGGAATGGGCCACTAGGTAATTACCCCTCATTTTGACCTAAGACACCTGCCTGGCCGGTTCAGTGGGCTGGAGGCAAAGACACGGGCCGGCACCGAGCTCGAGCGGCCCGGTACCGGCCCAAAAAGTGACTGTAGTTACAGCGCGTGGATGATGTCCTCCATCCGGTCTTTGGCATCACCGAAGCACATGGCCGAGTTGTCCCGGAAGAACAGCGGATTCTGCACCCCGGCGTAACCGGTGGCCATTGACCGCTTGAAAATAACGACTTGACCTGACTCCCAAACGTGGCACACCGGCATGCCGGCGATGGGCGAATTCGGGTCGGTCAGCGCCTCGGGGTTGACCACATCGTTGGCGCCAATCACCAAGACAACGTCGGTGTCCGGGAAGTCGTCGTTGATCTCATCCATTTCAAGGACGATGTCGTAGGGCACCTTGGCCTCGGCCAGCAGCACGTTCATGTGGCCGGGCAGGCGGCCCGCCACCGGGTGGATGGCGAAACGCGTCTCAATGCCCCTATCACGCAGCTTCTGCGTCAGATTGGCGACCGAGCCCTGGGCCTGGGCCACGGCCATGCCATAACCCGGCACAATGATGACCGATTTGGACTCTTTGAGCAGTTCAGCCACCTCGGTGGCGACCAGCTCGCTGTGCTGACCGTATTCCTTGGCCTCGCCCACGACTTGACCATCTGAACCGAAGCCTCCGGCAATGACAGACAAGAATCGCCGGTTCATGCCCTTGGACATGATGTAGCTGAGGTAGGCGCCAGACGAGCCGACCAGCGCGCCGGTGATGATCAACAGATCATTACCCAGGGTGAAGCCGGCCGCCGCAGCCGCCCAACCGGAGTAGGAGTTCAGCATCGAGACGACCACGGGCATGTCTCCGCCGCCAATAGCCGTGACCATATGCACACCCAGCCCTAGTGCCAGTAGCGTCACCACTGCGGTCAAGACCAGACCAAGTGTCGGGTTGGAACCACCGACATGGGAGTTATTGGGCAAGGCCACAAACCAGGCCGTCAGGCCAATGAATACGGCCACCACACCAAGGTTGATGATGTTGTGTTTGGGCAGAGCCAACGGCGCCGAGCGCATTTTGGCGCTTAGTTTCAGGTAGGCGATGATCGAGCCGGTGAAGGTGACCGCGCCAATGAAAATGCCAATGTAGAGCTCGGCGTAGTGGACCTTATCCCCCGCGTGACCTGGCTCCAGATAGGAGACCCAGCCCACCAGCACGGCGGCCAGGCCAACAAAGGAGTGCAGTAGGGCGATTAGTTCTGGCATACCCGTCATCTCGACCCGCAGGGCCTTGAAGACGCCAAAAGCCGCGCCCAGGCCCATGGCCCCGACGATGGCGATAATCACCCAGGTGGGGGCGGCCGGCATGACTGTCAGGCCTTCGCTGGACTTGACCTTGAAAACGGTCGCCAGGATGGTAATGATCAGGGCCAGCGACATGCCGATGATGCCGAAGGTGTTGCCCTGCTTCGAGGTCTCGTGTTTGGACAAGCCGGCTAGTGCCAGGATGAACAGTAGGCCGGCAATGATGTAGGAGCCAGTCAGAAGTGAATATGACATCTTCTATCAGCCCCTCGTAAACATCTTGAGCATGCGGTGGGTCACCAAGAACCCACCGAACACATTGATTGAGGCCAATAGCAGGCCGCCAATGGCCAGTACGGCGATGGCCACCGAATGGTCAGCCGATTTCAACCCCAACAGCGAGCCGACAATGATGATGCCGCTAATGGCGTTGGTCACGCTCATCAGCGGGGTGTGCAGCGAATGGTGAACGTTACCAATGACGTAATAGCCAATCACCACCGCCAACATAAAGACCATGAAGTGGCCAAGCAGACCGGTCGGTGACACCCAGAACAGGGCCAGCACAGCTGCCAGGCAAATGCCCATGGCGGTGAATTGGACCTTGGGGTCACGCTTTTGACCATGCACAATTTTGATCTCGGCGGCCTGAGTGACCGGGGCGCTGGAGGCAGCCGGCGCGGCCGAAACGGCCACCTCCGGTGGCGGCCAAGTAACCGCGCCTTCATGTGCCACCAAGGTGCCGCGTTGGACCACATCTTCTAGGTCCAACACCAGCTCGCCGTCTTTGCCAGGGGTCAGTAGCTTCATCAGGTTGACAATGTTTTGGGAGTACAGCTGCGAGGCTTGGGTAGGTAGGCGCCCAGCTAGGTCGGTGTAGCCAATGATCTTGACACCATTGGCTGTGGTGACGACTTGGTCAGCCACTGACCCGGCGACATTGCCACCGGCCCCGGCGGCCATGTCAACAATCACCGAACCGGGTTTCATTGAAGCAACCATTTCTTCAGTCAGCAACCGCGGCGCCGGCTTGCCCGGGATCAGGGCGGTGGTGATGACAATGTCGCAGTCCTTGACCTGTTCGGCGTACATCCGCCCGGCCGCAGCGGCATAATCCGCGCTGGCCTCCTTGGCGTAACCGTCGGTCGACTCCTGAGCCTCGGCCTCGACCTCGACAAACTCCGCACCCATCGAGATGACTTGCTCGGCCACGTCGGCGCGAATATCGGTGGCTTTGACAATGGCCCCAAGGGCCCCGGCCGTGCCAATCGCGGCCAGGCCGGCCACACCGGCACCGGAAACGAAAACCTTGGCCGGCGGCACCTTGCCGGCGGCCGTGATTTGGCCGGTGAAGAAAGAACCGAATTGCTCAGCCGCCTCAATCACGGCCCTATAGCCGGCAATATTGGCCATCGAGGAGATCACGTCGAGCGCCTGGGCCCGCGAAATGCGCGGCACCGAGTCCATTGCCAACACGGTTAGGTTCCGCGCCGCCAGGGCCTTGAGCAGTTCCGGCGACCGAGGCGCCTCGACCAGGCTGATCAGTGTGGCGCCCTCGGCCATCAGGCCGATCTCCGCCTCGGTGGGCGGGTTTATCTTGGTCACCACTTGGGCCGCCCAAGCCTCGTTCTTGGCCACGACCTGGGCGCCGGCACTGGCAAATTGCGAATCCGGGAAGGCCGCCTGGGCGCCGGCGCCGGACTCGATCACCACCTCGTAGCCCAATTTGATCAGCTGTGCCACCGACTTGGGGCTGGCCGCGACCCTGGTCTCGCCCGTCAGTGACTCCTTGGGAACACCTATTCGCATTCCATCTAGTCCTTTCCTTGGTTTTCCAATTGCATGATTTGCTTTTCGAGGCTGCGCGTGGCCTGACGTAGTTCCGTTTCGGCATCGAGGCCCTGGCTTTCCGCCAGTCGCACCGTGCCAATTAGCCGTTCGCCCAAACCGTCGTTTTGATTTGTCTTGACCTCAAGACCGGCCCGCTTGGCCCGGGCCACCACCTTCTGGGCCCTGGCCAGAGCCGATTGGGCCAGTGGGATGCCGTCCAAAACCGAGGTCCGGGCCTTTTCTTGGGCCTTGATCTGGTCCCAGCGGGCGTGGGCCTGGTCGGGAGTCAGGGCCGCACTTGAATCTTCAGCTGGGCCAAAGACCTGAGGGTGGCGACGCACCAGCTTATCCGCCACTTCGTTGGCAATGTCATCTAGGTTGAACGGATCCGGCTCGCTGGCAGCAATGGCGGCGTGAAAGACGACCTGCAGCAGTACATCGCCCAGTTCCTCACGCAGTTCTTGCCGGTCGCCAGATTCGATCGCGTCAGCCGCCTCATAGGCCTCTTCGAGCAAGTGGCGCACTAGCGACAAATGGTCCTGGGCAGCATCCCAAGGGCAACCGCCAGGGGCACGCAACCGGTCCATGGTCTGGACCAGATAAGCCACCCCCTGACATCCACCCGGTACTCCAGACCCGGACCCTGCTGCGCTCATGGAGCCGGCTCAGCGACCTGTTCGGCGAAAGGCACCAGCCAAGGGAATTCACCGGTGGGATCCAGCGACGCGCCGGGATCCAAGCCAAAGGTGCCGTATTCCGGGGCCAGCTTGACCTCGGCGATGATCTCGTCGTCGACCTCTGGGCCAAAAAGACCAGCCGGCGACTGGGTCTGTCCGGTGGCATAGGCCCAGACAAACATCCGGCCAGTCATGATGTACAAGGCGGTGTCGTCAAGCTTTGGCAAGGCGTCCATGTCAACCGACTCTTCCGGCAGCCCGGTCAAGTACAGGACTAGTTGGGGCATATCAAAGACCGGCATGGGGGTGCCCGCCATGGGCAGGATCACCTGTAGATAACAGAACCAGCCCAGCATGTGAACGGCGCCCCTGGCCGTCAGTGGCGTCATCACCTGCGCCGGATTGCCGGTGCCGGTTCTCATGGCCCTGAGCAGGTCCATATTTTCATCCAAGACCTTGTTTTGCTGGTCGACCTCACCCCAGCTCGACCCGGCCAACGCCTCGTTGCGGCTCTTGGTGGCGACGTGGATTTGGTCCTTGACCACCGGTTCGCCATACTGCCTGGCCACGGCGCGGGTGAAGGCGTTGATCTGGTCAGTGGCTTGCTTAACCTCAGCCACGGTGAACTGCCGGTCGCCAAAAGCCAAGGCGACGGTTTCGTCATCGGCCGCGTTTTTGCCTCCACCTTGGGCGCAGCCGCCCACGCCAGTCATCACCAGCGCGGCCGCAACCAAACCAACAATTGCGCGCAGTCGTCTTGCAGAGCTCACGGGGGGCTTCCCTTCTTCATGGCACCGGCGGCGCATCCGGCCTGGCCGGCGCATCACCGCAATACATCCTATGATTCAATTCGGCTCGGTTTCTGTGACCAGGTCCTGGACCAGGTCGGTCAGCCAGCGTACCAAGTCGGGGCCGACCGCCGCAGCCTGGCCCAGTTGGGCCGGCCTGGGCAAGGCCACCAGGACGGTGCGAAGGGCCGGTTTGATGACCGTACCTTTGCAGATCCGCGAGAGCCGGAGCTGTTTCGATTCGGGAAGCTCAAGCGGGTGTAAACGGATATAGCGGCCCTGAGCCGAAATCTCGCTAATTCCAGCCGCCCGGGCCGCCCAACGCAGCCGGGTGACATCGAATAGAGCCTCAGTTGGGGCGGGCGGTGTGCCGTAGCGGTCCGCCAATTCGCTTTGGACCTCATCCAAATCTCTCTGGTTCGAGGCCGCCGCGATCTTGGTGTAAGCCTCCAGGCGCAACCGGTCGTGGTCAATGTAGTCCTGCGGGATGTGGGCGTCGACAGGTAGTTCAACAGTGACCTCCGCTGCCGGCTGGGCCTCACCTTTGGAGGCCGCCACGGCCTCAGAAATCATCCTGAGGTACAGATCAAAACCAACCCCGGCAATATGGCCGGATTGTTCGCCGCCCAGTAAGTTGCCGGCGCCCCTGATCTCCAGGTCTTTCATCGCCACCTGCATACCGGCGCCCAGCTCAGACTGGGTGGCAATAGTGGTCAACCGGTCATGGGCTGTTTCGGTCAGGGTCTCGCCGGCCGGGTAAAGGAAATAGGCGTAAGCCCGCTCCCTGCCCCGGCCCACCCGGCCGCGCAATTGGTGCAGCTGCGGCAGGCCAAACTTCGAAGCCCCGTCAACGATCAAAGTGTTGGCATTAGCAATATCGAGTCCAGTTTCAATGATGGTGGTGCAGACCAACAAGTCAATCTTCTTGTCCCAAAAATCGATAATGACCTGCTCCAACTGGTTTTCGCTCATCTGGCCGTGGGCCACCGCCACACGGGCTTCCGGCACCAGCTGGCTGACCTGGGCGGCCACCTTGTTAATAGAACGGACTCGGTTGTGGACATAGAAGACCTGGCCGTCGCGCAGTAATTCGCGCCGGATGGCGGCGGCCGTTTGCCCAGGCGTGGCCGGCCCCACAAAAGTCAAAACCGGCTGGCGCTCTTCCGGCGGTGTGGCCAGGGTCGACATTTCTCGGATGCCGGAAACCGCCATTTCCAAGGTCCGCGGGATCGGTGTGGCGCTCATTGACAGCACGTCGACCGTGGGCCACTGGGCCTTCAGTGTCTCCTTGTGCTCAACCCCGAATCGCTGTTCCTCATCGACTATGACCAGACCCAAGTCTTTGAAGCGGACAGTGCCAGTCAGCAGCGCATGTGTGCCGATGACCACATCGACCTGACCCTGAGCCAGCTCGGTCTTGGTCTGTTCAGCTTCGCGCTCGGATTGGAAACGAGACAGCGGTTTGACCGTCACCGGGAACGGAGCCAAGCGGTCAGCAAAGGTCTCGAGGTGCTGGCGCACCAGCAACGTGGTGGGCGCCAGCACGGCCACCTGTTTGGAGTCTTGGACCGCCTTGAAAGCCGCCCTAACCGCGATTTCGGTTTTGCCGTAGCCAACATCACCGCAGATCAGGCGGTCCATTGGCGCCAGGCGCTCCATATCGCCTTTGACCTCGTCAATGCTGCCCAGTTGATCTGGCGTCTCAACGTAAGCGAAGGCGTCTTCAAGCTCACGTTGCCAGGGTGTGTCAGGCGAAAAGGCGAAACCCTTGGTGGCCATGCGTTTGGCGTAGAGCCTGATGAGCTCGCCAGCCATGTCTTGGACGGCTCGGCGGGCTCTAGCCTTGGTGGCGGACCAATCCGCACCGCCCAGTTTCGACAGCGCCGGGTTCTCCCCGCCCATGTACTTGGTCACTTGGTCCAGCGAATCGGTTGGCACATAAAGCCGGTCTGGGCCCTGGCCGCGACGCGAGGCGGCATATTCCATAACCAGGTATTCGCGGGTCGCCTTGGTCGCGCCGCTGCCAACCGTCCGGCTAATCAGCTCGACAAACCGGCCCACACCGTGACGCTCGTGTACCACCAGGTCACCGGCCCTGAGCTGGAGCGGATCGACACCCGCCCGCCGCCTGGCCGGCAGCTTGCGCATGTAACGGGTGGTGGGCCCGGCCCGGCCAGCCAGGTCGCGTTCGCAAATGACGGCCAGTTTGAGACTGTCAATGACGTAGCCAGCCCCGGCGGCAGTGGTGACGTGGACCAGCCCAGGCTCGACCTTTGGTCCGATGGCCTCAACCAACCTGGCCGGTACGTCTTCGCCACTAAGGCGCTCGACTAGTCGTTTAGCCGGTCCGTGGCCTTCGGTTGTCAAGACCACCCGCCAGCCCTGGTGGACCCACTGTTTCAGCTGGTCGATGGCCTGGCCTAGGCGTTCTTGAAAACCAGGCGCAACCCCGGCTGCCACCTCTACGAACTCGACTTGAGCGGCGGCATCGGGCATCCGGGCCGATGCCGTGTCCCCGTCTTCGCCTACAACCTCACCCTGGGTGGGCAGGCCAAAGCTACCCAGCGTCCACCAACTGTGGCCAGCGGCGGTGGCGTGGGCCTGCAACTGGTCCATGTCCCAGAAGGTGCCGGTTGATGCTGGCCGGTCCGCCCCTAGCTGGCCCGCGTCTACCGCGTGCGACCCGGCGGAGGGCCTTGACCCTCCTAGGGCGGCCGCTTCCCAGGCCGCGGCCAGAAACTCGGCGTCGGTGGCTGCTAGGTCCTCGGCTCTGCGGCGCAGACGCTCAGGTTCAACCAAGACCAGCAGCGCGCCGGGCGGCAGCTGGTCCACCACCGGCACCATTTGCTCCACTAGCAGCGGGGTCAGTGCCTCCATGCCCTCGACCGCCAAACCCTGGCTGATCCGGGTGGCCATATCTTCTAGACCGGGCAGTTGGCTAGCCAGGTCTTTGGCTCGCTGCCTGACGTCACTGGTCAGCAGCAATTCGCGGCAGGCCGGCGCCCAGAGTCCATCTGGTGCTGGGTCACTGGAACGTTGGCTGGCCACGGCGAAAAACCGGATCGACTCGACTTCATCACCCCAGAAGTCAATCCGGATGGGGTGGTCTTCGTTGGGGGCAAAGACATCCAAGATGCCGCCCCGCACGGCGTACTCGCCGCGTCTGGTGACCATGTCGACCCGGTTGTAGGCGGCGCGGCCCAGCTGGTCTGCGATCTGTCCTAGTTGAGCCTGCTGGCCGGTCTGCAGTCTGACCACCGGCACCTCGCCAAGCTGGCTGATGACAGGTTGGAGGATTGAGCGGATTGGCGTGCATAGCAGGCTGATGGGCCCGTGAGGGCCGGATTTGTCTGGGTGGGCCAGGCGGCGGAAGACGGCCATTCGCCTGGCCAAAGTGTCCGGCCTGGGCGACAGCCGTTCGTGGGGCAGTGTTTCCGGTGCCGGCAAGACGGCGATAGTGTCCGCCGGAATGAAGGCGGCGGCGGCTTTGGCTAGTTCCTCCGCTGCGGTGGTTGAACCCGTCACCGCCACTACCGGTGGCCCGCCGGCCTTGTTTGGGGCTTGGACCATGGCGGCCAGCAGGGCCGGCCAGATGCCGGCCACGGCCGAAATGGCCAGGCGGTCGGTCTGGCTCGAACCTGTTTTGGCCGTGCGGTCGGTCTTGTCTTGATCTGCCTGGGCCGGGCTGTCGCTTTGGCCCGGCTCGGTTGCCGATAGGCGTGCCACCGCCCGCTCGACAACCCGGCCAAAGCCTGACTCCTGGCGCAGGATCTGGCTCAGATTGGCCAGGCTCATGTTTGGTCTTTCGAATGGAACTTCAGTTGGGCACTGTCCAGGCCCTTCAGAACAATCATTTCGACCGCGTTGGCCGCCCGCTCGACCAAATCCGCCACGTCCGGGTTCTGGGCCTGAGGGAAGGGGCCAAGCACATAGTCCGCCGCCGCCACCTGGCCCGGGGGCCGGCCAATACCGGCCCTGACCCTGATGTAGTCCTTGGTACCCAAGGCCTTGGAAATGTCCTTCAGGCCGTTGTGGCCGCCCTCGCCGCCGCCGCGTTTGAGCTTGAGTTCGAAGGCCGGCAGGTCAAGGTCGTCATGAACCACAATGACGTGTTCGGGGTCAATACCAAAGTAGGCGACCAACTGGCTGACAGGGCCACCGGAAAGGTTCATGTAGCTGAGCGGTTTGGCCAACACCGCCCTGGGGCCAGGCACGCCGCCAGGCCCCAGGCCAATGCGCACGGCCGCCGCCAAGGCCCGCCCGTTCGCCCGGCTGGCAAACCCAACCCCGGTCCTGGCGGCCAGCTCATCAGCTACCAGGTAGCCCAGGTTGTGCCGGGTGGCGGCGTATTTGGCCCCAGGGTTGCCCAGACCTGCAATCAGCCACATCGACTTATCGCTTTGGTTATTCTTCCTCGGCTGGTGCTTCTTCGCCCTCGGCCTCGGCCAGCTCTTCGTCTTCTTCCTCGACCTCGGTGGGCAGTTCTTCTTCGATCACTCGTGGCACGGTCACAGTCACAATGACGGCTTCCGGCTCGGCCAGAGCCTCGACGTTGGCCGGCAAGACCAGGTCAGCCAGTCTAATGACGTCGCCTTCGGTCAGGCCGTCCACCGACACTGCAATGTGATCCGGCACTTGCAGGGCCTCAGCCCTGACCCGCAGTTCCTGCATATCCAAAATGGCAATGCCGGCCACTGGCTCGCCTTCGATCCGCATGGGCACATCGGCCTCGATCTTCTCGCCCCGCCTGACCACCTGCAGGTCGACATGCTCAAGCACGTCAGTCACCGGGTGGCGCTGGATTTCGCGGGCAATGGTCAGGCTCTTTTTGCCGTCCAGCTCGATCTCCAGCACGGCGTTGGCCTGGCGCAAAGCCAAATAGGTGCCATGGCCAGGTAGCGATACGTGAATCGGCATCTCGCCACGTGAATGCATTACAGCCGGCACCAGCCCGGCCCGGCGGGTGCGGCGGGCCGCACCCTTGCCAAATTCGGTCCGCGCCTCAGCTACGAGTTGGGTTTCTACCACCGGACTCCTCCAAACTTGTGGCCCGGTTTGCCGGGCTTGTCTTCAACTAGTTCATCAGCCCGGGCCAAGATGCGCGCCGGCCGCTGGCCTGGGCCAAAGGCCCTTGGCGCGCGCCGTGTCGATCACGGAGGCCCAAAGGGCCTCCCTCGCCTAGGCAACCGGGTCATCATACTCCACCTCCGCGGGCTCGAGTCTCAGCCGAAAGCGACCCTGGGCCGGATTTGGCCCGCTACCGCTTGATGGAGTTGGACTAGATCTTGCCGACTAGATCGGCACCAGGCTTGAGCACCTCGCCGCCAAAGGCCCATTTGGCTGGGCAGGCGTCGGACGGATTTGCCGCAACCCATTTGGCGGCCTTGACTTTGCGCAGCGTATCTGCGGCGTTGCGGCCAACCGGGCCGTCGGAGATCTCAATCGCCTTGATTTGACCCTCGGGGTCAACTAAGAAGGTGCCACGCTCGGCTAAGCCGGCATCTTCGATCATGACCTCAAAGCCGCGGCAGATTTGCCCAGTCGGGTCGCCCACCATGGGGAAGGCGATCTTGCCCACGGCCTCAGAGCTCTCGTGCCAGGCCAGGTGGGAGAAGTGGGTGTCGGTGGAAACCGAGTAGACCTCCACGCCCTCTTCTTGGAACTGGGGATACAGGTCCGCCAAGTCACTTAGTTCGGTGGGGCAGACGAAAGTGAAATCGGCCGGATAGAAGAAGACCACGGACCAGTGACCCAGCAGCGTTTGGTCGGTCATATCGTGGAAGTCGCCGTTCTGGTAGTAGGTGGCGGCGAACTCGGGGATGCGGGTGTTGAGACGGGACATGCTGTCTTGAACTCCTTTGGTTAGACCCTGTCTGGGGGTAGCTATGGTAACTATAAAGGACCGGAGCCCTTTGCCAATTCCCGTCCTCCCATTCCGCCACGGCGGGTGAGGTCTGGCCTGGGCGCCTGGCGGCTAGTCTACGGCCAAGAACAGGACTACTAGGCGTTGCCGTCAAACAGTGATGTGACCGAGCCGTCGTCGAAAACCTCGCGGATAGCCCGGGCGATTAGCGGCGCAATCGACAATACGGTCAGCTTCTCAAAACGCTGGTCCTCATCCAGTGGCAGCGTGTCGGTCACCACAACCTCGCTGATACACGACTTTTGCAGCCGTTCAACGGCCGGCCCAGACATGACCGCATGGGTCGAGGCGACCAAGACCTGGGCGGCGCCGTTGTCCTTTAGGGCCTGGGCAGCTTGAACAATGGTGCTGGCAGTGTCGATCATGTCATCGACTATGACGCAGGTCCGGCCTTCAACCTCACCGACCAGCTCATGCACTTTGACCTGATTGGCCATCGTTGGATCACGGCGTTTGTGGATTATCGCTAGAGGCGCCCCCAAGCGATCCGACCAGTGATCTGACAAACGCACCCGTCCGGCATCGGGCGAGACGATAGTCAACTTCGAGCGGTCTACCCGGGTGCGCACATAGTTGGCCAAGACCGGCAAAGCCCACAAGTGGTCAACCGGACCGTTGAAGAAACCCTGGATCTGGGAGGTGTGCAGGTCAACCGCCATTAGACGGTCGGCCCCGGCGGTTGTGAACAGATCCGCCATCAGCCTGGCGCTTATCGGTTCGCGGCCACGGTGCTTCTTGTCCTGACGGGCGTAGGCGTAGAACGGCGCCACCACTGTGGTCGACTTGGCTGAGGCCCGCTTGGCCGCGTCGCACATGATCAGGTGTTCCATTAACCATTGGTTTACTGGGCTGGTATGCGACTGAAGCACAAAAGCGCTGGCGCCCCTAACCGATTCGCCAAAGCGAACGTAAATCTCACCGTTGGCAAAGTCATAGGCGGAAGTTGGCACCAGATCGCAGTGCAGCTCGTCAGCCACCGCCTGGGCCAACTCTGGGTGGGCTCTGCCTGCGATCAGTACCATCCGCTTTTCTGTGTCGTGGCTAACGATCCCGCTGACCAAGGCCCTGTCCCCTCTGTTGCGCGTTCGGGTGGGTGTGGAGATGGAGTTGACGTTGCCAGTGGGAAGCCCTGCCCCCGAGGGAGTGCGGCTGACAAGCACAGCTTAGCGCCCGGAGGGGCGGGGTGGCCGCCAGGTGACTAAGCCGCGCCGTCTTCTTTGGTCTGAGCCTTTGCCGCGGCCTCTGCGCTATCCGAACCGGGGCGTTTGGCCGCCGTCCAGCCTTCGATGACGCGCTGGTCCTTGCCGCCCAGCGCCAATGCGCCCGGTGGCACGTCACCGCGAATGACCACACCAGCACCGGAGTAGGCGCCGGCTCCGACGTTGATAGGGGCCACCAGCACGTTGTTTGAGCCGATCCTGGCAGCCGGGCCAACCTCGCACTTCGATTTCTTGACGCCGTCGTAGTTGGCGAAAATTGAGCCAGCGCCAATATTGGCCGCCTGATGCACTATGGCGTCACCGACATAGGCCAAATGCGGCACTTTGGCTCCGTCGCCTATATCGGCCGCCTTGAGCTCGGTGAATGAACCGGCTTTGGTGTCCGCGCCTAGGACCGTGCCGGGCCTCAGATGCGTGAAAGGGCCAACGTTGGCGCGCGGGCCAATCACGGCCTGGTTGGCCACGGTCCGGTCGACCTTGGCGCCAGCCCCGACCTGGCAGTCAGTCAAGGTGGTATATGGGCCGATGACGGCGCCGGCCTCGGCTTTGGTGTTGCCCCTCAGATCGGTGCCCGGCTCGAGGGTGACATCCGGGGCTAGCTCGACCCCAGGTCCTATCTGGGTGCTGGCCGGGTCGACGATGGTGACACCATCCAGCATGGCGGCCTCAAGGCGGCGGGCGTTGATTTCCTGGGCCGCTTGGGCCAGTTGTTGGCGGTCATTGACGCCCTGAATGACATGGGGGTCCTCGCAAATCAGGGCGCGCACTGGCATGCCCGCCTGGCGGGCAAGTTCAACGGTGTCAGTCAAATAGACCTCGCCTTGGTCGTTGTCGTTGTCTACATGATCCAGGGTCTGGTGCAGGGCGCGGGCCTGGAAAACATAGGTGGCCGAGTTGATTTCGCAAATCTTGGCCTGTTCTTCGGTCGTATCGCGCTGCTCAACGATGGCCTCGACTTGGCCGTCGCCACCGCGAACAATGCGGCCGTAGCCATAGGGGTCCTCGACCTCGGCGCTGAGGATGGTGATGGCGTTGGAATCCGCCTGATGCGCTTGAAGCAGGGCTTTGAGGGTTTGCCCGTCTAACAGTGGTGTGTCGCTGGCCATCACCAACACTCCCCCAGCGGCCTTGACGCCGGCCGCGTCCATGGCGACCAGGGCGCATTGGACGGCCCGTCCCGTACCGGGAATGTCGTCTTGGTCCGCCACCAGCACGTTGGGGTCCAATGCCAGTGCTTCCGCCGCCACCTCATCGCGGCCGTTGCGCACCACCACCACGATTCGTTCAGGGTCAAGCTCAGCGCCAGCGGCCATGGCGTAACCCAGCAGGCTCCGGCCGGCAGCTTGGTGCAGCACCTTTGGCTTGATCGACTTCATCCTGGTGCCCTGTCCAGCGGCAAGGACTAAAACGACGGGTTTGAGCATGCAAAACTCCTGTTCGATTGGCGGCCAAGGAACGGGCGATGACGCTATTTCCTTGAACCAGGCTGTGCTGTTGTGTCCCGTTGGCCCAGGCCATCACTTGGCATCTGCCTTGACCGACGCGGCCGCTCCGCCCCCAGGACTCGAACCTGGACTAAGGGCACCAAAAACCCCTGTGCTGCCTATTACACCAAGGCGGAATGCGCCTACCTAGTTTGCCACGGATCGCCAAACAGACGAACCAGCCGGCAAGTCGCCGATCCGGCAGAATAGTGCCATGCCCCGCGCCAAGACCCAGCGAGCCCGTATGTCCGGCCACGAACGACGCGAGCAGTTATTGCTGGTGGCACGGTCGTTGTTCGCCGAAAAGGGCTTCGACTCAACCTCAGTGGAGGAGATCGCGGCCAGGGCCGAGGTCTCCAAGCCGGTGGTTTACGAACACTTTGGCGGCAAAGAGGGCATCTACGCCGTGGTGGTTGATAGGGAGGTCAAGGAGCTTTCGGATCGGCTGCGGCGGTCGCTTAGCTCGGAGGGTCATCCCAAACGGGTGGTCGAGCGGACCGCGCTGGAGCTACTGGACTACATCGAGGATCACGAAGACGGTTTCAGGATCCTGGTACGCGACTCACCCATGGCCCAGGCCACCGGCCCGTTTAGCTCAATGCTGGGTGATGTGGCCGGTCAGGTCGGCGCGCTACTTAGGCAAGAATTTGCCGTTCACAAGCTCGAACCAGCTAACTCGACGATTTACGCCCAAATGTTGGTCGGCATGATCGCCTTTACCGGCCAGTGGTGGCTGGAGGAACGTCAGCCGGATAAGACCCAAGTGGCGGCCCATTTGACTAACTTGGCCTGGAACGGCCTGCGCGGCATGGAGTCAAAGCCGCGGGTGGCCAACCCCAAAAACCAATAGCCAGCTGCTTGTAGTGTGAAGTCCGTGTCCGCAGCTTCCGAGAGACGGTCTGACGCCACCGAGCGCGTGATCTCGGCCTGGCGCCGCGAGCGCCCGGATCTGGAAGTGGCGCCAATGGAAACTTGGAGCCGGATCACGCTTCTGGCCAAGTACCTGGACCAGGCTCGCCGCGAGGTTCTAAGCGGTCACGGCCTGCAAAGCTGGGAGTTCGACGTGCTGGCGGACCTGCGCCGGGCCGGAGCGCCCTACGAGCTGAGACCGGGCCAAATGACCGCTCAGATGATGGTCACCAGTGGCACCATGACCAACCGGATTGACCGCCTCGAGGCCAGCGGCCTGGTTGAACGCCGCTCTGACGCGGCCGACGGCCGGGTCACCCAGGTTCGCTTGACTGATGCCGGCCGCGACGCGGTGGACGGTGCCCTGGCCGATCTGCTCCAACGCGAAGCCCAGTTGATGGCACCGCTGGCCCAGAGCCAGGGCGGCGATCTGGCGGCCATGTTGGGCACCTTGCTGGCCCGTTTCGAGGCTGAGGGCTCAGCCGGCCCGGGCGGCCGCGCCAGCTGATGGCTCATCTGCTTGGCGCCCAGTCGCTGTCGCTGACCTACCCCAATCGCGTGGTCTTGGACCAGGTCTCCCTGGGGCTGAGCGATGGCGACCGGGTCGGTGTAGTCGGTCGCAACGGCGACGGCAAGTCCTCCTTGCTGGGTCTGCTGGCTGGGCGTCTATTGCCCGATGCCGGCCGGGTCACCCACCCTGGTGATGTCACGATTGGCCTTTTGGAACAGACCGACCACTTGGACGCCCAGGCCACCGTCCGCCAAGTGGTGGTTGACGGCGCAGCTGACCACGTCTGGGCAGGGCAGGGCCAGGCCCGCGAGATCATGACTGCCCTGCTGGCCGATGTCCGGCTCGAGACGCCGGTAGGTGAGTTATCCGGCGGCCAGATGCGCCGAGCGGCCTTGGCCCGGATCCTATTGGGCAGCTGGGATGTGCTATGCCTAGACGAACCGACCAACCACCTAGACATGGTGGCCATTACTTGGCTGGCCGGCCACCTGCGGCAGCGCTGGCCACCTGGGCGCGGCGCCCTGCTGGTAGTGACCCATGACCGCTGGTTCCTTGATCAGGTCTCGAATGCAACCTGGGAGGTGCACAGTGGCCAGGTGACCGCCTTCGAAGGCGGTTACGCCGCCTACGTGCTGCGCCGAGTCGAACGCGACCAACAGGCAGCTGCCCAGGCTCAGCGCCGCCGGTCGTTGCTGCGCAAGGAGCTAGCCTGGCTGCGCCGCGGTGCTCCAGCCAGGACGTCAAAGCCAAAGTTCCGCCTGGACTTGGCCGAGGCCCTGATCGCCAATGAGCCGCCACCGCGCAACCAGGTCGAACTGGAACGTTTGGCCATGTGCCGCCTGGGCAAAGACGTGGCCGAGCTTGATGACGTCACCGCCGGCTTCAATGGCCGGCCGGTACTAAGCCACGTCAATTGGCTGATTGGCCCCGGCGACCGGATTGGCCTGCTCGGCGCCAACGGCGCTGGCAAAACCACCTTGCTAAGCCTGGTCGCAGGGTTAATGAAACCCATGTCCGGACGGGTCAAACGCGGCAAAACTGTCCGCGCGGCGACCCTGCATCAAGACCTGCGTGAACTAGGTGAATGGGAGGATCAGCCGGTTCGCCAGGTCATGGCCCGGATGAAAGCCAGCTACCAATCAGGTGGCCGGGCGGCCGGAGCTTGGACCGGTGGTGGCCGCCAGGCCACACCCGGTTGGAGCGCGGGCAGTCAAGAGATGACGCCTGGCGCCATTTTGGAGCGCCTTGGATTTGGCCCGGCCCATATGGCGACTTTGGTCCGGTCTTTGTCAGGCGGCCAGCGGCGGCGGCTGCAGTTGGCCATGGTGCTGATGGAAGAACCCAATGTTTTGATCCTGGATGAGCCGTCCAACGACCTAGACACCGACATGCTGGCCGCCATTGAGGACCTACTGGACTCCTGGCCAGGCACGCTGATCGTGGTGACACACGACCGCTACCTGATGGAACGCACCACCGACAGTCAGTGGGCCATCCTTGACGGCCACCTGCGCCACCTGCCGGGCGGCGTTGACCAATTCATCGAGCTGTCCTCCACCAGCCCGCCTGCCACTGGCGAGGTTGAGCCTAGGCATAAAACCTCACCCAACCAGCCCTCTTCCCGCCAGAGCGAGGTTTGGCCCAAGCCCGGCACCGGCCAACCCCCGACCCGCGAGACTGAGCCTTCGCATAAACCCAGCACCAGTCCTGGCCAAGATGACAGCGCCACCAAAGCCCCGGCATCGGACGCCAAAGCCATCCGGGCAGCCAAGAAACGATTGGCGGCGGTGGAACGACGCCTGGAGCGGCTGCGAGCCCAACGCGACCAAGTCAACGAGCAATTGATCCAGCACGACCCGACCGATTTCGCCGGCCTGGCTCCGCTGACCACCCGTCTAGCCGAACTGACTGAGGCCATCGCCGCAGAAGAAGACAGCTGGCTCGTCCTGGCCGACCAAGCCGGCCTGTAACCAGCCCAGTCCCGGCGGGAGGCAGGTTTGGCAGAATGTCCAACAGCACAGTCTCGCGGCAGCCAAGGATGCCGGTGCCGCGAGCCGAGGCAGGAGGTTGGACAAAGTGGCTGAGGCGAACCAGTCAGCATTCCGGGCCGAATACCACACCCTGGTGGTGGCCGCCTGCGAGTGGAGGGCCATGCAAGCCGACCCAGAGGTGCTGGCCGGGCGGGTCTTTGATCGCCTGGCCTGCCAGAACGCAGCGCCCGATCTGCACCAAGCCTTCCAGCTGGTCCAACAGGTCGTTGACGAGACTTATCGGGAAGACTCGGGCCGGCGCACAATCATGGAGGCGATCGCCGGCTCGCGCGGCGCTCCGCTGCCAAACGAACCGGCAGATAGTCAAGAGGCAGGCGCTTTGCGCCAGGCCCTGGCCCAGTTGGGCCGGCGGGAACGAGAGATCCTGCAACTGGCTTACTGGGATGAACTGGCGCGGCCGGAGATTGGCCTGGTGCTGGGACTCGAGGCCGTCGCGGTCGAGACCTGGCTCGAACGGGCCCAAGCCAGATTCGCCTTGCTGGCAGGGCGCCGGACCGGCATCGATGCGACCGGCGCCGATTCACCTGGCCTGCTGCGCTCGATCAAACCCGGTAACCGCAGCCGTTAGCAATAAGACTTGACCAGGCGCTGGGGTCCTAGCGGGCCAGCGGTCCAGGCGCCGGACCGGTGACAGTGTGGCAGCGCAATTCGGGGTTGGACTGGCCAATCACAGTGGCCAAATGCCTGGCGTGGGCCGGGCCGGCCGCCAGCACGGCCACAGTTGGCCCCGAACCGGTGACGATGGCACCCAGCGCCCCAACTTCCTTGGCCAACGCGATGGTTTCGACCAGAGGCGGACAAGCTTCGGTGGCGGCTGGCTGCAAATCGTTGCGCAGCCATTGGCCGATGTCACCGGCCTCACCTTGGCCAAGAGCCTCGACCAGTTGGCGTGGCGGCTGAGTGGGCAGGCTACGTTCGGCCCCAGCCCTAGCGCTGTCAAGGCGATCGAAGATAGCCGGAGTCGATAGCCCACCCCCTGGCCGAGTGGCCAAAACCCAATGCAGGGCGGCCGGGCAATCTAGGGTCTCGAGCTGTTCGCCGCGCCCCGATCCCAGAGCCGTGCCGCCATCGAGGCAAAAGTTGACATCCGAGCCCAGGCCGGCGGCCAGTTGGTGCAGTGCCGCCTTATCAAGTCCGGCCTGCCAATAACGGTTGGCCGCCACTAGGGCAGCGGCCGCGTCGGCGCTGCCTCCAGCCAGTCCTCCGGCCACCGGCACAGACTTGGTGATGTCGATTTTGACCTCGGCTGGCACACCAGCCACTTGAGCCACCGCGCGGACGGCTCGAACCGCCAGGTTTTCCTCACTCATTGGCACCAGTGCGCTGTCCAGGCCGTTCACAACCACCTCGATTTTGGCGGCCACCGGCGGTCGCAGCGTCACCTCTTCGTACAAGTCAACCGCCTGGAAGACAGTCAGGAGCGGGTGGTAGCCATCTGGCCTGGGTGATCCCGCCAGCAACAGCAGGTTGATTTTGGCCGGGGCGGTCACGGTGACATCGGCTATTTGGGTCGTCATGGCGCCTCCATCAGTCCAAGAGCCCCGGCAATTCTGGCGAAGTCGGGGGCAGCTAACTGCTCGCCACGCTGCGACGGTTCAACCTTGGCCTTGATTAGGGCAGCCTCGGCTGCCTCTTTCGAACCGGCCAGTCCCGACAGGGCCGAGCGCAAGGTCTTGCGCCGCTGGGCAAAGGCGGCGTCGATGACCCGGGCCACTGCCGGGTACTGGGCCGCCTTGAGATGCCCAAGCTCACTTAGGCTGCTGTGGGGTTCGTCAGTTGGGCCCCAACGTTGGAATAGGACAAGCGAACTGTCAACCCTTGGGACCGGGTAGAAGACGTTTCGGGGCACTTGGCCGGCCAGGCGGGCCGTGCCCCACCAGGCCAGTTTGGCGCTCGGTACGCCGTAGGTCCGCGAACCGGGTTTGGCCACCAGGCGGGCGGCTACCTCGGCCTGGACCATGACCAGGGCTTTGGTGATGAAGTCGAAGCGCTCGAGATAGGTCAGCAGCAGCGGCACAGCCACGTTGTAGGGCAGGTTGGCCACCAAGGCGGCCGGATTATGCCAAAGCTCGGTCTCGCGGGCTTGGGTGGGGGTATGCGAAAGCTCGGTCTCGCGGGAATTGGTTGGGCTGGAGGGGGTAGTGGTGGGGTTAGGGCTGGCCGGCAGCTCAGTCACATCCAAAGCGTTGGCCGTCACCACAGTTAGGCGATCGGCCAGGCCGGCCGCCCGCCCAGCCACTGTCAGGGGCAGTTGAGCCGCCAGGACAGGGTCAAGCTCGATAGCCGTGACATGGTGTCCGGCCGCCAACAGGGCCAAGGTCAGCGAACCCAAACCGGGGCCTACTTCAATGACGTGGGGGCCGGCATCGGCCAACTTGACAATCCGGCAGACCGTGCCCGGGTCTACTACAAAGTTCTGCCCTAGTGATTTGGACGGATGCAACTCCAGGCGCCGGCACAAGGACAGGACCTCGGAGGGGCCAAGCAGGCTGACGCCAACCGGCGCCGCATCATCGAAGCTCAGTACCAGCCCTTTTGCTGGAACGCGCCCCAGGCGCCGCAGGGTGTGGCGTAACGACCCTTGATGTAACCCAAGCCCCAGGCAATTTGTGTAGCCGGGTTGGTGCGCCAATCGGCTCCGGCCGAGGCCATCTTTGAGCCGGGCAAAGCTTGAGGAATGCCATAGGCGCCCGAGGACGGGTTGGAGGAGTTAACTCGCCAGCCTGATTCACGTTCCCACAAGGCCACCAGGCAGGCGAATTGGTCATCGCCCCAGCCGTACTGGTTGGCCATCATTTCCTTGGCGATGGCCTGGGCACTGCCCGGAGAGACATTGATAGGCACATTGGGCACATTGGTGGGCTTTGGCGCCTCCTTGGTGCCAACCAAGGTGATCTCGTCAACCGGCGCCACCACAATGGTGTCCATGACCACGGTGCGCTCAAGCTCAGTGTCACCGGCCATGGTGGCGACATAGGTCACCAGCCGCTGGCCGGCCTTGCCCTCTTGAACCACCTTGGTGGTGCCTTTGGCCATCGTGGCGTCTTTCTTGGTGACCTTTTCGAACGGCAGGACGATTGTCTGGGAGCCGTCAGTGATGAAGGCCCGCTCTACTGTGATGGTCTGGCCCGGCTTGGTCGGCTGGTCAAGTGCCGGGTTGACCTGGTCATCTGGCCCCAAAACTACGCCTAACGCAGTCAAGGCATCGGAGACGGTGGCGGCGTTGGTTTGCGCCTGCAACTTGGCCCCGTCGACCACCACCATCATCACCTTGGGCGTGGAGACAGTGACCACGCTGGTCTGCCGGTCAACCGCAGCCCCCCGGGCGACAGACAACTGGGATTCGGCGGCGCGCACGCCCAGGTCCGCCAAGGCCAGGTCAACTGTCTCGGCGGTGGTCCAGACCACCCGCTGGGCTCCGTCAATGTTCAAAGACAGCGGCTTGGCCAGCCGAACTACGATTTCGCCGCCACGCGGCACGGCCGCTCCAGGCGCCGGTGCCACCAGATCGCGTTCGCCGTAGGTGACGCCTTCCTGTGCCAGCACCGAGCCAACCGAACCGCCAAAAGTGGTTACCTGGGTCGACTCGCCGTCAACGGTTAAGGTGACGGTCTTGTGAGCGGTGGCAAAACCGGTCAGGGCACCGGCCGCCAGCACGGTCGCCGTGACCTTGGCGGTCCAGCCAAGTGCCCGCCGGCGGCCAGACGCGCGGCGCCCATTGGCGCGATGCGTCCGGGATGCCGCACGGGATCCAGAACTCTTCAGAACCAAACTTCGATATCTCCCCGGGAGGGCTCGGGTTGTCTGCCAACATCGACGCTAGCGGATTTTGGCTGATCAGGCCAATCCGATGGCCAGGTTTGTGGACGGCAACTAGGCGGTTTTGACCGCCTGGGCGGGTTCACCAGGTTCCGTAGACCGCCTCAGAATTCGCGCTGACCTGGGCACATGCGGCCTCGAGTGGCATTGACATGGCGCTGGCCAGGCGCCGCATAGTCAGTGCCGCTAGGTATGGGGCATTGGCCCGGCCGCGGTACGGTTCGGCCGTCAGGTAGGGGGCGTCGGTTTCCAGAAGCACGCCCGATGCCGGCAGCTCGCCGACCGCCTCGACCAGGCCTTTGGCGTTGGCGAAGGTAATGGTTCCGGCAAAGGAGCAGTACCAGCCTCGCTCGGCGCAGATACTGGCGAGTTCGGCGCCGGCCGAGAAGCAGTGGAAAACGGTGCGTTCCGGCGCGCCGACCGCCTCGAGGGTTTCGACCACCTCGCGGTGGGCGTCACGGTCGTGGATTTGAAGGGCCAGGCCCAACTCCTTGGCCAGGGCGATGTGGTCCTTAAAGGCTTCGATTTGGGTGTGGTGGTGTTCGGGGCCGGTGCGGTAGAAGTCCAAGCCGGTCTCGCCAATTGCTCTGACCCGCGGGTTGTCGATGGCCCATTGGCGGATCTGGTTGAGTCCGTCTTGGTAGGCGCCCTTGGCCTCAAGCCTGGGCGCTTCATTGGGGTGAATGGCAATGGCGCCAAGTACGGCGGGGTTCTTGACCGCTTCGGTGGCGGTCCAGTAGGCCGAGTCCAGGTCGCAGCCGCATTGGACTATCCGATCCACCCCCACGGCGCTAGCCTTTTCGACTTGACTATCCAAGCTCAGGGCCGGTCTGGGCCACTGGCCTGGCTCAATGTGGGTGTGGTTATCCACCACCGGCGCCGGCAGGGGTTCCGGCAGCGGCGGGTATGAACGGTCCTTGGCCAATTTGGCTGTCCCCCTGTCCGCCGCGCCCACCCCAACCGCGAGGTCGAGCTTTCGCATGACATCATGCCAGGCCTCAACCTCGCGGGTGTTGGTGCTGCTGAGCTCGCCGGTGGTGGGGCCGCCTGGCGCGGCCGGCTAGCCCTGGGAGCGCAGGCGGTCGAGTTCCTCTTCCACCACCGAGTCATCTAGCTTGGCGAAAACCGGGCTGGGTTTGGGTACCACTTGGCCGGCCGGGATTGGCTCGCGTCGCCAGCGGGGCACAGCTTGGCCGTAGTCGCCGGTCAAAATCGGGTAAGACCTGGATGGATCATCCAAATCGGTGACCTGCTCGATCCGCACCTTGCCGCCAAAATCACGCACAAAGCCCAAGGCCTGGTCAACGGCCTGGGCAGCATGGGGCAAATAGGGCGCCAGCAGCGTATTGCAGTCGCTGACCGCCTGGGCTGCGGTGTGGAGGATGCTCGCCATACGCAAGCGAGCGGCATCGTCGCCCTTGGCCAGTTTCCAGGGCGCGGTCTCGGCCAGGTAGGCGTTGACCTGGGCAACCGCTTTCATGGCGGCGGTGATACCAGCCTTTTGCCGATGCCGCGCAATTAGGTCGCTAACCTCGGTGAAAGCCGCCTCGGTGGCGGCCAAGACGGCTCGGTCGGCCTGCTCCAGCGCTTCTGGCCCGTGCGCGGCCGGGATGGCGCCAAGGTTCTTGTGGATCAAATTTACCGTACGGTTAACCAGATTGCCCCAGGCGGCGACAAGCTCGTCGTTGTTGCGGCGTTTGAATTCAGCCCAGGTGAAATCCGAATCTTGGTTTTCAGGACCGGCCACGGCGATGAAATAGCGCAAAGCGTCTGGTTGGTAGCGTTCCAGCAGGTCACAGACGTAGATTACGACCCCACGGGAGGAACTAAACTGCTTGCCCTCCATTGTTAGGAACTCCGAAGAGACCACTTCTGTGGGCAGTTGCAGGCGGCCAAATCTGCCCGGCTGACCGCCGTGCGAGCCCTCGCCGTCGTAGCCCAGCAGCTCAGCCGGCCAAATCTGGGAGTGGAAGGTGATGTTGTCCTTGCCCATGAAGTAGTAGGCCTGGGCCTCGGGGTTGTTCCACCACTGGCGCCACTCCTCGCTGTCACCTTGGCCGGCCAGTGCCCGCCGTCTGGCCCACTCGATCGAAGCGCTGAGGTAGCCCACCACCGCGTCGAACCAAACATAGATCCGCTTGGCGGACTGGTCTTCCCAGGTCGGCAGGGGCACCGGGATACCCCAGTCGATGTCGCGAGTCATGGCTCGGGGCTTAACTTCATCAAGCAGGTTGAGCGAAAACCTGAGCACATTGGGGCGCCAATTGCTGCGCGAGCCCAGCCAAGTCGCCAGGGCATCGGTCAGAGCCGGCAGGTCCAGGAAGAGGTGCTCGGTTTCGATGAACTTGGGAGTCTCACCGTTAATACGGGAGCGGGGACTGATCAAATCGACCGGGTCGAGCTGATTGCCACAGTTGTCGCATTGGTCGCCGCGGGCCGAATCGTCGCCGCAAATGGGGCAGGTGCCTTCGATGAACCGATCCGGCAAAGTCCGGCCGGTTGAGGGTGAAACCGCGCCTTTGGTAGTGCGTTCGACCAGGTAGCCGTTCTTGTACACCTGACGAAACATCTCTTGTACCACTTGGTAGTGGTTGCGGGTGGTGGTACGGGTGAAGAGGTCATAGCTCAGCCCAAGCCTATGTAGATCCTCGACAATGACCCGGTTGTAGCGGTCGGCCAGAGCCTGCGGGCTAACGCCGTCTTGTTCGGCTTGGACCAGAATCGGTGTGCCATGCTCGTCGGTGCCACTAATCATCAGCACTTCGTGGCCGGCCATCCGGGCCGCCCGGGAGAAAACGTCTGAAGGCACACCAAACCCAGCAACGTGACCAATATGGCGCGGCCCGTTGGCATAAGGCCAAGCCACCGCGGAAAGCACCCGTGTCATGGCCCCCAAGCTTAGGGGATGGGCGGGCGACCTTTGCCGGCTGCGATCTGGGGCGTCTGCGCCTGGCAGCTGCGGCGGCAGCGCTTAGGCAGCACCGCCCAAAGAGGCGGGCCGCCGCCTGGCGATGCGGCACCGGCGGACCTCTAAGGCTGTCAACGCAGACGGAAATGCACCCCTCTAGGATTGGGCCATGGCCCAAAACCACCGCGCTCTGATCATTGTTGACGTCCAGCCAACCTTTTGCGAAGGCGGCGAACTGCCGGTGGAGGGCGGCAATGCCACCGCCCAGGCCATCGCCGGTTTTGTGACCGCCCACCCGGATAACTACTGCCTGGTGGTGACAACTCAGGACTGGCACATCAAACCCGGCGACCACTTCGCTGACCAGCCAGATTATGTCGACTCCTGGCCACCGCACGGCCTGGCTGGCAGCGCCAACGCCGAACTTCACCCGGCCCTGGCTGACCTCAGGGCCAATGTCTCGGTCAAAAAAGGACAATTCGCCGCCGCCTATTCCGGTTTTGAGGGCGTCGACGCTTTGGGTCTGCCCCTGGTTGAGCTGCTGAACCTGGCCGGAATCAAGGCCGTTGACGTAGTCGGCATTGCCGAATCGCATTGCGTCATGGCCACCGCCCTTGACGCGGTCAAACACGGGCTGGATTGCCGGGTGCTGACCGACCTGACCGTGCCGGTCACCGAAGAGCTGGGCCAAGCTGCCCGCGAGCGCATGGCCGCAGCCGGTGTCAAACTCGAACCCACCACCGCCGTAGCCTGACCTGCACTAATACCGCGAGACTGAGCTTTGGCATGGGGGCCGGTGCGGAGAACATGGGCCGGGGCGGAGGACATGGGCCGGTGCGGAGAAAGCGGCGTCGTCTCGCGCCGTGACTTGGGGCGATGCGACGCATCGCCAAAGTCACATGCCCGGAGCCAAACCCTGACGACGCCCCTTACCCCGCCCCTCTTTTTTGGGCCCTTGGGTTTCGTGCAAAAGCTCAGTCCCGCAGTGGAGGAGGGGTCTGAGCTTTAGGTTTGGTGGCGGGCTGCTAGGACCGCTTGGTAAACGGCCCGGCGCGAATAACCGTGAGCGGCGGCCTCGGCGGCGGCTGCGTCTTTGAGGCTGTCGCCGGCCTCGACGCGGGCTTCTACCGCCACCACCACGGCCTGTGGGACGTCAGGGGTCTCCACCTCTTGGCCGCCTTCAAGGTTAAGGTCTGCCACTACCGCCTGCGGTCCCTGGGCTTGGGTGCCGCGCGCCTGGCTGGTTTGGGCGCCGGCGACTACCACTGTGACCTCGCCAAGTACGCCGTGGCTGGCCCAGTCGGCTAGCTCGGCCAGCGAACCGCGACGAACCTCCTGGTGAACCTTGGTCATTTCGCGGCAAACCGCTCCGGGCCGGTCTGGGCCAAGGTGGTCGCGCAGCTCGGCCAGGGTTTGGCCAAGGCGGCGCGGCGACTCGAAAAGAACGATGGTGCGCCGCTCGGTCGCCAATTCCTCCAGCCGGCCGCGCCGGCCTTTGGATCTAGGCAAGAAGCCTTCGAAAACGAAGCGTTCGGCCGGCAGGCCAGACAACAGCAGGGCCGTGGTGACGGCGCTTGGACCAGGTGCCACGCCCACGTCTAGCCCGGCATCAATCGCCGCCCGAGTCAAAACAAAGCCGGGGTCTGAAACCAAGGGAGTACCGGCATCGGACACCAAGACCACCAGACCCGAACGCGCCGCCGCCAGCAGCTGCTCCACCCGGGAACGCTCATTATGGTCATGCAGCGAGACAATCCGCCCGCCAGGCTGGACTTTGAGGCGGCGAGCCAGATCGAGCAGTTTGCGGGTGTCTTCAGCGGCAATTACATCGGCCTGGACCAGCAGGCGGCACAGATGGGCTGAGGCGTCTTCGGCCCGGCCCAGCGGCGTAGCGGCGATGACCAAACCGGTTATTGTCCGGTCAGTTCGATCCATGCCCGTACCATATAGGCCCGTGAGACCTGGGCTCGCCAGCCACCTCGGCAGGCTGCGCATGACCGCGGCCCGCTTGCCCAATTGGTGGCCGATGCTGGCGGTGTTGGTCCTAGCTGCCCTAATGCGGTTCGTCAACTTGGGCTTCCCACAAAAGCTGATCTTTGACGAGACCTACTACGTCAAAGACGCCTATTCGCTGCTCAACCATGGCGTCGAGCTGAGCTGGGCGGAGGACGCCAACCCAGCATTCGAAGCCGGCGATTTCTCCTTCCTCCAGACCACCGGCCAGTACGTGGTCCACCCGCCCCTGGGCAAATGGCTGATCGCCTTCGGTATGTGGCTGTTTGGACCCGAATCCGCCTTTGGCTGGCGCTTTTCCGCCGCCCTGGCCGGCACTTTGTGTGTGCTGCTGGTAATGCTGATTGCCCGGAGGCTCTTCAACTCACCTGTCTGGGCCGCCCTGGCCGGGCTGTTCATGGCGGTCGACGGGCAGTCGCTGGTGTTGGCGCGCACCGGCTTGCTTGATATTTTTTTGACGCTGTTCACGCTGCTGGCGCTGTGGTTAGTGCTAAAGGACCGCGCCGTGATGGATGCCCGCTTGGCGGCGCTGCGCCGGCGACCGGTGGGCCACGGGCGACTGGGCCAGCCGCTCTATGACCGCAGCCGCCTGGGCCCAGGCCTGGGTATGCGCTGGTATCTGCTGGCGGCCGGGGTCTCACTGGGCCTGGCCTGTGGCGTGAAATGGTCCGGGCTGTATTTCGTGGCCGTGCTGGGTCTATTGGTGGTGGTCTGGGATTGTTGGGCCCGGCGGCAAGCCGGCGTTCGCTGGTGGCCCCTGGCCGGGGTGTTGCGCGACGGGATCAAAGCCTTTGCGCTGATGGTGCCAGTAGCCTTGGTGGTCTACCTGGGCTCTTGGACCGGCTGGTTGGTGACCAAATCCGGCTACATGCGTGGGTGGGCCGCCGCCAACCCGGGCCAAGGTCTGACTTGGCTGCCACCCGGTTTGCGCTCACTGGTGGCCTACCACCAGATGGCTTGGGGTTTTCACACCACGCTCGACAAACCGCACGACTACCAGTCCAAGCCCTGGGACTGGATGATCCAGTGGCGGCCAACTTCGATGTTTCTCGAGCACGAACCGACCTGCGGATCCGGTGCTTGCACCCAGGCCATCACCGCCCTTGGTAACCCGCTGATTTGGTGGTTTGGGCTGGTTGGCTTGGGCGCGGTGCTATGGGCGGCCGTGATCTGGGCTGACCGAAGGGCTTGGATTATCCTGGCCGGCTACATCGCCGGCTGGGTGCCGTGGCTGTTCTTTGCCGACCGCACCATCTTTAGTTTCTATTCAGTGGTCTTTGTGCCGTATGTGGCGCTGGCCTTGACCTTTGGGCTGGGTAAACTGCTTGGACCACCGGGCGCAACAACCTCTCGCGGCGAGGTTGGCCGGATTTTGGCCGGGTCGGCTGTGGTCCTAATCCTGGCCGCTGCGGCCTTGTTCTGGCCTATTTGGACCGGCGCTTCGATTGCGGATTGGTATTGGCAGTTCCACTACTGGCTACCGTCCTGGTACTAGCTAGCAATAGTGCTAGCATTGCTGCATGCAGCTTGAGCAAGGGGGTGCGGCTTGGAACGACGCACGCTAACGGTGAGGGCTCTACCGCCTGAAACCTACGAAGGGCTAAAGGAGATCGCTGCCCACCACGGCCGGTCAATGGAGGCTGAGGCGCGCCAGATCCTTCAAAGCAGCACCAACCGGCTGCTGCGTTGGACCCGGGATGCGGTCCTGGCCGACCTGTCAGGTCGCGCCGATCTGGCTGATCTGGCGACCCCATACGTGCGATCGGCTGATACCCCACGGCCAGCTGACCTTAGATGAAACTGGTCCTTGACACCATGGTCGCCTCCGAGCTTCGGCGAGCCAGGACCGGCCGGGCAAGCCCAGCGTTCGCGGCTTGGGCCGAAGCGGCTCCACTGGCGAAAGCTTTCATCTCGGTCATCACCCTGCACGAAATGGAGGTTGGCTGTCTGCTGACCGAGCGCCGGGACCCGACGCAGGGCCTGGTCTACCGGGACTGGCTAGAAATGTTGGTTGAGGCATTCGAAGGCCGGGTAGTCCCCGTCAGCCGGGAGGTTGCTTCGGCAGCGGCTGCCTTTCATGTGCCTGATCCGGCGCCCTTCGCTGATGCTCTAATTGCGGCCACAGCGGTGGTGCTTGGCGCCTCGGTGGCAACACGGAACGTTGGTGACTTCGCCCGCTTTGAAGTGCCATTGGTCAACCCGTGGGATGGCCCTGAGGCTTGGACGGGCGGCTAAGTGGCACATCCGCTTTTGTCTCGCGGATTGGGCCAGGTGCGGTACCTCGGTCTCGCTGCAAATGTGGGGTTGACCTGTACTTTTGTCGCGAAGTTGAGCATTGGCAGAGCATTGCCTGTTGCCCGATGCCGGCCCCCACCTCAGTGTCACGGGCTTGGCCGTGTGCGGTACCTCGGTCTCGCTGCAAATGTGGGGTTGAGCTGTGCTTTTGTCGTGTCACTGGGGCAGCTCGCATCCCAGCGTAGGCTTGGGGGACGCAACGAGCCAGAAAGACCCAAGTCATGCCACAGCTGCCAAAACCCTCTGATCTGCTGACTCAGCCGCGCCATATGGCCGGCGCCCGCGCCCTACTGCGCGCCGCCGGGGTAGCCCGCGAAGACTTTGGCAAGCCGATTATCGCTGTGGCCAACTCTTTCACCGAGTTTGTGCCCGGCCACACCCCCCTAGCCCAGGCCGGCCGGATCGTCTCTGAGGCCATCAACCAAGCCGGGGGCATTGCCCGGGAGTTCAACACCATCGCCATCGATGATGGCATTGCCATGGGCCACGGCGGCATGCTCTACTCGCTGCCCAGCCGGGACCTGATTGCCGATTCGGTCGAATACATGGTCTCAGCCCACCGGGCCGATGCTCTAATCTGCGTCACCAATTGCGACAAGATCACCCCGGGCATGCTGATGGCAGCCATGAGGTTGAACCTGCCCACGATCATTGTCTCCGGCGGGCCAATGGAGGGCGGCAGCGCCACCTTGACCAACGGCCAAACCCGCCAGCGCCTTGACCTGGTCGACGTCATGAGTGAAAGCGCCAACCAGGCCACCACCGACGCAGACCTGCAGCGCATCGAAGAGGCCGCCTGCCCCACCTGCGGTTCTTGTGCAGGGATGTTCACCGCCAACTCGATGAACTGCCTGTCCGAGGCCTTGGGCCTGGCCCTGCCGGGCAATGGCACGCTGGTGGCGACCCACACCGCCAGGCGGGAGCTATTCGAAAGGGCGGCCGCCGGCATAGTCCAACTGGCCAATCGCCACTACCAAGATGGCGACCAGAGCGTCCTGCCCAGAGCTATCGCCACCCAGGCGGCGCTCACCAACGCCATGACACTCGACATCGCTATGGGCGGGTCGACCAACACAATCCTGCACATTTTGGCGATCGCCCAACAGGCCGGGGTTGGCTTTGGCCTGGACCAGATCGAGCAATTGTCGCGGCGCGTGCCCTGTTTGGCGAAGATCTCTCCCAATGGCAGCGCTTTGGTTCAAGACGTCCACCGAGCCGGCGGGATTCCAGCCATTCTGGGCGAGTTGCGCCGGGCTGGGCTGTTGGACGATTCGGTTAGCACCGTTCACGCCAGCTCGCTGGCCGAGTGGCTCGACCAGTGGGATGTGCGCTCCGGCCAGGCTTCCGACGCGGCGCGGCGACTGTTTTTGGCGGCGCCGGGTGGGCGTTATTCGCCTGATGGCATGAGCCAGTCAGAGTATTTCGAGTCGCTTGACCTTGACGCGGCGGCGGGCGTGGTGCGTGATGCGGCGCACGCCCATTCAGCCGATGGCGGTTTGGCGGTCCTGCGCGGAAACCTGGCCTTGGACGGGGCGGTGGTTAAGACCGCCGGGGTGGACGAGTCGATTTGGCAGTTCGTAGGCCCGGCGGTGGTTTTCGAATCACAAGAGTCCGCTGTTGAAGGCATTTTGGGCGGCGCGGTCAAAGCCGGCGACGTGGTGGTGATCCGCTACGAAGGACCGGCAGGCGGGCCCGGCATGCAGGAAATGCTCTACCCGACGTCCTATCTCAAGGGCCGCGGCCTGGGCAGAGACTGCGCCTTGATAACTGATGGCCGGTTTTCCGGCGGCACCTCCGGGCTGTCGATTGGCCATATCTCGCCCGAGGCCGCGGCCGGAGGGTTGATCGCCCTAGTCGAAGACGGCGATCTGATCCGGATCGACGTGCCGGGACGGGGTCTGGAGCTGGATGTGCCAGCGGATGAACTGGCCCGCCGCCGCGATCAAATGGAACGCGGTCCTGGTTACTTGCCCCTTGGCCGCGACCGGCCTGTCTCTCAGGCCTTGCAGGTCTATGCCGCCCTGGCTAGCTCAGCCGACAAAGGGGCGGTGCGCGACATCAGCCGCCTTGGTTGATGCGGGCAAGAGGCGGGCTCGCAGGTGGGCGGCTGGCCCGGCTGTCCGGGCCAAGGCCCGCAACAGGGCTCGGATTTGGCTCCGGCTGGGAAGCTGGCTTACCTCGCCCGGAGCCGGCAGGATGCCCTGGTCGACCAGGGCGGTTTGGTCGCCGTAGGCCAGGGTGGTGACCTGGTCGACCAAGGTCGCCAAAGTCTCCTGCTGGGCTGTTAGGTCGAGCCGGCCTGAACTGGCGGCCTCGTCTAGGCGGTTGGCCAGCCGCTGGCCAAATTGGACCACCGTCTCGCTTTGAGGTCCGGCCAAGCCCAGGTCAACCGCGCTGGCGACCAGCTCTCGCCAGGCGCCGGGCAGGCCGCGACGTAAGCGCCGGCATCGGACAAATGGACGCAGGGCGGCCGGAATAAAACCCAGCCCCATCAGTAGCAACACCACCAAGCCGCCGTGCCACCAGTGGAATGGCGACCCAGAATCAGCATCTGGAGCCGGGCCGTGACTTGGGCTGGGGCTGGCGGCAGCAGTTGGCCTGGGCGACGGGCTGGGGCTGGGGCTAGCGGTGGGGCTGGGGCTGGCGGGAGTTGGGGTCTGGCCGGCGGCAGAAGGCGGGGTCGGTTCAAATGGCACCCAGCCAACCCCATCGATGAAGAGCTCGGGCCAGGCGTGGAGCTGATTGGCCCTAACGGTGAAGGTTGTCAGACCGTTGGGGCCGGGCGGACCGTCTGGTCGACCAGCCAGGTAGCCCGTGGCGATGCGGCTTGGTATTCCCAAGACCCGCGCCATCAGAGCCATGGCCACGGCGAAATGGATGCAATAGCCAGATTTGACCTCCAAAAAGCGGGCCACTACTTCTGTCGAGTCACCGTCGTAGTCTTGTCGCAAAGGGGTGGTGGTTGAGTAGCTGTAGTCGCCGCTGCGGAAGTGGGCTTCAAGCGCCTGGGCCGCGTCTAAAGGTGATGTCAACCCGGCCCCGGCTTGCAGCGCGGTGGTCTCGACTATCTCCGGCAATGAAGGCAGCTCCAGGTAGGGCCAGAGCTGGCCCAGGCTGGCCAAGTACGGATTGGCCAAATCCGGGCTGGCCGCGGCGGTCAGATCCACCAGCGAAAAGGTGGCTCGATAGGTCATCTCCGGGGCCTCACCGCGCTCGTACTGAACGGTCAGGTCACTTGGGTCAAGCCAAGCCGGCGGTGTTAGACCCTCGATTCCGGTGGTGACCCAAGGCAGCGGCAGGTAATCGCCACCCAGATCGATCAAGTCGATGTCGAGCAAGTGTTCGGTTGCCTCCAGAGTTGCGTTCGCCCTGATGGCCTGGTGCTGGTCTTCGAATGGGACAGCCAAAAGCTGCTCACTGGCGGCCCAGCCGCCGGCTTGCCAGTTGAGCGTGGTCAACCTGAGGTAGACGCCCTGCGGCAGGTCAGTGGCGTATTGGGCGACGGGCGCATTCGAATTTCGGCGCAGGTCGCGGCCCAAGTCCACCAAGGTCGACTCGGCGCCTGTGCCGCCTCCGCCCGCCCGTCCCCCGGGCTGGAACAAGGCTGAGGATTGCAGCCCCGGCGCCGCCTGGCTAACGAGCAGGGCCAAGGCGGTAGCCAAGGCGGTGATGACCAAACCGGCTGCCTTGACCCGCGGCCGGCCCGGGGCGCTGATCACCAGCAAAAGCAGGAAGGCGGCCAGGGGCACAGCCAGGCGCCAGCCCGCGATTGGCTGGCGCACAAAAGCCACGGCCAGCGTCACCGGTAAGGCTGCCACCAAACCAGCCACGGCCGGCGCCTTGACCGTCCGGCCGTACCAGTCGACGATGGCGGCCAGCAATCCCCCGCCCACCCCGGCAAGTACCAAAATGCCTGGGACGGAGGCGATTGGCGGCACACCTAAGTCGATGGTTCTAGCCGCTTGACCGCGTAAGGCGTCGAGGTGCAGCCAGCTTTCAGATCCGGGATACAGGCCAAACGGTCCAAACGGCGGGGCTGCCAAGAACAACGCCACCAGCGGCGCGGCCACCAGCTGGGCCACGGTGACGAACCAGCGCCGCACCCCTCCGGCGGCAAAGATTTGTCCAATCAGCAGAACCCCGACGACCCCGGCCAGGTAGGCCGCTATCCAGGTGGTGCCGGCGACCAAACCGGATAAGGGCCACAGGATTGAGCCCAAAAAGACGGCTAGACCAACCGAGACCGCCCAATCCTGGTTCGTTCCACGTCCGGGTGGCTGCCACAATTCGGTGCTCCACAACACCCCCCGTGACATGGCCGCCTTGATGTTAGGGTCGCGGCGGCCAGCCCGGTCACGCCCGTCACTGCGGTCGGATCGTTCCGCCCGGTCACGCTGCCCAAGAGCCTTTGACCCAGTCACGTGACATCCGCCCTAACCAGGTTGACCTGCCAACCATTGGCCGTCAAAGTGCCGGCTAATGCCGCCGCCGGACCGACCAACAAGGCCTGGGGTGGGCCGGTTAGGTTGGCCAACCGGTCAAGTGCCTGGGTCCGGGAGCCACCGGCATGGCCCAGTACCACCAACACTGGCGTCTCGCCTTCGCGCAATGGCAGTTGATCCGCCAAGGCGGCGACCCAATTCGGTTCTGGCCCGGACCGGACCTGTAGGCGGGCAAAATCAGCTAGAGCCAGATCCTGGTCGCCCAGGCCGTAGGGACCCAGGACCTGGCCAAAAGTGGTCATTACCTGGACCGGGTGCCCCTTGGCCATTAGTCGGATCAAGGCGCTGGCGGCGGCGGAAATCGCCAGTTCAACCTGCCTGGCCGAACCGGCCTGCGTGGTATCAACCACCAGCCAGACAGTGGTGTTAGACCGGGGCCGGTCTTGACGAACCATCAATTCGGCCCGCCGCGCCGTTGAACGCCAATGCACCCTGGACCGCGGGTCGCCCACTTGATAGGGCCGCACCGAAATCGGGTCGAGTTCAAGCGGCCCGGCCCGGCCCAAAAGGGTTTCGCGTTCCTGACTCTCCGCCGGGAACGGGCTGAGCGGCACGTGGATCAGCCGGGGAGAGACCAACACCTGACCGGGCGGGCAGACCACACGCCGCACACAGGCCACGCCCAGAGGGGACAGATGCTGGCTCAAAGCTGGCCCAATACGCCAGGCACCTCTGGCACCAAGGCCCAGCCAGTAGACCAAAGCTGGGCTGTGGCCGGCTACCTCCGCTCGGCCGGTTCGCATCACGCCAGTAGGCGTGACATCGACCACCGCCGGCCAGTCGCGCGCCCTAAGCCCCGGCCCAGGCGAATGGAAGACCACAGGTAGCCGCACACCGCAGGCCACCGGCGCCACTGGCAGCTGCCGCCTCAAGTCCAACCGGTTGCGACCAAAACGCCCAACTAGCCAGGATGCCGCCACCGAGATCACCAGCGCCAGCCCTACTAGCAGCAGGTCGCGCCGGTCAAACACCAGCGCCAGGGCCAAGCCGGCCAGCCCGGCACCGGTCAGGCACCAGCCACGCCCGGTCAGCCGAACGGCCACCTGGCCGCGCCGTCTCATTTGTCTGCGATGGGCACCGGCACCGGCACGGATTTGACCACCTCGGCCACCACGCCGATGGACTGGGCTGCGGCGTCGACGCCACGCACCGGCGCCCTGGTGACCAAACGGTGTGCCAGCACTGGCCCGGCCAAGGCCTGGACGTCATCGGGCAGGACATGCCCCCGGCCGGCCAAAGCGGCGTGGGCCCGCGCGGCCGCCAGCAGGTGAACTGCCGCCCGTGGTGAGGCTCCCAATCTCAAGCCTTGGTGCGACCTGGTGGCCCTGACCAGGTCGACCGCGTAGTCGGTGACCGCCTCGGCGGTGTGGATTTGGTGGCAGGCGGCGATCATCTGTTGAACCGCGGCCAAAGTCACGACCGGTCCAATTGAGCTGATTGGCTCAGCCAGCTGGCGGGCTTGGGCCATGTCACGCTCGGCCTCGCGGTCCGGGTAGCCAATGGCCAGACGGGCCATAAAGCGGTCGCGCTGGGCCTCTAGCAGGGCGTATGTGCCCTCCATGTCGATTGGGTTTTGCGTTGCCACCACGTGAAATGGCTGTTCCAGGGCGTAAGAGGTGCCGTCGACGGTGATATGGCCCTCCTCCATGCACTCCAGCAGGGCGCTTTGGGTGCGCGGGCTGGCCCGGTTGATCTCATCGCCAATCACAATGTTGGCGAACACCGGGCCGGGTTCAAACTCGAATGAACCGGCAGCTTGGTTGTAGACCGGGGCGCCTGTCACATCAGAAGGCAGCAGGTCGGGCGTGAACTGGATCCGGCGGACGGTGGCACCAACCGAGGCGGCCAAGGCCCGCGCCAGCATGGTTTTGCCGACGCCTGGTACGTCCTCGATTAGCAGGTGGCCGTCAGCCAAAAAGACGGTCACGGCCAACCTGATGACATTAGGCTTGCCGGAAATCACCCGGGCCATATTGGCCTCGATGGCGCCGGCCTGCCGTGCCACGGCCTGCCAGATCGCTGGGTCAGGGCGTGTTCTGGCAGTTGACCTGGGCGCGACTGACTCTGGCGACGGCCTTGGCAGCATCTGAATCCTGGTTCACTCGGGTTGGGGTGGAGAAGCCATTGGCTCGACAGGCCAGTCTACCTGGACCCACTGCCGCCACTTGGCCAGGGACAGGCGCGCCTCCCACCACTTGGAGACATGTCGGCTTAAGTTTGTGCCCGTGAGGCCTGCTTTCTTTGCCGGATTAAGGCGAGCTGCGACAAATCGGGCCGTCACTGGGCCGCGCCCTGTGACGGCAGAAGACCTTAGGGCTGCCCAAATGGGCCGGGTTTTCGACGGCTGGAATGCCGAGTTATCGACCCTTGGCGGCACTAGCGCTATGCGCGATATTGCGGCTTTGGGCAACACGGTTCTGAACCTGACGACGGCCCACCCCAGCGGTATTGCCCAGCTGTATGCCGGCCGGCCCACACTCATCTCCACGCTGGTCCGCGACAAAGCCGAGGCCCGGGCCGCCGGTTTCAAGGCCGCCCAAGTCAAAGCCCTAGCCGAGGCACATGCCGAACGCTACGGGCTGCCGCCAATTCAACTTGGATTGGGCATTGCCTTTTGGACCGTGGAAGACGTTGACGGCAGCGAAGTGCCAATGCGTGTGCCGGTGATGCTGCGTGGGATTGATATTCGCAACACTAACCACGGCCTCGAATTGGAACTAGAGCCTTCGGTATCAATCAATCCGGAATTGGTCCGAGCTTTGACTGGGCGTGGTATTCCGGTTGATCCGGCGGCGTTAGCCCGTGACGCATTGTCCGGTTCAGCTTTCAATCCAACCCCGGTATTGCGGGCCGTCGAAGCGATGGGGCAAGCGGCCTACGGCGACTTCACAGTCAAAAACAAGTCAATTGTCGGTGTCTATGAACACCCTGGCCAGACCCTGATGCGGGATATCGACTACGGTCTGGAGCTGTTGCAGCGTCATCCGGTGATTGCAGCCTTGGCGGGCGACGAATCAGCCCAGATTCGCCTGCTCGGTACGGCCCTGGCGCCGCGCCTGGAAGGCGACCGCCCACCAGACCACGAGCGTGGCGTGGGCGATTTGACTCCCAGCCAGTCCTACGTTGTCGACGTGGTGGCCGCTGGGGCATCAGTGCTGGTAGACACGCCACCAGGACCAGCTGGGCCGGCCACAGTGGCAGCCGTTATTGCCGACTCAATTGGTTCGGGACGTTCGGTGCTTTACGTTGGCGGCCAACGGCGTTCGGCTCAGGCGGTGGCGCGGACCTTGCAGGCACACGGCCTAGGCGAGGGGCTGCTGGATCTGAAACCGGCCCCGGGTTGGCCCAACCGCTCTGTTGCGCACCTGGTCAAGGGCATGTACGTGTCCAGCGCGCCGGTTGATGCGGCTGGCATTTTGCGCATCAGGTCTGCCCTGACTGAGCGGAGCGCGCAGATTTCGGCCTATATTGACGCGCTGCACCAGCCGATGGGCCAATTGGATGTCTCGGCCTATGACGCCCTAGAGGCCATTGCTCGCATCACTGAGGACTATCCCTCTGCCCGCACCACCGTTCGTCTCAATCTACAAACCGCGGCGCGCCTGGATTCGCCAGCCAGGGACGAGGTCCGTAGCTGGCTAGAACAGGGCGCCCGCCTTGGGATGTTCCGGGTTTCAGCCGAGGCGACCGCGTGGTTCGGCGCAGCGGTCATGTCTGAGTCCGAGTCCGACCAAGCCTTGACCCTATTGGACCGCCTGCGGGTGGGATCGTTAGCCCAGGTCATTGACCAAATGAAGCAGGTCACCAGCGAGGCCGAGCTGGCCGAATCAACCACCATTGCCGGCTGGGGCGACCAACTGGACATGCTGGTGGGTGTGCGCCAAGCCCTCGACCAGTTCATTCCAGAAGTCTTTGAGCGGTCTCCTAGCGACATGGTGGCAGCTACGGCCACGGCCGAATGGCGTGCCGCTAACAAGGCTGAAATGTCGAACCGCACCCGGCGGCGGCTGATCAAGCAGGCCAAGGACCTGGTGCGTCCAGGGCTCAGAGTAGACAACCTGCACCAGGCCTTGGAACAGGTGGCCGAGCAGCGCCAGATCTGGCTCAGCTGGGCGCCGGACGTGCCCTGGCCCAGACTGCCTGCTGGCATGGCCCAGGTCGAGGCCGAATACGCCACCGTGCGCTCAGATCTCGACGCCCTAGACGCAATCTTGACCAAGTCCCAGGGCGAGTCACTGGTGACTTTGCCTTTCGACGGCCTGATCGCCAGACTCGATCGGCTCGACCAAGACCGGGGCTGGTTGGACACTTTGCCCAAGATGAACCAACTGGCCGTCAAACTCCACCAGGCTGGCCTTGGCGAGCTGCTGGGCGACCTAACCTCACGCCGGGTCGGCCCAGTCGACCCTGAGCAGGTCGAAGCCGCGGCCGAGATCGCGGCCGTTGGCCGCGAAGCAGATTTGGCCTGGTGGTCGACCGCCCTGGCCACGGCACTGGAGGCCAATCCGGATTTGGCTGAATTTGGCGGCGACAAGCTGGGCAGCCTGGTTGAGTCGTATTGCGAACTCGACGTAGCCCATATCGCCACCAAACCAACTCCGATCAGGGCGGCCATCTGCGCCTGGCGCGATCAGGCGGCGGAGAACTATCCAGGCCAGGCCTTTAAGCTGGCCCACGCCCCGGCTGGCGCCACCTTGCGCCAGGTCATTGCCGACGCCCCCAACGTGGCGCTCAAAGCCCGGCCATGCATCATGGCGGGCCCGGTTATGGTGCCCGGAGCCATCCCACTGACCGAAACTGGCGGCCCGGTCTTCGATTTGGTGATCGTCGACGGCGCCGATGCAATGAGCACAGCCGTGGCCGTACCCACCCTGGGTCGCGGCCACCAGGTTGTGGTCTTCGGTGACACTGGCCGGGCGGCAGCTGGTTCGTTGACCCAGGCCGCAGCGCAGGTCATGCCCAAAGTTGAGCTACCAGCTGAAGGCCAAGAACGCGACCCGCGCCTGGCCAGGCTTCTCGAATCGGTCGGCTACGCCACGCTCGGTCCATTGCTACCAATGCCTTCCAGCGTCGAGGCCCTGAGCTGGCACTACGTTGACGGCGTGGGCCGCGTGGCGCGTGGCGGCAGTGGTATCGACGCGCCAGTGGAGGAAATTGACCTGGTTGGCGATCTGGTCCACTCCTACCTTGAGCGTTGGCCCGGTGAGTCCCTGGCCGTAGTTGGCGCCGGTCCGGACCAGGCCGAACGCCTCTTGACTGCCCTAAACCGCCTAGTCAAAGCCGGCGACGAACTGATCGAAGCCGCCCTAGCCGAGCCAGCCCACGGCGGCCAGGCTCAGCTGATGGTTGCCGACGCCGTCGCCGCCTCTGGCCTGACCGCCAAGACGGTCGTCCTGGCCTGCGGTTTTGCCCGTTCACCGCGCGGCAATGTGCTTTACGACTTTGATCAGCTTGACGGCGACGAAGGCGCCGCCATTTTGGCCGGAGCTCTGGTAGGGGCCGAGCGCCGCCTGGCGGTGGTCTCCAGCCTGAAGTCCTCCGACCTAGACGATGACCGGCTACACGGGGCCGGGCCGGCGCTGTTCAAGCGGGTGCTTGATCTAGCGCAACACTCAAACATCACCATGAACGGCTCGGCCCGGCCAACTCAAGCCCTGTTCTCCGATTTGGCCCGGCGGATCGAACGCCGGGGCCTAGGCGTCACAACCGGCTACGGCCGCTGTCAAACCAAGGTCATTCCCATGGTGGTTAGTGATCCCGCCACCGACAATCCCGACGTCGCTGTGCTCAGCGACGATGCCGCATTTGTGGCGGAACCATCGCTGCGGACCAAATTGCGCCATTGGCCTTGCCAACTCGAGTCCCTGGGCTGGAGCACCGTCCAAACCTGGAGCGCCCCGGTCTTCATGGACCCGGAGACCGAGGCCCGCACCGTGGTCCAGGCCGCCTGTTCTCCGGCGGCAGACGCCTAACCAGCGTCTTGGCCTAGGCGTCTCGCAGTGAGAAACGCCAGGCGCCAAGGCCAAGACTGACCACCGCCCAGCCCACTAAGACAGCCAGACCGCCCCAGGGGCCAATATCGGTCGACTTGTAAACATTGACAATGTCCATCGCCCCGATGGGAAAGAACTGGATAGCTTTGCCAATGCTCCTAATCATGATGGCCAGCAGCGGCAGGATGATCAGCGGCACCACCACGCCTACACCGTATGCGCAGGCTAGCCCGCCCGCGCTGGACCGCAGCAAGGCGCCGAGCCCTAGGAAAATCAAGACGTAAAGAACAGCCACCACCACGCCGCCCGCCAGGCAGCGCGCCGCCACCGGGGTCATCACCAGCGAGGCCACCCGGTTCAATGACACCAGCAGCGCCACCACCAAGCCAACTAGCTCGGCCAAGGCCGCCAATACCATCGTCAACACTGCGATTACCAACACTTTGGCCGCCAGTACCATTGAGCGCCCCGGCACGGCGGCAAAGCTGGAGCGAATCATGCCGGAGGAGTACTCGTTAGTGACACTCAGTACCCCCAGCACCGCCAGCACCATCAGGGCCATGACCGCCGTCATATTGCCTATGGCCGAAGCTAAGGACTCCGAAATCCTTTGGTTCATGCCGTCCCAGACCTCGGTGTCGCTGCCAACATCCATGTCCCAGAAGGTGCCATAGACCGCCAAGGTGTTGCCGCCAATGGTCAAGAACAGGTAGACCCCGGCCACCCACCAGGTCGAACGCAGCGTGCGGAGTTTGATCCATTCGGCTCGAACGACCCTGGGGAAGGTCACTCGGTGGCGTCCGGGCGCGCTGGGCTCAGTTGGCGGACGGGCAGGCGGCGGTCCGCTCGGCGCGAGGGGAGCGGCCGGCTGGGGCGCCGTCATCGGGCACCACCGCCTGGCAAACCGGAGCGAAACTCGACCGCGCCGCGGGTGATCTCCATGTAGGCGGCCTCCAGGGTCGAGGTTTGAGAGGTCAGCTGATGCAGCGTCAGGCCTTCGGCTGCGGCCAGATCGCCGATGGCGGCAGTGGGCCAGCCGTCAACGATCAGCGTGCCTTCGGCCTGGGTTTTGACTTTGGCGCCTTGGCGGGTCAGAGCCTCGAACAGCTGGCTCGCCTGGGGGCTGCGGACCAAACTGGTTTGCCCCGAGGTGCGGGCGATCAGGTCTGCCACTGAGGTGTCGGCGATCAGGCGACCGCGGCCAATGATGATGACCCGGTCGGCAGTTTGGGCCATTTCGCTCATTAGATGCGAACTGATCAGGACGGTCCGGCCCTGGGCGGCCATGCCCCGGGCCAGTTGACGCACCCAGGCAACACCCTCCGGGTCGAGCCCGTTGACCGGTTCGTCCAGGATCAGTACGGCCGGGTCACCGAGCAGAGCGGCGGCAATGCCGAGGCGTTGGTGCATTCCGAGCGAGAATTTGCCCACCCGCCTGGAGGCCACGGAGCCCAGACCGGTTAGCTCAATCATCTCTTCGACTCGACGCCGGCCAATACCTTGGGTGGCGGCCATTGCCCGCAGATGGGAGCGGGCGCTGCGACCAGGGTGGACGGCCTTGGCGTCCAATAGCACCCCGACCTGGGCCAACGGGTCTCGCAGTTTGCGGTAGGCCTGACCGTTGACCAGGGCACGTCCGGATGTGGCCCGGTCTAAGCCCACCATCAGGCGCATAGTGGTCGATTTGCCGGCACCGTTTGGCCCCAAGAATCCGGTCACCAGCCCCGGAAAAACCGTGACCGATAGGTGGTCGACCGCCACGTTCGAGCCGAACACCTTGGTCAGGGCTTCGGTCTGGATCATGGGGTGACTCCCCCGGGCGTTGGACCTGGCATGGGAGACAAACTACCTGACCAGACCGCCAGCTATCATTAGCGACATGACTAACCCGGTGTTCGCTCGCAACCAAGCCTTCAATCCCCGCCCTGTTGCGACCATGGGACGGCAGGCCAATCCGGCCGCCGCCCAACAGGCTCCGGCCGCAGCTCAAACCACTTTGGCGGCCGAGCAACTCCAGGCTATGTACACCGCGCCCGCCGCCGGTGCCGCCCAGACCGGGCGCATTACATATGACGATGTCATCGTCAAAACCGCTGGTCTACTGGCGGTTGTGGTCATCCTGGGGGCCGCCACTTGGATGGTCGCGCCGCAGCTGTGGCCTATTGGCGCCATCGCCGGGCTGGTTTTGGCCTTTGTCAACATTTTCAAACGCGAACCCAGCCCGGCGCTGATCCTGGCCTACGCCGCCTGCCAGGGTGTCTTTCTGGGCGGAATCTCAAAGTTCTACGAGGAATACACCGCCGGCGTGGTAGTCCAGGCGCTGGCGGCCACCGGCGCGGTCTTCGGCGTCACTTTGGCGCTATTTGCCAGCGGCAAGGTTCGGGCCAGCGGCCGGGCGACCAAGATCTTCTTCATTGCCTTTGCTGGCTACATCGTCTTCGCGCTGATCAACCTGGTTTTGGTGCTAACGGGCGCAGTTGATGGCTTTGGCATGTACCAGTACAAGGTGGCCGGAATCCCCTTGGCGCTGGTCGTTGGCATTTTGGTGGTGCTGATTGGGGCCTACAGTTTTGTGCTCGACTTCGAGGCCGTCAAAGTCGCTGTCGAATCTGGTCAGCCGCGCAAGCTGGCCTGGACGGCCGCCTTCGCCATGATGGTGACCATAGTTTGGCTGTATTTGGAGTTGTTGCGGATCATCGCCATTCTGCGCAACAACTAGCAGTTTTGCGCTGGCTACCGGCCCGGCGCGGCTGGGCCAGCGGGCGGTGGGCGCGGAAAGAGACGGCGGTTTTCCAGCTATTGGGCTGGCGCCAGCTGGTCGGTTGAGTTGCGGTCAGGGCGGCGCTGCTTGGCCTAAGGCTCAAAATCGAGGCCGTTAGGGCGGCCAGTTCCTCGGCCGTGACCTCGCCATTGACCACTTCAAAGGTGGGGGTCATAGTGGCTCGTTTCCGTGTTTTTTGGGTTGGGTGGCGACCCGTTTGGTGCGCAGCGCGCGCAGGGCGGCGCTGACTTGGACCCGGGTGTCCGATGGCGCAATCACCGCGTCGAGATAACCTCGCCCGGCGGCTTCATATGGGTTGATCAGGGCCTCGGTGTATTCCTCGATCAGGGTCTGGCGCTGGGCCGCGGCGTTGCCTTCTTCTTCGGCAGTCGCCAAGGCGCGGCGGTGCAGGATGTTGACCGCACCTTCCGCCCCCATGACCGCGATCTGGGCTGAGGGCCAGGCCAGGTTGATATCTGCGCCCAGCTGTTTTGAGCCCATGACAATGTAGGCACCGCCGTAGGCCTTGCGGGTGATGACTGTGACCAGCGGCACAGTGGCCTCGGCGTAGGCGTAGATCAATTTGGCGCCGCGGCGGATAATGCCATCCCATTCCTGGTCGGTGCCGGGCAGGAAACCAGGTACGTCCACCAATGTCAAAACTGGGATGTCGAAGGCATCGCAGGTCCGGACAAACCGGGCAGCCTTTTCCGAAGCAGCTATGTCAAGGGTGCCGGCCATGGCCAGCGGCTGGTTAGCAACTATGCCAACCGAGCGGCCTTCGACCCGGCCAAAAGCGGTGACGACATTTGGGGCATAGTCCACCTGGAGCTCAAGGAAGTCGCTTTCATCCAAGATGTGCTCCATGACCGTGCGCATGTCGTATGGGGCTTTGTCCTCATCCGGAATCAGGGTGTCCAAAGCCAGGTCGTCCGGCGAAGGGGTCAAGTCTGGGGCCACTTGGGCCGGGTAGGACGGTGCTTCGGTCAGGTTGTTCGAGGGCAGGTAGCTAAGCAAGGTCTTGGCAAAGTCGATGGCTTCTTCTTCATCCTGGCCGGCGAAATGGGCCACCCCAGATTTGGTGGTGTGGGTGGTGGCGCCGCCAAGCTCCTCGAAACCGACCTCTTCGCCGGTGACGGCCTTGATGACATCCGGGCCGGTGATGAACATGTGGCTGGTGCCTTTGGCCATGATGACAAAGTCGGTCAGCGCCGGGCTGTAAACCGCACCCCCGGCCGAGGGCCCCAGAATCAGGGAAATCTGTGGGATGACGCCGGAGGCGGCCACGTTACGGCGGAAGATCTCGGCGAATTGGGTCAAGGCGGCCACGCCTTCTTGAATCCGGGCGCCGCCGCCATCGGAGATACCAATAATCGGCAGACCCAGGCGCAGAGCCATATCTTGCACCTTGGTGATCTTGGCGCCGTGCGCCTCACCCAACGACCCGCCAAAAACGGTGAAGTCCTGGGAGAAGACACAGACTTGACGTCCGTCAACGCTGCCGTAGCCGGCGACCAAACCGTCGCCGTAGGGTCGGTTGCGCTCCAAGCCAAAGGCGGTGGCGCGGTGTTGGGCTAGGGCGTCGAGTTCGACAAAACTGCCGGGGTCGAGCAGGTGGTCGATCCGCTCGCGGGCCGAGAGTTTGCCTCTGGCGTGCTGTTTTTCCGCAGCCGTTTGGGCCGCTTGAGTGACGGCATGGTCGATCCGGTCAGAATGGTCAGCCAATTGGGCCGCGGTGCGGCCCTTACTGGTTGGCTTCGAGGCTTGATCAGCAATCGAAGTCATAGGGCTGGAATCCTCCTGGACACTTAGGGTCTTTAGTGGTTCAGCCTAGGTTGCAGGTCCAGCGGTGGACATCGCTGCAGGAGACATTGACCAAGTCTTGTAGGAACTCCACAACTGGGGCGGCAGGGTCTACCGCCTTCCCCCAACCCTGAGGCAAACCGCAGCGGTCGGTAGGGTGGTGCCGTGGACCAGACGAAATCGAAAAAACCGAGCCGGCCGCCTAAGCGACCTCCCAGTCAAGAATCAGTGCTGCCGACCGGCCCAGTCAGCGACAGCGCGATCACCTGGGGTGATGACCAGGATCCAGGCGAAAGCCGGCTACTGGCGAACAGGCCACCTCATTGGGACGGGCGTTCAGGCATGAGCTAGCCTTCAACCATGCAGGTCACACTGGGCGAACTGGACCAGAAACTGGGTCTCGAAGTACAAGAGCAATCGGTTGCGCGCGTGGTGGCGCGCATGCCAGTAGCCGGCAACCGTCAGGCCTTCGGTCGCCTCCACGGCGGTGCCTCCTTGGCGCTCGGAGAGTTCCTGGGCTCGTGGGCGGCTTGTTTGCACGCGGCTGAACTGGGCAAAGTAGCCGTCGGGGTCGATGTGAATGCCACCCACCACCGCCCGGCCCGCCAGGGTTCCGTCACTGGTGTGGCCACTCCGCTGCATTTGGGAGCCAGGACAACCAGTCACGAGATCGTCATCAGCGACGATTCAGGCCTAAGAGTCTCAACAGTCCGCGTCACAAACCTGCTGATCGAACCCGAGCAACCCTAGGCGCCGCCAATCACCTGGCCAAAGCCAGTGAGGCCCAGGCCAAGGTCAGAGAGGCCTTAGCCAGGTTCACCCAGACTGGCCCCTGGTCAGCCAACCAAAACCGCACTGATGACGGCCCAGGAGGCCGCCCCGCTGAGTAGCTCAGCCTCTGTTGGTCTGACCGCCAGGAGCACCAGACCCGGCGTGTCCAACTGCCCGGCCGCGGCCGGGCGGCCCACCACAACGGCACCCTGAGCCAGCCGCTGGGCCGGCTCAACCGCCCCGCTGGCGGTGGGCCCGGCCGACCCAAGCAGATCGATTTTGTCACCGCGTTGTATCACCTGAGCCACTTCGCCATCTGACAGCCGCACTGGCACTACCACCGTGCCTGGTGGGGCGTCCCTGACCGCACCTGGTTTGGCCAACAGAGGCGGAACCAGAGCCAAACCAGCCGGCAAAGCGGCGGTCAAACGTTGACCAATGACCTGGTCAACGGAGCCAAAGGCACCATCCGGAACCAGGCCATTGGCCACCGGTGTCACCGTTACGTCAGCTGCGCGTAGCTCCTCGCCGGCCTCAACCTGGTGGGCAAGGACGACCACCGGACTGGTTTGGCGAAAGGCCTGGACCACACCGGGCACCGCGATCCGCAGAGCCAGCGCCGCCAGCAGGACAACGCCAACCCACCGCCAGCGCCAGGCCGCCGCTCGCAACACTCTGGTCTCAATCCGAACAGCCATGGACAAAGGCTATGAGGCGGCACCGACAATGGCCGGCCAAACGGGGCTGAGCTGTGGACAACCCCCAACACGGTCGTTATCAACCGGCCGGATTAGGGCGCAGTGCCCGATGCCGCGTCCGGGCTTCGCCGTCAAAGTGAGCCAGGCCTTGGCCAGGCCAAGCGCCAGTCGCACCTGAGTTAGGGCGCGGCAGCCGGCCTGCTCTTGGATCCAGGTTTCGACCGGTCTGCAGGGCGGCCACGGCTGGCGGCGCTAGCCCAACCGGAAGCCGGTTCAGGTGGTGGCTGGCTGTTTGGACTTGGCCGCGCCGGCTCCACCGGAGCAATTTGTCGCACCGGTTTTGGTTTCGTTGGCAGCGCTTGTCTTGGCCTCACTGGCTGCACCGGTTTTGGCCTCACTGGCTGCGCCGGTTTTGGTCTCACTCGTGTCAGGCCGGCCAGAGGATCGAACCGAACCAGATTTCGACCGGCCGGAGCGCGAATCAGTGCGGTAAAAGCCCGATCCCTTGAAGACCACTCCAACTGAACCGAACCGCTTACGCAGCAGGCCACTGCACTCAGGGCAGTCCGTCAACGCCGGCTCCTGGAAGTCTTGACGCTGGTCAAAACCGTGATGGCACTGGGTGCAGGTGTAGGAGTAGGTAGGCACCGGTCTTCCTCCACAGCGGCGAGCCGCCATTCTTGACGCAAACTGTCCGGCGTCATTCCTAGCACTCAAGCGGGCCAAGTGCCAACTGTCTGTTCACCATCTGGGCAGTTGCCGTTGGCTCGATTCTGTTCAAACAGCTCCACGCCGCCAGCGGTCAGCACACCGTCTACGGACAAGTCGTGAGACTCTCGCGGCAGAGTACCGGCCGGGTGAACCTCGAATGGGTAAACCACAGCCAAGACCACGGACCCCGACCGGCGGTGGGCCAGCGCGCGGTCGTACCAGCCTCCGCCGCGACCCAGTCGGGTTCCAGACCGGTCGACCCCCAAGGCCGGCACCATCACCAAGGAACACTGGCTCAATGCCGTGGCCGGCAGATAGGGCGGCTGGGGACTGGGCAACTGTCCTGGTGGGGCAACTGGCAGGGCGCAGGTTGCGGCCGTGGCCCGCCCCCAGCGCAGCTCTCGGAGCGACGCGCCCGGCGCGGGCAGCAGCAGGCCAAGGCCTCGGGCGACCAAGTCGCAAAGCAGCTGTCTGGTTGGCGGTTCAGATCCGAACGACTGGTAACAGGCCACGGTCTCCCCCGCCGCCGGCATCAAACCAGCCAGGCCGAGGTTCCGCATATGCCAAAGCTCAACCTCACGGTCGAAGCGGGGGGTGGGCTGGGCAGTGTGCGAAAGCTCGGTCTCGCGGCAAAAGGCGAGCTCAGACCGGGGAAAGGTGGTGCACTCGTTGCGGGAGGCGGCATTAGCCAATTCTGACCGTCGCACCAAGGCCGCCTGACGCCACTGATGTTTGTCCACGAAATCAAGGCTAGGCCAGCCGCCGTGTTGTATGCGAAAGCTCGGTCTCGCGACGGAAGGTGAGACTAGGCCAGCCGCCAGGCCGTGTGCGAAAGCTCGGTCTCGCGAAAAAGGGGGGTGGGCGCGGGTGGAGGGGGCGGTTGTGGGTGGAAGGGCAGTGGCGGGTGGAGGGGGCGGTTGCGGGCAAACGGCGTTAGGTGGACCGGGCGTCCTGGCGCCGGTACCCCGCCAAAACGTCTATTCGCCAGTAGGCTGATTAGGGTGAAGACCACTAAGGCAGTGATACCAGTAGGCGGCCTGGGCACACGCTTTTTGCCGGCCACCAAAGCAACACCAAAGGAGATGTTGCCGGTAGTAGACAGGCCGGCCATCGAGTACGTGGTGCGTGAAGCAGCGGCGGCCAATCTCAGCGACGTGCTGCTGATCACCGGCCGATCCAAGTACTGCATCATGGACCATTTTGACCGGGCCTGGGACTTGGAACGTGCCCTTGAGGCCAAGGGCAAGACCGACATGCTGGCCGCCATACGCGAACCGGCCGAGCTGGCCACTATTCACACCATTCGCCAACACGCGCCGCGCGGTTTGGGCCACGCCGTCTTTTGCGCCCGCGAACATGTGGGCGATGAGCCGTTCGCTGTGCTGCTGGGCGATGACCTGATCGACGCCCGCGATCCTTTGTTGCCGGCCATGATTGCGGTCCAAGAGCGGTTGGGCGGGTCAGTTGTGGCCATAATGGAGTTCCCGCGCGAGCAGATCTCGCTGTACGGCTCGGCCACGGCCACGCCGGTCGACTCCCAGCTGCTGACCGGCTTGCACCTGGCCGCCAAGTCGGTTTTCCGCCTGACCGACTTGGTCGAAAAGCCGTCGCTGAATGAGGTGCCGTCCAACTACGCCATCGTTGGCCGCTACATTCTGAGTCCCAAGGTGTTCGACGTGTTGGAGAACCAACCGCCTGGTCAGGGCAACGAAATCCAGTTGACAGACGCTTTGGGCACACTTTCGGGGATGGACTTGGCCGATGGCGGCGGCGTCCACGGCGTGGTTTTCTCCGGCCGGCGTTACGACACTGGAGACAAACTCGACTACCTCAAAGCGGTGGTCCGCCTGGCCGGCGACCATCCTGATTTGGGGGCAGATTTCGCCGCCTGGTTGAGGCAGTACGTCGCTGAGGGCATGAACTCTCCTGGCAGTACCGGGTCTTAGGGTCCAGGCGAAGGCGCTTGTTGAACCTAGACCAACCACCCTGGCCGGCGGTTTTGACTGCCGGGCCGGTCAAGCTGCGGCCTATTCGCCGGCGCGACGCCCGGGCCTGGGGTGCACTGAGATCACGCAACCAGGCCTGGCTTGAACCCTGGGACACCACCAGTCCACTAGGTGCCAGCGAAAGCGCCGTGAGCTCGTTTGCTGGCTACGCCGGGCTCCAGCTGCGCCTGGCCCGCCAGGGCCGGTCGCTGCCCTGGCTGATTGAATTCGAGGGCGAATTGGCTGGTCAACTGACCGGCAACGGCATTGAGCGGGGCGCATTGCAGCAGGTCTCTTTTGGCTACTGGGTCTCGCAGCACCTGGCCGGCCGCGGGATCGCACCCACCGCTTTGGCCTTGGCCTTTGACCACGCCATTGGAGTACTGGGTTTACACCGGGCCGAGGTGCCGATTAGGCCCACCAACGCCAATTCGCTGCGGGTGGTAGAGAAACTCGGCTTTCGCTGCGAGGGCGTTAGGCCGGCCTATCTTCATGTCGCTGGCGGCTGGGCCGACCACCTGATTTTTGCCCTGCATGCGGAGGACGTGCCCGGCGGTCTGCTGGCCCACTGGCAAGCGGCAGGCGGCTAGCGGCGCGAGGCGAGGACGGCATCGGCCAAGGAGGCCTTCGCTCTTGGCTGAAAGGCAGCCCCAGATGGCCCGCCGGCGGGAATGCCCGGCGTCTGGGCCTGGTTGAACCAGATACCCCCCTAAACCCCAACCCCCGCCACGAGGATCACTAAATGCGACCTTCGATACCCATACCGCTGGGCCGGCGATCGGATCAGCTTGCTCGGCTGGTTGCGATGGCCGGCGTTTTGGTGATGGCGTTTGGCGGCATCGTTCTATGGCCAGACAGGGCCCAGGCGGCCGAAATCACCATCCTGGTCAACAGCGCCGATTTTGGCGGACCGGACACCGATCCAGGTGACGGCCTCTGCGATACCGGCACCACGGTCACGCTAGAAGGCGACACTGTCCCGCGTTGCACACTTCGAGCGGCCCTTGAGGAAGCCAACGCTCTGGCAGATACCAACCAGGTCACCGTCACACTCGACCCCCGTTGGCCCGGCGGCGCAATTGTGCCCAATGCCACCGTGGCCAACCGGATGGTGCCCGCAGGGGCCACATCGAGCCTAGACACGGGCGCCTACTACCACGTCACTGGCCCAATGACGATCGACCTCAACAACGCCCTTTCCCTGATCCCCCCAACCTGGGCGGTCACCACAGGGCTGCTGGTCAGCGGCTCGGATGTGACACTGAAGAACTTCACTGACTGGTACACCCAGGGCAGCTCGATCACCGCCGGGGCGACGGCCGAAAACCTCACCATTGACGGCGGGTCCTCGGTCAACACCGCCAGCTACTACCCGCGGCGCTTTTTGACCATTCGTGGCGGCGCCAAGAACGTCACGCTAACCAACTACACCGTTGGCGGCTTCTTCCCCGTTGGCACCGCCTATGGCTTGATCACCTTTGACAATACTGCGGGAACCACGACCACCAACACAGTCATCGACAACGTCAACTTCCCCAACCCGATAGGTGGGACCTGCAACTCGTCATCGGGCACCGGCTGCTCCGCCACTGTCATCGCGTCCGCTCATACTGGCCTGTTGGACGGGGTCAAACTGATCAACTCTTCCGTCTCCAACCTCAACCGGGGCACCACCACCGTCAGCCGGATCATCACATTCGCCTCCGGTTTGGGCCCCATCAACGACTTGGTTGTTTCCGGCAACACCTTCACCGACAACGTCATCTTGATCAACAACGCGGACGGCCTGATCGAACTGCCCTACCTGCAGCAATTGGGCGGGGCAAACCGGATAGACAACAACACTTTCACCACGACCATTGCCAACCAAGGCATGGTCATTTACTGGTGGGGACCCTATTCAACGGCCGGCAACACCACGGCTTCGAACCTGTGGATCACTGACAACTATTTCGACGGCTACGGTTCGACCTTTGCCACCGCAGGAGTTGGCGCCACCATCCGCCTCCACAGGTCCGGGATCGTGACCGTGGCCCGCAACACCTTTGGTCCGGCCACCAAAAGCCCGTCCACGACCACCACCGAGGAAACCGCCGGCGGCAACGGGTCGTCCACCACCGTCATGTTCAACAACTGGGACACTGCCGCCAACCAGAAAATCAACCCCTGGTATCCCACCTCTGCCACGGTGCAAGGCTGCGCCGCGCACGTCGAGGTGGTCCCGCCCAGCGCGGCCTCACCAGGCAGCGTCCTGCCGCAAACACCAGTCACTTTGGATGCCTATTGGACGGTTGAGCGGACAGCCGAGGTCTTTCTTGGCTCCTACGCCAATGTGACGGATGCCACCGAGCTGAACGTGCCCTTGCCGGCGGAGGCTATCGCCACAGACGGCACGGTTTCCGGCTATCTCCGCTTCCAGACCCAAGGCGGCGGCAGGGCCCAGCCACAGTCTTCGCAATACTCCAGGACCATTGCTTTGGCCGGTACCTGCCAGCCCGCCGCGCTGATTGAGCAGGCCGAAGCCTATGGCGACACCGAATTCCAGGCTGGTGAGACCATGACCCGCCAGGTTCAGTTCCGCCTCAGCTTTGACGTCCAACTCGAATCCGGGCCAACCGCGGCGATGTTCTCCTTGGCTGGTTCGACCGCCCCCGGCGCCCAAGTTGTCTCAGTGGCCAAGCAGCAGGGCGGGCCCCTGAGCCCCAATGATGACTACTACCTGGTGACTTGCCAGGCCAATGATTCCGGCACAATCGAACTGTCATTGCCCGCTGGGGTTGTCGCCATGGCCGGCACCGCCATTACCAATCAAGCTTCGACCACCGGCGCCACACCCGATACCGACAACATCATCACCTTTGCCAATCCACTGGAACCGGCCGACCCAGCCCAGGTCATGACTGATCTGACAATGGCCGGTTCTAGCGCCGGGGCCTACGTCTCAATCCTGAGGCTAAAAGACGGGGCGCCGCTGCCGGGTGCCAGCGTAACGATCGACATCGGCCTGCCCACCGAGCTAGAAGGTCTGGTCCTGGACCCGGGCCCGGCCTACACCATCACGGCAGGCGAGAGTGAATCCGCCGCCGTCACGATCAGCGCCCCGGTGGTCCCAGCCAACCCGACTGACGAATTGGCGCTTACCGTGAGTTCTGCCGACCCGCAATACGACGGCCTGTTGTTGGCGGCTCAGCCGGTCACCGTGACCACGGTCGACTCCGTCATCTCCGTGGTTAAGCGGGCCTGGATCGATGTGCCGAAAGGCGCCACTTATGAAGACATCTTGGACGGCAGCGCTGGGGCGGTCGAGGTCGCTGACGGTTCCCGGTTGGCCATTGGCACTCCGCTGTGGTGGACCTACACAGTTACCTACACCGAGCTGGGCACCGCGTCTAGTCGGTTGACGACCCAAAACCTGGGCGTGGGCGACCTGGTGGTGGCCGATTCTGACCCCAAAGTTGAGGTGATTTGCCCCAGCCCAGCCCCGGTGCTGTTGCCAGGGCAGTCAATGGGCTGCCTGGGCCAGGCGGTGGCCCAATGAGACAGTTAGTGCACCACCAGCCCAGCCGCCGGGCCGAGGCGCGCCGCTGGGGCCGCTCAGTCCTGGCCGCGATGCTGGCGTTGGCTTTGGCTTGTTTGTTGGGCGGTAGCGCTCGTGCCTGGTGGACCAACCAGGCCAGTCACGAAATCGTTATTACCGGCGGCAGCTTCAACCTGACTCTGGGGGAATTGTCCTGGACCAGCCCAACTGCTGGGCTGCAAGGCGCGGACCAGGAATCCTTGGCCCAATTCGTCGCCAGCCCGGGTGACATGCTGGTCATAACCCAGGCCTTCACCGGCACCTTCTCTGGCTCCAACTTGGCTGTTTGGATTGAGCTCGACTGGAGCGAATTGCCCGATGCCGTCGGCTCGACCTGGCATTTGGAAAGTGCCAGTGGGGTGGAGGTTGCCCCCGCTAGTGGCGAAGCCACTATGGGCCAGGCCCTGACCGTAGCTGATCTGGTCAACCCAGAACCGACCGAATGGCGGGTGGTTGTGACTGTGACGTTCCCTGAAGGCGACCCGCTTTATCTTGACCCGACCAAACCCGGCGGCCTGACGCTTGCAACCAGCTTTGGCCAGTTGAAGCTGGCAGCCCACCAGACCCGGGAAGGGCAGGGGTTCATCGATGGACACTGAGATAGAGCCATCTGGGCGATCTGGTCCCGCCCACCGGGCCTCGGGTCGTCCACCTCACCCCGGCCGGGTTACCCGCTGGCAGCGCCGCCTCGCGGCTGGGCTGCTGGCTGTTTTGCTTGGCTGGTTTTCCCAATGGTCTTTGGCTCTGTGGTCGGCTCAGGGCACGGCCGCTGGTCTTGGTGTGACACCGGCCACGGTTGGTTTCGCCGTCACTTTTGATGGCCAGACGGACGTTGCCACCGGCTCTGACGGGACCGACGCGAGTGTCGGTTTCACCCTTGGCCCAGATGAGGCCACCGCCTTGATGGCCGCCCCTGATCAGGTCTTGGCTCTGCCCTTTGACGTTGACCTGGCCGTTTCGGGCAAATACGGCATGACATTCGACATGACCCTGCCGGTGGGCGGACCTGACACCGTGCTGGGCTTGGCGACTTGGACCGCCTTTCAGGTGGGGGCCGCCGGCTGCACCGTCGAGGCGGCCGAGGACCCGGCCACTCCGCCTGTCGACGCGGACGGCCAGATCATTGGGGTCGAAGCGTCAGCCGTGGCTAGGCCCGCAGGCACCACGGTCAACCAGCCCTGGTGCCTAGTTTTGGAATACTCGCCCTCGCCCTATCACAACACCGTGACCGTGACCGGCTCCAATGCCCTTGGCACCGAGCTTGATCCGGCCACCGGCAGCTGGACGGCCGGTTTCGATCCGGATCCGGCCGGCCAGCCGGTTTTGGCGGTCAAACTGACACACCAGCTAACTCAACCTGCGGAGGAAGTTGGCTAAATCACATCAGTGTGATTTGCAGTCCGACACTCCGGCCCGGGTCCGCCTTGGGGGCCATCTGGGCCTCTACCTTGGGGTCACATGGCCGAATCGATGCCCACAGCACCCGCCGCTATTGCGGTTCTGCTGCTTTGCCTTGGCTACCTGATGCCCCATGTTGCCCGCCGGCGTCACCAGGCGTCGCAGGTGCCAACGGAGGACAGGTTTTCTGAGGCAGCCAGGCTAATCGAGCCGGTCCGGACGGACGAGCCGGCCAACAAGTCGTCGCGGGCTCTACTGTCACCACCTACCAGCGCCGAGACTTCAAGGAAAAGGGAAATGAACAGGCCGCCAACTCGCCAGGGCCTACCCGGTAGGCCACCTGTCCCCGGCAGGGAGCCGGTTGAGACACCGACCAGCACACCGCCGGTCGTCACGGCTCGCAAGCCGGCACTAAGCCCGGTCGCGCGCCAGGCCCGGGCGGCCCAGATTCGTGGCGTTATCGCTGCGACGATGACGGCGCTGACCCTGGTGGGCGTGGTGCTGAGCTTCTTCTGGCTGCCCTGGTGGGCACCACTACTGACCGCCCTGGCGCTGGTGGGTGTGATGATTTCAGGACGCCGGGCGGCGGTGGCCGGAATTCGTTCGCCTGCCACTGCCATGGCTGGGCAGGCGGCTATTGCCGGGCCAGGTTCATCACCGGTCGCTGCCAGGGGGGCCAAGGCTGAAGCGGCCGCGCCAACCGAACTGGCCACTGAGGTAGAGCCCAAGGCGGCCGAGGCCGCCACAGCGGCAGCCTGGCAGGCATCGGAGCGAATGGTCGAGGCCCGGCCGGGCCGGCTGGGCAAACGCCGTCCTGGCGTCTCCGGCCGGATCACACCTGGTCAACACGATTTCGCCATGCCGGCGCCGCTGGTAATCACCGAGGTCGACCTGGGCATTGTGACGACCAAGGGCAATGACACTGACACCGAGGTGTTGCCGGCCGCCGCTGAGGTTGCCCCCAGCGTTGCTGCCCCAAAGGCCACCAAAGACCGGGCCAAGACCAAAGCCAAGGCCGACTTGCCGGCATCGGGCAAAAAGGCCAAGACTGCCGGCTCAAAGAGCTGGACGCCCACAGCCGTACCGCCGCCTTCCTACACGCTGAGCGCACCGGCGGCCGGCTGGGAGCCCCGAGCCTTGACCGAGGACGATTTCGCCAAGGCCTCACAGGCGGCCATGCGAGCCACCGAGCAGGCCACGGCCGAGGCCCTGGCCGTTGGGGTCGAGGGCCCGGTTACCGCCACGCGCGGTCTGCCGGCCAGGCAGATCTTTGCTGATAAGGGCATCGATCTGGACCGGGCCCTGGAGAAGCGGCGCACCGCCAACGAGTAGCTCCTCTGCCTGCGACCGAGTAAACTCGTCGCCCGTGGCTCGCTCACTGCGGGGCTGTGTAACCACAGTGAACGAGTGAGGTCAAGCGCTAGCCCGAAGGGGTTTGCGCTTGTGCCGAGCGAGGAGCTGTCGACGAGTCCGCAGGACGAGGAATACAGCTCCTTGATCGCTCGCTACGCACAATCGAGTAAACTCGTCGCGCGTGGCTCGCTCACTGCGGGGCTGTAGCGCAATTGGTAGCGCACCTCGGTCGCATCGAGGGGGTTGGGAGTTCGAGTCTCCTCAGCTCCACTATCGCCTTGGCATGACTTCTGGACATATTATCGATAGTAGGAAACGAAAAAGGAGAAAACTGTAAATGAGAAAGATAGCCTCGTCGCCATTGGTATTAGTTTTGTCTTTTGGCCTGGCCCTTGTAGCCGGATGCGGTAGTGGCACTGGTGACAATGAAGTCACCAGCGGTGGCGACAAAAGCAACGACAAGGAAAGTACGGATACAGCAGCAGAAACTCCACCGCAAAACCAGTTGATCTTGACCGAGCCGCTTGAGCCAGTAGAAGGCCCCGGCACCGTTGTTCAAGAAAGACTTGACGTGACCATAAACGTTGATGTACCTGCCGGCTGGACCGCCTATCTCGATTCGCAGGCAGAGGATCTCTACATCCTTGACGGCCCGAAACCAACTGATGATGCCAGGTACCAAGGTATTACCATAGGAATCAAGCTGAGCAGTACTGATGTCTTTTTCACGCCAAGTGATGCTACTCCTATCGACAGCCAAACCATTGGAGGCATTGAAATGGAAGGTCACTTCGTGGTTTTCGGGGACGACATAAACAACTACATTGGCCAGACAAGTGACGGGCTTTGGGTAAATGTTTTTGTCGCCAATTCGGATCTAAGCAACACCGAAGCTGCAGCTATTGTTGACAGCATTAAGTTCATTTACTAGCTGTGGCCACCCAATTGCCAGATCCAAGATCCAGTTTTTGGGCAAATGTGGTTCTAACGTGGATGGTAGCCCAAACGCCATCGCGCCGGGTGTTCGGTGTCCCAGGACACCGGTTGCCTACGTTGGAGGCATACCGAACTACAGCACCTTCTGCTCCGCCCCCGAAGGCCGCTAGCTAGATAGGCGCATTGGCCAGCCCGGAGCCAAGGCGGACACAGAGGCGAACAGCGCCGAACATCGCGCGTTCGAAGTTTCAGCCCTTTGCTGCCCTGTCGACGGGCCGGTACCTGTCCACGGCCGGCCAGGAGGAAGGCGACCTCGAATCGGCCACAGTTGGCCAGTCGCAAACAACCCAAGTGACCCTTCGGGTTCGACCTGGCTTTGTCCAAGGGCGCCCAGATCAGGGCCGCCACTTCCTAGCCAACAACAATTAGTCCTGATAACGTCATGCAGGTAGAAAATGGGTAAGCGAATACCGCCAGCGCCGCCGGCAATACGATCTCCTGAGTCAGCAGCGCCCGGGTTCGAGTTCCTGATCATTTGTAACCGCTCAGAGAGAGTCCGACCACATGAGTCAGCAACCAGGTCCGCCGACACCGCAAGACCCGCCGCCTGACGGACAGGCACCGCCGCAGCCTCAGCCGCCAGCGCAGCCGCAATACCAGCAGCCTCAGCCGCCAGCGCAGCAACCTCCAGCACAGCCTCAGCCGCCAGCGCAACCGCCAGCGCAACCGCAGTATCAACAGCCTGAGGCGACGCAACCTCAGCCGCCGGCACAGCCGCAATACCAGCAGCCTCAGCCGCCAGCGCAGCAGCAGTATCAACCGCCTGAGGCGACGCAGCCTCAGCCGCCGGCACCGGGGTACCAACAGACCACTCCCCAGCCGACCCAGTATCCCCAGTCGATGCAGGTTCCGCCGGTGGGGCCACCGCCGGAGAAACCAAAGAGCAAAAAGACAATGATCATCGCGATCATCGTGGTGCTGGTCCTGGCCCTTGGTGGGGCCGGTGCCTTCTTCCTGCTAAAAGGTGGGGGCAAAGGCTCCGATGGCAAGGGAAGCGCAGCAGTGTCCTCATACGAGGACGCCAAGGAGGCCGTCGTCTACATCCGAGCAAAGGGCGCCATCCGCGATCCTGAAGTTGGAGATACCACCGTTTCAGGTTCTGGTAGCGGGTTTGTCATCAGCCCCGACGGCCTGGTTGTGACCAACAACCACGTCGTCACTGGTGCCGCGACGCTTGAAATATGGGTTGGAGGCGACTACGACAAGACCTGGAACGCCACGGTTCTCGGGGTGTCTGAATGCAACGACTTGGCTGTACTTCAACTTTCCGGGGCCTCGAACATGGCGTACCTCGACTTCTACAAAGGCGAAATCAAGGTCGGCATGGACATTTGGGTGGCCGGCTTCCCATTGGGTGACAAGGAATACTCGTTGACCAAAGGCATTGTCAACAAAGCCAATGCCGACGGTGACATCACCGGGACTTCGTCGATTGACCACACCATTGAGCACGACGCGACCAGCCAGCCGGGTAACTCCGGAGGTCCTTTGCTCAACGAGAACGGCCAGGTTGTCGGCATCCACTACGCAGGTTGGGAGACCAGCGCGGGTGAACGGCTGCACTATGCCATTGCGGCTGATCTGGCAGTGCCAGTTGTCGACACCCTCAAGGGTGGCGATTTCGAGTCGATTGGCGTCAACGGTTTCGCGATCGATGATGACGAAAGTGGCCTGGTTGGTATCTGGGTTTCTGGTGTAGCACCTGGTTCACCAGCGGCCAAGGTCGGCATTCTGGCTGGCGACATCATCACAACCATGAACGGCTTGCCTGTTGGCCAGAATCGGAATTTCAGTGGCTACTGCAATGTCATCCGCACGGCCGGTCAGGCCCCAATCTCAGTCGAAGTGTTGCGGTTCGACACCTCGGAGATGCTCAGAGGAGAGATCAACGGCGACAAGGTGCTGGAGCAAACCGTTTCCTTCCGCCAGGAGATTGAAGATCAGACCGGTGGCGGTGGCGTTGGTGGCGGTGGCGCCGACTACACCTACGAAATGGTGGTAGACGATACCGGCGTTCTCCAGGTTGAGGTCCCAGTGCAGTGGTCGTCACGCGACACCGCGCCAATCCAGGGTGACACACCGACGCCGGCCATCACTGCATCACCGAATATCAACAGCTATGACACCGGTTGGAACACCCCTGGTGTGACGATCCTCCGGATACCTGAGATCCCCAGTAGCGATGATGTGCTGTCCGCCTTTGGCTCCACATTTGCCTCTGGGTGCACAGTCGGTGAGATTTCCGACTACGCCGATGGGATGTACACCGGTAGATTCCAGGTCTACAGCGACTGTGGCGGGACCGACACAGTCGGTGTGGTTTTGGTTACATCTGCAGACGCCGGCGGCCACGGGATAGTCCTGGTTGCCCAGGTACTGACCGAGGCAGACGTAGGCGCGCTCCAGCATGCGTTTGAAACGTTTATGGCCAAATAGTCCAAATACGGTAGCCGGCCTCCGCCCAGATACTGGGTGGGGGCCGGTTCGTTTTTTGGCTGCTGGCGGCGGGCCCGGCCAGCAAAAGCTCTTCGGTCCTCTGGGCCACAACCAGGTGGTGGCCAACGGTGCCTTCGGGCCCCTGCCCAGGTTGTCCTCCTGCCAGGGCGTTACACTGGCGCTCATGTCAGGCCCGTTTATTGTTTATACCCACACTGATGAGGCGCCGCTGCTGGCGACCTATTCGTTCCTCCCCATCATCCAGGCGTTTGCTGGCCAAGCCGGCACCCGCGTGGTGACCCGCGACATTTCCTTAGCGGGGCGCATCCTCGCCCACTTCCCGGAGTACCTACCGGAGGACAAGCGCGTGCCTGACGCCTTGGCAGAACTTGGCGAAATGACCCAGGCGGCTGACACAAACATCATCAAGCTCCCCAATATCTCCGCATCCGTGCCGCAACTCCTCGCCGCCATCTCAGAGCTGCAAAGCCAGGGGTTCGCTGTCCCTAACTACCCCGAGGCACCGGCATCGGCGGCAGAAGTATCCGTCCGGGAGCGATACGACCGGGTCAAAGGTTCGGCCGTGAACCCGGTTTTGCGGCGGGGGAATTCTGACCGTCGCCCGCCCGCGGCGGTCAAGGCCTACGCCAAGCGACATCCGCACCGGATGGGAGCGTGGTCGCCGGATTCGCGAACGCGGGTGGCGACGATGGACACGGGCGATTTCAGGCACAACGAGAAATCTGTCGTGATGGAGCGTGATGACAATTTGTCGATCCGCTTGCAGCCGGCGGCGGGCGGCGAGCCAGTCAGCCTAAAGGCCAGCCTGCCCGTTTTGGCCGGTGAGGTCATCGACGGCACCTTCATGTCGGTTGCGGCACTGAGGGCATTCCTAGCTGAGCAAATAGAGCAGGCCTCGACCGAAGGCAGCCTGTTTTCGGTCCACCTCAAATCAACCATGATGAAGGTGTCTGATCCAATCATCTTTGGGCATGTGGTTGAGGCTTATCTGCCGGAGGTGTTTACCACTTTCGCTGACACCTTTGCTGATGGAGGCATCTCAGCCAATGACGGCCTGGGCACCCTCTTGGCGAAGGCCCGCGACCTTGATCAAGGTGACGCCATTGTTGACGCGGTGGCGCGTGGCTTGGCCGCCCGGCCGCCATTGGCCATGGTCAACAGCGACAAAGGCATCACCAACTTGCATGTGCCCTCTGACGTGATTATCGACGCATCGATGGCTGCGATGATCCGTGGGGGCGGAAAAATGTGGGGCCCGGATGGCCTTGAAAACGACACCCTCGCGGTCATCCCGGACTCGTCCTACGCCGCCGTCTACCAGGCGGTGATCGAAGACTGTATTGCTGGTGGTGCTTTCGACCCGGCGACGCTCGGTACCGTCCAGAACGTCGGCCTGATGGCTCAAGCGGCTGAAGAATACGGCTCACACGACAAGACCTATTTGGCGCCGTGTGACGGCGTGGTCGAGGTTGTGGCTGCGGACGGGACGGTGCTGATCTCGCACAAGGTTGAGCGCGGCGATATTTGGCGCGCCTGCCAAACCAAGGCTGCGGTGATCAAAGACTGGGTCCACCTGGCCGTTGAGCGAGCCCGGATCTCTGGCATGCCGGCAGTGTTCTGGCTCGACCAGAACCGCCCTCACGACGCCATCCTCATCCCACTGGTCGAAGGACACCTGGCGACAGAAAACACCGACGGACTGGACCTCCGTGTCATGGCACCTGTGGCGGCCTGCGCCTATGCCTGCCAGCGGATGCGCTCTGGTCTGGACACCATTGCTGTGACCGGCAATGTGTTACGCGATTACCTGACTGACCTATTCCCCATCCTGGAGGTTGGTACTTCAGCCAAGATGCTGTCAATCGTGCCGTTGATGGCCGGGGGCGGGATGTTTGAGACTGGCGCCGGTGGGTCTGCACCCAAGCACGTGCAGCAACTGGTGGCGGAAAACTACCTGCGGTGGGATTCTCTTGGGGAGTTCTTTGCCTTGGCGGCGTCATTCGAGCATTTCGCCCGCGTTACCGGAAACCCGCGGGCGGCAGTCTTGGCCCAGACGCTCGACCAGGCGACAGGCAGATTCCTTGAGGAGAACAAATCCCCTACTCGGAGTCTTGGCGGCATCGACAATCGCGGTTCGCACTTCTTTTTGGCGATGTATTGGGCCCAGGAACTGGCCGCCCAGACAGTCGACGAGGCACTGGCCGCCACCTTTGCGCCGGTAGCGGAGGCTCTCGTTTTGAACGAACCGACTATCATTGAGGACCTTATCGCCGTCCAAGGTTCACCTGCCGAGATAGGCGGCTATTACCGTCCAGATCCTGCCCAGGCCACGGCGGTAATGCGTCCGAGCGCGACCTTCAACCGCATTATCGACTCGATTTAGTAGCTGCCGGCGTCATCGCGACCTGCCTGATCTGAACGATACGGCCGCCTGCGCTTGGCCGGCGCGCGGTTCGCTTGACCAGGTATCACAATGGACGCCTGGTGGCCGATGGCGGCGGCCCGGGCCCTTTGCCAGCAGGGCCAATTACCACACCATTCAGCTGGTAGTCGAACTGGTCTTGAGCGCGAGGGCGGCGCGGGCCTAAAATGACAACCTGACGGCTTCCAGCCTGGAGCGAGGTTGAATTGACACCAACAGATCACCGGTCAGTCCCTGACGGCACCACCGGCCGGGACGCTCAGGGCGGGCGGCGTACTCACATTATCCAAATACTGCGCGACTCCCGTGAGCCCCTGTCCGTTCAGGAAGTCGCGGACAAGGTCTCCATCCACATCAACACCGCCCGCTTCCACTTAGAGTCGCTGGTGGAGGCTGGTCTAGCTGATCGCCAGACCGAGGCCCGCTCAGTCCCCGGCCGGCCAAAGGTGGTCTATTCGGGTACCCTGCCCAACCAAACTCACGAGCGGGCCATGGGCTACCGACTGTTGTCGGAGATGCTAACCACCGCCATCGCCAAGTCCTGGCCGGAGGCCGGAACCTGGCTCTACCAAGTGGGCCACGAGTGGGGGCGCTACCTGACCTCCCGGCCAGCGCCGTTTGAAGACATCAACGAGGCCGAAATCAGCGGCCGTCTGGTGGACAAACTGGACGCCTTGTGGTTTGCCCCAGAGGTGATGGACGAGCCGGGCGCGACTTCACTTCTGCTGCATAACTGCCCGTTCTACGACTCGGCCCGGCGCTTCCCGGACGTGGTCTGCCAACTGCACGCCGGCATGGTCAACGGCTCGCTGGAAGAAATGGGCTCTGGCCAGCGCCTGAATGAATTGACGCCACAGACTGAGCACCACCGCTGCATCGGCACACTCGGACCGACGCCGGCCGGCCCGGAAACTTCGGTGACCCTGCACACTCAAACAGAGCCCGATTGATTGCCGGCCCGTTTTTCATGAGACTCGTCCAAAGCCCCTCCAATTGGGTTTTGCTCCAGGTGGCCACTGGTCCAGCGCGGCCCTTGGCTACGTCCAAGACAGGGCGCAACCTGGATAACTGCGCCGCCAGAGAATAGGACCCACTGTTGGGCGCCCCCACCCCACCGCCCGCCCGTAGCGCCGGTCAGATTACCCATCTCAAGGGCCGCTGGATTGACGGTTGGGACCCCGAAGCTGGAGACCAATGGGAGGGTGGCGGCCAGCGAATTGCCCAGCGCAACCTAGGGTTTTCGATCTATGCCGAATTCCTGGGGTTTGTTGTTTGGCAGTTGTGGAGCATCGTGGTGGTCTCTCTGGACGGCTGGAAGGGGTTTGCCTTTACTGACTCTCAGCAGTTTTGGCTGATCTCCCTGCCGGCCCTTGTAGGCGCCACCTTGCGCTTCCCCTACACGCTGATGGTGTCAAAGGTCGGTGGGCGCAACTGGACCATTGTTTCGGCAGCCCTGCTGTTGTTGCCCACTACCGCCATGAGCTTCGCTATCGCCAACCACCCCGATGCCAACGGGCAGGGAGGCACATCCTACTCAGTGATGCTGCTGGTGGCGGCGCTGGCCGGCTTTGGTGGCGGCAACTTCGCCAGCTCCATGGCCAATATCACCTTCTTCTTCCCGCAACGCACCAAGGGCTGGGCCCTTGGGCTAAACGCCGCCGGGGGCAATATTGGTGCTGCTGTGGCGCAGTTCACCGTGCCGATTCTGGTGACGCTGACAGCTGCAGCAGTAACCGGGGGCGGCCCCAAGGTGCCCAACCTGCCCATCGCCGGCTGGTTTTGGATCCCGTTCATTGTCCTGGCAATGGTGTTGGCCTACTTTGGCATGAACAACTTGACAAGCGCCAAGGCCGATATGGCCGGCTACCGCGCCGCCTTGAAAGACCCACACCTGTGGCTGCTCAGTTTCCTCTACATTGGCACCTTCGGCTCTTTTATTGGCCTGGCCGGCGCCTTCCCGAAGCTAATTGCTGACCAATTCCCGGCCTTCAAGCTAATCAACCTTGGCGTGGTTGGTATTGGTCTGGCCTTCACCGGCCCGTTGGTAGGGTCTCTGGCCCGGCCGTTTGGTGGCAAGTTGGCTGACAAGGTGGGCGGCGCCTACATCACGGTGGCCTGTTTCACTGTGATGATTGCTGCCGCCTTTGCTGCGATCAGGGTGTTGGCTGGCCACAGCCCGTCCTTCTGGGCTTTCCTAGCTTGTTTCTTGGTGCTGTTCATTGCCACCGGTGTGGGTAACGGTTCAATGTACAAAATGATCCCGACCATCTTCGCCTACCGCGGCGGCCAACAAGACGCCGCCAAGGCATCGGCCGGAATAGCCACCGAGCGGAAAACCTCCAGTGCCTTGGGGATCATCTCGGCTTTTGGCGCCTACGGCGGGTTTTTGATGCCGCAGATGTTTTCCCTGGCCCTCAGGCAGCGCGCCGATGTGGGCCCCGACCACGTGGTTCAGGGCTACACCTTGGGGCTGTGGTGGCTGATTGTGGCCTACACCGTCTTCCTAGTGTGCACCGTGGCCTTCTATGTGGTGCCGTTCTTGGGGCGCAACACCCGGCTGTGACAAGGGCCCGGGCGGAGCTGGGAGTGGATTAGTAATTTGTTCCCATGGAGATGACTGTTGACGCGGCAGGACGAATCATGATCCCAAAGTCGCTACGGACTGCTCTGAGTCTGGCGCCGGGGACGCGGGTCGACGTCTCCATTTACGGGTCTGGCCTTCAAATCACGCCCGGAGGGCGGTCTGCTCGTTTGGCTCGGGATCACGACGGGCGCCTGGTGGCCGATGGCGGAGGCTCGCTTGACGATGCAGCGCTGTTCGCTCTGATTGACGCGGGCCGCCGTTGAGCTCCTGGCAGCTGGCAGTCCCTGTACCAGAATCAGCGCAGGACGTACAGATACCGGCGGTCTTTGGGGCGCAGCGCCGCTTCGATCTTGCCGTCCAGCGTGACGAGGCGGGCGCCGTGTGAAACGGCGAGGGCCAGCAGGTGGAGGTCGGTGACCTGACCGTGGCCTGAAAGGGCGTAGGAGAAAACAGTGTCGGCGACGTTGCGCGTGTCGTCCGGCCAGAATGCCACTCCGGGTGTCGAAAGCAACGCCGATACGGCCTGCCGGGCCAAGACCGGATCTGGCCGCGCGCTGACGGTCGGGTTGAGCAGCATTCGCAGCAGGCCAGCCTGCGTCATCGGAGTCGTCGCGATGACACCCGCCTGGTCGAACCAGGCCCGCGCGATGCCACGGTGAGGGTGGCCGGTGAGGTGGAGCGCTGCCAGAACGTTAACATCAGGTAGGTCAGTCGTCTTCAAGTGCCGCCTCGATAATCTCGTCCGTCAACTCTCCGGGCGATTCGAAACTGATGAGAAAGCTGCTTCGCGGGCGAGCCGCCACGGCCTCGCCTGCCAAGGCGACCAAGGTCGCGCTGGCAGGGCGCCCTGGCCATCTGGCTTGACCAGCGGCAATGATCTGGTCAACCTCGGGCGTCCGGGTGACCAGCACACGAGGGTGTTTGGTCGGCATGCCGCCAGTGTATCACCACGGTATCGACAAGTGATTCACCGCGACTGACTCCCCGGCAGGCGGCTAGGGCACCCATAGTCGTCCCGCCAGCGCGGACAAGTCAATTCATAGGGTTTCTTGCGACGCATGATGCGCGCACAGTACGAGCTTGTTGGAACCGAAAACACCGGCGGACAATGGCTCGACCGTTGGGAAGTGCGGCTTGATGGGCCTGATGAAGGTATGGCGGCGATGTGTATGGACTGCCGGCGTCTGGACGCACCGTTGTGCTCCACTCCGCCCCAAGATCCCTAACTAGCTTGGCGCCAATAACTGGCTGGCAAGATAGCCTCGTGGGTCGAGGATGACACCCGCAGACGCGATAACAGATCCCATCGAGATCCAGGACGCGGTGGCAGGGTGGCAGCGGGATCTGCTGCACGCGCTCGCGGCCGATGACGACGCCTGGCCAGAGACGCCTGACTTGCCGTACTGGACTGACAAGCCTGATTGGGATGGCTACGGTGGACTGGTACTGCTTGCGGCCTATGACGAACAACCCGAGTCGAAACCCGGTGCTCGCAAGCGCTTCGGCTTTCGGAGTACGCCACCGGACCTGCCGCGTGCTTGGGAAGACTCGGCTGCTTTCCAAGAGGCGGCCAAGGCGCCCGTCCGTTATCCCACGCTGTTGTCAGGCGTCGAGTGGTGGCTGCCAATTTCAAGTGGGCCCAGCGTGTTCGAGGCTCCTCGATTGACTGGTCAACCAACCCGGATGAGCCAGGTTGACCTTCTTGTCGGTGAACTCCAAATGCTCGCGAGCCGGCTCGGCGTCAGCGATGAGACCGAGCTTGACCGCCTGCGGCAAGCGGGGCCGCCATCGAACGAGGCTGATGCCGGCACCGCCGGGCGCTTTGGCCTGGCCGTCTTTATGAAATTGGCGCTGACCGCCCAGCAAAACCGCTTGCCGTTACTACTCGACTACTAGCCCCGCCGGGCTCGTCGCTGTGGCGCTTGCCAATGCCTTGGGCCATTGGCCGCAGGTCAGAACTGTTCGAGTAAGCCCGGCAGAGGTCCACACTAAGCCGCTTGCTCGAAACTCGCCTATCTTGCGCCGGGAGCCAGGTGCAGGCTCCTCCTTCGGTCCCTGGTTCCAGTAGGTGATGGTTGGACTCCGGTAGTTCATGTCCGACGCGAAATATCGGACTGTTGATGGCGTATACTGCTGATCCAGTAGTTCACGACAGGCATGATCATCTGGAGCGATAATATGGCGAGTGGTGCGGGCATCAGCGGAGCGGGCCGAGCCCAACTGACTGCTATTCTCGCAAGCGGACGCCGGTTTGTTACACCTGATCAGGCAGCTCATGTCCTTGGCGTCGATGCTTGTGTCGCCGCAAAGAGGTTGGCGCGCTGGGCAGATAACGGGTGGCTCCGGCGTGTGCAGCGCGGGCTCTACTTGGCCGTCCCAGCCGATGCAGCAGACCCGGCCGCCTGGACTGAGAACCCGCTGATCGTCGCGGCGCAAGTCTGGCCTGGCTACTTCACCGGCTGGACGGCTGCGTCGTACTGGTCGCTGACAGACCAGTCGTCTCGTGTCACGGTGCTGAAGACGACCACACGGGTACGGGCCGCGGCGGTGCGCCTGCTCGACAACGATTACCTGATATCCACGGCTGGCGACATGAGCTGGGGGCTCAAGACTCAGTGGTTCGACGAGTACCGCCTTCGATTCGCGGATCCCGCACGTGCCGTCGTCGAAATCCTGGATTCCCCCCGCATTGCCGGAGGCATTCGTCATGGCGCAGATATCCTCGCCACCTACCTGACAGACCATGAAGCAGAGACCTTGTTGATCTATTCGGAACGCCTTGGCAATCGCAGCGTGTTCAAACGCCTCGGATTCTTGGTCGAGACACTGGGTTTGGCACTGCCCGATCTGGTCGAAACTTGCCTCCGACATCTGTCAAAAGGCTTGTCGAAGCTTGATCCCGATGGGCCGGCCGGCGGTAGCACGAGCACTCGGTGGCGATTACGCGTGAACGTGCGCATCAGCCCCGAGGGGCCTTCATGATCACACGCCGAGAACTCGACCAGTTGCGCGGCGAGTGGTCTCTCGCGGTCGATGTCCTTGAGAAAGACTACGCGCTAGGTTGGACGCTCGCCGGCATCGCGCAGCACCCGGATCTTGCGTCGATGTGGGTGTTCAAGGGCGGCACCTGTCTCCGCAAGTGCTTTTATGAGACCTACCGGTTTTCTGAGGATCTGGATTTCACTGTCGTCGCTAATGGGCCGGAGGAACCGGCTGAGCTTCAGAGCATCTTTGCCGAGGTCGCCGATTGGGTTTACGACGAGTCCGGCATTGAGCTGGTGGTCGATGACAGCACGTTCCGGCATGGGGAGAACCGGCGGGGAAAGCGGACAACCCAAGGACGCCTCGCCTACCGAGGACCCAACGCAAGCCGAAGGACACCGCCGAAGGTGAAACTGGACTTGACCTCGGACGAGGCCGTGGTGCTGGAGCCGGTGACTCGCCGAATCGTTCACCATTACAGCGATGGGCCGCTACCGGTCCGTGGTGTGCTTGCCTACCCGATCACTGAACTCTTTGCCGAGAAGCTGCGGGCTCTTTCCGAGCGCTGTCGTCCGCGGGACCTCTACGATGTGATCTATCTGCATCGGCACCCTGACCTGTATGGAAAAGCCACCGAGGTCGAAGAGGTTCTGCGAGAGAAATGTGCTTTCGTCGGCATCGCGGTTCCAACGCTCGAATCACTGCTGACCACGCCATACAGAGTCGAGATTGAGGGCGAGTGGGAGAGCATGCTCGGACACCAATTGCCCAAACCGCTGCCCCCGTTTTTGAGCCACTGGAACGCTCTCGGAGACGTGTTCGACTGGCTTGCCGGCCTGCGGCAGACGGTCGAGTTGCCGCGCGCTGAACAAGAGGGACTGGACCCTGAAGGGTTGTCTCCTGTCGCGATCCGGACCTGGGAGCGCGGATTTCCTCTGCAGCTTTTGCAGTATTCCGCAGCTAACCGGCTCTGTGTCGAGGTCAACTATCACGCGAAGGACGGCAAGGTCGGTCCGAAAATCGTTGAGCCGTATTCGTTGCGTCGAACCCGTGAAGGCAACTATTTGCTCTTCGTTGTCAACGACCAGGGCCTTCTACGCAGCTTTCGCGTTGATCGGATCGCCGGCATGCGACCCACGACGCAGACATTTGATCCAAAGTATCGAGTCGAACTCTAACGATGATGCTCGATTCAAATCGTCGACTGAGGCTTTGATCTGGGCCGCGCAGAACCGCTATTCCTGCATGCGGGAAAGGGTGCGCCCGGGTCTAGGCACATGTGGAAGTCCAAGGTGCAGGAGCCAACGAAAGGTGGGCACGGATGCGGATTTGGTTTCAGTCTTGCAGTTCGTCGTATACCGCCAGATCGCATGACATCGCGTCGGTTCTCCCGTCACCAGGAAAGACCCCGCCGGCAGCCAGCGTGACGTGGCGGCACGAGCCAACCTTGGCAAAAACCAGGACAACGGTTTCAGCACCACAAGCATCTTTGCCAATCTCGCTACCGGTTGTCCCATCGCATGGTTCTGCGAAAAGCTCTGCCACGTGGAGTTCTCCTCCATCAACATCTAAATACCAGGAGTCTCCATCTTCCATCACAAGGAGGCCATTTATCAGGTTTTGTGCCGCATCGGTCACGCCAATTCTGGTTTGTCTGGACCAGGTGTTGTCGGGGTCATAGACGCACTCAGCCGGGATCCAGCCATCCTCCATGCTCCAGACGCCGTTGTCGTCACCACAGCCAGAGGAGCTTAGGCGCACCTTACCGGTGTAGTACCGCCAGGGTGTCATAGTGTCAGCCTGGCCATCTGGCCAGCTGTTCTGCTCGCCTCCCTTTTTGGAAGATGGATTATCAGCCTGATCTGTGGCATTGGCCGAGTCAGATTCCGTAACGCCATCGCCCTTCAAAATTCCGGCTTGGTCGTTTTGGTTGGCGCAGGCGCCAAATAAGCTGGACAACAAGAGGAACACCGCAACCAAGCCCATCGAGGCTGGTGGCCAAGGCAGACGCCGGCGGGTCTTTTTCAGTCCAGAACTCGCGGAAGTCATGTGAAGAGCTGGCATTCGAATTCCCTCCAATGGAGGAATGGTACTCCCGGTCTGCAGCAATGACGAACGCGAACTACTGTCGGTTGTGGCTGCTCACCTATCCACCTTCGTGGGGAGAGACACAGACAAGTCCGTTGATATGGCAGTTGCCAAGCAGTGGTTTCTGTTGCCTACCACCGAGACGGCTTTTCTTGACGCTCCGCCAAAAATCGGGGACACGGCCAGCGAAGCCAAACGGCGCCATTGTCTATGGCCATTTGTTAGGGCCCCGGATATTGGAGACTGGGCCGAAGCCATGGTTGCGCTCACTGAGCGCCAAGCCTTTCCACGCCCTGCGGCGCCGCAGAAACAAGTCCGAATACGCCGATATCATCCTTGGGCGCGTCGACTTTATGGAAGAGGTCAGGAGTTCGAATCTCCTTTGCTCCAACCGGAACGCCGGAGGCGACTTCAGCCTTGGCCTAGGGCCGCAGCTGTCGCATCCCAATTCAGGCGCTGCTTGATATCTGCCATCTCACCTGAGGTAGCCGGCTTGACCAGCCTGTCACTGTTGTTCGAACCAGAGACGTCAAAGGTGTAGGTCAGCTGCAACCGCGTCAACCCTTCTTGGCTGGCAGCCAGCGAACAGGCCTCAAAGTCATGCTGGCATTGTTCGGCAATGGCTGACCAAGCCTCCAGGCCGGCCCCGTCATCAATCCGAGCCGTCACGTCAATTAGGGCAGACCGAGTTTTTTCCGGACCGGCCTGCTGGTCAAAAATGAAATTGCCCATTGAGTAGACAATCAGCTTGCCCTGATAGGCCTCGGTTGACTGGATCCAATGGGCGTGGTTGCCAATGACCATGTCGGCGCCGGCGTCGATCATGCCCCGGTACAGATTGGTTTTGATCTCGTCCGGTCCGGCCTGGTATTCGGCGCCGGAGTGAGGCCAAGCGATCGTTGGCAGCAGCTCAGAAAAGGCCGTGATCTCCGCCACTTCGTCAGCTGTTGGGGTTTTGAAAACACCGTCATAACCACAAAAGCCAAAGGGCAATGGGTATTCCCCGGTCGAACCATCGTCCAAGGTCCCGGTCACGGGCAAAACCACCACATCGCAGTTAGGGCCATTGGACGGATCAGGTGCCCCAAAGTATTGAATCGAGGCCGCGGCCAGGTTTTCTTGGGTAGTGGCAAAACCCTCCATGCCCTGGTTGTCGGTGTGGTTGTTGCCCAAATCGACCGCCGTGAACCACTTCGCCACGCTCGGCAGATAGGCCGGATCGCAGTTGAACTCCAAGGTCTGGTCCATCACGGCCGAGCTAATATCCAGGCCGCCCACCGCCGGGCACTCGAAGTTGGCCACCCAGGCGTTGTAGTTCTCCGGAACCCATTCGCCCAGGCGCTGGAACGGGTAGTCGTACTGCAAGTCACTGGCCATGGACCAGTCGTTGATGTAGCGGCCAAAGAAAATGTCCCCAAAGAACAGGTAGTGACCTATGGCTTCGACCACGGCCGGTAGCTCCGGCGTCGGTTCTGGCGTTGGGCTAGGCGAGGCAGCCTCGGCCACCGGGGCTGCTGGCAACCTGTGAGCGGCCGGTGGATCACCGCAACCGGCAATCAACAAAGGTGCGGCTACGGCGATGACGAGCAGAAATCGGCGTCTCATTTGGGACCTGCTATTCGTCCTGTCAACGTTCAAGGTTTTGAGGCAGTCTAGCGGACCCGAACCTGGCTGAACCCGAGCCCAAGCTCCCAGCTTAGCGGCCCGCGGCTGCGGCATCGGGCAAAGGCTTCCAGCGCTTCCAAGTGACAGATTGGGACCGGCTCGATAGGTTGGCTGGCATGAGCTTTGACCTGCCCGCAGCTGTGGTTGGGGCCCCTATGGCCGATGCCGGAAGGCTCGCCTTGCGCTGGGCCACTCGACTGCGCGGCTTGGCCAGAGCCAGGTCACAACCGCACCGGAGGAGCTATGATCGAACTACCTGAAGCTCAAACCCTGGCCGGCCAGCTTCGCGCCACGCTCACCGGACGCCGGGTTGAAGAAGTGGTAGCCGGTGCCTCGCCGCATAAGTTCGCCTTCTTCAACGGCGATCCTGCCGCATACGGCCCGGCCCTGATGGGACGAACCTTCACCGACGCACAGAGCTACGGCGGGATGGTCGAGCTAATGGCCGGGGAGATGTCCTTGGTCTTCCACGACGGCATCAATCTGCGCTGGCTCGCACCCAGCGAAGTGCTGCCCGCCAAACACCAGCTGCTGGTGGGCCTAGATGACGGCAGCACCCTGCTGGCTTCGGTTCAGATGTATGGCGGGCTGTGGCTGGCCCAGACCGGCCAGCTCGATTCGCCCTACTACCAACTGGCCCGCTCACGCCCCTGCCCGCTGACCGAGGCCTTCGACCGGACCTGGTTTGATGGCATTGTCGCCGAGGCCAAACCGACGCTGTCCGCCAAAGCCCTGCTGGCCACCGAACAGCGCATTCCAGGCCTGGGCAACGGCGTGCTCCAGGACATCTTGTTCCGCGCCCGGGTCCATCCCCGCACCAAGATCAACACCCTCAGCGCCGCCGAGCGCGGCCGGTTGTTCAACTCAGTCAAAACCACCTTGGCCGCCATGGCTGAGGCCGGCGGTCGCAACACCGAAAAGGACTTGTTTTCCAGCCCTGGCGGCTACCAGACGTTGCTTTCGGCCAAGACCTACCACGCCCCTTGCCCTAGCTGTGGCGGCGGTATTGTGCGCGCGGCCTACCTTGGCGGAAACGTCTACTTCTGCCCCACCTGCCAACCCCAGCCCTGAATTCACGAGTCCGAGGTATCGCATGAGTCCAGGTCAGACCCTCTTCCCGCGAATTTGAGGTATGGCATGACATTTCGCGGACCCCGACCCAGGCCAGGGCACTGGCTGATTGGAGCGACCTACCTGGGCACCGCGGCCTGTTGGACGTTTTCGACGCCAGTGTGGGACGTGAATTCCGGGGTTCTGGTCTCCCAACTGCTGGGGGCGCTGGCGCTGACCGGATTCGCCTGGGTGTTTTTCATCGCCACGCGCGCCCGGCCGCTCGACGCGCTGTTTGACGGCCTGGACAAGGCCTATCTAACCCACAAGTGGCTTGGAATTGGCTCCGTCGCGCTGGTGGTGGCGCACCTTATCACCATGCATGCCGCCGATGACCGCCCGGCGGACGGATATGGCCGGCAGCACCCCGAGGGACTTGGCGCACTCGGCCTGCCCAGCCTGGCTTTGTTCGTGGTTCTGGTCCTGGTGACCCTACTGGCCGGCCGGACAAGCTACGAGAATTGGAAGGCCACACACCTAATCTTGGTCTTGTCCTATGCGCTGGGATTGGCACACTACTCCAACACTTCTGCCTACGGGAACTTCAGCCTGTCGCCGTTTAGTCTTTGGCTGAACCTAGTCAACCTCTGCGGTGTCCTAGCGGCCACATACGTGCTTGTCTTCAACCGCAAGTTCGCCTTCAGGTACAAATACGAAGTGGCGGCCGTGCGGTCGGTAGCCGTTGGCACTGTGGAACTAACCGGCACGCCAAAGGGCCGTGCCATGAGCCACCGGCCGGGTCAGTTCGCCTTCATGAAGTTGTCCGGCAGGCGGATTCGATTCCCGTCCCACCCATTTACGATCAGTTCCTCGCCCAAGGCCCAGCAGATCCAGTTCACCATCAAGTCGCTGGGTGACCACACCGCCCACTTGGGCGACGCCATCGAGGTCGGTGACGAATTCGCCTTGTCAGGGCCGCACGGACGGTTCGACTACACCAAGGCAAGCCGGCGCCAGCTCTGGATCGCCGGTGGGATTGGAATCACTCCGTTCAGGAGCTTCCTCGCATCAGCTGTCCCGGCAGAGTTCTCGGTCGACCTGTTCTATGCCTACCACGGCCATGCCCAGGCCGCTTATCTTGATGAGCTGACGGCCATGGCGACGGGCAACCTCCGCCTGCATCTGGTCGACGACACCGTCGACGGCTTTCTCACCGCCGCCCAGATCGAGCAGCAGATTGACGGTGGGACGCCGGTCGATGTCTTTTTCTGTGGCCCCGAGCCGTTGCGCCGGGCCATCAAAAGCGGACTGAGGCGCAGCCAAATCGAAGTGCTGAGCTTCCACGCCGAAGCATTCCGCTTTGGCCGCTGAGCCAACACCTGTGCCAAACCTCGGTCTCGCCGCAGAAGGGTGAGTTTGCGAAACCTCGGTCTCGCTACAAAACGCGGGTCCACCTGCACCAACACCGCGAGACTGAGCTTTGGCATACGCCAGGCTCAGCCCCGCCGCGCTGGGTTGGGTTCTACTTCTGCTTCTTTTGCTGCTTTTGCTGACGGGCTTGGTCGGCCCCCTCGTGGCCGCGCTGGATGGCCTTGGCCATGACGCCTTCGATGCCACCGGCGCCGGCCTTGGCGCCACCACCCCCGGGAAGGCCCTGGAGTTGATGGGAATTGGCCCCCGGCAGGATCGACTGAGTGGTGTTAGTGCGTCGCTCGACCAATTGGTCTTTCTGATCGAGGTGGTCGATCTTGATGTCGGTGTCAATCTCGTAGCGATGCCGCGCCGCCGGGTTGCGATAAAAGGCGTGAATCGCGCCGTAGACAACAGGACCCAAGACGAACAACGCCAGCGGCCCCCAATTGTCCTCTGAGCTGGAAGAAGACTCCGCCAAGACGGTGGTAAAGGTGGCTGCTTGAGCCGGCAGGGCCACCATCAAGCTGACCAGTCCGGCCAGCAATCCGGCTGCCATGCCGCGCCCTACTACTCGCAGGGCTTTTCTGAGGGACAATCGCCTAATCATCTCAACCTCCCAGAATCAGCCAGATAACGCCGGCCACCATGCCAACCACTTGAGCCACGCCGGCCACCACCAGCATGCGAGCCTTGCTCGTGGGCACTGAGCCGATTGTCTTGCCGTTGGTGCCATTGACCGCGATGTAGTGCAGCATTGGCCCCTTCGACCGGACTTCCAAGTATGAATAGACCCAAACCGGGCACAGCAGCGTCACCCACCGCTCGCCTTGAACCTGGACGTCGTCATGCTGGTACATAACGCCATGGTCGTAGTAGGGCATGGTCTTGTTGGCTTGAACATGCGAGATGTCGACCAACTGCCCCCCAACCAGGCCACGTACTTCGCTGACATTGGAAGTACGGCGCTCGGCCCGGAACTCACCTTGGAGGTAGTGGGGGTCATAGGGCACGGTGGCGTGGGTGTCCCACGGCGCCACCGAGTTGATGATGTTGTGGGTGTTGAGCCGGGCATCTTGATTGGCAAACTCGGCGTTCGAAGGCACCAGCAGGTCGTTGACCAACAGGTCGAAGCGCCGCTCAAAGGAGTAGATGTCGTAGTCGTAGTAGGTGGTCGAGGAATCGCCTTGTTTCTTGGTGTGCTTGCGAACCAGGTGCGCGCCAAGTCCCCGGTGGTCGGCCTTGGCGTTGAGGTCGACCATGAAATAGGGGAAATAGACCGGTTGGATGTTCTCCAAGGTGTATTGGGCCAAGAACTTGCGGTTGGCGAAGGCGCGTCGTTTCTTCAAGAACTCCTGCATCGATGCCTTGGCTTGTTCCCTGGTGACTGTGAAAGGCACAATGCCATCTGGCCGGGCACCGTTTGGGATGCGGTTAGCCGGACTCAGCTGGTTGCGGCACCAGTGGCATTTGACCCCGGCCAGATTCGCGGCCTGGACCACCATTTCCGCCCCGCAGCTGGGGCAGCGCAGCGTCATGACCTGGTCTTCCGATTCGGCCACGTCTTGGCTGGCGCCGACCGAGAACTCACTACCCCGCAGATTGGCAACGTCGTCGTTGACCAAGCTGGCCACCCCGGAAGCATCAAGCACAAAGGTCGAACGGCAGTCCTGGCAGCGCATTTGGCCCAGTTCGACCACCCAGGCCGTGTCAGCCCCGCCGCATTTGGGGCAGGACACACGTTCTGCGAAGTCCTGACCCGGCGGGGCCGGCGGGGCTGCGACTGGTGGCGGTTCCTGGGCTGGTTGCGCCGGTGGCGCTTCGGCCGATGCCGGTTCCTGGGCTGGTTGCAAAGGCGACGGTCCGCCCGCTGGTGGCGCCGGCGGCGCCTCGGCCGATGCCGGCGGTTCAGCTGGGGGACCAGCCACGGGTGGCGCTGGCGGCTGGCCGGGTGGAACCGATGCTTGCCCCGACTGGTTTGGGACTGGCGGCGGAGTCTGCGTCACGTCAATCGCTCCCCACTGGTGTCATCACACTCACATGCGGCCCAGGATCTCTTGCTGTTTGGCCGCAAACTGCTCTTGGGTGATGAGCCCTTGATCCGCCATGGCCTTGAGCTGCCCTAGCAGGGCCACTGGATCCTGGGCGCCGGCTGCGGCAGCAGGCTCTGGCGAGACGGGCGGCGGAGGTGCCTGGCCGGCATCGGGCGCTGCGGGCTGAGCGGCAGGCGCGGCTGGTGGGGCTGCCGGTGCCGGCGCGGGCGCGGGCGGGGCAGCGGGCGGCGGGGCCACCGGCTGCTGCATGCCAGCCAGCGTGCCACCCATGTAACCAACCCCCATGCCAACGCCCATCATGCCGGCGCCGCCGCCGCTTTCACCAGCGGCCAGGGCCGCATCGGCCAGCGTGGTCTGGGTGTAGGCATTGCCAATGCCGCCTTGCAGCATCATGCCCTGGTTGTACTTGTCCATCAGCTGGCGCGAGGCTTCGTCGTATTCGATGGCGCTGACGGCGCAGCTGACAACCTCAATGCCGAAGCGTTCCAGCCAAGAGCCCTCCGGGCCGGCCTCTTCGGTCAGAGCCTTGGCTAGTTCTGGGCCGTGGGTCGCCAGCGAGGCAATGTCGGTGGTCTTCGACATAGCCTGCAAGGCCGCCTCGAAGGCCGTGATGAACTCCTGGAACAGCTGGTCAGAGGCCTCTTCGTTGGCCAGCGTGTAAAGCTGGGTGTTGGCGGGGAGGAAGTTGCGGAAGAACAGTACTGGGTCGACAATCCGAATTGAGTACAGCCCGCGGGCCATCAGCCTGAGCACCGGGGCCTGGACCGAACCTGGTGGCACCAGGGAGAAGTCCTTGTAAGGCAGCGGCACGGGGGTGCCGAAGCGTTGGTTACGGATCTCGCGCAGGTTGATGTAGTAGGCCAGCTGCTGACCGCTGGGCTGGCCGCCGTACTTGAAACGCTCGAAGGATTGGCTGATCAGTGACTTGCGGAAACCGTCGCCGGCAAACAACGAGGGCTGGCCGTCGTTGGCGAAGGAGTAGTAACCCGGCTCGACGGAGACATCCTTGATACGGCCGCCGTCCGTCACTACCAAAGCGGTGTTTTCCGGGATCAACAGGCGCGAACCATCAGAAATGATGTTGGCCGAACCGCGTGTGTTCGATCCGCGGCCCTGGTTCTGGGCCTGGAACAGGCCTGGGGCCACCAGTAGTTGCTCGTCAAAAGCCGGTGCCGTGATGAACTCGAGCCACTGGTCGGCTAGCGAGCCTCCAACTGCCCCAACTGCTGCTTTGATCAGACCCATTTGTCTCCCCTACCCGTTGTTGCGGTACGCCGGGTTAGCTCCCAAGCGAAAGGAGCCTCCTGGCGGGGCCCGGGCCAAATTGGCCGGTCCGCCGCTTACTTTATCCCAGCAAGCTGGAAGGGACTAGCCGATGGGCTGGTGAAAAACGAGATCCAGCGACCCGAAATGACGTGGTCAGCGCGGCACAAACTTGGTTGGCTCCGGGGTGCCAGGACCGAGGCCTTACCAACTATTCGTCGCTGGCTTCATCCTCCGTCACCCACTGGCGTGGATCGATCTGCGGGCGGGACCACTGGTAGTCGGATTCGAACAGCGGCGAGGAAATCATCAGGTCAGCCGTCGAGGCGTTACAGGCCGCAGGGGCGTTCCACAAAGCGGCCAGGCGCAACAACGCTTTGACATCCGGATCATGCGGCTGGGGCTCTAGCGGATCCCAGAAGAAGATCAGCACGTCGAGCCGGTTTTCCGCGATCATGGCGCCGATTTGTTGGTCGCCGCCCACCGGACCGGACAGCAGCCGGTTGACCGGCAGGCCCAGTTCGAATTCGATCATGGTGCCAGTGGTGCCGGTGGCCCACAGGTCGTGGCCGGACAGGGTGTCGCGGTTGAACTCTGCCCACCTCAGTAGGTCAGTCTTTTTGTTGTCGTGGGCCACCAGGGCGATTCGCCGGCGGCCGGCAGTCGCGTTTGACATAGTTCAATCAAAGCGCAAAACCGGCTCGCTATTCCCCAAGCTCGACGAGTGGCGCCGCCATCGGCCGCATTAAGCCAGGTAAGCGCCATTCTTGCGCCAAAAAAACTGACCGCATTTCTGCTGAGACCGGCGGCAGATCTAGGGCGAACTGAGCTCCCTGCGCAGGGTCAGATGGTCCCGCCTACAAAGACCAACGCATCAGGTCCTAGTCCCGGGCGGAAGACCAAAACCCGGGGAGCTCATCCGGGTAAAGTGTCCCGCCCAATCTTCAGGTCGATAATCGCGCTGTTGCCAGCCCAGTCCCACCAGGCCCGGCGGGTGGCCTGGTTGGCGATAATCTGGAAGGCACCCACCACGACAGCAATGAAAAACAATGACCCAATGCCGTAAATGACGCACCGCGCCAGGGTGCGACCGAAACCCGGAGCTCCACCGGTGTCCACCCTGACCATTCTCACGCGAACCGCCTTTTTGCCAATCGTTTGGCCCTTGAGGGCGTTCAGTACCCACTGGACCACTACCACCACCGCGCCAAAAACGAGCGGCACGCCGAATCCGCTCTCAGACGAACTACTGCTGCCCGAGGAACCCCCAAACGCGACCATAAGACCGACGAACACAATGATTGCCGCGATCGACGTATCGATGAAAAGTGCAACGAACCTCTTTCCCGGGTTCGCGGGTGTCGCCCCTTTCAGGGCCGGATACCAATCGCCAAGGTCGGCGTGACCTGGTGGAAGTTGTGAGGGGCACATTGCGACCACTCTTTCTGTGAAGCCCCGCCTGGCGGGGCTAGTGAATTGGAGCCAGATAGATTATGCCAGATTTATCATGCTTTCACCCGAGGCGGCCGTCTCCACAGTTGATGTGTGATCCATCAGCTTCCACCAGCGGCCCGGGCATCAACCAAAGTAGGCGACGAGGCCTGGTCCGCCTATGCGCGGGCACTAGGCCTCAGGCTGTACCAGCTCCGAAGCGATAGGCGCCTGACTCAAGAGAAACTCGCTCACTTGGCGGGAATCACGCGGTTCCACTACCAGCAACTCGAAAAGGGGCGATCACAGCCCGGGACTCCGGCCAACCCGACTTTGAGAAACCTGATCGCCATAAGCCAAGCGTTGGAGGTGCCCCTGACTGGACTGCTTCCGCCTGGAATTCCGGACCTAACCGACGGCCGATAGCACCGACCAACTCGGTAGGACTCGGTTACATCCGGGGCGAGAGGTTTGCCTGGATCGCGGCCACATCACCGGAGCAATCCACTAGCTGTGGCTTTCGCCCAGGAAGGCCAAGACCGCCAAGACGCGCCTGTGATCGGTGGCCGATGCCGGCAAGTTGAGTTTGGCAAATATCGCTGAGATGTGCTTTTCCACACCTCCGGCAGAAAGATGCAGCTCAGAGGCGATAGCTGCGTTGGTCCGGCCCTCGGCCATAAGGGCCAGCACCTCGTGTTCTCGCGGAGACAGCTTGGTCAGAGCGCTACGGGCCGAACGCCTGGTCAACAGCTGCGCGATGACCTGCGGGTCGACCACAGTGCCGCCGGCCACTAGCTGGCGCAACGCGTCACTCAGAGCCGATAGATCCTCGATCCGATCTTTCAGCAGGTATCCGACACCGCCCTGGGAATCGGCCAGAAGCTCACGGGCGTAAGTTGCCTCGACGTAGTTGGACAGTACCAACACCGCCACGTCAGGGCAGGCCCGCTTGACGGCCACGGCGGCCTGAAGCCCATCGTCGGCGTGGCCCGGGGGCATGCGCACATCGGCCACAAGCACATCTGGCCGTGTTTTGGTGACGGCGGGCACAATCTCGGTGGCGTCCCCAACCGCCGCGACGACCTGGTGACCATCCTCCTCGAGCAGACGGGCCAGGCCTTCGCGCAGCAGCACTGAGTCCTCAGCCAGCACCACCTTCATTGTTCGCCACCTCCACAGTGATCAAGGTGCCTTGACCCTCTTGGCTCTCAACCCTGAAGTCACCATCAACCGCCCGGGCGCGGGCTTGAAGGTTGCCCAAGCCGTGGCCCGTGGTGACCTGCGCACCGCCGGCACCGTCATCGTGCACGGTTAGGCGAGCCCCGGCCATCGACAAGGTCAGGCACACCTCAACCTTAGAGGCAGCGGCGTGTTTGGCCACATTTGCCAGAGCTTCGGTGGCGGTGAAGTAGAGCATGGTGGCGACGGTGTCTGGTGGCCGGACACCGTCTGGGTTGTCAATGGCAAGATCGGCTGGCACTGGACTGGCCGCGCAAGCCGCCTCCAGGGCGGGGCCAAGGCCGCGGTCAGCCAGAATTGGCGGGGCAATGCCGCGGGCCAAGGCGCGCAGCTCCTCGACGGCTTCGTCCGAGAACTGCCGGGCCTGATCAATTAGGTCTTTGGCAGCCTCGGCATCGCCGGCCTCAAGCCGGCGCTGGGCCGCGGCTAAGTCCATGCCAACCCGGATCAGGCGCTGCTGCGGCCCGTCGTGGATGTCGCGCTCAATACGACGCAGATCATCAGTTTGGGCGGCCATCGCCTGGTCGCGTGATTCGGCCAAATCCTGGACCCGTCGCATCAGCGAGCCGTTAGTTGGCTGCAGTAACCCCCTGGCCAGCCCGGCATGCATGGCAAAGAGCCCGCGCATGACATAGGGCAAGGTCACAGCGAACACCAGGCCCATGATGAAGTCGAATAGAACCTGAGACATGGGCCAATTGATGATGTCCATTAGCGTCCGGTAGTCGCCGTTGTAGTCGCAGTAGCCGATCGTGGCGATGCAGGTGTCGTAGGGAATGGCCGCACGCCAAGCCCATTCGGTCAGTCCAAACAGTGGCACGAACCACCAAGCCAGGGTCAATGACCAGGTCAAGCAGCTTAGCGGCAGGGCGATGACGCCGTGTAGCCAGGCGCGCCAACCGTCGGCGGACAAGATATGACGCTTGAACCAGCGGCCCAGGCCCGTCTTGGTCGGCTTGGTCAGATCTGGCGGCGGCGGCAGGACGTGAAGCTCGACCCCAGCCGCCCACAGCCGGCGGCGCTCGACGGCGGCGAAGGCCTTGGCCATCAGCATGTTGAAGGCCAATACCAGCAGCCCAATCCAAATTACCAGGGTGCCGACCCCGAGCGAGGCCAGCGTGATCAGAACCGTGAACGAGACCACGGCGATGGGCAGGGTTAGAAGGAGGTAGCCGGTCTGGGCGAAAAACCGTCCCAGCCAAGCGAATGCTGGGCGAGGGTCAACTGGCTGGGGGGCGGGGGTTTGTTGGTCTGGCTGTTGGGTTTCCATCACGCTTGTCATGCCTACTAATATCCAGGTCGCGGGCCTGGTCAAACCAGCCTGCTACCCCCCAAATTCTAGGTGGGGATAGCCCCACTATCTGCGTTGGGCGCTCCCTAGGTGCCGACCTGTTTGGGCCTGAGCCAGTTTTCGACCACCAAACCCGGCACGCGTCTAATCTCTTTTTCGTTGTCAGTCACAAGCGCCAAACCCAGGCTAAGAGCGTGGGCCGCAATCCACAGGTCGTTCATGCCGATCGGCGTGCCTCGCCTTGCTAGATCGGCGCGAATGGCGCCGTACCGCTCTGCGACACCGCGATCCAGTGGCAACACCGGCATGCAAGCAGCCAAGGCTTCGAGTCGCGGCCCAAAACCGGCCGCCTGGGCCCTGGCAACGCCGTAGCGAAGCTCACCAAGCACGACCACACTGATTGCTGCTTGTCCGGGCAGCAATTCGGACAAATGGGCCGCAACTTGTCCCCTCGGCCGCCTGAGCACTTCGACCACGGCGTTGGTGTCCAACATCAAGATGGGATGGCTTTCCCATTGTGCCGCCATCGTCAAAAGACGTTTTCGTCGAGGGGCATCAGCTCGTCCTCGATTTCCGGCCAGGGTTCGTCAAGGTCGTCCCACTGCGACAGCAGGGATGTGACCGATGCTCCCGGCAGCGGCTCAATCACTAAGCGGGCGCCGTCTTGGTACATCAAGGCGGTGCCGCCGGGCAGCTCAAACTCACGCGGTACGCGCAGTGCCTGGTTACGACCATTCCGGAACAAACTCACTTGGCGGACCTGACCCATCTTCGAACCTCCTCGACTCCAGGCATATTGCTAAGCCTATGCCAATTCGAAGTGAGGCGCAAAGCAAGTGATCAGGCGCAGCACCTAGGCTGCGTCAAGGTCGGCGGGGACGTACCAGAGGTAGGTGAACGACACCATGAACGGGTTGTCCGATCCTCGCTGGGCGCCTCGAGCCTCGGCCTGGGCGGCCACCGTGACCTCGAGTGTGCCGCCCAGTGGAACAGCGATCAACTCCAAGTCGCTTGGCACCTCGTCACCATCTATCCGCACAATCAGCTGGTCCGTGTCCGGGTTGATGAAACAGCCAATCGCGGACCAATCTGCCTCGAAGGCTGGCGGCGCATCTGCCAGCCACACCATCCCGGCCGGCGCCCAGCCGGCGATCGAATCCCACACCCGGGCCTTGGTGGCCCAATCGGGTGCGACCAAAGGGCAGTCTGGCCAGCTCGGATGAGTCGCCGAACCGCCGGCAATTGTCACCGGCAAATCGACCATGGGCGTCATGTTGGTCTCGACTTGGCCCGAGGCCACATCGACAGCCCAGCTACCGCCGTTGGTGGTCGTCATCTCCAAAGTGGGGGACTCGGCATCGGCCGGCCCAGCGATGGCCAAAACCATCCGCGTGCAAAAGTAGGGCGTCAGATCGGCTAGGCCGTCCCCGCCGTCTGTCCCTTCTGGAGCCTCGAGAGCCGGCGTCTTGTCCTCGTTTCGATATGGCGACCACGAGGTCTCAGTCTCCCCGAGGCGGACTGTGAGGTCGACGTTGTCGACTACGGAGGACTCATCTTTGAGATCTGGCGGCATCCCGGGCGGCGATATGTCGATCCGAACCAGCCAAAACACGTCGCCTTCGCCCGGTGGGACAATCTTGTCACCAGCCGACTTAGCCTCACGGTGAAAGGCATCAGCCACAGCCACCCAGGCTGCTGCCTGGCTCAGGTAGTCCACTTGAGTCACGCCGATGGCGCTCAGCTCGGCCAGGGGCATGGCAAACGGCAAAGCAATCGGATCTGCGACACCGGCGAAGCTGGCCTCGACCGCATCGACCTCACAGGTCTGAAACACCGCCCCGAGCGCCGCTCGCACCTCAGTCGGAGCTTCGGCACGGGGCGCGGTTTGACTGCCGGGATTGTCCGGCCCAGAGCAGGCCGTCACGCCAAAGGCCGCCGCCACAATCGCGGCTGCGGCCGCGGCAAGTCGCCTCATCACACAGCCTCCCCGTATCGAGCCACTCCCGGACATCTGTTTGCACCCAGCCAGCAGGTTACCGGCCCGTCGCCATCGCCGTCAGGCCTGGCCGCCGCATCGACCGCAGCACTACCCACACGACGTCGAACCGCACCGCCAGACCAGGCGCGTTGTTGCCTTCGAGTCGCCGCCACCGGACATTGAGGGCCGCTGGCGTACCTAGTCGGCCCGGCATTTGACGCCAGAAGCAATTGCGATAGTTAAACCCCGTTGACATGTCCCCCAAACGTGTCAATTTTCCGGCCGATTCTTTGACTATCAGATGTCGGTTCCGCTAACCACGATCTGCTGGCCGTGTTGACGACATACGCCAACACATCGGTGGCCATGAACCAACCGGCATCCGGTGTGGACGCCGAGCCGGTCGCCCAAGCCCTGGGTTCGCCGACATGGTACTAACGCAAGTCACGGTGCTACGACCTAGTACTAACGCAGGTCAAGCCGCCAGGACTTAGCATCAACGCAGGTCAAGCCGCCACGACCTAGTACAGAAACAGGTGTGAATTCTGGATGAGGCACAAAAGGCCTGGTCACTCCCGCCGTCCCACAGCCCCAACCTGTCTTGGTGCTAAGTCGCGGCCGGTCAGCCTGCTTTGGCGCTAGGTCACGACAGGCCAGGGTGGCCAAATCCAGGAACGAGCGGGGGTCGGCTTCGCGGAGCTACCAGCGACCCCGGCGACGTCGGTGACCAGCGGTGATACAAAGTGCGCCAGAGAGTGTTGTGGTTCAGGACATAGGAAACCCATGTCTCAGGACATAGGCAACTAGTGTCTCTGGACACCGGAAACCAACACTGGGCTCAGACACCGGGAACCATCCCCGCCACGTCAACCCACCA
>Ga0123356_10000119_pt1 | contig 86280 bp, 55 predicted proteins | sample TergutEmb28metaG_2_FD_92546 | JGI IMG/M metagenome (GOLD analysis project Ga0123356, IMG submission 92546) | Embiratermes neotenicus P3 segment gut microbial communities from Petit-Saut dam, French Guiana - Emb289 P3 | ecosystem: Host-associated > Arthropoda: Insects > Digestive system > Gut ...
GCCTGTGAAACTGCTTCCGCTTTTTGCGTAAGCGCTGCTTCTATCGCAGGAATTTTGTCCGTCACTGAAACGTCTGCATATACCGCATTTACTATTCCAGCCGCTCCTTCCACTCTAAACAATACCGGGCTGATTCCTTTCATTTGCTCAACAAAAACTCTGTCGTTTAATACCGCTAAACTTAAGTCTCTTACTACATTATCATTTACTCCTATCGACGCTATCGCAGTATAGTTCGATTCCACTACGGCAGGGACTATTCCCATCTGCGCTATCTCTGCCGCAGGAATAGACGGCATTTGACTGTAGCTCGGTATTAACACAGGTGCAGAAACAACATTTTCAATTCCTCTGTAAATATCTCTTACCATCTCTCTTTCTTTCTTCGGTATCGCTTGTTTTGTTCTTCTGTCCGCTGTCGCTATATCGTACAAATCTTGCAATACGTACGCCGCTTCTATCTGCTGCCCTTTAGTTATATATTCGCTATTTAAATCCGTCCTCAATTGCGTTAACCGCTCCGCGCTAACTTTTATTCCTTCCGTTCTTATTGCTTTAAGATTGCTGTCAAAAGCTGCTCTAAACTGTTCCGCTTCCTGTACTTTTGCTCTTTCTGCAACACGCACTTCTTCCTCTTCTTTTGCTTTTATATCAACTCTAATTTGCGCTTCTTTTGCCGCTGCCAAGGATATCGCATTTGTTAAAGCAGCGCCTACTCTTCCTTCAGGCTGCGCCACTTCGTTTATAAACCCGCTTAACACATCATTGTAAACAAACAACGACGGATTCGCTTCTAACGTATCCATTATTCCTTTAACTTTTGTCCAGTCAGCCAACGCCTTAACAGGTATATTGTTTACTATTTCAACCGCTACGGCTTCACTGTATCCTAACCTTGGATTTGTTATCGCTTCGGTTATATTCCTTGCCCTTCCTTCTATCAATGATGCTTTTCGGCCTGTCAATTCGTTAGATATTCCATTTCTTACATCTTCATACCCTACTGACATCATTTGTCCGTATGTCGTATTAGGATTACTTACATGTCTATGCAATAATCCGGTTTTTTCCGTTTCTATCACTCTTGCCTGTACCGTTATACTTTCTATTGCTGCTTGTTCTATTGCCGCCTGCGTCATCGCCGCTTGTTCCGCTCTCGCATTCTCTATCTTTCTCTGATCAAACGCTCTCTGCGCCGCTGCCTGCTCACCGTCAAGTCCGAGTATTATATTCTCCACGTCGTAATTCTTTTTCATAATATCATAGCCAAGCGCCAGCATATTGCGCGTTATCTTATCATTAGTATCTATCTGTTCATATCCGTCTGTCACTGCTTTCAGATAATTATAGACCATCGGGCTGTTGCGTTCTATTATGTACATCATCGTCTTTCCTGCTCCGTTATCTCTATGTTCCGGTTTTATCATCATCTCCATCATTTCCGCCATTTTGCCAGCTTTTGTATCCAACTCTATTTCTCTCTGCCTTGCTTCAGCTTTCATTTCTTTTGCGGATATCGGCTTATATTTTAACAATTCGTCAAGGCTCTGTATCTGCAGCGCATCCTGCGCCAATTGCGCGGGATTGCTCATTCCTATTTTCTTTAACTCTCTTTGCGCGTCTCTGACATACTGCCTGCGATTTGTGTCTATATTCTTTATCTGCCTGTCGCTAAATCCGATTTCTCTTAACTCATCGCTTAATTCTTTTGCCGTATTAACGCCTAACGAACTTACAGCTATGTTTTCTCTGATATACTTCTTAACTTCCGTTATCGTTTCAAGTTTCAACACTTCTGCTTTCTGCTCAGGCGTCATAAGATTTATTGCTCTTGCTAAAACCGATTGGTTATCGGATTCTTTTCCTAAACTAAGCACTTCCTTTACCTTTAACGAATCCGATAATTTTTCGGATATCAATCCGTCCAGCGCTTTTAACTGCGCTTCGTATGTCGTTACCGCTAACTCTACATCCTTGCCTTTCTCTGCCAAATCATAAACCGCCAGCAAGTCTTTTGTTTCTACTCCCAATAATCCGGCCGCTCTTTCCAACTGACCGACATTAAATTCTCCTACCGCTTCTTTTGTTCTTATCTTTTGGTCAAGTTTCTCTTGCGTTATACTTGCCATTTCCACGGCTGTTATCTTGCCTACTTCGCTTAACAACACTATGCCGTCGACTAAATGATTATCGTTCAATATCGACAATTTTACATCTATCGCTGCTTCTAAACCTTGTACTGCCGCGATTCTATCCCTGCTGCTAAATATCGTATCATAGCTCAATCCTACCTCAGCTAAAAATCTTCTCTGATACCCTTGCGTTTTTCTGGTTAGCCCAGTTTCGCCTTTTATGTACTTGTCTAATGTCATATCCTGATAATGCTGTCTTATCGTATAGTCAGCATTATCGGATGTTAAATCATATATCGTCTTAGTATTGTTCAAATCCGCTAATGTCAGCTCACTATGGTATATTGTGTCCCCAAAAGTCTTTATCAATTCCGATTCGCCTAACCAGTTATATACTTTCTCATTATTTACTCTTATTGTTTCAAGATCTAAACCTGCTTTCTCCAATACCGCATCCACTTTGGTCAAACCGCTGTCTCTCAACTTCTGCGGCGTCAAGCCTTTTATCTGTTCGTACATCTCTTTCCTTGCAGTTTCGGGCTTTGATGAAATTACAGATAAATCTATAAACCCTTTCCCTGCAATCATCATAAATTGGTTAATAAATGCTACGTTCTGTAATTCCGATAATGTAAACGTATCGACAAATTGTTTTGCTTTTTCTTCATCTATGCCTTTTTTCTTTAAAATATCTGCAAAATAACCCGCATTGTTATCTACTTTCTTCTCGTCAATTCCTCTTGCCTCTAAGTCTGCCGTAAATCCTCTGCTTATTTCACTTACGTATACCTGTTCCCTAAACGCTACTCTTCCTATCTCGTCAATATTTAATCCCATTCCCAACATAACGTCTGCATATTGTTCATATCTGGCTATTACTTTTTTATCCGTTATTCCTTCTATTCCATACCTGGCTATACGCCGCGCTTCTTCATATCCCAATCTGAATTCTCCGTTCTTGTTTGCCAAATCGCTTACAAAACTATCGTATACCTTTCTTACTTCCCTATATTGAATTCCTCTTCCTTCCAGTTCTCCGTCTATTCCTCTTACATTCCTTTCGTTTTCCCTCATTTCAACCATTTCTTTGCGCGTCAATTTTCCAAGTAATTCATTATATTTTGTTTCAAATTTACTCGTTGGTTTTAATAACTTCGTTCCGTCCAATCCAAGCAATACCGATTCAATTCCTTCATTCTTTGTCATTACTTCATATGCTGCCGTTAAAATATTAACCGTTACCCCATCCTCTATCCTGTATACGCCGGCATCGTCGTCATATTTACCAATCGGCATATTTCCTAAAATCATTGCCTGAATCTGACCATATACTAACGGACTGCTGCTTTCTATTTGCGATAAAAGTTTTTTAACTGCAGCATTATTCGGATTCTTTGCCATATTAGCTACTATCACTGACATTATTTCCGCTTCATTTCCAAATATACCTTCAAAATTACTGTCATCCGCAAGCATATCTATTGTTATTGAATCCAATACTCCGAAAGCTTCATTGTTCATTATATAGTTGTATCTTGCTATCATCGTATCCGCATTCACATCAGGTCTGAGCACTGCAAACGCGCTGCGCACTATCTCTTGCTGCGACGGAATTATGCCGCTATCCTTAGGCATTTCCGCTCTTGCTTTTTCTATTATCGCCTTAATATCTCCCATTGTGAATTCTTTCTTCGCGTTGGATTTGTCTTTAAACAACGCTTGCAATTCTATCGGAATTCCTTTCGGCGCGCTATCCTCTTTCATACCTAACAATTCTCTTAAAACATAATTCCCTTCTTCTCCCAGTTTCAGCGCTCCGGTTTCTACTAAATAACTTGTCAAACCTAACATGTCGTTGTTATTTATATAATCCAACAGACCTTTTCTTTCTTCATTATTATTAATAATATTATTAATAAATTTTCCTATTAAAGGCATGGACGCAAGGGCTGCCTTAAACTTACTTGCTTTAGGCGCCGTTAAATCTACTTTTGACCAGTTTATATCTTGCTGATTGTTTAATAAATTAAACGTTAAGTTCGCGTCGCTGCTATCTCCAAAAAGAAGTTTACCTTCGGATATCTGGCTGTTTAAAATCGCGGGAATGAATAAGTTATTTGCTCTGTCTTCCGCATTTCCCGCGGCATATTCGGTAAGCATACGCTGTTTTTGTTTATTAACCGCTTTTTCCGCGCTGTTTAAACGCCACTGCGCAGTAGTCAAACCGGTTTTAAAACCATATATAATCTGTTGCAACGAATTTAAATCTTTAGGATTGAAAGACGTTCTTCTCTGCTCCTGAGAGATTTCGTACCTTAAATTTTCAAGTTTGTCATATCTTTGCTGTAATTTTTGTAAAGCAGGCGCTATTGAAGCCGCAGAGTTTCCGGACGACATATCGTTTGCAATAACAGCGTTTATTCCGTTATTTAAATAATTGTTGCCGGAACCGTTAAATATTGAATCTAAAGTTTCTATCGTTTTAATATCTGTTGCTTTAACATCGCTGATATTTTGGTTTTGCAAAATAAGAATATCCGCTGCGGTAACAAAATCATTGAAAGAATATCCGACTGACGAATCTCTCAAGAAATTTACCGTTCTTATTTCTTCTTTGCCGTCTACAATTTCTTTAATTTCAACACCGTTTTGTAATGCAGCAATAGAATTTAAAGCCTCTATAAATAAATCTTCTCTGGACATATTTGCTGTTACTATTGTTTTGCTGCCAATTATCTGATTTACGGTATTAATTGAACGGACTATATTATCCGTGCTTGCAAAATTTGATGCACTCGCGCCCGTTTCATCAACGCCAAACAGCCTGAGCGCCGATGATGCAGCAACGCCGCCTCTGGAACTCGCTGCGCCTATATATTCATGACCAACGGTTAATCCCGGTAAACCTTTGAATTTTGATATTATTCTTTCAGCCGCTGAACCGTTAAAGCCCATATTGATAACAGAAGTTCTAAATTCATGCGTATTTGTAATTGAAGATTGCGCGTCTCTAATAGCCTGAGTATGTGTAACGCTTTGATTAACTTGCCTGGTTTCAGCCGCTTGCCCTTCTTTTGCCATAACTCTCATATCAAACAAGTTTCCGTATTCAGCCGCGCTCATATTTCTTACGCTATCGACAACGCCTTGCGAGTCTCTTACATTTTTACCATAAGAAGACAAAGACTCGCCGTAAGCTCTTGCGCCGGCAAGTATGGAATTTTGATCCGCTATAAACGAGATATTAATCGCATCATTCGGGTTTTGACCATTGGTAGTCAACTCACTGATAAATCTATTGCCACCGACCCTGCCTACAAATTGCAGAACAGCAGACCTGTAACTTAAATGCGGGTTAACGGCAACAAGTTCTATTCCTTGTATAACCTCACCTTTCGCATTAACATACTTACCTTGGGCATTTTTGCCAACACCGAATGTAAAATCCGAGCCTCTGCCCATAATTTCATAAATACCTATATGCCACATTGCGCCGCTTTTCACTTGATCGCCCGCTGTTTTAAGATCTATGTTCGAACCGTAATATCTGCCATTAGTCTCAAATTCTTTGCCAAGCCCGACTTGCGTGATTAATGTCTCCATAACGGCTAATTCCGCCTGATTATTCACGCCCATTATCAGCATCTTTTTACCTTCGGCCATTGTAGTTATAACCGGCAAAAGCGAAGTCGTTAAATAAGCGCCCGGAGTATATGCGGTTCCTTTAATAATACCGCTCATTTTGCTCGCTGAAATATCAGCGCCTTCTATACGCAGCGAACTATGGGTGCTGTTTTTAATTTCCATACGTTCAAAACCCATAGCATTCATTGCCGTTGTTGATAATGTTGCAGTCACGCCTATGGCACCTCCAGCCATTTTTATCGAATCTATAACGGCTGAAGAAGTCGCGTCTTTAGGAGTAAACTTGGACATCTGCAGTTTATCGCCGTATACAAGTTTGCCGCCTTCTGTTCTCATGGCCTCTTTGGCCTCTATATACTGTCTCATACCCGGGGGAGGCATTAAATCCTGCTCTACTCCTCCATGTATAAGTTTTAGCTGATAATTTCCATCCGCATTTACTCTTATCTTATAATTCACGCCTTCGGCATATGTCAGACCCGAAATAATCATATTGCGTATAACTTCGTTTGCCGTGTACCCTTGCTCGCCAAAAACATTAGAAGATTTTCCCGCTATCCTGTCCGCTTCCGATTTAACAACTTCCGACACATGCTTTGTCGAGCCGTTCCAGTCTATTTTAATATCCGCATTGTTAAGAAGATATTCCATTCTTATATTTAAAAGCTTCTGTACATATTCGGCTTCGGCTTTCGCAATATTAGACTTAAACTCAGGCCTTGTCATATCAGCTAACATGCTGCTCTTGAGTTCCGGCGCAATATTTTTGTTTGCTTCTATATCTTTTATAAAACTATCCAATATACCGTTAAGTTTTGCTCTGTCTGTCTCCCTTAATTTTATATTCCCTAGTTCATCGACAATAATAAGTTTATTTAAGTCTCCGAAAATGGCATCGCCAAGCGCGCCTTTTTGCACCGCATTTCTTAGTTCCATAACTACGTTATCTACAGACAATATCTTGCTATGAACATAATTTATAATTGCCTGATTTGTTTCAATGCCGCCGGCATTGGATACCTGCATCATGGTTGTAAAAACGGATTTATCTACTTCGTCTATCATAAGTATGCCGACTTTAGAACTCTTGCCGTCCGGATTAAGGAATCTTAAATCCGCTTTTTCGCCGTTCTTAAGAGCATTTTTATCAAATGTAAACACGGAATTGTATTCTTCAAAAGTCATGGCAAGTATACTTCCGTTTTTTATGCATTGCTCTACAGTTGCCGTACTTAACGCTTCGGCTTTATCTGCTCTGACGACATAATTTTTTACATACTCGAAGCCGTAATGCCCTATCATCGCCTGCACATAGCCGTCGACGTTAATAGCTCCGTCGGTAATAAATACGGAAGCTTTCTCGTTATACTGGTTAATTTTACTGAGCAGCGGAGTAAGCGTAACGCATACGATAGTTTTGCCTTCGCCGGTGCCCATTACGCCGACTAAAAATTTATTAAATTCGGTAAAACCGCCCTTGCTTAACGCTTCTTTAGACGCCGTTAATGTATTGTACTGTCCCTGCGAAAGCACCCAGCCTTTCTGGGCATAAGCTGCGATTGTATGATTTATAAGCGCGTTATACATTGCCTCCGCTTGTCCGGCTGCCGCTTTGGCATTACCGGAAAAAGACCCGTTTAGATATGGGTCAAGCAAATATCTTGACATTATATGAGTATTGATTTTAAAGCTTTCTTTTCCGACTTTAATTGTAAGTTCCGCCTCCGCTCCTAATGCGGATTTTTGGAATTCTATGATTGCCTTTGCCTGCTCGGCTGATATCTGCCCGTTTTGAACTTTTTCGGCTAATTTAGCAGGGTCAAATAAAAATCCTCTGTCTGTTTTCACTTCGGGTATAATCTCGACAATTTTTCCGAACGCATTGCCTAAAGCGTCGACTCTGGCCTGCATTGTTCCTCTTTCACCTTCAAGAGCCGCTCTTATATCTTTAGGCATATTTTTTATGTTTTCTACAAAATAATCGCCGGCAGCCACTTTAATATCCCCGATGTCGGCCTTCTCCAATACTAATTCCCCCCTGTTGACTTTTTCCATAAAATCTTCAAATCTTTTCATAATGTCTTGTGCGGTGAGATTATTTTTTTCGCTGAAATTTATTCCTATATTTTGTTTGACGAAATCGCTTATTCTGCTTTGAACTTTCTCTAACTGTTCATTTGTCTTGAACAGTAAATTATCGACATTAGCCTTTAACACGGCATTGTCGCCGTAGGTACTGTTAACTTTCTGCAGCATATCTTTCATAGACTCGAATTCTACGCTTCTGTAAGAATTTTCAATGGCTCTTTCCGCGGATTTTATAAAAAATTCAGCAATGAGCGCATTTTCAAAAGCTATTTTGGAAACATCCGGAAATAATGTTGTTACCGTGTCAACGGTTATATTTTTTCCGTTTGCTTCAACAAATTTACCCATAACTTCGCCTTTAACATCGGCGTGTAAAGCGTATCTTCCGTCCGTTAAAACTTCCCGCATCATCTCCGTCTTGGTTTGCATATCCAATTTTTTAGACTCGAAACTGTCCATCAAATCGTAATATGTGCCGCTTTTCACGTTAAGTTTTGACGGGACAAACAGCATGGACGCATTGCCTAGGAAAAATCTGAAAAAACCGACTTGCTGTCCTTCGTACGTATATTTGCTTTCTGATCCTAATAAGTTATCTATCATTCCGCCAATGCCTACGAATTCACGGCCTGCGAATTCACCGCCTCCGAACACTTTGCCCGCAAGCTCATACTGCTTCATGGTCAGCGCGCTGCCTACAATCGGCAGTCCTCCGACCCTTTCCATGGTATGAACCCATCCTGAAGTGAATTTATTTAAAGCCACGGACGCGGGATTGCTGCCGGTAAACATCAGTTCACCCGGCGCTGCCATGCCAAAAAGAGGAGAAGCTATCAATCCCATGCCGAAACCGTGCCTGGCAGAATTCCACCTGGCCTCATATACCGTAACGGGATTGCCGTTTGCGTCTATGTGGTCAATTGCTTTCAGATCGCCGCCGAAAAATAAAAATTCGTACGACTTACCTGCTTCTGACCATATGTTTCCTATTTCAGATTTTTTGCCCGTTAACGCTGCCCAACCTGAAGATAAAACCGCATTTGTCGCAGGCATAAAGAAAGCATTGAATTGCGCAAGGTGCATCGCGGACGACGCCGAATTAAATAATGTTGTCACAGGCGAACGCGATATTCCCTTTAAAGTTCCCATTATGTTATTATCCGCCCACGCGGTAGTAAATACGGGACTAACCAATGTTCCTACGACGCCCAAAACAGCGCCGCCGCCAAACATAGCGGATGCATCTTTGGCATTTATTCCGTCAAAAGCGAATTTCCCTTCAACTATGTTATTAAGCGCCGACATGCCTATGGTCAACGTGCTGAAACCCAAGCCCACTGTGCCGGCATTTTGCGCTATCAGATTTATCCTTCCGTTAGGCTCAGCCAAACGTATGTCTACGCTGCGTTTTAAACTTTCTTTAAACTGTGCATTATTGGCCTTTGCTAAAGTGGTCCGCGCCGTTCTGATATCTGCAATTTCACCCTTCAACCTTACTACTTCTCCTTCAAAGTTGCTTATTTGTGCTTGCGTACCGTTTTCCTGGGCAATTTTTAGATTCTTCTGAGCTTGTCTCAATTCGACTTCTTTTGTGCCTAATTGTTCTCCCATTTGTTCTATCAGCAGCCTGTTTTCAGCTTGCTGTAATTTGCCTTCCATTTCGGCTATTTTTGCCGCGTCTGTGCCTTTTTGCGCTTCTTTAAGGTCATTTTTCGCATTATCCACGGCCTTTTCCGCATTTCTTAAGCCTTCCGCCTTATTCATTTGCTCGCTTGCCGTTTGTATAACAGGGCTTGCGGCAATCACAGTGATCATAGCGGCGTCAAATATACAGGCAAGTATATTGCCTCTTGAATAATTATATTCCATTGAATCCACTGACCTGCTAATCATTACCGTATTCATGGTCATTGAAGGCAATGCTTTTAAAAAGCTTGTCGTGAGACCCTTCATAGCGAAAGTTCCGCCGAGATTAAACCCTATGGCGCCGGCTTTACCCGCTTCCCACCAGTCTATATTATTCCAGCCTTTACTAATTCCTTGAATTGTAATATCAACGGCCGCCGTGCCTGCTCCCGACGCAGCCGAGATTCCTATTACCCTTAATGTCTCAGGCGACGCGATACCTTTTAAAACCTGACGTATATCCGTACTAAACACGTCTTTAACGGATTTACCGTTAAGTAAATCGCCGGATGATATTACGGCGTATACGGTAATAACTCCGGTTATGCCGCTGAACACCGCTTCTCTGTTGCCTTCTTTAAACTGTTTGGAAAACGTGTCTACAAGACCGTCATCCGAAGATAAAAGCTGAACTACAGCCATGCTCTTTTGCATATTAAACATAACGGAGAAACCCGAATACCCTACGCCGGATAATATGCCTTTTAAGCTGGTTGTGGAAGCTCCCATAATTGCGCCGATGCCCATGCCGATGCCTATTTTAGTTTCCCAGTTATCCCAGTCCCCGGTAACTGCCATTGTTACTATTGCCCCGCCCGCGCCGACAGCCGCGCCGATCAATGCCCTTTTCCCGGCTTCTTTGGCAAATGCTATAGCGGCTTCTTTTGCAACGTTTTTCACGACTTGTTTTCCGACTTCTTTCCCGACTTCTTTTCCTACGGACGAAGCTATGGATGCGGCTTGTCCGACTCCGGGAATTAAAGCAAGCGCCAAAAAGACGCCGTTTATGCCTGCCTGCACATAGTCTTTTTTGGCAAGAGAATCAGCCAAATCTATGGCGCTGGTAATAGCTGAAGCAGCCATTAATATTAAAGGTATCAATACTTGCGCGCCGGGTATTATGGCGCACACAATCACGGCGGTAATAGCAAGAGCCCATGTTACGACTTTGGCCACGTCTTTGGCAATGTCCCAGTTTGTTTTCTGATAATATTTATCGTCTATATTCCCATTTGCTCCGACTAAGGCGTTTTCTTTGACGGTTCTTCCGTCTACAATAGAACCTTTTTCCCAAATGCTGCCTTCTCTTGTCAAAGCCGTCGTAGAAAAGTCCTGCGACATAGTAGCCGTGCTCCAATTTTTAATAACGCCTTCAAACGCCGTTTGTTTACCGTCGGAAATTTTACTTTCCGTAAGCATTCCCTCAAATAAAGAAACGGAAAAAGACGCCGAGCCGTCGGAATCGGCGCTGTCATTTTTATCCAAAACGCCGCCTTCCATCATTCCTATAACATGCGAAATGCCCATAAGAACGTTCATATTGTAAGAACCGTCTTTCGGAGCGCCCAGCTGAATAATGCTTCCTGCGCAAAGATCCATTATTTTCCACTGCGAACCGTCGCTGGCATTGTCGTATTTTATGCCGGAGCCGCCGTTAAAACCGACGTCGTTTTTCAATACAAAATGACCCGCTTCGTCTCCGCCGAATTTTGCGCCTGCCAACGATATTGTTTCCCCGTTCGGACCAAAAGTATTTATATTTTTGCTTGTCGTAATTTGAACATTGTGTTTATGAAGGATTGTGCCCAGCGAAACTCTGTCGCCGACATTAAGCGTAGTGTTTGATATATCATTCAGACTGCCGTCAACCACGGTGAAATTAGAATCCCAATTTACCAATGAGGCGTTTAGACCGTTTGTGCCGTCGGCAATTGATGAAATTCTAAAATCTTCTATATACTGGCTGCCTACCTTTTCCGCAAATAAATCTAACTTTACAGCTTTATCCAATTGAATGCCGCCGACAACTCCCGAAACATCTCCTATTATGGCTCCGGGTCCCGCGTCAAATCTAAGACCGAATCCTACTTGTTCATTTTTAGCGTCATGTATCGTATCCATAACGGCAAGATAATCAAACGGATTTACATTTATGGTCCTTCCGACTAAATCCGAGGCATTTATAATATTGCCGGCTTTATCTATAAGTCCGTCGTATGTCAAACCGGAATAATTTTCACTATTCGTATAATTGCGCGCTATATACCTTTCAACATAATTATTAACGTCTTTTTCCGTTCTGAAACGGGCTTCGAAATTTGAAGAAGGCGTAAAAGCATTATTTTTATATTCCAAATACCCCGCGTCAAAAGCTATATCCGCTCCGTCTATCCGCAGCCCGTTTGTCACCTTTGTCCCTTCGCCCATTAAATTCAGGCTCGTAGACTGTTCGGAAGAGAATAAATTATTTACCGTTATCCTGCTGCCCGCGCCCCAAGCGCTTAATATAATGTTATCCGCATTGGAAAAATCGTCATACCCTAAATATCTTACGACGGTTTGCGACGCCGAAGACGTATCGCCGGCCGGATGGTCTGCGCCCGCGGGAGGCGTTTTAGGAACTAAACAATTGACGGAATCTTTATCATTTAAAATAAATATGTTAAATGTTCCTCCCATATTTATCTGAGCTATTCCGCTTGTATTATTTGCCAATAATACCGGTATTTCATATGCCACGTTGGAAGTCGTTCCGTCTCCGTTTAAATAATTTCCGACTATTCCGTACGGACTATACAGCTCCGGATGTTGTGAATCATAGAGCCCTATAAGCGTATACGTGCCGTCTGTTTTAACGCCTAAATTGTATATTCCGGAAGCTATCAATTTTTCATCCGGACTTGTAAATATTGTCGGCAAATACATATTTACAGTGCCGGCGCCGTTCATTGTCCAATTTATGTAAGGTCCGTCTCCGTTAAGATTGTACTTTTCCGTTATCGCATTTACATTTTCTAAGGCTTTTTGTACCGTGTCATTGGCATCAACAAGTTTACTATGGTCTAGAAAATCGCCTATAGTATTTTGCCCGCCTTTTGCATTATTATAATAATCGTATGAAGAATTAGCCGTTTCTAAAAACGTTTTCAACTGTTCGGCTTCATATGATCTTAACGCGCCAGCGTATTCTCCTCTGTCTGAACTTCCGTACGCGCCCCTGATTATTTGATCTAAATCCGCGGCAGTCACGTTCCCGTCGACATTTTCGCCGTATCTGTATTGCAAATATTTCATGAAATTAAGCTGTGAGTCGCCCGAGCCGCCCGGATAAAAATTCATCATGTATATAATATTATCAACGCCGTATAAATCCACATAATAATTCGCATTTTCATACTCTGCCTTATACGAGGCATAACTTTTATCTGACGTGTCTTTTAACTTATCTATATCAAGAGTGGCGAATACGCCTGCCGGTCCATATGAGCCGAAACCGGTTGTACAAAGATCCGCAATTGTATTAGGAAGCCAGTTTTCATTGCCGGAGACAGACGAACCCTGTTTTTTCAGCTCATTTAAATAAATATTTTTTATCTGATTGATATAATATATGTCCACATCCGTCATTTCTTGACCGTCGTATTGTTTCCAGCCTGATTTCCAAACTTTAGCCGCAAAATCTCTGTCTGCCTGGCTGATAGCGTCTCCGGTAGGCACCCCTATTGCCTTTTCTCCCTGCGTTCTTACAAAATCCTGAAGGGCTTTAGTAAATTCCCCGGATTTGATATCTTCTATACTGTATGTCTTACCGTTTAAAACTATGCTTTGCCCGTCCCTGCCGACGCTAATATTATTTCCCGCGTATTCTTTTAACGAGTTTACAAGGCCGGGTATAGAATCTTTAAAGTATGTCGTTTCCCATTCGGTTACCAAACCTACAGAGCTCAATTTTATGCCGGAATCATTGATCAGCGCTCCTGCCACGTTATATATTTTTCCGTCATTTTTTATTTGTATTCCGGTTATCTTAGTTCCGTTGACAATTGCGGAATACTGCATGGAGTTTGCGTTAATCGTGTCTTTATCAAATTTTGCGCCGCCAAAACTTTGCGTACTGCTGTTAAAGGTTACTCCTAAACCTGTCATTACTCTCACGCCGTCAATATCAGCGTACGCAAACACATTGGACAGCTTACCGTTTTCATATCTAAGGGTATTATTCCAATCATTTATGCCGAAACCGCCTTTTAAGGCGCCGCTATATGTAGTGCCGTCGCCGGCGACATAGGTAAATGTTGATCCTTCTACGGTTTTTACGGTATTATTATCAATCTTTATTCCGGCTATCCAAGCGCCGTTTTTCGCTTGCGCTTCATAATTCATTGAATTTGCGTTTATGGTTTTTTCGTCAAATTTTACTCCGCCGAACTTTTTAGTTGTTCTGTTAAAAGTAATGCCGACTCCAGTCCTTATATCAACATCTCCGAATTTTCCATAAGCCACTACGTTCATTATTTTCCCGTCTTCTTCGTATAAACCGTTCCAGCCGTCTACTGAGTAACCTGCCTTTAATGCTCCGATATATCTAACCCCGTCCACCGTTGCATCAAACGATGATCCTTCAACCGTAACTATTTCCGTTGTTCTTCCGGCGTCTATCGTTCTTATTCTTACTCCAGTTACCCATGCGCCATTCTCTGCTTTTACGGCATAACTCATCGGATCCGCATTTATTGCGGCCCTGCTGAAATCTGCTCCGCCGAATTTCCCGTTTTCAAATGTTATACCGACGCTTGTTCTAAATTCTCTTTCTTTTCCCGTATCATTATTAACGCCAAACGCTAACGCATTTTTTACATAACCGCCTTCTATTTGCAAACCTCTTTCCCAGTTTTCTACTCTTCCCGTTCCTTTAAGCGTCGCGCTATAATTACCCTGTCTGGCTTGAGCTCCGTCAATATAATAAAGAAGATTGCTGGATTCATATACGTCTACTCCGGTAATATATGTTGTAATTCCGTCTTTGTTTACCACTATAGCCGTATTCTTTGTCGCATCGCTAAAACTTCCTCCGCTGAATCCGTTTCTAGAATCAAAACTTACCCCGTTGGAAGTCATTACGCGGATGCCGCCTATTTCTTTCATAAACGACGCGCTGTCTGCGTCAACATACTTCATCCAATCTTTCACATTTTTGCCGTTTGCGTTCGCGCGCATCTGCGCGGTGTACATCCCGCCGTTCTTCTGTTCCTGCACGCTGCTGTCCTTCATTGTTACTTTTCCGGACCTTTCATTTACTACAACTCCGCTTATATAAGTATTGCCTACAATGGCAGTATTTTGTTCCGAGTCGCTAAAATTTCCTCCGCCAAATCCTGATAGAGCGTTAAAACTTACCCCGTTTGAAGTCATTACGCGCACGCCGCCGATTTCTTTCATAAACGACGCGCTGTCTGCGTCAACATAACTCATCCAATATTTTACATCCATGCCGTTTGCGCCTGCGCGTATTTGCGCGGTATACGTCCCGCCGTTCTTCTGTTCCTGCACGCTGCTGTTCATCATCGTTACTTTTCCGGCCGCTTCATCTACTGCGACTCCGCTTATATACGCGCTGCCGACTATGGCGGTATTTTTTTCCGAATTATTGAAACTTCCTCCGCTAAATCCGGACGAAGAACTAAAATTTACCCCGTTAGAAGTCATTACGCGCACGCCGCCGACTTCTTTCATAAACGACGCGCTGTCTGCGTCAACATAACTCATCCAATCTTTCACACTCTTGCCGTTTGCGCTTGCAAGCATCTGCGCGGTATACATCCCGCCGTTCTTCTGTTCCTGCACGCTGCTGTCCTTCTTCATCGTTACTTTTCCGGCCCTTTCGTTTACTGCGACTCCGCTTATATATACATTGCCGACTATGGCAGTATTTTGTTTTGAGTCTTTAAAACTCCCTCCGCTGAATCCGTTTTTAGAATCAAACTTTACGCCGTTGGAAGTCATTACGCGCACGCCGCCTATTTCTTTCATAAACGACGCGCTGCCGGCGTCAACATGCTTCATCCAATCTTTCACATCCATTCCGTTTGCGCTTGCGAACAACTGCGCGGTATACGTCCCTCCGTTCTTCTGTTCCTGCACGCTGCTGTTCATCATTGTCACTTTTCCGGCCGCTTCATCTACTGCGACTCCGTTTATATACGCGCTGCCGACTATGGCTGTATTTTTTTCCGAATTATTGAAACTTCCTCCGCTAAATCCGGCCGAAGAACTAAAATTTACGCCGCTCGAAGTCATTACGCGCACGCCGCCCACTTCTTTTATAAACGCCGCGCTGCCGGCGTCAACATAACTCATCCAATTTTTTACATCCATGCCGTTTGCGCTTGCAAGAATCTGCGCGGTATACATTCCGCCGTTCTTCTGTTCCTGCACGTTACTGTTCATTATTGTTACTTTTCCGGCCGCTTCATTTACCGCAACTCCGCTTATATACGTATTGCCGACAATGGCGGTATTTTGTTTTGAATCTTTAAAAGTCCCTCCGCTGAATCCTTTTTTAGAATTAAACTTTACGCCGTTCGAAGTCATTACGCGCACGCCGCCGACTTCTTTCATAAACGACGCGCTGCCGGCGTCAACATACTTCATCCAGTCTTTCACATCCATGCCGTTTGCGCTTGCGAGCATCTGCGCGGTATACATTCCGCCGTTCTTCTGTTCCTGCACGCTGCTGTTCATCATTGTTACTTTTCCGGCCGCTTCATTTACTGCAACTCCGCTTATATACGTACTGCCGACAATGGCTGTATTTTGTTTTGAATCGCTAAAATTTCCTCCGCTAAATCCGACCGAAGAACTAAAATTTACCCCGTTCGAAGTCATTACGCGCACGCCGCCCACTTCTTTTATAAACGCCGCGCTGCCGGCGTCAACATAACTCATCCAATTTTTTACATCCATGCCGTTTGCGCTTGCAAGAATCTGCGCGGTATACGTCCCGCCGTTCTTCTGTTCCTGCACGCTGCTGTTCATAATCGTTACTTTTCCGGCCGCTTCATTTACTACAACTCCGCTTATATATACATTGCCGACAATGGCTGTATTTTGTTTTGAATCGCTAAAACTTCCTCCGCCAAATCCCTTTTTAGGACTAAAAGTTACTCCGTTTGAAGTTACAACGGTAACTCCGTCTATTTCTTTTCTTAAAGACAAGCTGTCTTTATTTACGGCTTTGGCCCAGTTTGTTACCCTTCCCGAACCTTTAAGAGTAGCGCTGTAATCTCCCTGCTGAACTTGCGCTCCGTCTATATAGTTGGCATATCCGCTGCTTACGCTTATCCCTGCAATTGTAGTTCCGTCAACCGTTGCACTGTTAAGTTTTGCATTATCGAAACTGCCGCCGCTGAATTTTCCCGTAGAAGAGTCGAAGTTTACGCCATTGGAAGTAACAACAGTTACGCCGTGGAAATCTCTGGCTATGTACATTGTGGACGTTTTAACAGCCTTTGCCCAGTTTCTTATATCGTCGGTAGCGCTAAGCTGCGCGCCGTACTCGCCTTGTTGTACGGCGGCGTTATTTACGATACTGAGTTTGTCATTATCTTTGTCGACTTTAACTCCGGTTATATATGTGCCGCCCGGCAAAATAGCCGTATTCTTCATCGCATTGCTAAAGCTTCCTCCGCTGAAAATTCCCGTAGAGGAGTTAAAATTTACTCCGTTTGAAGTTATTACCGTTATTCCGTCTACAACCGTACTGAGATTTAAGCTGTCTTTATTTACGGCTTTAGCCCAGTCTTCTACCTTTCCCGAACCTTTGAGAGTGGCGCTATAATTGCCTTGCTGTACTTGCGCTCCGTTTATATATTTCAAATAATCGTACTTTCCTCTTCCGTTCCACGCTACCTCTATTCCCTGTATCCAAGTTTCACCCTGTTGCACAGCATAATCGTTTTTATGCGCATTTATTGTTTTTACGTCAAACTTTGCTGCGAACTGCTTCGTTTCGGCATTAAACGTTATTCCGTAATCGGTTCTAACCGCATATTCCGGTCCTCCGTTTTTAAACGTGCCATATGCCATCGTATTTGCTACCGTGCCGTCGGAATTATACTTCAATCCATTCGCCCAGTCTTCTATTCTCCCGCTTCCTTCCAGCGCCCCCACATACCTTACGCCGTTTTGCATTACGTCAAACTGCGCTCCGTTTATATATTTCAAATAATCGTATTTTTCATTCCCGTTCCACGCTACCTCTATTCCCTGTATCCATACTCCGTCTTGTAATGCCGCATATTCGAATTTATGCTCGTTAATCGTCTTTGCGTCAAACTTTGCTCCAAATTCTTTTGTACCGGCGTCAAACGTTATTCCGTAACCGGTTCTTAGCGCATATTCCGGCCCTCCGTTTTTAAACGTGCCGTATGCCATAGTATTTGCTACAGTGCCGTCGGCATTGTAGCTCAATCCCTTCGTCCAGTCTTCTATTCTCCCGCTTCCTTCCAGCGCTCCCACATACCTTACGCCGTTCTGCGTTAAGTCAAACTGCGATCCGTTTATATATTTCAAATAATCGTATTTTTCATTCCCGTTCCACGCTACCTCTATTCCCTGTATCCATACTCCGTCTTGTAATGCCGCATATTCGAATTTATGCTCGTTGATCGTCTTTGTATCAAACTTTGCTCCGCCGAATTGTTTTGTCTTTGCGTCAAACGTTATTCCGTAATCGGTTCTTAGCGCATATTCCGGTCCTCCGTTTTTGAACGTGCCGTATGCCATAGTATTTGCTACAGTGCCGTCGGCATTGTAGCTCAATCCCTTCGTCCAGTCTTCTATTCTTCCGCTTCCTTCAAGAGTCCCTATGTATCTTACTCCGTCCGCCGTTACGTCAAACTGCGATCCGTCTATATATTTCAAATAATCGTATTTTTCATTCCCGTTCCACGCTACCTCTATTCCCTGTATCCATACTCCGTTTTGTAATGCCGCATATTCGAATTTGTGCTCGTTGATTGTCTTTGTATCAAACTTTACTCCGCCGAATTGTTTTGTCGCAGCGTCAAACGTTATTCCGTAACCGGTTCTTACCGCATATTCCGGTCCTCCGTTTTTAAACGTGCCGTATGCCATAGTATTTGCTACAGTGCCGTCGGCATTGTAGCTCAATCCCTTCGTCCAGTCTTCTATTCTCCCGCTTCCTTCAAGAGTTCCTATATATCTTACTCCGTCCGCCGTTACGTCAAACTGCGATCCGTCTATATATTTCAAATAATCGTATTTTTCATTCCCGTTCCACGCTACCTCTATTCCCTGTATCCATGCTCCGCCTTGTAATGCCGCATATTCGAATTTATGCTCGTTAATCGTCTTTGCGTCAAACTTTGCTCCGCCGAATTGTTTTGTCGCAGCGTCAAACGTTATTCCGTAACCGGTTCTCACCGCATATTCCGGTCCTCCGTTTTTAAACGCGCCGTAAGCCATCGTATTTGCTACCGTGCCGTCGGCATTGTAGCTCAATCTGTTCGCCCAGTCTTCTATTCTTCCGCTTCCTTCCAGCGTTCCTATATATCTTACTCCGTCCACCGTTACGTCAAACTGCGCTCCATCTATAGTCTTTACGTATGATCCGCGCGATTTTCCTACTTCTATTCCGGTAATCCATGTGAAGATATTAAAAGGAAAGGAGGACGGTTCTTTTGCTATTTCTATTCCGGTAATCCATACTCCGTCGCGGAACGCCGAATAATCCATCTTGTTTGCATTTATAGTCTTTACATCAAAAGCTGCCCCGCTGAAATGCTGTCCGTCAAATTCTATGCCCAAAGAAGTTCTAAGCATCTCTCCGGTGTCTTTATTTACGCCGTAAGCAATAACATTGTTTACGTCTACTCCTTTTGTCCACTCTTTAACGTTTCCGCTGCCGTTTAACGTACCTGTGTATCTTACGCCGTTTTCCGTTACGTCAAACTGCGCTCCTGAAAGATAAACCGCTTTTCCGCTGCTAACGTCGACTCCCGTAATCGCCGCTCCTCTATATAATGCCGTATTAGTTTCAGCATTTGAAAAATCCCCGCCGCTAAAACCCGCTGAAGCGTTAAATGAAATTCCTTGCGATGTCATGACGGTCACGCCGTCGAAATCTCGCTGGCATGTCATAGTTTCATTATCAAGCCTCATCGTACCGACATTAGTCCAGTCCGTTCCGTTTATAGTTCCTCTAATGCTGTATGATTGTCCGTTTACAGTTTGCTGCACGGTTACATCGGAGTTGTTTTTTATCTTTAGATTATATCTCCAATCATTACCTTCAAATTCCGCCGTAACAGAATAATTGTTATCCCCTACTCCGAGTTTTGTAATTGCATTAGGCGTAGCAGAGTTATATGCGTAAGTATCTACTTTACTCAAATCTATATATTTGTTATCAACTTTTTCATATCCGCGGTATAAATTTTCTTCCCCTTGTATCTTCAATCCGCTCGTCAAACTCAATATTCTCTTATACTCGTCAACTATCGTTTCCTGGCTTCCTCCGCTCCCGGAACCGCTTCCCTGCGGAAGCTCCGTATCGCTTACCGCATTTGTCAAATCGTGTCTCGTTACGCTTACGGTTCCATCACTGCCTATTACAGCTTCTTCAAATCCCGTCGGTTTTCCGTTGCCGCCTTTAAAATCTATACTCCTTGCCATTCTTACGCTTTCTTCGCACACTTGCTCAGTCGAAAATTCCGTAACTCTCTCCAACTCGCCTATATTTCCATTAAACACCATACCGTTTGCCGTAGTATGTTGCTGCGCCGCTCCATTCCTTTCGGAACTATACGTCATCGCTCTCGACAATGTATAATTGCTGCTTGCTCCGTTATACTCTTCTACTACCACTTTGTTTTCGCCGGCTTTAGCTCCCGCTATCGTTGTCTCATTCGAATAATCTTGCTTAAAATCATACTGTAATGCCATCGTTCCGTCTTTGTATCCTATGTTTGTCGCCGTATATATTTCTTTACCTTTATCGTCATATCTCGTTTCGGACTGCAAAATACCGCTCTGTTTTGCAAAATCTAATACAGTGTCATAACTCTTGCCTTCCGCTACAAGCGTTCTTAATTCCTCCATACTTTCTGTTGACGCAGTTCTATCTAATTGAATTTCCGATTGTACGCCTCCGGCGCTATAGTTAGACACTCTATTATTTCTTTCATCTATAACTATTCCTTCTTTTTTAACCGTTCCTATACCCAATAAATTCGCGACAAATCCGCCTATACCTGTTATAACGCTTATAGGGCTTTTTATAATATTCGTTCCTGTGTTTACTAAGGATCCGGCAAATGCACCTAATGCGTTTGTAAAATTCTTTAACGCGCTCATTACTGTATTTGTTTGATTACTTGAACTTGTATTGCCGCTTACTGATGAAGACACGGGCTTTGCAGCCGTTACTGTTGCCGCCACTGCCGTTGCCACCGTTGCCACTGCCGTTGTTGCAGCTTTTGCCACAGTTGTCACTGCCGTTGTCGTAGCTTTTGCCGCCGTTGTCACTGCCGTTGTCGCAGCTTTTGCCACCGTTGTCACTGCCGTTGTCGCAGCTTTCGTCGCCGTTGTCACTGCCGTTGTCGCAGTTTTTGCCACCGTTGTCACTGCCGTTGTCGCAGCTTTTGCCACCGTTGTCACTGCCGTTGTCGCAGCTTTTGTCACCGTTGTCACTGCCGTCGTCGCGGCTTTTGCCACCGTTGTCGCAGCTGTTGTCACCGCTGACACTGCCTTTGACGCAGCGTTAGTTATTGTAGACAATATTGACGCGCCGGTCGTGCTTTGCATATCTTCTTTACTCAGTATCCCTTCTTCCGCTTTATCTTTTACTCCCTGGCTGTCCGTCAATACCTTTATTTTTCCGTCTTCTCCTACAGCATTATATTTTCCCTCTAACGCTTCTTTCAATTTTTCTACACTATATGTTACTGCTTCTCCTTCATTTACATTGCTGTCGCTTACCTTGAAATCTTCTCCGCTCTTCGTTACCGTTATATAATGATCTTTATTTACCCATAATATTCCGCTTTCTCCATCTCCCAATCCTTTCATGAGATCTTCAAGACTTGCTCCGTATCCTTCCGCTTCTTTCCCGTAACTCTTCAATACTTCCTGCATCGCCGACATGCTCGTCATCAGCTGCGTTGCTCCGCCTCTTATTGACTCTTCGTTATTCTTTACAAATATTCCGGCAGCTAAATCCGCGCACAACGCTTGTATCGCCAATACTCCCTTTCCGTCAGTTCCGCTCGCTTTTAATACAGCCGCAAGCGAATTCGTCGCACAGTTGATTATCTCTCCTCCTTGAGTCAGAAAGTCTCCCAATAATGCCATTGCGTTGTCAAACGTCTTACCTATTTCTACACCTTTCTTCGCGTCTTGTTCATCCGACGCCTTCCTTGCTTCCTCTAACTTACCTAACACTTCTTCCTTGCTTAATCCGCTCTGTCCTGCTAACTTTTCTATCATTTCATCGCTGTATTTATATTGCGTCGTACTAAATTGTCCTACAGCTTCATCTACTTTACTACCATTTACCCTCGCCGTATATTCTTTATCTTTTTCTGCCTTTGCTTTTTCATCTACTGTTCCGCCCATCGCCATTGACGTCGTATGCGCTGTCCTGTTCGTTTTATCCCAACTCCCTATTATTCGCGGTTTACCGTCCCGCCCTTCTTCCTCTATATTACCGTAACTGTTTACTCTTATTCTCTTCTGATCTAACATCATGTCTATCTTCAATGTATTTATCGCTTTCTCTAACTCTTCTTTCCCTTCCGTTGCTCCCTCTAATAATTCTTCTTCTTTTCCGTCACGAACTGCCCTCAATGCATTCGCAAAGGTTTTCGCGTCTTTTATATCCATCTCTTTTACTACGGTATCCACAGCCTCAGATACCCTCGACGATACCTCTATACCGGCCGCGCTGTAATTAACGCTGATTTTTCCGCCGTCTTCACTCACCAAAACATATTCCTGTTTGTTCCTTTGATCCCTCATTCTTTTATCTTCTGCTCGGTCACGCGCATATACCGGCAAGTTAACTATGTTAACTATGAACGCCGCGGCTACCAACACCGACACGCTCTTCATAAATATCCTGTTTCTCCAATACTCTTGAAAGTATTCCGCGATTTTCCTTTTTATACCCATGACACCCTCCGTCCTTATTTTATTTTTTGTTTCTTTATTTTCTTTTTTATTTTCCATTTTGTTCTTCCTTTTTTCTCTATATCAGGTTTTGCTCACAAAAAACAAGAACCTCGGCACTTTACTTCCTATGCCGAGATTCTTATCTTTCTTACTCTATTTAAAATAATATTACCGGAGGCTGTTATTCCTTTCCTCTGTCTTATCCCTACTATGAACATTATAAACGTCATTATTATCAGCCCGGCCCTGGCTTCACCGGACGGTATCTTGTAATTCATATACAGCTTAAACAACTTTTCCGCGCTTTCAAATATATTCCCGCTCTCAGAACCTGTCTCTATTATTTGCTTCCTTACTTTTAATATCGTTATCTCTCCCGCAGCCCCGCTGCCGCTTGTTCCTCTTTCTTCTTTCTTTTCTTCCTTGCTCCCGCCAAACGCTCCTGCTTCCACTCCAAACGCCGTTTTTAATAATTCTCCTATTCCTTTACTTATCTCATTCGCCGTCATTATTAACGAATCATTGCATTTGCTAAACAACTGATTTATCGTATGTCCCGCTACAGTCGCCGCCGCTACCACAAAACTGTGGCGGCTCGCTTCTGCCGCTCCGTATGTAAATCCGTTTATAAACATACTTACCAATACAAAAAGAACAGTTGCTTTCTTTATCTCCGATAAAGAAAACTTTTTGCTTATTACTCCAATAAGCAATCTTTTTGCCTGTTCCATATTATTTTCCCTTTCTGCGCTATATACTAATATCCCTCCGTTCTTTGCACTATTATTCTAGCCTATTATTGTGTTTTTTGTTAGTATTCTTTGTGAAATTTTTGTGAAATTTGAAAACGGCAAAAAGTAATACTTACCTTTTGCCGTTAAATCGTCATTGCGGCCTTGAGCCGCAATCTATTCGTAATTCGTAATTGTCGTTTAAAGGTCTTTTTTCTTAAGTTCCTCGTCGCTTAAATCTACCATTCTTTTTTCCGGTCTGCCGAATATTCTTCTAAGGAAGCGCCTGAATATGTCCATATATTCAAAAATCGCGGGAACTATTACCAAAGTCAAAATAGTGGAACTTATAATTCCGCCGATAACGACTATACCCATACCTTTTCTGAAACTGCCGACTTCCGTAAGCCCTAAAGCCGTCGGAAGCATGCCGGCTATCAACGCGAAAGAAGTCATAAGAATAGGTCTAAATCTCGTCCTGCCCGATATAATTATAGCTTCGTCTATACCGTGCCCGGCTCTTATTTTCTGCTGTATGTAATCTACAAGCAAAATAGAGTTTTTAGCGACTATTCCCAAAAGCATTATCATGCCTATTAAAGTAAACATATCCGCGGGCTGTCTGGCTATTATCAAAGCAAAAATCGCGCCGACTATCGCAAGGGGCAGAGCAGACATAATGGTAAAAGGAGTTATCATGGATTCGTAAAGGGAAGACAACACCATAAAAATAAAAAGTATTGAAAGAAGCGCGGCTATCCCTATGCTTTTTACCATAGTAGCCATTTCTTCGGCATTACCCGAAACTTTCATTTCTATATTTTTCCATTCTTTAGAACGAACCGGATTATTAAATTTTTCTTCTTTAAATATCTTAAAAGCCGCGGACTGAACCGCGCCTATAGTTCCTCCTGCGGACAGATTTCCTTCTACCGTAACATAACGCATCCTGTCTTTACGGAATATCTGCGTAGGTCCTTCTACTGTCTCCAAACGCGCAACATTTTTAAGACGCACCAGCCTGTTGTTGACGTTGTTTATGTAAATACTGTCAAAATTTTCGGTTATGTCTCTTTGATCTTCGCGGAATATTACCCTTATGTCGTATTCCAAGCCGTTTTCGCGGAATTTCCCGGCTTTTATGCCGTCTATCATTCCCCTTATTTCATTTCCCGCTATAACCGAGTTTACGCCCAGACTTTCCATTTTATGCGTATCCATTTGAATTTGCACTTCGGGCTTGCCCGGCTGATAATTAGACCGTATGTCGACAAGATAAGGAACGGTTTTAAACCTTTCCATTAAAACCTGCGCCGCGGAATAGAGTTTATCCACATCGTCTCCGGAAAGTTCCACGACAAATTCGCTGCGCGCTCCTCCTAAGCTTTGCTTTAAGAAAGAAAAATTAAGCTCGTTTCCGTATTTTTCGTACATAACTTTTCTTAAATAATCTTTTAACTCAGGAGTATTTCTGACATCGCCTCTGCTTTTAAACTTGGCGACAATGCCTTTGAAATATTTTTTTATTATACTTTTCTCCGACGTCTTCTGATGCATCCTTACGTATAAAGTCGCCTCATTCGCGGGGCTGTCATACATTCCTGTCGAACCTATGGACGCCGAAATCAATTCCACTTCGGGCTCGTTCATAATAATGGTTTCAACTTCTTTTGAGTATTGGTCCATCCTGTCTAAAGAAGTTCCCGGTTTTGCCCTGATGTTTACGTTAAATTCTCCCCAGTCGGAAGACGGCATAAAATTAAGCCTTAAAGCGCCGTGCTTAACGGCAACGACAACGCCTATGATAATAAAAAGAGTCGCCGCGAAAGTAACAAGCTTCATTCCTTTTGTTTTTACTATAAACGAAATTACTTTTACGTAAAAATCTTCAACGGCGTTAAAAAGAGGGTTAAACCAGCCTACGGTCAAAGCTCTGAATGTTTTTACGGAAACATTCTTTACCGGCAGGAAAAATGTCTTGATGACCGACGGATTCTTGTTCGGTTTTGCGTTTTTGTCGGGAATAAAATAAGCCGAAAGCATAGGAGCTACGGTCAAAGCGTCAAGAATTGATATTCCCATCGCGAAAACAACGGTTAAGCCGAACTCTTTGAAAAACTGACCCATTATGCCGCTTAAAAAAGAAACCGGAAAAAATACCGCTATAACGGCGGCTGTCGTCGCTATGACCGCAAGCGTAACTTCGTCCGTGCCGTCAATTGCTGCTTTAACGGGGTCTTCGCCTTCCTCATAATGCCTGAAAATATTTTCTCGCACTACTATCGCGTCGTCTATCAGCAGCCCGACGGAAAGCGCTAAAGCCATAAGAGAAATAACGTTTAAACTGAACCCGAACGCGTACATAAATATAAAAGAGCCTATCAAACTGTTAGGCAGAGCCAAAGCCGTAATAAAAGTCGAACGCCAGCTGCTTAAAAAGAAATACACTACGACAACCGCAAGGAAAATACCTTCCAGAATCGTGTTTTTCACGTCTTCTATATTCATACGCACGCCGCGCGCGGAATCGTAAATCAAAGTAAGGTTCGGACTGCCGGGCCTTCCTTCATATCTATGGTTTAATTCTTTAAGTTTTGCATGGACTCCGTCGGAAATAGCCACGTCGTTACCTTTGGCCTGTCTGTAAATCTGAATAAGCAAAGAAGGCTCGTATTTTATTTCGCCGTCAACTATAGTGTTGAGCCTTGCGCGGGAAGTTTCTTCCTGCACGCCGTCCACGACTTCCGCCACGTCCTTAACGGTTACGGGCATATCGTTGCCCATAAAATTTACGACTACGCTGCGGATTTCCTTAATCGACGAAAACTCGCCCATCGTTCTGAAAGCCAGCTGCGTCGGACCTTTGTTCACGGTTCCCGCAGGAACGTTTAAACTGTTAGCCTGCACTCTTGAAGCTAGAGTGCCTAAAGTCAGCTCGAAAGATTTAAGTTTGTTTTTATCCGCCTGAATCTGAATTTCTCTTTTTTGCCCGCCGATTATAGCTATCTGCGAAACGCCGGATACCTGCGCGAAATCTTTTGAAACCACGTCGTCGGCAAAATCATAAAGTTGTTTGGGAGTAAGAACATCCGATTTTAAACTTAAAGTCAAAAGAGGCATATTGTCCATATCGGCTTTTAATACAATAGGTTCGTTTATATCATCGGGAAGCAAAAGCCTTATCTGTCCGACTTTGTCGCGCACTTCCTGAGCCGCGACTTCAGGGTCTTTTGAAAGATTAAATTCGCCGAAAACTATGGACACGTTGTCCTGATTTATCGACATGACGTGCTTCAATCCCGAAACTCCGCTGACCGCGTCTTCTATAGGCTTTGAAACAAGCTGCTCTATTTCGTTTACTCCGGCGCCAGGGTAACTGGTTACAACAGCCACATAAGGAAATTCCACGTCGGGAAACATTCTTACGCTGAGATTGCTTAAGCAAATTAAGCCTAAAACAAGCACCGCCAGAAGTATGGAGAAAATAAAAGTAGGTCTCTTAATAGCCAATCTTGCTAAATTCATCTTTTTTTCCTTTGTTTAATAATTTTTCAAAAACATTGCTTATTGTACGTTTTTGTCTGTCATACTGAGCGAAGCGAAGTATCCATATAGTACAAATCTTCCCAGTTTCTGTTACAACTTTCTATCAAATCTATTTTTTTCTTTCTCAACCAGCCTTTTAACTGCTTTTCTCTTAATATTGCGTCTTCAATTGACTCGTATTCTTCATAATAAACAAGATTCTTCAAACCGCATTTTTTTGTAAAACCTTCTATTTTCCCTTCTTTGTGCTCAAAAATACGCCTCAATAAATCATTAGTCACACCTATGTACAACGTTCCGTTTTTCTTATTCGATATAATATACGTGTAATACTTTCTCATTTTATGGATGTTTCGCTTCGCTCAACATGACAGGCAACGGCAAAGTCCGTTAGCTATTCTCTTTTCTCTATTCTCTGCCGTTAGTAATTGTTGTTATAAAACGCTTCCGCCTGTTCGTATATGCTTATGAGTTCCAAAGTTCCCTGTAAAACCGATAAAGTGGCGTCGTCCAAATCCTGTTCGCTTTGTAAAACCAAATATGTGGTGCTTCTGCCTTTTCTCAAAAGATCCTGGTCTTCAATATTTCTATCCTGCTGGATTTTTTGTATTTCTTTGGCTAAAGCAAGACGGGATTTCGCGTTATTCCAGTTGTCAAGAAGCTGAAGCCAGTCGTTATTTTCTCTTATCGCGGCAAATCCGGCTGCTTTTTGCGAAGAAATTTTTGCGGATTCAAAACCTTTGTTTATGTCTTTTCTCAAATTAAAATCCAAAGGCAAGGTGTAACGGATTCCGACTGCAAAAGTAGGCCCTCCTATTGAAAGGCTTTGCGTGTTGTCAATCAGCTCGCCGTGAGCGCTGTTTGCTCCGATTTGGCCGGAAAGAACCAAATCCGCGCCCATGGATTTTTCCTGCGCCAAAGCCGCGAACTCCGCGCTTTTAACGTCTTCCAAAGCGGACAAAACGTCAAACCTCGTCCCTCTTTTTTCGAGAACTCGTTCGTCTATAAAAGCGCTGTTAAGCTTGTCGAATTTTTCAACTTCATAGTTTACGGTATCGTCAGTTATATCCATAAGCTGGTTAAAAGCCCTTCTTGCCCTTATCTCGTCCTCGTAGGCAAGCTTAATATTTAATTCTCTCATTTTTACCGCAGCCTGAGACTGAAGCATATCGGACCTTTCAGCCAAATCCACATTGTATCTTTTACGGTTCCAATCCAAAATCTTTCTTGTCCTGTTCAAAGAAGTCTGCCTGAAATCTATTACCGTTCTTGAATAAGACAAATTCCAGTAAGCAAGTTTTGCGTTGAGCAAAATGCTTTGTTTTTTAAACTCAAGCAGATACAAAGCCGATTGCGCGTTTGCCCTTGCCTGCGATATGGATGCTTTTGTCGAGCCGCCGTTAAAATCTTTAAGCAAAGACTGGCTGAGCTTTATAAAAGGAGATATATCGGTCATTTTATAGTCCGGAGCGCCAAACGCGAAATCATACTTTCCGTAAGATCCGTTCAAACCCAAAGAAACCTGAGTACCGGTTTCAAATTGTCTGTTTATGCTTGCGTCATAAGCTAAATTAGTTATATTGTCCATTCCCGCGCCGAAAGAATATGGTTTTCCGCTTTGATCGTAAACGTAATTCGCGCCGGCGGAAAGATAATAGGAATACACCCTTTCGATTTCGGCAATTCTACCTTTAACCGCGTCGATATTATACTGAACGGATTTAAGCTCGCTGTTTTTATCGGCTACAAGATTTAAATAATCCTGCATCGTCAAAAAATTTCCTTCGGCATGCGCATAATGCGCGGCAAAAACGAATATAACCGCCGCCAGCAACTTCAACTTTTTCATAACTTCTCTCCCTGTCACGACAAACATACATATTGTCATTCCGATGAAAATCGGAATCCATTTTTTATTTAAACGTGGATCCCCCCGTATTAAGACCTTACGGGGCAGGCTCGTTAGAGGAATAACATCTTACTAACAAGCACGGGATGACAACGCGGTTGTAGTGATCTCCTTGTTTTATTTGAATTTTTGCATTAAAAGTTCTATCATCCGTCCGATTTCTTCGTTATATTGATCGTTATTGTAAATTTCCGCGCATTTCTTCGCGTAATCCATTGTGGCGCCGAACAATATTGAAATAAGCTTATAATTATCTATATTTTTATCCAGATAACCGTCATTTTTACAATCATCTATAATGGTATAACAGAAAGCGTAAATTACTTTGTGAGTTTCTCTTACCAGCTGAATAAAAAATTTATCGGAAAAATCAAATCCTTTCATTACTGTTTCAAACATACCCTTCTTTTCCCTGAACAATTTTGCGCTGGCAAAAATAATTCTTTCCAATCTTTCTTTAGAAGACGACAAACCTTCCGACTCTTTGAACCAGTAATCTTTCAAATCTTCAATCATACTGTTAAATAAAACTTTTATGAAGTTTTCTTTGGATTTAAAATAATAATAAAACATTCCGAGATTAACGCCGGCTTCTATGCAAATAGAACGTATGCTGATGCTTGAAATGCCGTTTTCAATCATCTTTTTCTTTCCGATTTCTATTAATTTTTTGTCAATATTTTGCGATGGCCTGGACATAAAAATACAATTAGCAACGAGTAACGAGTAATGAGCAATTAACGACCTTTGTAAAATTAATAATAATTATACACATTTATAATAAAATGTCAAGTCTTTTGTTTACAAACAAAATATTATTATTAAAAATATATTTATTTTTCAATTATTTTTTGTTTTTATAATATCTTATAAAAATAGAGCATTAATTATTGGCTGCTAATTGATTTTTCCAGTAAAACAGCTGTTTCAACGTGATAGGTCTGCGGAAACATATCTACGGGAGTTACCTCTTTTATTAAATATTTTCCGCTTTCTGCAATGGCGGTTAAATCTCTGGCAAGAGTTGAAGGATTACACGAAACATAAACTATTTTATTTGCGTTTGACTCAATCAAAAACTTTATTACGTCTTTTGTAAGTCCGTTTCGGGGCGGATCAACTACAACAGACAAAGAGGAGGGAGAAGGGAGGAGGGATGAATTAAATACAGCTTTATTATTTTCTCTTACCTCATCCTTCCTGCCTCTTACCTGTTGTTTAGACCATTCTTCCGCGGTCATCGCGTAAAATTCCGCATTACTTACATTATTTAAAGCCGCGTTTGCTTTCGCGTCTTCCACAGCCTGAGCAATCTGCTCTATTCCTATAATTTTTTTCACTTTTTTTGAAAGAGATATGCCTATTGTGCCCGTCCCGCAATATAGATCGATTAAAACTTCGTCTTTAGAAGGATTGAGCAGACGCAGTATTTCATTATAAAGAATTTCCGCGCCTTTTGAATTCGTCTGAAAAAACGAAAACGGCGAGATATTGAAACTGTAATTTTCCCCGCCTACGTTTAATATCTCGGTAATACAAGGACTTCCGTAAAGCAATTCGACTTTATCTGCCACAACCGCATCGGATAGTCTCCCGTTTTGAGTCCAATATATACTGTCAGACAACTCTTTGAAATCTTTTATAAGAGATTTGAAAAATTCTCTTTTATACTCTGAAGCATTTGTAACGATATTTATAAGCATCTGATTTGTATTTTTAGCTTTTCTTAACACCAAATGCCTGAAAAATCCTTCATGCGTTTTATTGTTATACGCGGATAATCCGCCTTCATTCGCAAAACGTTTTATTATTTCCGCGGCTTTAAGAAAATCTTTATCGGCAATAAAACACGGAGGAACGGAAACATATTTATTAAAACTTCCGCGCTGATGCAGTCCTAAAGACAGTGGGGAGTTAGGAGTGAGGAATGAGGAATTAACGGCAACGACTGGATTCTTCACTCCGTTCAGAATGACAGTCTCTTCCTTGTCTTTATTTTCATTCTCTGTATTTGTCGTTGATTCGTAATTCGTAATTTGTAATCCGTAATTATCTTTAAAAAAGCTGAATTCCATTTTATTGCGGTAATTCCAAATTTCCGGGCTTTCTAAAATTTCACTTATTTTAACGCCGAAAACATTTAATAATTCTTCCGCGTAAATTTGTTTGTATTTTACCTGGTTTTTGTATTCGGTATTCTGAAAAGTGCAGCCGCCGCAGCGTCCAAAAGACTGGCATACAGGCTCTATTCTTTCAGGCGATTTTCCGGTAATATTTTTTACATTGCCTTCCCTGAAAGTCTTTTTGTCTTTAACCACAAAAACGTCAGCCGTTTCCCCCGGCAAAAGCCCCTCGGTAAACAAAGCTGTCCCGTCGTCGCTCCTGCATAGGGAACGACCCGGAAAAACTATTTTTTCCGCTTTAACGCTTATAACTTTATTCTTTAATGAAATTTGGGATTTTTCACTCATTGGCCGGAGGAGTTCTCTACAAAGAATCGTTCGGTAAAGATTTTAAGCCGTTCGTAGAATTTTCGTATTTTAAAACATTAGATTCAAGACGCTCAAATACCTGCGCGTTATAAACGGCCTGCGAAATTTGCGAAACAAGAGCCGAAACTTTTTTTAAGTCGGCTCTTACAAAAGACGATGAGCGAGAATCTTTCGCCATAAATACGTAGCCGGTTATTTTGCCGTTTAAAGCTATCGGATAAAGCAGGATAGACCTGATGTCAAACTCGTTAACAAATATATTTCTGTACTGTTCGGGAGCAAAATCCGCGTCGAATAACATCGGCGTATCGCGTTTGGCGTCGTTAAGATATATTTCGGAAACGAATTTTGAAATTTCTTTTTTTGGTTCATCATAATAATCCTCCGTCCCCGAGAAAAAACTGTAAACAGGGAGATCGGAAAGTTCTTTTTTGCTCAAATTGGAACGCGACAACGACGAAGCCAGATATAATCTTCCTTCGTCATTCGTAAGGAATACGTGAACTTCCGCGCAGCGGGTAAGTTTTTTCGCAACAGCCGTTGTGGCCGACAAAAGGTCTTTCAAATTTAAATGCGAAAAAAGACGGCTTGTGTCTTCGTAAAGAGAAACAAGCGTTTTAAGCTCGGTTTTTTCCATGGCTTTTACCGCAAGTTCCGCAAGCTCGTCTATATTGAAAGGTTTTTATATAAAATCGTACGCGCCTCTGTGCATTGCTTCCAGCGCGTTTTCCACGGTAGCGTATCCGGTAATGATTATAACTTCGCTTTCGGGAGAGTTTTCTTTGACATATTTCAGAAGATCCATACCGTCGACTTTAGGCATATTCATATCGGTAATTATAAGATCGGCTTTTTCGGACTGTAGTTTTGAAATCGCGTCTTCGCCGTTTACGGCAAAAAACACACCGTAACCAAGCTTGGAAAACTCGCTGATAAGAAGTTCTCTTATGCCTTGTTCGTCGTCGACAACTAATATTTTTCCTTTTTGAGCCGACATAAAGACCGCCTAGTTGGGTTAGTTTAAAGATTATATCATTTTTACTACGGTTTAACAACCTAAAAAAAATGATGCATGGATGCTTAGATGCATAGAAGCTTGGTAAAGACAAAAAATGAAAGTCTTTGCTATGCCTCTGTGCGTCAATGCTTCTAATCTTCTATCTGTAATTCGTAAACTGCAACGGAAGCGGAAAAGAAATCTGTTTTAAATAAGCTATAACCTGTTGTAAGTCGTCTTTTTTCGGAGAAATAACTTTTACCTTTGCTCCGTCTATCTGCGTCTGAACTTTTATTTTTGAATCTCTTATAATTTTAGAAAGGTCTTTGGCTTTGTCGGACGGAAGTCCGGAAATTATTTCCGCGACCTGTCTGATATAACCTTCAAACGCTTTTTCCTGCGCCTTATAATCAAGCGATTTTATCGAAACGCCTCTTTTTGCGAAACGGCCTTCGAGCATGTCTTTAAGAGCTTTCATTTTAAAATCATCATCGGCAATAAGAGTAATTTTCTTGTCGTTTTTATTAAGTTCAATTGAAGACTTGCTTCCTTTAAAATCAAATCTGTTAGCCAGCTCTTTCTGCGCCTGATTTACGGCGTTTTCAACTTCCATCATATCCACTTCCGAAACAATATCAAAAGAAAACTTGTCAGCCATATTTAATCTCCTGCAATCTGAAATTTTTTACAATTGGGTCTCTTGAAAAACCGCTATTTGTCATTGCGGGCACCGACCCGCAATCTATGATTCACTACGAGATTGCGGCTCAAAGGCCGCAATGACGACACGGAAAATTCAGGTTTTTCATTCGTAATTCGTAATTTGAAATTTGTAATTGCCGTTAAAAGCCGATCCTGTAACCTACGTTTAAATTAGTGGTTGTGTATGTCGCGTCCATAGTTCCCGAATAACCGTCTTTTCCTTCAATTTTAGATTCGTTTACGTTAAAAACGATTTCAAAAATAAAATTATTCAGCTGGAATCCTATTCCGCCGGCATAGTACAATCCGTTTTCGGTAGAAGTCGCAATATCCGCGCCGCCGTGCCTGAGTTCGTAAGCGTTATTTAAAATTCCGTAACCGCCCTGAAAAATAAGATACACGAATTCTTTACACTCGCTGCCGTATGCTTCGGGCCTAAGCTGGAGTTTAGGTTTAACGGAAAGATACAAATTTGTAATGCTCAAGTCGCCGAAGTCTTTAATATGCCTTTCAAACTGCTGCTTTATTCCGGCGCCAAGACCCAAAAATTTGAAAATATAATAAAAATATTCTCCGGCAAGATAAAAACCGGTATTATCGGCTATCTGTTCTCCGTCGAAAGAAACTCCGGGGGATATGGAATTTTTCGTATTTATCTGCCCGGCGGGAGCGATTTCAAGTTTTAAAACTATCTCGGATTTTTCTCTTTCCGGCATATCGCCGGCTTCCTGAGCGAATAAAGGAACAACGCAAATCAGCAATGCAACGGCAGAACAAACGATTTTACGCATATCTACCTCTTATTTTCACTTTTTTGTATCCGAAACCGCATTAGCGGAAACATCTTCTTTACCATGCCCTTTTACTATCACATAAACCATAAATACCACAAAAGCCGCCATAAAAATATAAGCAGGCCAGTCAGACGCGAAATTTATATACATTTTTTCCTCCGAAATAATTTTTCCATATTTTACTCTTTTTAGTAAATATTAGCAAGGCGACGAAAACACAATATTTTCACTTTACGCTTTTAACTTTGTTTCTGTTCCACACCGGCGACATTTTCCTTAAATCTTCAACAATTCCGGGCAAAACTTCAAGAACGTAATCAACTTCCTCATCAGTATTATGACAGCCGAATGAAAATCTTACGGTTCCCTGGGCGGCAACAGGGTCGGCGCACATCGCCGACAAAACGTGCGACGGTTCCGACGAACCCGAAGCGCAGGCAGAGCCCGTAGATACCGCTATGCCTTTCATATCAAGTTTTAAAAGTAACGATTCCCCTTCAATATATTTAAAGCTCGCGTTTAATATACCCGACACCGCGCCTTCGCCGCTTGCGTTTATAGTCACTTCCGGAATTTTTTCCAAAATCCCTTTTTTAAGTTTTTCCCTTAACGACAAGATTCTCGCATCCCGTTCTTTTAAGTTTACGACTGAAATCTCTAAAGCTTTTGCAAGACCGATGATATAAGCGATGTTTTCAGTTCCGGGGCGAAGTCCGTTTTCGTGATGTCCGCCGAACATAACGGGAAAAATATTTACGCCTTTTTTTACGTAAAGCGCGCCGGCTCCTTTTGGTCCGTAAAATTTATGAGACGAAATTGTAAGCAAATCAACGCCTAAATCTTTTACGTCAATATAGAGTTTTCCCGCGGTCTGCACCGCGTCCGTGTGGAAATATATTCTGTCTTTTCTGTTTTTATTTATTTCCCTTAAAATTGCCGCGATTTCTTTTATCGGCTGTATTGAACCGACTTCATTATTAGCGTGCATTACGGTTACAAGAATAGTATTATCTCTGACCGCTTTTTTAAAATCATCAACGGAAATTACGCCGTTTTTATCGACAGGCAAAAAAGTAACGTCGTAACCGCTTTTTTGCAAATGGCGGCATGAATATAAAACCGCGTGATGTTCAATTTGCGTGGTTATTATATGTCCTTTTTTTCCGTACGCGTTTAAAATTCCGAATATGGCGATATTGTCGGATTCCGTTCCACAGCCCGTAAAAACAATTTCGTCTGGCTGGGCGTTTAGCAGTTCAGCCGTTTTTGCTCTTGCTTTATCAAGCGCTGCTTTCGATTCCCTGCCGAATGAATGAAAACTCGAAGCATTGCCGAAAACCGAAGAAAAATAAGGCTGCATTTCTTTTACTACTTCTTCATCTACGGGAGTAGTCGCGCTGTTGTCCAAATAAACTCTTTTTATCGTCATAATTCCTTCTTCTTTGACGTCATTGCGAGAGACACAGTCTCGAAACAATCCAGAGTTATTTGCCTTTAGTCTGTCATCCTGAACGAAGTGAAGGATCCAGTCTTTTTACTGATGGATACTTCGTTTCACTCAGTATGACAGGCAACAACAACGGATTGTCGTGGCAGCATAGCTGTTTCGCAATAACTACGTATACTAGTTTGCTTTATTTTTCTTCTTTGCCGTATTTCTGTTTTTAATGTGTTCCTCAAGATTGTCGGCAAACAAATGCCTGCCGCCGCCCGCGGAAACAAAAAACAAACTGCTTGTGCTTTCCGGATACAATGCCGCTTTTATAGAATCTATTCCCGGACTGCATATAGGCCCCGGAGGAAGTCCGCGATGCCTGTAAGTGTTATAAGGAGACTGAATATATGTATCTTCAACAGCAAGTTTTGCTTTGTTTGTTCCTAAAGCATACAAAACCGTGGCGCAAGATTCAAGGCGGATATTTTTATTCAGCCTGTTATAAAAAACCGCCGCGATAACAGGACGTTCTTCCGGCTTTACCGCTTCTTTTTCGACTATCGACGCAAGCGTAATAATATCATCCATAGGCATATTTAATTCTTTCGCTCTTTCATACATTTCTGGAGTAACTTTTTTGTCAAACTCCGAGCGCATCATGGCGATAATTTTTTCTTCGCTTGAAGCAGGATCGGCAAAATAAGTTTCGGGCATTAAATAACCTTCCATTTTTTCATTTGCGGCAATCTCTATAAATCTGTCTTTATTTATTCCCGTCTTAGAAGCAATAATTTCAGCCGTTTGTTTTATGTTACTACCTTCGGGAACGGTAAATTTAACCGCATTTTTAGAGCCTTCTTTTAACGTTCTTAATATTTTAAACATTCCGTCTTTCCGGGAGAACCCGTAAACACCCGTTTTAATTTTATTTTCGGATTTCGAAATCCTGGCCCACAGCGTAAAAAGGTTTTTAGAAAGGATAAGATTATTTTTCTTTAAAACCGACGCGACGGATGAGGCTCCGTCGCCGCTTTTGACGGCTATGGAAACTTTAGCGTCCGAAAGGCTGTAATACCAAACCGCGCAAATTACAATATATAAAACGGCAAAAGCCGCTATTATTTTACAGAACGGTTTTTTATCCACAGGTTTTCAAACTCCTCATTTATTTCCTCTTTAACGCCCGTATTTTCCGCGTCATCGGCTCTTTTGGCATTTTTGACTTTAAAACCTTTTGCCAAAAAGCTTTCCACGCTCTCATGCTTTGCGCCGCTCGGGGCGGTTCTGCGCCTTATGCCTTTATCGTTTGTAACGACCGTTATTTCGTAAGGGTTTTTAGAGTTATCGACAATTTCGGTAATAATATCGTCGGCCAAAACCACGCCGTCGCTGAAAATTATTTCTATACCGCCGCGATGCGATTTATTATAGCCGTCCGACTCATACGGATTTTTCGATTTACAGTCGAACACAACCGTAACGGAATTTCTCAAACTCCCGTGGGGTCTTTGACCCGAAATAAATTCCAGCAGTTTATTTCTCCGGTTTTCCAGAGTGGAAGCGGAAAACATATCGCTTGAATTTATTACATTGTAACCGTCAATTATGTAATGCACGAAAACTCCAATTACGCTGTCAATGACGACAAAAGCTTCACTTCAAACCCTGTTGGTCTAAATAAAGCCGTAAAATTATCGCGGCGGAAATTTTGTCTTTTAAGCCCGTCCTTTTTTTGCGCGAGACGTTCGCTTCGTCTATAAGCATTCTTTCGGCCTGAGCAGTCGTAAGCCTTTCGTCTATTACGGCAACCGGAATTTCCGATATCAGGTTTATTTCGGAAATAAATTTTTTCACGGTTTCAGCCATTTCGCCTTCGGTGCCGTTCATATTTACCGGCATCCCGACTACCATTTCGTCAACGCCGTTATTTTTGGCTATTTCGACAATTGCCGCGGCGTTTTTCTTTACGGAAACGCTTTCTATGGTGTCAAAAGGGCTTGCCATAATACGCATAATATCGGTCATAGCAATACCGATTCTTTTCAAACCGTAATCAATTGACATTATCCTGCCCAAACTAAACTCCTATTAATAAAAGTGAAGAGTAAAAAGTTAATAGTTGAAACAACGTGTTTTTGCTCTGCAAAAACCCGTTATCGGTTTCGGTTTTGCCGAAACCGGACACTTTCACTTCCCTCTCTCAACTCTTATGTTATTGTAGCATATTTCCCATACTACATGAAAAAAGCGGGCTGGTTAAAACCAGCCCGCTTTTTTTGTTTGTATTTAAATCTTACTGCTGATTCTGATTTCCGCTTCTACGAACTAATTCATTCCATCCGTCACCCCATGCTTCCGTCCAGCTTTTTCCTCCGAAATACCCTTGATTTTTCTCGATATTTCTCTGCAGCCATTTGTTAGTATTGTTAACATTACCGTTCAAAGCCTCAGCAGCTTGTTTTTCAAATTCTTTTTTCACAGCTTCAAAGTCAATGTCTTCTCCGTAAACAATGCCTGTGTAAGTTACTCCGTCTACGGTTAATTCATAATGATTCTTGCCATCATTCGCTTCCTCATCTACCATTGTCGTCATTGCGCGCTTGCCGTTAATATCTGTAGTTACATCTCCCATAAACATTGCTTGTTGGCCTACGGCTAATTTTCCAGCCATATCCTCGTTTATCTCAATATATATTTCTTCACCATCTGCCGCATGAAATATTCCGCCATCCACAAGGTTAATAAATTGCGCTGCTACTAACGCATAAATTTTCTCGCCAATCGTAATTATGCTGTTAATAACTCCAATTACGGCAGGGTCGCTGCTTACCGGCGGATCGGCAACAAACTGAACATTAGATCTTTCAGTTGTCAGCGGAGGCTGCGCAGTAGTGGTTTGGCTAAGAACATGTTCCGCGCCTTTTATACCAAGAGACGCACCGCCGTGGTCCATAACAGTAATATGGAAACTTAAAGTTTCTTTTTCAACCTTGCTAATTTGTGTTGTCACTGTTGTCGTTGTCGTCCAATTCGTACCGCCATCGCCGCGAGACGATACCGCAGGCGGCGTTGAAGTTGTCGTATCGCCAATGACCATTTCTTCGGAATTATTAATATATACGCTTATTGAAGCAACGGCAGAGTAACCGTTAGTGGTAAGACTCATAATATTAATAGCTCTGCTGATACTTGCTGCGACCTCGCTGCGATTTGTGCTGTCGTTCGCCTTTGCTTTGACATCCGCATCTTGCGCAACAGTGTGCGCTCTTGCCCATGCCAGTTCCTCGCCGCTTAATTTATCAAACAACGCATCGGCTTCGGATTGCGCCTCTTTTTTATTTTCATTTGGAACCTTATCTACTGATCCAGCCTGTCTAGCCCACTCGTCGACAGCCGCTTTTTGAGTATCATTCAAGTTAGCATAATGCGCATCAGCCGCGGTTTGCGCTTTATCTCTGTCAATTATTGCCTGCTTTTCTGTCGCTGCCATTATTGCAGTTTCAACCTTAGCGTTTAATCCGATAGCGGCAAGCAATTCTTTGTTGCCTAAATGTTCGGCATATATACTAATATCCGTTATGTTGTACTGCTTCATCAAACTAAGTATGCCCAGATATTTTCCTACATTTATTCCTTCGCTGGCAAGCGTACTGCTTAAACTGCTGCCGTCAGGAAGATTAAGAGGAGTTGTGTTGCTGCCGTATTTTGTTTTCCACTGGCTTTCGGATATAGCAGGAACGTTTCCGCTGGTGATTTGGTGATATACGGATCTAAGTTCGTTAGCGTCCGCGATGTCATTATTGGCTAAAGATACGCTTAAGAGCTGTTTCCCGTATTCAAAAACAGTCATGGAAACGCCGACTCCGTTGTTGTAGCTTATTACGTTATCCAATGACCCGTTTTGCGTATAATTAAACTTGGCAACCGCAAAACCTTCGCTGTTAACCGTATAAGCCTGTTTTCCGCCTTGATAGAAAGTCGTATTGCCCGTAGTCAAATCTTTCACGGAATTTAACGAGCCGTTAGATGAATAGGAGAAAAAGTTCGTTCTCATTTCATTGGCGCCTGCCGTGGCTCCCTGTTCCGTTGTATAAGATGCTCTCCCGAAAGGATCCATATATGTTGTCTTTGCGGAAGAAATCATTTTAACTTTGCCGTCGCCTTGACCGTCGGCATTTGTCGTTACGCCTGTTTCAAGATCCATTTTGAAAACTTTTTCCGTAACGCTTACCAAGAACCCGTTTTGGTAATTATAATTTTTCATAACTTCGCCGCTATAACTGAGTTCAAACAAAGGCTTTCCGTTTTGATTCAAAGTAACGCTTGCGCCGTATTGCGAGGTAAGGTTAATTGACGCGGAAAAGTTCACTCCTTTTGAAAGGTGATCGAAAAGTGAGCCAAACCATTTAACGGGAACCAAATCCGACAAATCAAGATCTATAAATTTAGGGGAGTCTGCGACAGTAGCGTCATAGTTCGGATTGGGCTTTGACTGCTGCACTTCCATGCTTCCGTCTTCATTCTTAGTATAAGGCAAACCTTTCAACTGTTTTTCGCTCATACCTACGCCAAGCAGGAAATTCTTTATCTTCTCGTCGCCTGACGCGCCGGGCATTTTTCTAATAACGTCTATATCAGTACCGTACAGATTAAAATTAATCATCGTAAAAGAACCGTCGGAATTGTATCCAAACGTCGCCCTTACGCGGCCTGCGTCAAAAACCGTGAAATTTCTGTCCTGATCCATTACAGAAATAAGAACGCCTGACTGATAGTTAAAAACCTGAGTTATTCTTCCTATAAGGTTGTTTACCATCTTTTCTTCTGCAGGCGGAACTACATAGAAGCTTGTAGGCTCTTTAAGATTTCCTTGCATACTCGGCGCTTCGCCGGTGCTTTCAGGGGCGGAAAACGCCACGCCGGTCACAGAGACCATCAGCGCTAAAGCCAAGACATACGACCAAATTTTTTTCTTCATGACACCCTCCATTTTTATTTTTTGTTCTGCAAAACTACTTACAGCCTCCTTTGCTTATGTATTTAACTTCGATAATATTATACACCAACTATTAAAAAACCGTTTGAACTATTTGTGAAATTATTGTGAAATTAAAAGACCTGTCCGAACCGGATTTCCCTTCAAAATACACAATATATAATTGTATGATTTAAAAGCGGCATTTTAGAGTGTGTGAACACATTCTAGTAAGATTCTTCTTAATTTTCTTTATTTTTAAACGAGGAAAAAATTATTGATATTGAAAGAATTGAAACTATTACCGCAAGCGAAACTGCCGTTGAAATATGAAAATAATGCGAACCAAGCATTTTTAATCCGATAAAAAATAAAATTATTGCCACGCCGTATTTCAAAAATTTGAATTTCCCGGCGAGTCCCGACAGTAAAAAATATAAAGACCTTAAACCTATAATAGCAAATATGTTCGACGTATAAACTATGAACGTATCTCTGGATATAGAAAGGACCGCCGGAATCGAATCAACCGCGAAAATAATATCGCTCATTTCTATAACCGCGACCGCGGCAAGCATGGGCGTCGCGTATAAAATGCCGTTTTCTCTTACAAAAAAATTTCCGGTCGCGTCGTCCTGTTTAAAAGGAAACAATTTTTTTAAGAATTTATAAGCTATATTTTTTTCCGGAGAGGCTTCGTCTCTTCCGGCAAAAATCATTTTGACCGCCGTGTAAATTAAAATCGCGCCGAATATATATATAATCCATTCAAACGCGCTTATCAGCCGGACGCCTATAAAAACAAACAAAAACCTTAAAATCACCGCTCCGAGAATTCCGTAAATTAAAACTTTAGGCTGGTGCTGTTTCGGTATGGCAAAATAAGAAAAAATAATTAAGAACACAAACATATTATCTATTGAAAGAGAATATTCAACTACATATCCCGTTACATATTCCAGAGCTTTTTCAAACCCGAAAGCAAAATAAACCGCAACGCCGAAAGATAAAGCAAGCGTTATCCAAAAAACAACCATTTTAGCGGCTTCTTTTATTGAAACGTCTCCGTGATGTTTGTTGAGAATTATCAAATCGACAAAAAGAGCAACAGAGACGGTAGTCCAAAAAGCAATCCACATAATTATATGCGAGTCCATTTATGCTCCATGAAAAAGATGCATAGATGCATGGACGCATAGAGGCATAGCAAAAACAAAGTCGTTACCATGCATCCGTGCATCCATGCGTCTATACATCGCCGTTCCCGTTAGGAAACAGCGGATTAAAGAGTTCCGAGTCGTTACGGTTTCTCATTCCTTTGGTAACAAGATATACGTAAGGAACAAAAATCAAAGCAAGTATAAGCGCAAAAAATAATCCTCCGACAACTGCTATAGCCATAGGCTGATTTGTCGATGTTTTACCACCGAAACCTATGGCAAGAGGAAGCAGAGCGGTAATAGTCGTAAGCGTTGTCATGGCTATCGGACGTATATAGCGGACCGTAGTATCTACGACATTTTTTTTCAGAGTCAAAATATCGGGCGAAGCACCGTTGTTTTTCTTTTTTTCTCCGTCAAGCATAAGATTGAATCTGTCCACAAGTAAAATAGATATGTTTGTGACGTTTCCTACTAGCATTATAAACCCTAACATCGATATTGAATTGATAGTTTGTCCCGTTATAAAAAGAACCATTAAAGAACCCACGACTCCAAGCGGAACTACCGTCATAACTATAGCAGGCTGGAAAAGAGACTCGAATTCCGAAGCCAAAATCATATATATTATTATAACGCCGAGAAACAGAGCAAAAGAAACCTGAGCCAGAGCTTCCTGCATCGCAAGCATTTCTCCCGAAATAACGTAATGGACGTCGTCGTTGTTAAATTTTTCTTTTAATATTTCTTCAAGAGATCCTACCGCTCTGGTAAAATCTCCCCTGACGTTGGCCGACAGGAAATACGCCCTTTCTCCCTCGATTCTTTTGATAGACGGTAAAGTCTCGACAAAATTCGCCTGCGAAATTTGTTTTAACTGTATGGTCATTCCCCACGGAGAATACATAGTCATTTCCAAAATTTTACCAAGACTGTCGCGGTCTTCAGGGCGCATTCTTACCCTTATGTCCATTTCGTCGTCTTTAAGTTTAAGCTTTGTCGCCACAAAACCTTTTATTGCCGCAAGAGTCATCGCCGAAATATCCTGTGTTGACAAACCAAAAAGAGACGCGCGTTCCCTGTCGATAACAAGCCTGAGTTCCGGAACCACGTCCGGCGGGTCGAGCTTTATGCCGAAAAATTGCGGCATATCCTCCATAATTTTTCTTATTTCATCGGCGGCACTTTTAAGTTTGACTAAGTCTTTCCCTCTTATTTCTATCATAAGCCCCGACGCCGCGCCGACGCCCGAACCGAACAAACCCTGCTGGGTGATAAACCCGGTGTCAATACCTTTAATATTCCATTTTCTTATTTCATTTGAAATGTCGGCGACAAGTTCGTCGGTGGACCTTCCTTCCCTGTGTAATCTTCCGATTATTCTTGCCTGAAAAGTGCCTAAAGACTCTATGGACGCAATGCCGGAAGTATCGCCCGTAGATCCCACGCTTACGGAAATGTCTCTTATTTCACGCTGTTCGGAAATAAGCTGTTCTATGCGTTTTGAAGTGGCGTTTGTTATTTCAAGCGGAGTGTAGGGAGGCATGGTTATGTTTAAAACAAATCTTCTTTCGTCGATTCTGGGCATAAATTCTTTTGATATAAGCGAAAAAGAAACGAATCCGGCAAAAATATAAATTAAAACCGCTAAAGCGACTTTGCCGACTCTCCAGTCTAAAACTCTTCTAAACAACGGCGTAAAATATTTATTTATGACATCCAGTCCGGCCGTAATAGACTGTTTGCTTAAATCTGCCGTAAGGGCGAGCCTTGGCACCAAAAACATTCCGGCAAATATCGAAGACAGCAGCGAAAAAGTTATGGTCAGCGCGAGCTGTTTGAAAAGCTGTCCTATCATTCCGGCGACAAATACAAAAGGAATGAATATGGCGACCGATGTAAAAGTAGAGCTTAACACAGGCGCGAGCAAACTGCTTGTAGCGGCGTGAATGGAATCTTTTTTATCCCTGCCTTTAACTTTATAGTACTGTATCAAAATATTTTCAAGCACCATATTGGAGTTGTCAACCACCATGCCTATGCCGACGGTAAGACCGCCCAAAGACATTGTGTTTATGGAAATACCCTGAAAATACATTAAACTTAAAGTCGTGCAAAGAGCCACCGGTATCGCGATGTTAATAATGACGGAAGCCATAAAGCTTCTCATGAAAAAATAAAGCAAAATAAACGACAGTAATATTCCCTGTATGCCGCTTGAATATAAATTCGCGAGAGATTCTTTGATAAAGTCCGACTGGTCGGAAGTTATTTCTATATTTATGTCTTTAGGAACTTTTTCTCTTATATCTTTCAATTTTTTACGGACTTCTTTGGAAAGATTTATTAAATTAGAACCCGACTGCTGATATATTCCTACGGAAATATTTTCATTGCCGTTATAGCGGGAAAACCCTCTTCTGTCTTTTAAAGATTCCTTTACGTCGGCGACGTCTCTTAAAAACACTATTTTATCGCCCGTTTCCTGCCCTCTGTTTCTGATTCTTTTTGTGCTCATCGCCTGGCTGATATTGTAATCTATTTTTGAAAACGAAAGACTGGCTATGTCTTCTATATTTTGAAATTCGCCTACGGTTTTCACAAGAAACTCGCGTTTGTCCTCTTTAATGGTTCCGGCCGGATACGTTATATTCGAATTTTGCAGAGACGTTATAATTTCCGTTATTGAAACCTGATTGGCAAGAAGCCTTCCTTTGTCTATCTCGACAAGAACTTCCTTTTCCTCGCCGCCTCTTAATTCCACCTTCGCGACGCCTTCAAGCCTTTCAAGCTCGTCTTTTATATTCTTTCTGGCTATACGCCTGAGTTCCGCCATGGCAAGCGGAGAAGAGTCGCCGTTTTTATAATTTACCGACAGCATAATAGCTTCTACCTGAGTCGGGTTGTATTTAAGAACTACCGGCTCAAGAGAATCTCTGGGCAAAGATTCTTTTATCAAATCTATTTTTTCGCGCACGTCCATCGCGGCAAAATCCATATTTGTTCCCCATATGAATTCGCATGTTACTATGGACACGCCTTCTTTGGAATTAGACGAAACCCTTTTTATGTTTTTAACGGTTCCTACGGTTTCTTCAACTATCCTGCTTATAAGTTTTTCCGCTTCTTCGGGACCCGCGCCCTCGTACTTGGTAACTATGCTTATCTGGGGGTATTCCATTGCCGGAAAAAGTTCCTGAGGGATTCTTGTATAGGAGATAAGCCCCAAAAGACCTATGGATAAAAATATCATTATTGTGGTGACAGGTCTGTCTACTGAAAGCCTTAAAATTGACATAACATTTCTCTCTCTTGTTTTAGAGTTTATTTAAACTATATTTTTATTGCCTTTGTCAAAACTCGGATACATGGTACCGGTTTTGCCTTTGCTATGCCTCTATGCGTCCGTGTATCTATGCCTCGCCGTTTGCCGTTCTAAATTTTTATCTTCGGCGTTTTCGGCGCGTTTTTAACTTTGCCTTTACCCGGAAATTTCAAAATCTTCGGTTTTTTCATTACAAGTTTCTTAATTTTCTTTTCGGATTTGCCGAATATATTGTATATAAACGAGAAATTTTTTAAAATTCCCCTGAAACTTTTTTTAGGATCTTCCAAAAGATAATAAGCCGTCGGAATAATAAGAAGCGTAAGCATTGTTCCGGTTACGGTTCCGCAAAGCACGGTTAAAGACAGAGACTGCCACATAGCGGCCGCCTCGTCGCGGCTTAAAACCATAGGCACAAGTCCGAGCGTCTTCATAAGAAACGTTATAAGCTCGGGTCTTAATCTCTCTTTGCAGGATTCAAATATAACCCTTAACATATTTTTTCTGCCGTGTCTTCTTTGGTTTATCTTATCGACTAAAATAATAGAACCGTAAACAATCGAACCGAACAAAATCATTATTCCTATCCAAACGCCGAGGCTTATGGACTTCTTAAATATCCAAAGCGAAAAAGCAACCCCTATAATGCTCAAAGGCAGAGCGAACATAATTAAAAACGGCTGTTTATAAGATTCGAATATTGAAGCCAAAACAAAAAATATCAGAATTACGGTAAGAGACACGGCAAGTATAAACTGCGCCTCGTTTTCCACTGTTCTTTCATAATCTCCTGATATTTTAAAAGAATAATCCCTTGGGAAAGATATGCCTTTTAAAGCCGTATTTATTCCGTTTGCCGCCGTCATCAAACCGATTCCCGCCCTGTTGGCGCTTATCTGTATAAAACGTCTTTTGTTTTTACGCCAAATTTCCTGCGTGGATTTTATTTCTTCCGCGGTAGCGACCTGCCCGACGCGCACGATTTGCCTTTTAGGATTTATCAAAGACAGAAACATCACGTCGTTGATGTTTTTAACGGTGCCCGGCGTAAGTCTCGCGATGGTTTCTATCTGCTTTCCTTCGGTTCTGTACTGCGTGGCTATCAATCCCCTTATCTGACAATGCAAAGTATTTCCGAAATAATAAGCCGTAAGTCCGAAATTCGCTAATCTTTGGTTATCAACAAAAAGATTTATTTCAGGTTCGTCTTCCCTCATTCTTATTTTTACGTCGGTCAAACCTTTTACCTGCTGCAGCCTTCCCGAAGCCGAAAAGGCCAGCTGCTTTAACTGGTCGTAATCCTGACCGTAAAAATCCACAAAAATTTCTTTATTCCCCGCGGAACTTGAATCCTGATAATAAATAAAAGCGGGAGAAAAATCCGGAAAGTTTTTTCTGAACTCCTCTTTAAATTGTTCGGCATTTTTAAAAACCCTGACTTCCACAAACGTATGCAGTTTTTCGACTTTAGACGAAACTCTTTCGACATCGTCCCTGTAAGACAGAAGCTTGGCTTCCAGTTTTTTGACTATTTCGTTTGAAGCTTCTATTCGCGTGGCCGGAGGAAACTGTATTCCTATCCTGAAAGTGTTCGCATCGCCGGCATCGAGAAACTCCGAATCTCTGCTTTTAAAGATTTTTACCGAAGTGAAAAAAAGCGCGAAAACGAACAGCCATACGAAAGTCTGGCGCCTGAAAACGAATTTAAGGATTTTTCCGTACATGTGCCTTACCCACATATACCAGCGCTGAAATTCAAGCTCAAAATTGTTTTGCCAGAAATAAATCTGTGGAGGTATAAAAATCATCGTGCTTATAAGAGATGCTATTAACGCGAACGTAATCGTAAGTCCGAAAGGAACGTAAAGCTGCCTTATTTCCGGATCAAGAAACACAAGAGGCAAAAACACGACTATAGTAGTAACAGTCGAAGCGAAAATAGGCTGCCATAATTCCGCGGTGCCTTTTATTACAAGTTCTATTTTCGTTTTATAAGTTTTTCTGTGATGATGAAACGATATATTTTCTATAACTACGATGGCGTTATCCATAACGTTTGCTATGCCCATGGCAAGACCGCTGAGCGTCATAACGTTAAAAGTCTGTTTAGTAAGATACATAAGAAGAACCGAAATAAATATGCTTAAAGGAAGCGTAGTGCCGACTATAATTATGTTTCTTATATTTTTCATAAAAACAAACAAAATCGCCGTAAGAAGTATCGCGCCCACGACAAGCGCTTCGCATAAAGAATAAATGGCTTTAATTATATATTCCGCGTCGTTTTTAACTACGGTTACGACAATAGCGTGATCTATGTTCTCTCTCAGATCGTCAACTACTCTTAACACCCCTCTTGCCGTGCTTATGGTATTTGCCGTGGACTCTTTTTGCACATACAAAGAAACAACGTCTTCAAGATTGAGCCTTGCAAAAGAGGTAGGCTCGTAAAACGAATCTTTTACCGTGCCTATGTCTTTAATTTTTATTACCGAGCCCGCGGGAGTTATGGCTATTCCGGTATTTTCTATTTCTTCTATATTTTCATATTCTCCGGTAGCCCTTATCACATAACTTTTATTTGATTCGTCGATGGTTCCTGCTGAAATTGAAATATTTGAAAGGTTTATTTTTTGAACTACCTCAAGTATGGGAAGCTGGTACGCAAGAAGTTTCGCGTTGTCGATGTTCATAAGAAGTTTTCTTTCCCTGCCGCCTCCGATTTCAATATTGGCGACTCCGGAAACTCTCATTATTTTCTCTTTAATCCGTTCTTCGGCTATTTCCCTCAGCTGTTCCGGAGAAAACTTTTCGGAACTTAAAGAAACAATCATAATCGGCGCGTCGGACTGCTCGAATCTAGCGATGATTGGTTTTTCGGTTTCTCTCGGCAGAAGATGCCTTACAAGAGCTAGTTTTTCCCTGATGTCTATAACTATAAAATCGGTATTAACCCCGTAATGAAAAGTCATCATAATATTGGATTCCGATTCTTTTGAAGAAGAAACCATCTCTTTCAAACCGCTGAGTTCGGAAAAGACTTCTTCCAGCGGCCGGGTAACGTACTTTTCAACTTCGCTGGCTGCGATGCCTCCGCGAAGCCTCGTTATTACGCTTACCATTCCGCTTTGAGTGCTGGGATTTAATTCGACGGGTATTCTGACAGCCATTATTGACGAGAACATCATCAACGCAATGACTATCATAAGAGTTGTTATGGGCTTTTTTATTCCTAAATCTATCATTTTTAAATACAATTAGGAATGAGGAGCGAGGAATGAGGAATTGTTGTGTGCGCAAAGCGCACTTAATATTTGCAGCAAAGCCGCTCAAACACTCCTAACTCCTAATTCCTAACTCCTAATTTTAGTATCCGACGGGAGCAGCTTCCGACTCGTCGCTTTCAATAAATTTTACCCTAATACCGTCTGAAAGCTGGCCGTTTGTTTCGGCGGCTACAAGTTCGCCTATGCTAAGACCTTCAAGAACTATTGTTTTATCTCCGACTTTATCGCCTGTAACGCACGGTCTCATTTGTATTATGCCTTCGCCCGGGTTTATATCCGGCATTACCACCGGCACCAAAAATGTAACGTTGTTAAGGGAAACTATGCTGTCGGACGGTATCAGCACTACATTTTTGAGCTCTTTTAAAAATATTGTCCCTCTGGCAAACATTCCGGAACGCAACAATCCCTCCGGATTATTAACGCTAATTTTGACAGAAAAAGTCCTGGTTCTCGGATTCACAGTAGGAGAAATCTCATTGAGAACGCCTTCAAATTCTTTGTCCGGATAAGAATCGCTCAGGACTACGACTTTTTGCCCTACCGCAAGCTTTTGTATGTCTTTTTCCGGAATATCAACTTCAAAGTTTGTTCCGTGATCGCTTATGAATTTACACACAACGTCCTGAGGAGTCACGTATTCTCCGGGCTTTATTATTATTTCCGCAAGTATTCCGTCGCTTGGAGCGGCAAGATTGGTTTTCTTTAAATTAGACTGCGCGAGTTCAAGTTCGGATCTGGCGGCTTTAACGCGCGATTCCGCCGACTGAATTTCAAACCTTGCCTCGTGCAGTTTGCTTTCGGCCAAAGCTTTCATATTGAACATTTCTTCGTAGACTTTATATCTTTCTTTTGCCGATAAAAACGCCGAGCTTTCGCTCTTGTACTTGCTTTGGGCGTAATCGGCTTTAGTGAGAGCGTCTTTAGGGTCTAAAGAACAAATAATCTGACCCTGTTTTATTTTAGCGCCTTCTTTGAAATTATACATGGCCAGATAACCGTCTATTTCAAAGCGCAAGTCGTTTTCCGTGGCGCCTTTTATAGTACCCATAACCGTATATTTATCCGTATAATCCTGTTTTTTAACTCTTATGGTTTTTACCTGAATAAGGATTGCCGCATTTTCTTCAGCCGCTTTTTTCTTAAAAAACAGCATATATGCGACTATTGAAGAAAAAATTAAAAACATGCATATAGCCGCGATATACACAATCCTTTTAAAAGTCTCCGGAGACTGCGCCCTGTAATTACTAACAGAATGAGCAATATTATCCTTAATCAAATAAAAATAATACTTAATCTTTTCCAAAATACTCCTCCAGTTTTATTATCTTAAAGGCATTAAAGTTAATCTTTCCATTTCGGTTACCGACGCGTGGTTCTGGTAAATAACCCTTGCGTAAGAAGAAATCGCTTCGGCGTATTTCCATGATTCTTCCATAAGGCTTACCGTCGGAATTTCGTATAAATCGTTTCTTCTTTTCATCAAAGCCAGTTTTCTTTCCCTTAGAATCATTTCTTTTCTCAGAGTCCTTGCGCTGTTTAAAGAATTTAAATAATCGTTATAAGCTTTTTCGGTTTCAAGTCTTCTGACTTTTAAAACTTCAACATAATCGCCCGTCGTCTGGTTATAGCCTACTCTGCTTTCTTTAGCGTCGACAAAATATCCCAAATCGTCCAGAAGCGCAAGTTTGATATCGTAAGAAGCAGTGTCGATCCTTTTACTTGCGTCGACTATGGTTGAAGGATCGGTGTGTTCGTTATTGTACGACGCTTCAAGAGAATTGCCCCACAACCCCCACGACATTCTTAAAGCCACGGTCCATGCGGTGGTAAGCTCTAAAGGCTCCTGCGTAAAAGCCTCTCCGCTTTTTCCGTAAAAACCCTCCACATAGAATTTCGGTATTATCCGCGAACGGTTTATTCTGATTTTCATATCCGCCATCTGCTTCTGGACTCTTGCGGTCTGAACGTCGAGGTTATTAGTTAAAATAAAGCTCAGCAAATCCTGAAGAGTAAAATTTATTTCAGCGACGTCGTCGGTAAGCTCGTCGGGAGTCTTGGCGTTGATGTCGTCAAGGCTTTGGATCCCGACTGTTTCTACAAGCTTTTTCACGGAAAAACTAAGATTAATTCTCGCAGCCGAAAGCATATCCGCCACTTTGTCTTTAAAATTTTCCGCTTCGGTCATATCAAGGTCGGAAATGGCTTTCGCTTTATATTCGTTTCTTATTTTTATAAAGAGATTCTCAACTATCGCGTATGCCTTTGTCAATGCTTTATATTCCTGATTAAGCGTAAGATATTCGTAATAGGCAAGTTTTACTCTGGTAATAAGTTCTTCGCGGGTTTTCGTATAATTAAATCTTGCGGCGTCAACCATCATAGTTTCGTATTTATATGAACCTTTGGTTCTGAATCCTTCGTATATAGTCTGCATGGCTCTGACTCCGTACTCTTCGGAATTATATTCGTCTTTGCTGAAATTACCTGCGGTAGCCGCCATAGCCGTAGTGCCTTTTGATGCCGTATGCTGCAGCAAAACCTGAGGAAAAAACGCTCTGGCCGCTCTTATAGCCCTCATTTCGGCAAGCTGTATCTGCTCATACGCCACAACAAGTTTAGGCTCGCGCGCTTCCGCTATTTTTATAGCCTGCTGCAAAAATGAATCGTCATATACGGCGTATAAAAAAGATGAAAAAAATGAAATTAAAAAAGCGCTTGACAAAAAAACGCCGAAACTTTTAATAAATATTCTTTTTATCTGCAAAATTCTCTCCGTTTTTCAACAAATTTTATACGATATATGTTATTTTGAGTATATACGAAAAGCGTTAATTTGTCAATCAGTTTTAAGCTTTTCAGGTAGCGCTGCGTCCCATGCACAACAAGCTATGCGGTAACAGTTGTCCGGCACCGTATTTAGACACTACGGTGTAAACTCCAGCCGGAATCCATTTTTACTATTATTGTCATTGCGGACTTGATCCGCAATCTATTCCTTATTCATTTTAACTACTAACATGTATACCGTTTCTTCGACGGAGTTTATCCTGAGCGTAGTCGAAGGGCTCAAGACAAGCTTTCAACGGTATGACAAAAGAGCGTACCGCACATCTACTCGAAGATTATCTGATAATCTTCCCTGTCTATGTTTACGTCCTGCTGTACGTCAAAATCCATTTTAAACAATTCTTTCAAACGCGCTTTGCGTTCGCTGAAATATTCATAGACATCGGGGTTAAGCTTTATTCTGGCTTTGCCGTGGTGCATATCCACGTTCATTTCCTCAATGTCGTCGCAGACGTTTATAAAAATGGATTCTTTTGAAAGAACAAGACCCAACCCGTGGCAAGTCGGACACGTGTCGCCCATTAAAGAAAAAAGAGATTCTCTCTTTCTTTCTCTGGTCATTTCTATAAGTCCGAGCCTTGTGATAGGCCATATTTTTATTTTGGCTTTATCGCCTTTTACCGCTTCGCGCAGTTTTTCCAAAACTTTTTGCCTGTTTGAAGCTTTTTTCATATCTATAAAATCTATGACTATTATCCCTCCGATATTTCTCAGACGCAACTGTCTTGCGATTTCCTCGGCGGCTTCCATATTTGTCAGAAAAGCTGTATCTTCCTGCGAAGTTTTGGCCGTAAATTTTCCGCTGTTTACGTCTATAGCGCAAAGCGATTCGGCTTCCTGTATTATAAGGTAACCGCCGGACTTGAGCCTTGCTTTATTAGACCTGAGCCTTTTTATTTCTTCGTCTATGGCATAGGCTTTAAAAATTCCTTTTTTGCCTTCGTATAAAACTATTCTTTCAAGAAATTCCGGAGAAACGGTTTTAACGAATTCCGTAACATCTTTAAGTTCTTTCGGAGAATCTATATGCATAAGCATAACGTCTTCCGAAAAATAGTCTCTAACCGTCTGAAACACTACGCCTAAATCTTTATGTATAAGACTCATAGGTTTGGCGTCTTCAAACCTCGAAACTATTGAAGCCCAGATTCTCGTCAGATACTTAATTTCTTTTCTTATTTCGTCTTCCTCGGCTTCTTCCGCTTCGGTACGGACTATTATGCCGCCCGGAATATCTTTTTTCAGGTTTGAAACTATGTTTTTTAGCCTGCCGTATTCCTGTTTGTCGTCTATATTTTTTGAAATGCCTATATTATTGCTAAACGGCATATAGACCAAAAGCCTGCCCGGAAGAGAAATTTCCATCGTCACTTTGGGACCTTTTGTGCTTATAGGCTCCTTATAAACCTGTACCATAATGTCCTGTCCGGGCTTAATCATGTTTTCTATATTTTTTTCGTTTTTCAAAGCGACTATATCGTCTACGCCGAGGTATGCGCTTTTGCCGAAACCTATATCGATAAAAGCGGAATTTAAGGCGGGAACTATATTTTGCACCTTGCCTTTGTAAATGTTATTTAATATTTTTTCCGACTCGCGCCTTTCTATAAACAAATCAAAAAGACGTCCGTCTTCAAGCACCGCCACTTTAGTTTCTTCCAAAGTTCTGTTTACCACTATTTCTTTTTTCACTTTTTATTTTTCGCCCCTATTCTGTCTATTACGTTAACCACGTTCTTTGCTATCTCGGGATATATCTGCTGAGACTGCGCGATTACGTCTTCGGTTTTTATGTTTGAATTATCCACAAACTCTATATTGCTAAGGGAAAACGAATTTTTTAAGAGTTCGTTCGACTTGGCGTTAAACGGATAACCCGCGACTATTAATTTAACGCCTTTGGATTTGGTCAAATCGTCTATTTTTTTTATGTCGGAAACTATCCAGTTATTTATAGCCGCGATTTTTTTATCGTAATCCGCCGTATTTATAGCGCTTATGGCGTTTATCTCAGGTATGCTTTCGCCCATGTACATTTTTATGGCTCTCACGAAATAAAGAATTTCGGATATTATTTCCCCGTCGTAAGACATATACATTATCGAAAGACCTTTATAGTTTTTATTATTTTTGTCAAAAGGGTTTAGCAAAATTCCGTCCATAAACATTTTCAAAGCTTCTTTCTCCCTGCCTTCCTGCATAAGATAAAGCGAACCCAAAGCGTAATAAACGTTGGATGAGTGCGGGTTTTCAGAAAGCAGAAGCAAAAGAGTTTCCTCGGCTTCCTTATATTTTCCGTCGTTTATCATGTCCCATACGGCTCTGTATCTTTTAAGAAAAGATGCGTCTACGGGAGTTATGTCATAAACGTCCGAAAGCAATACAAACGCAGGAATAATTTTAGGGACATATCCTCCGATTTTTCTCGGTCCTGCTCCGGCAAGAGTTCTGTAAGCTATGGAAAACGCGTATTCCACAAAAGCTTTTTGGGAGAAGGCAAGAGGAGAATTATATATGCTTGCGACGCCCGTATTAAGTTTTATGGCGGCGTCAAGCTCGGACTCTTCAATAATCGCGGTTTGAGGAGAATATCTGCCTAATTCGTTAAGATATTCCGGAAAACCTTTTAAATTATAAAAATTTGCCTCGCCGGCCATAATAACGACATATTCCGTGTTTTTCTGCTTGCTTAAAAGATTTTCTACCAAACGGAAAATCTGCCTTGTGTTTAAATCGTAAAAAGAGTAATTGTAAACGGCTATCTTGTCCGAGCCGTAAATTCTGTCGAGAAATTTCTGCAGATAATCCGAATATTCGTTCGCGCCTCCAGAACCCAAAATTATAGAATCTCCTACGACAAACAAATTAGACTTCTTATCCGCGGCATTCGCCGTAACGCAGAAGATTGCAAAAAACGAAAAAACAATCGTAATTTTAAGCAAACTACGGCGCATAGATTTCTCCATCTTTCATTTCAATATACAGGTTTACTCTCTCTATCTGATATATTTTGACATAATTTTCGTTATTTTCCAATAGTTTTTTCAAAATCATCTCGGGTTTTACCGTTTTGCCGCTGCCGAAACGCAAAAACAGCTTTAAAATCCCGTTTTCGTTTTTAAAACTTCTTATAACGGGTTTCGCGTCAATAAGCGTAGTTTTTCCTTTTTTAACTTTTTCTACTATTATATTTTCCGCGGACAAAAAAACGTCAATTTCATCCTGCGTAATATTTGTATTTCTTATACTGTACTCAGCCACGTTTGAGAGTATATCTATAGCGGGAAATTTTAAAGGGACTCTTTTCGCGCTTATAAGTTTAAAACCTTCGGGCAAAACCGCGGATATTTTATTTTTAACGTCGTCTATATTTACTTTTTGCGTAAAATAAAGCTCCATATATTCCGCCGTACTTTCCTGCCCTACGGAAATCGGCGGTCCGTAAGAAGATTTTACCTGCGGGCTAAAGCCCGCGGTATAAGCAACCGGAAGCCCCGAACGTCTTGCGGCTCTGCGAAAAACTTCTATCTGTTCCAAATGCGATACAAACCGCAGCGCGCCTTTTCTTGAAAAACACAGGCGCAAACGCATTACGGGCGGCAGAACATCGTTTTTCGGTTCAACGTAATTTTCCGGAAGCAGGCATTGCGATTTGTCAAAAAGTTCGGGAGACCCCGAAGCTTTTTCATTCAAACCTTTAATGTAGTCGGCGTATAAATCGCCTTTTGAAACGCCGAAATCCAGATGTTCCCACGGCAGGACTTCGTCTTGTTTCCTAAGTCTGTAAACGTAGAAATCTAAATTCAAACCGCTTTCGGCGATAGCCGCGTCCCATATATCGTTGCCGAATTTGTCCGCCCACTGGTCAAACCTCGCGCCTTTTTGCCACGCCTTGTAAATAACCTGCGAAACGCGCCTGTCGCCTTTTGCGATAAAAGCTTCTAAAACGCTCGAGCGGTAATTGTGCGCTTTAACATCCGCGGGAAGAACAGCGCTTAAATAATCTATTTTTTCTTTTATTTCCGCACTTTCAGCCATAGGTTCCCACTGAAACGCGGTCTGGGCTTTGGGAACAAACGGCGAAACCGTTATATTAAAATTGAGGCCCTTGGCCTCTTTTTTAATGAGCCTGACAAGAGTATTTACAGCCGCTATGTCTTCATCCGTTTCAGTCGGAAGCCCTATCATAAAATAAAGCTTTATGACGCTCCAGCCCATGGCGTTCGCGCAAAGAAGAGTTTCTACGATTTGTTTTTCGGAAAGATATTTCCCGATGACGTTTCTGAGCCTGTCGCTTCCAGCTTCAGGCGCGAAAGTCAAAGTCGGGCGTTTGCTTCTGTTGATATAACGGGCGACTTTTAAAGAATGTTCGTTGCAGCGCAAAGACGGAAGCGAAATATTTAGGTTTGACGACAAGTATAAATTGTTTGTTTCAAGTAAAAGTTTGTCAAGCTGCCTGTAATCGCTGCACGATAACGACGAGAAAGCGACTTCTTCATATCCCGTAGCGCTTATTCCTTTTTTTACAAGCTCAAGAAGTTTTTCAAGAGGCCTCTGGCGCCACGGGCGGTAGTATTTTGACGCCTGGCAAAACCTGCATTGGCCGGGACATCCTCTTGCCACTTCCACGTTTAGCCTGTTATGCACGGTCTCGACAAAAGGAACAATTTTTTTCTCCGGGAAATACGCGTTTTCAAGATTCAAAATCCTTTTATTTACGACCGGTTTGACGCCTTCAAACGCGGGAACAACGGATTTTACGGTTTCGTCCGCGTTATAATCGACATTGTATAAAGACGGAACATAAACTCCTTCTATTCCGGAAAGTTTTTTTAGTCTCTCGGCTTTAGGCATATTTTTTGTTTCTTTCCATAAATTTATTATAAGAGGCATTGCCTCTTCGCCGTCGCCTAAAACAAATAAATCAAAAAAATCCGCAAACGGCTCCGGGTTTGTCAAAGCCGGACCTCCGCCGATTATCAATGGAGAGGCTTCGCCTCTTTCTTTAGAAAATACGGGGATACCGCTTAGATCAAGCATATTTACGATATTTGTCGCGACAAGCTCGCATTGAATCGTAAAGCCGATAATGTCAAAACTTTTTAAATCGCTGTTTGATTCCAAAGAAAATAAAGGAATATTTCTTTCCCGTAAAAGTTTTTCCATATCGGTATCGGGAGCAAAAGCCCTTTCGCATCTGGCGAGTTTGTTTTCGTTGACAAGATGATAAAGTATTTCCAAACCAAGATTGGACGCGCCGACTTCATAAATATCGGGAAAACAAAGGCAAACTGAAAAATCCGCCGACATATCGGCGGGATGAGAATTCAGCTCGCTGTTAATATATCTGGCAGGCCTTTGAACAAGATTTAATATTTCGTCAATTTGAGATTTTATTGCCATAATTTTTAGTTAGGAGTTAGAAATGAGGAGTGAGGAATTGTTGAGCGCTTCGCGCAAATATTTAATTAAAAATGGATTCCCGATTGAGACATTCGGGAATGACACAAATCCTTTGTCGTTCATTCCTAACTCCTCACTCCTAATTCCTCACTGTCAGTTAATTTGTACCGCGCTTCCCATCGCGCTCGGACCCGTGTAAACTATTTTATTCATCTTATAGCCGCGGTAAATTTTTTCAAGCCATTTTTCCGCTTCAAGTTTGCTTGAAAATTCCGCTTTCCATCTTGTAGAAGCAGGAATTTTTACGCCGTAATCCGTGCAGTATTTTATTTTTTTGTCAGACCATTGTATAATCCATTTTTCCGGGGCCGGATAATTCGGAAGCGCGATATCCACGTCTGAATTTTGCGTGTAAATAAGCTCCGCCGTCGCGCTTTCGGCAAGAATTTTGCCGTAATCCGTCACGGATTTTTTATTGGCTCCGTACTGCTTTAGCAGCGTTATCATTTCGTCGTTTCCCAAAGCATAATCCAACGCCGTAAACCCTTTTTTATTGACGGCGTTAACTTCCGCTCCGTAAATCATCAGCAGTTTTACTATTTTAAAGTTTCCTTTCATAGCGGCTATCATCAAAGCCGTTTTTCCGCTTTTGCCGGTCATTTCTTTATTCGCTTCGTTTTCAAGCAGCAATTTAACCGCGTCGTAATTATCGTTCGCAACGGCAACGTTAAGAGCGGTCCCCCAATATCCCGTATTGGCGTTTATATTCGCGTTATTGTCGATCATAATTTTTATGAGCTCCGCGTTTCCTGTCTTAACGGCGAGATTTAAAGGAGTATATCCGTCGGAATTTACGACGTTGACATCGGCTCTGTTGGAAATAAGCAAAACGCAGGTTTTAACGTTTCCGGCAAAAGACGCGAACATTAAAGCGCTCCATCCGTCTTTTGTTTTCAAGTTAACGTCTGCGCCTGCCTCTATAAGCATAGACGGAATTTCAATAAAATCTCTCCCGTATCTGCTCGACTTCATAAGAGCGGTCCAGCCGTCTTTTGTCGCGGAATTTACGTACGCGCCCCTTTTTAAAAGTTCTTTCACGGCTTCCGTGTTTCCGGCAAAAGACATGGCAATGAGCGGCGTCCAGCCCTGGGCGTTTTTAACGTTTATATCGGCGCCTTTTTCAATAAGAAGTTCATACAAATCTTTTTTATTGTAATATAAAGCCAGGAAAAACGGCGAATATCCGTCTTTGTTTTGCAGATTTACGTTCGCGCCTAATGAAACCAGAATTTTAACCGTTTCATACTTTCCGGCTTCCAAAGCGTATAAAAGGGCGTTTGAGCCGACCGAATTTTGCGCATTTACATCCGCTCCGCGCAGAATCAGATTACGAATTATGTCCTCATTTCCGTTTTTGGCGGCAAACATTAAAGGCGTTATGTTGTCGGAATCTTTTCTGTTCACGCCGGCGCCTTGTTTTATAAGCGCGGCGGCCGCATCGGTTCTGTTTTTATAAACCGCGAAAAATAAAGGCGTCATGCCCGTATTATTCGCAAGTTCTATATTCGCGCCTGAATCGACAAGTAAATTAATTACGTCTAAAAACCCGTTATACGAAGCCCATATAACAGGAGTAGAGCCGTCTTTGGCTTTCGCATTAACATCCGCCCCGTATTTTATAAGCTGTTTTACCATTTCATAGTTGCCTTTCGCGGCGGCAATCATCAAAGGCGTTACGCCCGAAGAAGTTCTCTCGTCTGTTTTTAACTTATTCGCCGGAACGGATTCAATAAATTTAAGCAAAGCGCCCAAATCGTTTTTATAAGCATAAAAAAGATACGGCGTCTTAGTTTCGTTTATACCGTCGCCTTTGTCTATTGCCGCGAGAACCGCACGGGTGTTTCCAAAAGCGTCTTTACTTATGATTTTTACGATATCTTTGAATTTATTTTCATTCGCGTACTTTAACGCGGTTTTACCTTTTACGTCTTTAATATTAACTTCCGCGCCGCTGTTTAAAAGTTCTTTTACGACATTGAGGTTGTTTCCTTTAACCGCGTAAAATAAAGGAGTCCAACCCTGATTATTTCTAAAATCTATGTCCGCGCCTTTCTCTATAAGAAGCGACACTACGTTCAAATAACCGTGCAAAGAAGCAAACATTAGAGGCATTTCGTTTTTATTTGTCTTCGCGTTGACATCCGCGCCTTCAGATATAAGGAGAACGGCTGTTTCGGGGCGTTTATTGTAAAGCGACATTATAAGAGGCGTATAGCCGTCGTTATTTTTAGATTCGAGTTTCGCATTATTTGCCAGAAGAATTTTTACAAAATCGTTTTTTCCTTCCGAGGCGGCAAGCATTAGCGGAGTCTCTCCGTTTTCGTTTCTTGCCTCGACTGCCGCTCCTTTTTTTATTAAAGACAAGACAAGTTCGCCTGAAGAACAATACCGTACCGCAAGCATTAAAGCGGTCTGAGATTCTTCGGTTTTAGCATTGACGTCGGAAACGTTTTTCAGCATTTGAAGAGATTCGTCATCGTAACCGTATTTCAAAGCAAGCAGAAACGGCGTCCAAGTTTGGTTATTTTTAACATTAACGTCGGCTTTTGAATCCAACAATTTATTAATAACGTCTTTATTTCTGCTTACAATCGCATAAGACAAAGCCGTCATATTTGAAATGTCTTTAGCGTTGACATCCGCGCCTTTTTTTATCAGCAGCGAGATTATTTCCAAGTCGCCGGTTTGGGCGGCAAACATCAGAGGAGTTCTGTCGTTTTCATCTTTGACGTTTACTTTGGCGCCGGCTTCTATCAATAGTTTTGCAATATCGGTTCTCTTATTTTTAATCGCAATAATGAGCGGCGTGCTCCATGAGTTGTCTTTGGCGTCAATATCGGCTTTATCGTCTATCAAACTTTTGGCTATCATAATATTTCCATTTTTAGCGGCAATCATAAGCGGAGTCATTCCCAAATTTTGCTTTGCTTCCTTGTCGGCTCCGGCTTCCACGAGCATTTTGACTATATCTCTAAAACCTTTGTTAGCGGCAAATATCAAAGGCGTTTCCCCGTAATGGCTTCTCGTATTGATTTCGGCGTTTTTTTCAAGCAAAAATCTCACTATATTGTTGTTTCCGGATTGAACCGAAAAAAACAAAACGGAATATCCGTTATTTTCCTTAGCGTTGACATCAGCTCCGTTATCGATAAGAAATGCTACGACGTCTTTATTTTCTTTTTCAACCGCGGACATCAAAGCCGTAGCGCCGGAATTATTTCTTGCGTTAATATCGGCGCCGGAGTTTAAAAGAGCCTGAACAACCTGAATTTGGTTTCTTGCCGAAGCGTTTATTAAAGGCGTATTTCCGTAAGAGTCTTTTAAATTGACGTTTGCGGAGCCTTTTGCTATAAGTTCAACCGCTTTTTTCATGTTTCCTGCGTTAATAGTGTCGGCAAGTTCATCCGCAAAGCAAATGCCGCTTACGGCAAAAAGCAATAAACCGAACAAAACGGAGAAACGTTTCATTTTACACCTCTTTTTAGAGTAGATTTTTTATCATTATACTATTTTTGACCGGTATATTAAATGAAAACCCCGCATTTTAAGGATCTGAAATGCAGGGTTTTAATACAAATGTCTTTGCCCAACTTCCAAGCTTCTCATCTTCTGTCGTGTTATCTTACCACCACTATTTTGCCGGATTTTGTTCCGCCGTCTTTTATTACCCATAAATACACGCCGCTTGCGACATATTCATGTCTGGCGTTGCGTCCGTTCCAGTTTTTTGAAATTTCTCCGGGATTCCATTTTAATTTGATTACAAGCTCGCCGGTCGAATTATATATGAATATCGTTCCGCCGTCAGTAGACAACCCGGTAAAATTAATCCCTCCTGCAAGTGTCCCGTGTATTTGTTGTCCGGCGCCGTCTGTTTTATTACTGTCCGGAACCCAAGGATTTGGGTAAACCGATACGGCAAAGGAAGAAGCAGTGAATAAAGTAACAAATAATAAATAACAAATAACAAATGATAAAAATTTTCTAACCATATATACCTCATACATCCATGATTAACAATTTACAAATAACAACTAATACGGTTAAAATTTGTCAATTGTGCTTTGTAAATTGTTCATTGCCGTTATTGTAGTTTCTCCAAAGCCCTTTTAGCTTCAAGTTTATCCGGCTTAAAGTAGAGCGCGCGCTTTAAAAATTCTCTGGCTTTTTCAAAATCGCCTCTGCTGTAATACGTCATGCCTTCTTCGTAATATTTCTGTGACAAATTTTCGGCGATTCTTGCGAATTCAAAAGCCGCCGAAGTATTAGACGGATTGTAGCTTAAAGCGGTTCTATATTCTCTTGCCGCGGCTTCAAAATCATTTCTCCTGTACAGTTCAAATCCTTTTCTGTAATGAATTTCCGAAAGATCATGACTTATTTTAGCTATGTAATTTTGGGCGTTTTTAGAATAATCCTTAAACTCGTATTTATCCGCGATTTCTTTACTCTTTCTAAAATACTTTAGGGCCTCTGCAAACCTGTTTTTCTCGTAATTTCTTAATCCTTCTTCAAAATTACGCACAAGCTCCGAACGTACTTTATCCTGCATTGCCAAAACTTTTTTATTTCTTTCGTATTCGGTTACATCCTGAATATTTTTTTCGGCTTTGGCAATTAAATCCTGCGCGTCCTTTCTGTGGGGAGCGGCGATGACAACCGCTTCAAAATACCTTATAGCTTCCTGAAATTTACCCTGATTGAACAAATTCGTTCCTTTACTGTACAATTCCGACACTTTATCGGCGGCTATTTTTGAAAGCTGGGAATTTATATTGAGAATACCGTTTTTAGCCGACTGATTTTCCGGATCTATATCCAAGATAAACCCGAGCGCTTCTTTTGAACGGACCAATTCGCCGGCCTTATAAAATTTTTCGTAACGATTCCAAAGATATTCGATTCTTTGTTTATTTTTTTCCCTTTCCCTTAAAACCGAAACCTGATCGGTAAGTTCGTCGACTTTTTCCAGTCCGTTTTTGGCCATCGTATTTTCCGGATCAAGTTCAAGCGCTTTTCTATAATAATTCGCCGCGGTTACGGCGTCTTTCTTGTCGATAGCCTTTTCGGCTCTTTCCATATAATCCTTAACCCTTCTGGCATTGAACATATCGATTTCGGCAAGCTGGTCGACAATTTTCTGCAAATACCTTTGCGACGGTCTGTGTTCGGGATAAACCGAAAGTATTTCGTCAAATTTTTGGCGCGCGGTTATAAAATCTTTGCTGTAATACGCTTCAACGGCTTGCCTGAAATGGTTCTGCATATAATAATCGTAAGCTGTTTTCTCACTCGTATATTTTCCCAGCGCATAGCTTAAGTTGAAATTATGAGTTCCGTTATAAGAATCGGAAGGCGTATAAGAATAATCTACGGTAATGGTCTGAAATTCAAAACCAAGGCCTAAACGTATGTCGGAATTAAGAGATTCTTCGGCAAGTTTTATACCGCCCCTGAACGTAAGGAAATAAATCGGGGTTATCGAAGCTCCGACTGAAAAATAATTTCCGGAAAAAATCTGGGCGTTATAGTCCAACGCCACTTTCAGATCGTAAAAATCTTTCTCCCGGTAAGCCGCGCCCAAAGCCAAAACCTGCGGCATAGAATAAGATTCTCTCACGAATTTCATGCCTGAACCCAAATTTCTGTAAACCGCGCCGAATGAAAAATTTTCAAGCGCCGGCGGAGTAAAAATTCCTCCGGCGTCAACGACAAAAGCTTCGGAAGTATAGTCGCCCAAGGACGACCTCAATACTTTTAAATTGATTCCGAATCCGCCGTAAAAAACTTCTAAAGGCTCCTCTCTTTTTATGTCAAAAGAATAATTAAGCACAAACGCCAAATCGTTTGTACTGTTCATATTTATGGAATTACCGGTATAATCAAGGTAATCTATGTCTCCGTAGCCGGCGTACATAACCGAAATCCCGAAATTACCTATATTCGTCGGAAACTGCGCGCCGACATAGTTGTACTGTATTCCGCCGAACAGCAGCGAATTGCTAAACGACGCGATTATCCTGTAGTTTGCTATAGTAGAAGCGGGATTTAAAATGGCCGCGGCCGCTTTATCCGACTGCAGCGCTATGCCGGCGTCCCCCATAGCTCCGCTAACCGGATCCGGGTTATAAGATAAAATCTGACCGCTCGTTATGCCCGCGTCGGCAAAAACAAAAGACACCGCGCTTAAAATAACGCAAACGCCCGTAAAAATTTTTATAATTTTTCCTTTAATCATCGAATTCTTTTATCATTCCTTTAAGTTTTGTCAAAGCGATTTTTTCCAAATCTTTGACTTTTGAAACCGATATTCCGAATTTAGAGGAAATCTCTTTTAAAGTAACTCTCTTTTTCCCGCCGCCAAGCCCCAGCCTGTACGACAAAACTTTTCTTTCTTTTTCGGATAAATTTGAAAGCATATTGCCGAGTCGGGAAATATCTTCGCTTTGTACCATTGAATCAAAAATATTTGCCTGGGACTTATCTTCTATAAATTCGGCAAGAGTTTTTTTCTGACCGCCTATTTCGACTTCTTTATCCAGAGAAAGAGTGGTTGAAACGGCGTTTTCCCGGGAAATTATATCGGAAATCTCCGAGGGCTTTAAATTCAAAATTTTTGCGATTTTTGAAATATCCGCAGTTCTTCCGGACTTCGTTTCATTATCTATTATTTTTTTTATCGAAGAGAAAGTTTTTCTTACGCTTTGCGGCATTTCTATTAACGAGATATTTTTAGAAATGTATTCCTGAATATTTTTTACGATTCTGTACCAAGCGTAAGTCGAAAAAGAGGCCGCGCTGTTTTTTTTATATCTTAAAGAAGCCTCAAACAATCCTCTTTCGCCCTCGGCTATAAGCTCCTCTTCGTCAATCCGGGGAAAAAACGTTTTATATTTTCTTACAATCGCATATACAAAAGGTTTGTATTTTTTTATTTCTTCTTTTCCAAATCGCATGATATTATTTCTTTTTTTCATTTTTTTCCGACGGAACAAATTTAAAACCTCTCCCGAAAACGGTCTCTATTTTTTTGCCCCAGTTCCCGAGCGACTGCCTTAAATTTTTTATATGAGTATCTATCGTCCTAGTGGTAACGGCGACATTATATTCAAAAATATTCTCTAGGATATAATCGCGGCTTAAAACAAAATTGGGTTTTAATAAAAACGTATGCAGCAAGTCAAACTCTTTAGGACGCAGTTCTATTTCTTTTTTATTGAGAATAACGCTTCTGGAATCAAGATTCATAACAAGTCCGTCGCTTTCCAGAACATTTGATTCCTCTTTACGTTTGGCGCGCCTTAAAAGAGCGGAAATTCTGGCCAAAAGCTCTTTGTTGCTGAAAGGTTTTGTTATATAATCGTCCGCGCCTACTCCCAGGCCTATGACTTTATCCATCTCGGTGGATTCCACCGTAAGCATAATAATAGGAAGATTTTTCGTTTCGGGGGTTTCTCTAAGAAGTCTGCAAAGTTCTATTCCGCCTATTTCCGGCATTTTTACGTCCAAAATCACAAGATCCGGAAGAGATTTTAAAATTCTTTTATAACCCTCGTCGGTATCACGGCACGCTATAGCTTTATAATTTTCATTTTCCAACAAGTCTTTTACAAGACTTCTTATATCGTCGTCATCGTCAACAATAACTATTTTATTTTCTACCATGACTCCCCTTATAACTGCAATTACGAATTACGAATCAAAGACTAAAAAATAAATTTTTTCGTTTCGTAATTATATTATATCAATTCTATATGCTCTTTTTAAATACAGGCAGGACAAATTTAAAAGACGTTCCTTTGCCAAGTTCGCCTTCGGCCCATATGCGTCCGTGATGAAGCCTTATTATCTCGTAAACAATTGAAAGCCCCAAGCCCGTCCCCTTAGGTCTGTTATAATCATTGTCTTTGACCTGATAAAATTTTTCGAAAACTTTTTCGGCATCGCTTTTAGACAACCCTACGCCGGTATCGGAAATATTAACTTCGACAAAATCATTGCCGTAAGACTTGGACATATTGCAGCTTATCGTTATAATATCTTTTTCTTTTGTAAATTTCAGAGAATTACTCAAAATATTCGTTATAACTTGTTTTATTTTTTCCGCGTCCGCATAAACTTCGGGCAAATTAGGAGTAATATTAAGGTTTAAAATTTTATCCTGCGAAACGGCAAGCGACTCAAACAGCCCTGCTATTTCATTTATAACGCTTTCCAAAGAAACTTCTTTGGCTTTCATTTCATATTTACCCGCTTTCATCTTGGCAAGGTCTAAAATATTATTGATGAAATTCGTAAGGCGCAGCGATGCTTCTTTTATGATTTTAAGGCCTCTGAGCTGGCGTTCCGGCGGATAATTATTATTAACTCCTTCTATAAGCAGATTGCAATAACCGTCTATAGCCGCAAGAGGAGAACGGAGCTCATGAGAAACGCTGGAAACAAAACTGTCTTTAAGTCTGTCAGTTTCTTTGACTTTCACGACCATTTCGTCAAACGTCTGCGCCAAAACGCCTATTTCGTCGCCGCGTTTTATATTGACCTTTACGTCCATATTTCCTTCGCCTATCTGTTTTGCGGCTTTCGCAAGCAGCCTGATAGGCATTATCAACTGTACGGCCATAAAATTTGCGCCGAGTATTCCTAAAATAAAAGCAACAAACGCGGCAATTTTAATTTTCTTTGAAATCGCGGAAATGCCGGCGTCTACTTTTGAATCCATATAATCCAGGGAAAAACCTATGATAATTGTTCCAAGATATTTATCGCGGTAAATAATCGGAGCCGAATACTCAAAAATACGTTCCCCGGTAAGAGATACGTATTCGTCCGTTTTGGCAACATAAGAGCTCCTGACTCTTGTGGCAAAAGCAGAAGCAGTATCGCTATCGTCTCTGGAAGCAAAAACCTGACGGTAACCTGACGCGTAAGACGCATAAACTATCGAAGGTTTATGAATTGTTACTATAGAATTGATAACGCTCGTTATTTGTTCTTCGTCTTCGGATTTCAAAGCTTTTTCGCACATATTAAAAAAAAGCTTGAACGAAGTATCGCGCGACTCTTGAAACTGTTCGGTTAAAAAATCTTTCTGGGCTGAAAAGATGGTATAAGAAACAAAAAAGACAACAAATAAAAGAAGGGCTGATACAGAAAGAGTGAACTTAAGTCTTAAGTTCATATTAAACCTTGTTTAGATTCTATTGAGACGGGGGAAATTTTAATCTGCCGGACAATAATGTCCGGCAGATTTTATTTTATTAAGCAAAAATTAGTCTTTTGCTTCGAGAGAAATTACAATGCCTGAACCAAATTTTTCGGCGATAAAATTATAAAGTAAAGCCACTACAACCGCGCCGACTGACATAATAACGGTATAAAGAACCACAAAAATACACCATGAAAGAAATCTTGCGCCAAAACCAAGTCCTGCCGCCAAATCAGTAGGGAAAATAAAAAATGTAAAAATACCTATAGCAGCGCCTAAAATTGCAAACACCAGCGAAAAAACTTTAATAACAGGCAAAACATCAACCTTCTTAACATCATACTTTGACATTTGAAACCTCCTATTTCTTTTTAAACTTCATTTTTTTTATACTCTGCATTGATTATAACAGAGATATTTTTCATTGTCAACTAAAATTTTTATTTCGCGTATTCTTTCTTCATATCTTCCAAAGATTTAGGAGCATAATCTTTGGCGTGTCCCGCTGTGCCGAAAGCTGTCATCTTAGTTACGATAAGATTTTTCAAAGCGGTTCTTGCGGGTCCCAAATAATCTCTGGGATCAAACTTCTCGGGAGTTTCCGCAAAAACTTTTCTTATCGCCGCGGTAATGGCAAGCCTGCCGTCTGTGTCCACGTTTATTTTTTGCACGCCGAGTTTAATCGATTCCTGAAGACTTGCCATCGGAACTCCCGTGGCTCCCGGCATTTTTCCGCCGTATTTGTTAACTTCGTCTATCAAAGACTGCGGAACCGACGAAGCTCCGTGAAGGACTATGGGAATATCTATTAATGATCTTATTTCTTTTAAAACGTCGAAAGCGAGATTGGCCGCGCCTTTGAACTTATACGCGCCGTGCGAAGTCCCTATTGCTATAGCCAAAGAATCCACTCCGGTTTCTTCAACAAATTTTTTCGCTTCCTGCGGATCCGTCAAATGAATTTGATCTGCGCCGTGGCCGTCTTCAATGCCGCCGAGCGTGCCGATTTCCGCTTCAACGGATACTCCCCTTGCATGAGCGTATTCTACAACGGATTTTGTAACTTTTACGTTGTAATCATAGTCGGAAGGAGTTTTGCCGTCTTCCATTAATGAACCGTCTATCATAACCGAAGAAAATCCGAGTTCTATAGCCTTTATGGCGGAGTCCAAAGAATTGCCGTGGTCCAAATGCATAGCAACCGGAATATCCGGATTTTCAATAACGGCTGCTTTCATCAAATATCCCAAATATGTAAAGTTTGAATATTTTAAAGCTCCTCTCGACGCCTGAATTATTACGGGAGACTGCATTTCTTTCGCCGCTTCCATAATAGCCTGAATCTGCTCCATATTGTTTACATTGTACGCGCCTACGCCGTATCCTTTCTTTTTTGCTTCTTCCAAAATCTGTTTCGCAGGTACTAAAGCCATTTTACGTTCTCCTTTAATTAGATGCATGGATGCTTAGATGAATGGATGCATGGCAACTGCAAGACAGTCGTTATGCATCTGCGCATCCGTGCGTCTATGCCTCGCCTTTCTTCTTAGCAGTTTTATTTTTTATGGTTTTCTTTTTCGTTTGCGCCTGTTCTTCAAATATGCCCATATTTCTGAATTTGAGATATCTGTCTTCAACTATTTCTTTTTTGCTTTTATTTTCATATTCGGAAAGATATTTTATTAAAGAGGTTTTTATGTTTCCGGCGGTTTTTTCAGGATCAAAATGCGCGCCGCCGAGAGGCTCTTTTATCACTTCGTCTATAACTTTCAAGCCTAACAAATCTTTTGCGGTAACTTTCATAGCCTGCGCCGCTTCCTTAGCTTTAGAACCGTCTCTGAAAAGAATAGCCGCGCAGCCTTCGGGCGAAATAACGGAATAATAAGAATTTTCAAGCATCAATACTTTATTTGAAACGCCTATGCCCAAGGCGCCGCCGGAACCGCCTTCGCCTATCACAACGCTTAAAACCGGAACTTTTAAATCGGACATATCTCTCAAATTTCTGGCTATGGCTTCCGCCTGCCCTCTTTCTTCGGCCGCTATTCCGGGATAAGCGCCGGAGGTATCTATAAAAGTTATTATAGGTCTGTTAAATTTTTCGGCAAGCTTCATAACTCTCATCGCTTTTCTGTAACCTTCCGGATGAGCCATTCCGAAATTTCTGTCCATATTTTCCTGCAGGGTTCTCCCCTTCTGATGTCCTATAACCGCTACGGGCTTGCCGTCTATTAAAGCTATGCCGCAAAGAAGAGCCTGATCGTCGCCGAACATCCTGTCGCCGTGAAGCTCGGTAAAATCCTCAAAAATCATTTTTATATAGTCCGAAGAATAAGGCCTTGACGGATGTCTTGCTATCTGTATTCTCTGCCAAGGGGTAAGAGAACCGTATATTTGCTGCCTCAACTCGTCTTTCTTCTTTTCCAATTCGACGATTTGTTTGGACAAATCTGCGTTTTCTTTTTCGGAAGACAATTTTAAATTCTCAATTTTTTTGTCTATATCGATTATAGGCTGCTCAAAATCAAAAGATGTTTCCATGAACCCTCTTATAATGACAAAGTTAAAAGTGAAAAGTGGAAAGTGAAAATTTTTGTTTGTTAATTCCACTTTCAACTTTTCACTTCCCACTTTGTCCGTTTAAAATTTTCCCGAATAGCTTATTTTAAAAATTCTTTCGTTGGGAAATTTATCATCCGCGTCTTTTCCCCAACAATCTCTAATCATAAAATCCAAATCTACGCTGTCCGTTAAAGCGTATCTTATTCCGAAATTAAGCCTTGCGTCCGGAAAATAATTTATATTGTCGTATTCTGCCATAAAAAAAACGTCATCCTGATATATAGGTATAATCGCATTCACAAAACCAAAAACTTGGCTTTTCGAAAAATCGTTCATATTAAGCCCGGCGTCAATCATCAAACCTTCAAAAAACATTTCTCTGCCGGTAACCAAATAAATTCCCCTGCCTTTTTGCAAATAGTCGCCGTCATAATCCGTATTATAAAAATATCCCTGGCCGTCATATCCTATCGCGACTCCGGGCCAAGTCATATTACCGTCATATAATCTTACTTTTACCGACAACTCCGGAACAGCGACTTGCATCTGGTCGTTGCCGATAAAATTAGCAAGCTCCCATGAAACTCCGATATTTAAGATTTTCATAACGCCGAAATTCAGCTTAGTTTGAACGCCGCCGTCTTTAAAAAACCTGAAATCAGCAGCATAAGAACCGTAATTCAATATATTGATGGTAGGGGTATCCATAACATAAAGCCTGTTTTGTAAAGAATAAGAATACGAGACAAAAAACGTAAGAGTTATTAAAGAAAGCGCTATCTTTTTTATCAATTATTTTCTCCCTAATCGCAAAGCCTGCCGGCTTTGCCTTATTTACCTGAAAGTTTAACCTTCAGGGCAACATAAAACTATATTATTGTATAATTTTTGTTTTTTTAAGTCAATTATATTTACAACAATTGATTTATTTTTCAATCAATTTTCAACAATAGCAATTAAAAGCGGCGAAGCGTATATTGCCGCAGGAGTCACAAGTTCTTCATACAACGGAACTTTGCTGCCGTAAACTTCTTTGGTTTTATTTTTTATTGTTTCTTTTGTTAAATCAAAATCCGCCAAAGTCTGTAAAGGGCAAAGTTCGATATTTAAAGCATTGTAAAAAATTTTCCACACGAGTTCCGAGCCGTAAAGAGCTTTGTCCGACCAATCGTATTTAAAATCATAAGGTTTGCCCATGAATTCTTTTATTGTTTGTTCCATTTTTCCCAAAGCTTCTTTAGTCATAACCGTTTCTTCTTCTTTCAGGCGCTTAACGGCATAATGTGATTTCTCCCCTTCTTTTACCCATGCGTTGAGAGGAGTTAATTCCGCAGGCTGGGAAGCTTCAAAAACATACCATTTGTCCCCTATGGAATACAGAACTCCCAAATTATTGTATTTTGCATCCGACAGCAAAGCCGTAAAATCCGAAGCTTTGGATTTTTTGTTTTGAAATATAATATCGCCTTCTTTAAATAAAGACTTGTCTATATCCTTACCGCAGGCTGTAAAAAACGAAAATAAAACAAAAACAAAAAATATTTTAAAAACTTTAAATCCCATTTATTTTCCTGTCGTCAAGAATTTTAATTATTTCTTTTGCAATCTGCCGCGGGGTTTTATTGTCCGCATCAACCGCGTAATCGCAGTTTTGATAAGCTTTTTCGCGTTCTTTCATAAGCCTTTTTATTTCGCTTAAAGAGTTATTACTATTCAGCAAAGGCCTTGAATAATCATTTTTTATCCTTTCATAGACGCTTTGCGCCGAAACTTCAAGATTTATTATTATCCCTTTTTTACCCAAATGCTCAATATTTTTCGGATTTAAAACCGCGCCGCCGCCGCATGAAATCACCGCATTATCTTTTTCGGAAACAGCTTCGACGGCTTCCGCTTCCATCTGCCTGAAAACGGCTTCGCCGTGTTTATCAAAAATTTCCGCTATGGAAACCCCTGCGCTGTCCTCAACAAGTTTATCCGTATCTATAAACTCAAAACCGAGGCTTTCAGACAACTCTTTTCCTACTGCGGATTTTCCGCTTCCCATAAAACCGGTTAATACTATATTCATAAATAACCTTAACGGCAGATGATGGGATGATGAGAAGGTGAGAAGTTGGGTAACAACAAAGACAAAGTCGTTGCTCAACCTCTCAACATCTGCTCATCTCATCTTCTAAATATTTTTCAGCCTTGCTTTATATGCAGCTACGCTTTTTTTCATATCTTCAATACAATCGCCGCCAAACTTTTCTTTTAAAGCTTTGGCTATTTCAACGGCAACCGCCGCTTCGGCTACTATTCCGGCTGCAGGCACAGCGCATACGTCGCTTCTTACGGCCTCGGCTTTTACAGGTTTTTTTGTAACAACATCTGCCGAACGAAGCGGTTTTGAAAGCGACGGAATGGCTTTCATGGTACAGGTTATTTCCACAGACTCGCCGTTTGTCATTCCGCCTTCTATTCCTCCGGCTCTGTTTGTATTTCTGTAAAACCCTTTAACCGGTTTATAAAAAATTTCATCATGCGAAGCCGAACCGGGCAAATAAGCAAATTTTGTTCCTTCGCCTATTTCCACGGCTTTAACAGCCTGAATAGACATTAAACTTTGGGCAAGCCTTCCGTCAAGTTTCAAATCCCACTGCGTATGGCTGCCAAGTCCCGGCATAAGATTTTGAACGACAACCGTAAATTTTCCGCCTAAAGTATCGCCTTTTGAAGCGGCTTTTTTTATGATCTGCATCATTTTTTTGCTTGCAATGTCATCAGGACAACGCACGTAAGACATTTCCGTATCATGCCAAATTTTGTCTTTGGAAACATTGCCGATATCCGCGCTGACGTTTCCTATTTGCAGGGTGTAAGACAAAATATTTATGCCAAACTCTTTTAAAAATTCTTTGCAAACCGCGCCAGCCGCCACCCTTGCCGCTGTTTCTCTTGCGGAAGCTCTTTCCAGAATATCCCTGAAATCAGCGACTCCGTATTTCATAAGCCCAGCCAAATCCGCATGCCCGGGCCTTGGTTTTGTTAAGATTTTGCCGTCCAAATCAACGGATATGGGAGACATCACGCCTTTCCAGTTTTCCCAATCTTTATTTTCAATATATAAAGCTATGGGCGACCCTAAAGTTCTGGCATGGCGCATACCGGACAAAATCCTAACCGTATCGGTTTCAATTTTCATCCGCAAACCTCTGCCGAAACCTTTTTGCCTTCTGGCAAGCTCAACGTCTATATCTTCGGAATCAACCGTAAGCCCCGCGGGAATACCCTCAAGTATAACTATAAGCCCTCTGCCGTGCGATTCTCCGGCCGTAGTAAACCTAATCATTGCATATCCTGCCTGTTAAATTTAGATACTCATATTATATTTTATTTTTAATATTTATTCAAAAAGAAACGGCAAAAGCAATTTTTTAGCCGGCTTTTACCGCTGCTTACTTCATTTCAACTTAATTGTTTTTCAAAAACCTTATGGCCGATTCTACTGTTTGCGCGCCGTATATTTCCATTTTGCCTTTATAATTCAAATTCTTAAGGCTGCCTTTCGGGATTATGGCTTTCTTAAACCCGAGCTTTTCGGCTTCGGCAAGCCTTTCGGCCGCAAAAACCACGGAACGCACTTCACCCGCAAGCCCGACTTCGCCGAAAACTACTAACTCTTTAGGGCATATAAAGCCGGAGTTTGACGAAATTATGGCGCATGCCGCGGCAAGGTCCGCGGAAGTTTCTTTAATTTTTACGCCGCCCGCGATATTTACAAAAACGTCCTGCATTGCAAGCGGCAGGTTAAGCCTGTTTTCTAAAACCGCTATCAAAATCGTAACTCGGTTCGCGTCATAACCGGAAACCATTCTGCGCGGTATCTGAAAATTCGTTCTTGCTGCAAGAGCCTGAACTTCCAAAAGCAAAGGCCTTGTGCCTTCCATTGCGACCGTAACCGTATTACCTGGAGAAGTTTCCGCCCTTTCTCCCAAAAAGATAAGCGACGGGTTTGAAACTTCGGCTAAACCCGAAGCGGTCATTTCAAAAATTCCGATTTCGCTTGTCGGACCAAAACGGTTTTTATAAGCCCTTAAAATTCTGTAAACGTGCTGTTTTTCATTTTCAAAATATAAAACGGTATCGACTATATGCTCCAAAACGCGGGGACCCGCAAGGTCGCCTTCTTTCGTTACATGTCCCAAAAGGAAAACCGTTATGTTTTTGGATTTTGCTATTCTTAAAAGTTCGGCCGCGGTTTCCCTTACCTGCCCGACGGTGCCCGGAGCGCCCGTAAGTTCCGGATGGTAAGTGGTTTGTATTGAATCAATAACCAAAAATTTCGGTTCGATTTTATTTACGGCGTCTATTATATTTTGAAGGTTTGTTTCCGACGCAAGAAAAATATTTTCTTTTTTTACTTTAAGACGTTCCGCCCTTGATTTTACCTGAGAGAGCGATTCTTCACCGGATACGTATAAAACCGTTCCAGCCGAACTTAACGCGTCTGAAACGTGAAGCATAAGAGTAGACTTTCCTATACCCGGAGCGCCGCCAAGCAATATAAGAGACCCGGGGACAACTCCCCCTCCTATCATATTGTCAAACTCTTTCATGCCTGTTTTATAACGCGCAAATTCTTTTACGGAAACGTCTTTGAGTTTCAGGACTTCTGAGGAAAAACCTGTAAGTTGTCTTGAAAGAGAGGTGTTTTTTAAAGAAGCTGAAAATTTCTCTTCGGTAAAACTGTTCCAAGAACCGCATCCGGGACATTTGCCCAGCCACTGAGCCGACTCGTAACCGCACTGCTGGCATAAAAACTTCGTTTTTATTTTTGATTTCATTGTTTTATGATATAAAGTGGAAAGTGACACGCAGTGTCATACTGAGGAAGCCATAGGCTTCCGAATGTATCCATACAATTAAAAAACTGGATTCTTCACTACGTTCAGAATGACTCCACAAGAGTCACTTTTCAAATTTTCACTTTGCCTTTATCTGGAAGCTACTGCCGCCACGCTTATAATCCCGAGAAGCGCCGCCAAATCTTTATCTTTTATTTCAACTTTTACAAAAGGCGTAACAGCGGTTTTATACAAAACGTCCTCAACCATAACTCCCGCGTAAAGCCATTTTGTTATACCCACACGCGCTCCGGCGTCTATTTCAGGTCCTTTCTCTTTTCTGCCCATATTATAAACATTGAAAAAAGTCTGTAAAGTTCTGTAAGGAGCGTATATAGGCTCAAAGAAAGAATAACCCGCTCCGACGCCTGCCGTGCCTCTAATTACGCCGCCGTAAACTTCCGCTTTATTGGATCTGAATCCAATCAAAGCGTCAAGCGTATTTATAATGTCTTTTTCATCCGGATCCGTAACGTCGGCGCTGTTTGCGACGTTGGATATGCCAACGTAGTAAAATTTGTCGTCGCTTGGCATTATGGTAACGCCTACGTCGTTTCTGTATTTTTCGTCTTTTATATTGTATCTGCCGAGATAATCCCACTGAAACTGTAGTCTTCCGGCCCTGCCGATTGTATCCTGCAAACTTTTAACCGTTTCTTTAGCGCTTGCGATTGTTTCTTTTAAATTTTCGCTCATCTGTTTGTCGTTTATCAGCGTCGACATGGTCCCGTCGCCTTCATATATTCTTGCCACTATAATATCGAGCTTTTCGGAAATACCTTTTATACTGGCGATAGAATCGTTAATATATGTCTTGTTATGGTCTGTAATTTGCGCAAGATCGCCTGAAAATTTGTCTATATTGCTTATCGCCGAAGCGATTCTGGCATTTTGAGCCGATATGTTTTTCATAATGAGTTTTAAATCGTAAATAGCGTCGGCAAGATTGGCAAACATATCGCCGTTTTTACCGGATCCGTTAAAAGCTTGGGATATTTTATCGGCAAGGGCGCTTAAAGTATCTTCAATGGAACCGCCCGCCACGGCAGTTATTGTGTCGCCGTCATTAATTCGTTCAAAACTGGGGTCTCCGGGAACTATCTCTATATATTTTGTGCCTATAATTCCCATAGAAACTATCGAGGCTGTCGCGTTTTTATATAAAATGATATCTTCGTTTATGGAAAGGCGCAGCCTTGCCTTGCCGTCTTTAAGCTCGATACCTCTCAATATTCCGACGTCAACGCCCGCTATTTTTACTTTAGCTTTTGACAAAAGCCCCGAAGCGTTAGGAAACAACGCGTAAACATGATAAGTTTTTCCTACCGTAAAACTTCCTACGGTAAATATTGAAACGATAATTGCTATAAGCCCTAAAACTACAAAAATTCCTAACTTTACCTGATCTCTCATGTTTATTCCATTTCCCTAAAAGTTCTGTCCGTTTCTATGGGACCGCGGCTGGAGCCTTCCACAAACTGCCTGACAACGGCATTGTCCGTACGTCTTGTTTCTTCAGGAGTCCCGTTAAAAACAACTTCGCCTTTGTAAAGCATTATTATTCTGTCGGCAATTTTATACGCCGACTTCATATCGTGAGTCACGACTATGGACGTAATTTTTAAATGTTTACGCAAACTTATTATCAAATCGCTTATGACGTCGGTCATTATCGGGTCAAGACCCGTTGTCGGCTCATCGTAGAATATGTTCTTCGGCTGATAAGCTATTGCTCTTGCAAGTCCCGCCCTTTTTTTCATTCCGCCTGAAAGCTCGGAAGGCTTGAGACCTTCGACATTTTTCAAGCCGACCATATCTAAGCATTGCATAACGCGTTTTTTAATTTCATCTTCGTCCAAATCCGTAAGAGTTCTTAGTCCGAAAGCCACGTTTTCCTCTATGGTCAAAGAATCAAAAAGAGCGGATTCCTGAAAAACATATCCCATTTTTTTTTGAGATTCGCGAAGTTCGGTTTTAGAACATTTTGTTATATCTACATTATCTATAAAAATTGAGCCTGAAGTAGGCTTTATAAGACCTACTATGTTTTTAAGCAATATGCTTTTTCCGGTTCCGGACTGACCTATTATGACAATCGTTTCGCCGTCTTTTACTTCAAGATTGACGTCGCGAAGCACGCGTTTTAAACCGAACTGTTTACATAGCCCTTGTACTTTTATCATTCAATTTCCCGTATATTCTAACAAACTTTAACGACAATTAGTAGCTGTTGTCTAATCAATTCCCAATGCCATCAGCAGCGCGGACAAAAAGTAATCCGAAACTAAAACCAACACCAAAGACGTCATAACGGAACTCGTTGTAGCTTTTCCGACTCCTTCCGCTCCGCCTTCCGTGGAAAACCCTTTATGGCATGCTATGCTTACGATAATAAACGCGAAGAAAAAAGATTTTATGAAACCGTGGAGAAACGTTCCTATTTCCATAAAATCCAAAACGTCGCCCCAGTAAACCGCCGGGGATACGTCCCATGAATGTACCGTCACTATAAGTCCGCCGTATATGCCTATAATGTTTGCAAAAACAGTAAGAAGCGGCAGCATCAAAATACATGAAACAAATCTGGGAACTGCCAAATATTTTACCGGATTTGTGCCCAGAGTATACAAAGCGTCAAGCTGCTCGGTAACTTTCATGGTCCCGATTTCCGCGGTAATCGCAGCGCCGACTCTGCCGGCGACTACGACAGCCGTAAGAACGGGGCCAAGCTCAAGAACGAGTGAAAACCCGAGTATTGTGCCTACGTAAACAGGCTCGTTAAAAAGATTAGCGGTAGAAGTTCCGACCTGAAGCGCTAAAACCATTCCCGTAAAAAAAGAAGTAAGAAGTATAATCGGAAACGACCGCCATCCCATTTCCACCATCTGGGACATAGTGCTTTTTAAAGGAATTTGTCCCTTTAATATCCAAAAAAAAGTCTCGCCTGTCCTGTTGGCGTAAAGACCTACGCCGTTTAAAAAAGAATAGACAGACTCCAAAGAAAACTTTGCAGTTTTCCTTGCCAACCGTCTTGCTTTCGCAATTTTTACAATATTTTCGTTAACCATAGTTTTTAAAGACAAAGTTCAAATTTCAAAGTGCAAAGTTCAAATAACTTATTCTCGTTTTGCGAAAATCTAAAATCCATTTCGGCTTTGCCGAAATACAAAATTTCAACTTTGAACTTTACACTTTTAACTTTTTATTTTATACGACTATCCTCGGCACTCTCGGAGATATTGCGCATGTAATTTCATAACTTATCGTATCCTGTATCTTTGCGAGTTCGTCCGCTTTTATCTGTTCTTTCCCCTGCGCGCCTATGAGAACGACTTCGTCGCCATAACAAACGCCCTTTACGCCCGTAACGTCTATCATCGTCGTATCCATAGTCACTCTTCCTGCTATGGGACATCTTTTGCCGCGCACAAGAACGTCGCCTTTATTCGACAAAAGCCTGCTGTAGCCGTCGGCATAACCCACGGGAATAGTAGCTATGACGGATTCTCTGCTTGTAACGTAAGTTCTTCCGTAGCTTACGCAAAAACCAGACGGAACGCGTTTCAAAAAAGTTATTTTGGTTTTCCAAGTCAAAACGGGTTTTAATTTTATAAATCTCTCGGAGGATTTAAAAGAACTTAAGCCGTAAAGGCTTATTCCCGGACGAACCATATCGAGATGAGTTCTTTTGTCTCTGAACAACGCCGCTGAATTTGCGGCGTGCGCGATAAATTTCAAACCTAAAACGGAACGCGCGTATTTTACGACTTTCGAAAAAACGTCAAGCTGGGCGCGCGTAAAAACCGGGTCAGTGTCGGCAACGGCAAAATGCGTGTACATTCCGGTCATATTTATTTCAGGCGTCTGGGCGACTTTTTGAAGTATTCCGTAAGCCGCTTCGGGAAGTGCGCCGATTCTTCCCATGCCCGTATCTATTTCCAAATGGAAGCTTAGCTTCTTATTTAAACGAACGGCTAAATCTTCCAGAGCCGTTATACCCGTCATGTTTGAAATCGTAGGAGTTAAAGAATGCGCCACCGCGACTTGCATATTATCGAGAGGAAATATATTTCCCAAAATTAAAATATTGCTTTTTATTCCCGCTTCACGGAACTGAATTCCTTCTTCAAGAGAAGAAACTCCTATATATGCAACGCCCGCTTTTTGGGCTTCTTTTGCAAGGGCTACCCCGCCGTGTCCGTAAGCGTTGGCTTTTATCACGGGCATAATTTTTGTGTCTTTAGCCAGATAATCTTTTATTTTTTTCAGGTTAAAATGAAAATCGCTTTTATCTACCTCGACCCAGTTTTGGCGAAAAAAAACCTGAGGTCTCTTTTTTAAAGAAACAACGCCAGGTTTTTCAGTCAAACAATTTTTTTCGTTTTTGACACTTGCGTTTTTTGCGCCGGCAGGCGGCGGTTGAGTTTTCATTTTTTCCTCTTTAAAAAATACAATTAGTAATTACTCATTATTCGTTGCCGTAATCGGTTCTGCCGCTCGGGTTTGAAAATTTTGTAAACTCGCTTTCAAATATCAGCGGAAGTTTTCCGGTAGGACCGTTTCTCTGTTTTCCTATAATAACGGTTGCCGAATTTTTCAAATCCGTATCATCCGGTTTATAGTAGCCTTCTCTATGGATAAACGCCACAACGTCCGCGTCCTGTTCTATGGCTCCCGAATCTCTTAAATCGGAAAGCTGCGGTTCTTTATTTTGTCCTCTGTCCTCGGTTTTTCTTGAAAGCTGCGAAAGAGCTATTACCGGAATTTTCAGATCCCTTGCCAAGCCTTTAAGAGATCTTGAAATTTCCGCGACTTCAAGCTGCCGGGATTCGACGTTTCTGCCGGAGCCGCGCATAATCTGTATATAATCTATTACTATCAGAGCCAACGGAGTTTTTTTGGATTCAAGTTCCGTAGCAAGCCTTCTTGCTCTTGAACGGAGTTCTATAACGCTTAAATCCGAACTGTCTTCTATATAAATAGGCGATTCCGCTATTTTGTGAGCCGCGCCCGTAAGCCTGCTCCAGTCTGAAGGCTGAAACCTGCCTTTTCTTAAATCATGGGCGTTTACTCTTGCAACCGCGGACAAAAATCTCATAACCAGAGCCTCTTTAGACATTTCAAGCGAGAATATCGCGACGGGTTTTTTCTCTTCAAGCGCGACGTGCTCCGCTATATTTAAAGCAAAAGAAGTTTTTCCCATTGACGGGCGGGCGGCAAGAATAATAAGCTCCGAGTTTTGAAGTCCGGCGGTTTTCGCGTCAAGCTCGGTAAAACCCGTGCGAAGGCCGGGAATATCTTTTTTATCGGAATGAAGTTTTTCAATAATTTTAAGAGTAGGTCTTACCAGATCGGAAACCTTAGAAAAACCCTTATCGTTTTTCGTTTTGGATATGTCAAACAAAGACGCCTGGGATTTATCTAAAATTTCATCGGGAGAATATTTTTCGTTGAAAGCTTCGGTCACTATTTCCGAACCCGTATTTATAAGGCGCCGGAGTATTGCTTTGTCGCGTATTATATTGGCATAATGCTCGACGTTTGCCGCAGTCTGAACCGAATCTATAAGAGACGTAAGATAAGAAACGCCGCCCGCTTCGGCAAACATACCGTTTTTTTTGAGCCTGTCGGAAACGGTGATTATGTCTACGGGCTGGTTTTCCAAAAAGAGGTCTCTGGCTGTTAAATAAATTTGTTTGTGGATTTCTTTGTAGAAGTCGTCGGCGTTTATTACGTCGGCAAGTTTAATGACCGCCTCTTTTTCTATAAGCATCGCGCCTAAGGCCGCCATTTCGGCGTCTATAGCCTGAGGAGGTACCTTCTCAATAATAGTAGAATTTGCCATAAATAAACCTGTTCAGAGAATAGAGTATAGAGAAAAGAGAATAACATTTTAAAATCTATTCTCTCTTCTCTATTCTCTGCAGTTCTATTCTTTCTCGCCTATGACGGAAAGTTTTATTTTCGCAGTAACTTCCGGATGAAGCCTTACGTTTATTTCGTAATTTCCGGTTTCTTTAATATTGTCGGAAAGCAAAATATCGCGTTTGTTGACTTTAAACCCCTTATCTTCGAAAATTTTAGCAAGGTTTGCGGTCGTTACGGATCCGAACACTTTTCCGTTTTCGCCTATCTTAACTTTAACGCTGAATTCTTCGGCTGAAATTTTTGCAGCCGTTTCTTTCGCGGCATTAATTATTTCTTCGCGCTGTTTTTCAAGTTTTACTCTTTCTCTTTCCCAAATCTTGAGATTTTGAGCGTTAGCTTCCATAGCAAGATTCTGCGGAACAAGATAATTTCTTGCAAAACCGGGCGAAACTTCTTTAACTTCGCCTTGGCGTCCGACATTAGTAATGTCGGACCTTAATATGACTTTCATTTTTCCTCCGATTTTAAAGACAAAGTTCAAAGTGGAAATTGAAAAGTGAAAATATTGTATTTCGGCTTTGCCGAAATCTATTATAGGTTTTCGTAAAACGAAAACTCATGATTTGCACTTTACACTTTTAACTTTTAACTTTTAACTTTTTATTTCAGTTAACCGTAAACGGCAAGAGCGCAAGCATTCTGGCTCTTTTTACCGCCGTGTCCAGTTCTCTCTGGTGTTTCGCGCATGTGCCGGTTATGCGCCCGGAAAGGATTTTTCCTTTTTCGGTTACAAAAGCCCGCAACAGGCTTAAATTCTTGTAATCTATTTCAATTTTATCCGCGCAGAAACGGCAGACTTTCTTTCTTATCGGACCGCCCTTTTTAAACTTTCCGCCCGGACGCCCTTGGCCTTCGGCGTTTTGCGCGCCGTGAGGTTTAGGTCCTGCAGGTTTTTTATTAAATGCCATGATTATATCCTTAATTTTTTAATTTGTCATTCTGAACGAAGTGAAGACTCCAGAACTTTTAATCCTTCGGCTTCGCTCAGGACAGGCTTCTGGATGTTTCGACTACGCAGCAAAGCTGCTTCGCTCAACATGACAAGCAACGACTTAAAACGGTATGTCTTCATAATCGTCGTCATTGCCGCTTGACGTGGCAGGAGTTTCCCCGACGCCGGAAGAATCATCGGCAAGTTTCGCGCCTATAGCAGCCGATTCCTGTTTTACGATTGACAAAAACTGTACCCTTGAAGCTATAACTTCAAGACGGCTTCTTTTTGTTCCGTCGGTTCCTTCCCACTTATTGGTCTGAAGTCTGCCTTCAACGTGCACAGGAACGCCTTTTTTCAAACGTTCGCCGCACCTTTCAGCCATTTCTCCCCAAACCACAATCGGAACAAAAGTAGGGTCGCCGTCTTTCCATTCGCCGGTGGCTTGATCTTTAAATCTTCTGCTCATCGCTATGTCAAAAGAACAAACCGCTTTCCCGGTGCCGGTGCGTCTAAGCTCGGGATCTCTGGTAAGCCTTCCGACCATCATCACGCTGTTTTGTTCAGGCAAGCGGAGATTGCTCTGTTGTTGGTTCATCTTGTTTTACCTCCGGAGCCGCCGGCGCAGCCGCTTTGGCAGCAGGCTTTGCGGCAACTTTTTTCTTTTCAATCTTAACCGTAAGAAATCTTATGACTCCGTCGTTAAGCCTTAAAAAGTTTTCAATCGCCCCGATCATATCGCCTTCGCCGCTCAATTCCATATAAACATAGCTTCCTTCGCGGAATTTGTTAATAGGGTAAGAGAGTCTTTTCTTTCCGAGCTGTTGTACGGTTTTTACGATTCCTTTGGAAGATTCGACGATTTTCGAAACTTTTGCGGTAAGTTCTTCAACTTTTTCAACCGGGAGTTCTGGGGAACAGATAAAAGTGCTTTCGTAGTTCATTATTTACACCTCCTTTTTGGATTTCCTCAAAGGCGCAATTGCCTTGAGGGTTAGCCTTATGCCATGCATAAAGCAAAGTAACGGTCAATTGACCGTTGAATTACTATACAAAACTTTTATTATTTTTGCAATCTTCAAACAGACGCTTGGAGCAGAGCCGTCAAACTTCGCTCTAAATTGAAACGAATTTTACCTTAACGCCTTCGATATTTTCAAGTTTTTTCGTAAATTCATAAATCTTTTCGGCGGCCGAAACAAGTTCAAGTATTATAATTCCGTTGTCGGCGCACGCATTATTATTTTCGTGTAAACCAAGCCTTATTTTTATAAGACACCCGAAATCCGTAAAAACTTCCTGCACTTTAACCGCCGTTTCTTTTCTTTTTGCCAAAGACACAATCAAAATATCAGCCATTGCTGCCTCCGTTTATTTTTTCAAATCCAGCAATTCGCTTACGGTAACAAGTTCATATCCTTGAGCCTTAATTTCATCTATAAAATCGCCTAAAAAAGAAAGAAGCCTCTCATTGTAATTTAAATCGTGCATAAGAAAAATAGCTCCTCCTTTTATTTTTCCGGCGTACTTCTTACGCATCTCTTCGGCTGTAAGTTTCCTGTCCCAATCGCAGCCGAAAGTCCAGTTTATTATTTTATATCCGCTTTCCGAAACTACTTTTTTAGCGTCGTCTTTTGAATAACCGTATGGAAATCTTACAAGATACGGCTTAACACCCGTATTCTTTTCTATAATTCTTTCCGCTTTCAAAAGCTCGTCTTTCATTTTTTCGTATTTATCCTCTTTTTCATACTTAAAAAAGCTGATATGCGAATACATATGGCTTTGAACTTCGTGCCCGGCTTCAAAAACTTCTTTCGCGAGTTTAGGTTTTTTTTCCACCTGGCTGCCAAGCATAAAAAAAGTGGCTTTAACGTCTTTTTCTTTTAGTATTTCCAATATTTTTTCCGTAGCGGCTCCGGGGCCGTCGTCAAAAGTAAGGGCGATTTTTTTAGAATTTTCAGGTCCGTCCGTATAAAAAATTTTATTTTCCGCAAAACAGACCGCGCAGCATAACAATAAAATAAAAACAGTCAGGCGTTTCATTTTTCAATCCTTTTAAAAGCGTTATACCCTATAGAAAAAATAACGGCTAAAAAACACAAATTGACAAGAACTATAAAAATGAAATATTTTACAAACAGAATCTGCGAATAAGAACCGGCATAGAACAATCTTACGGGCTGCATAAGTATCAATATGTTTACTATTATGACAAAAAACGAAAAAAGCATAAAAATAAGACCGCCGAGCGAAGATTCTATCTGCGGAATGCTCGAATAATTAAATTTCGGCAAAATCGCGCCTATGGAAACCGAAGCGCAAGCTATAAGCGCGGTTACAAATACCGTAGCCGAAACGGTAATTAAAAAAACAGGGTAGGATATGGACATCATATAATTGGTCACGGCAATTAAAACAATAGAAACTACGCATACGGAAAACGAGCCGAACAATATTTTTTCCGTAAAAATTTTAAATTTTTTGACCGGAATAGTAAACAAAAACCAAAAACTGTCTCCTTCAAGGCTTATAAGAGGAAAAGAAAGCCTTAAGGCCACGGCCGTAGCCACAAACCAAACAAGAGCGCAGTTTACCAAAGACATGGTATTATGCATTTTAATAGTCTCAAAAGACAATTTATACATGCTGAAAAGATATACAAGAACTATTGACGCTATAATTAAAACCTGCGACCATTGTCCGGAATCCCTGAAAAAAACTTTCATGTCTTTTTTCAAAAGAGACGAAAAAGCGGAAGAAACGCCGTAATTCTCTTTTTTTATTCTCGACGGCGCGAAAGCCTGTCCTTCGTCCAATCCGTCGACAAAATATTTTTTTGCAAGAAATTTTAAACCGGCCCACATAAAAGCCGCTCCGACTGAAAGCATAAAAAAATAAAACAACACTTTGCCTAAATTTTCAGCCGCAAGACCGAAAATCGCGCCGGCGTACCACCATGAAGGCAAAAATTTCGCCGTAGGAGAGTCAAGATAGCTCAAATACTGGGACAAAAGGGCAAAACCTTCCGTACTTATAAGTTTCTCGGAATAGGTAAGCCTTAAAACTACAATGAGCGCCGTAAAAAAAACAGCTCCGGTTACAAAAATTATGTTTCTTATTTTTGCCTTCGGAAAAAACTTCATTATTACAACCGAAAAAGCCGTGCCCGTAAAACTTGCCGACGCTAAAAACGGGACGGCAAAAACCAACGAACATACGTAAAACCAAATCCCGGCGCCTTTAACAACCGCAAACGCGATAAGAAAAGGCATTAAACCGGCCAAAACCATCCACGAGGCGTAAAAAAAAGCGTTTAAAACTTTAAAAGAAAATATATCGCCGGTTTTTAGCGGAAGAGACAAAAGAAGTTTCAAATCCTTTCCGAAATAAATCGAAGAAAAAGAAACTATAACCGATGAAAGAGCGGTCATCATAAAAGCGGCAAGAAAAAACAACGACGTTATTTTATTGACCAACAAAGGTCCGGCTACAGCTACGGAATTAACGTATTTCAGCAAAGAATAAGACGCGGCGTAAATTATTAAAACGAGGTTTATGCCTATGAAAATAAAAAACGCGGCCTTTAAATCTTCCGAAAATTTCAGCGAAGAAATCTTATTTTTCAAAGACAGGAATGATATTTTAAAAAGATATAGCATTAAATTCCGTCAAACGTTTTTATTTTTCCGTTTGCCTCATCGGTTTTCTCGAAAAATCTTGCTAGTACTGTGTCCGTGCTCTCCGTTGTTGTCATTCCGGCGAAAGCCGGAATCGATTGTTGCTAAAAATATTTTTTATTCCTTATGTCTTTTAACGGCTAACGTGGATTCCGATTTTCATCGGTATGACAAATGAGGGTTTTTCAAGAGACCCCTTCGGTAATGTCAAGATACACGGACTCCAAATCGGATTGCGAATCCACACGTTTTTGCAGATTTTCAAAAGTATCCAAAGCTAAAATTTTACCGCCGTTTATAATGCATATTCTGTCTGAAAGTTTCTGGGCAATGTCTAAAACGTGCGTGCACATAAAAATTGTCGTGCCGTTTCTTGCGAGTTTGGCAAAAATATCTTTTACAAGCTTAGCGCTTCTGGGGTCAAGCCCGACAAGCGGCTCGTCAAGAAACATTATTTCGGGGGCATGCAGCAAAACGCCTGAAATCACGAGCTTTTGTTTCATTCCGTGTGAAAAAGAATCTATTATTTCGCTTGAACGCCCGTCTAATTCAAACATTTCAAACATCTCGGGAATCATTTTTTGCTGTTTTTCGACCGGAACTTTATACACGTCGCCTATCATGCGCATATATTCAAAAGCCGTCAAATAAGGATAAACGTAAGGCTGGTCCGGAACAAAGCCTATTTTGCTTTTTATCTTGTCTATATCGCGCGAAACATTCATTCCCAAAACCGAAACTTCTCCGCTTGAAGGCTTTAAAAGACCGGTTAAGATTTTGACCGTAGTGGTTTTACCGGCGCCGTTAGGCCCTAAAAAAGCGAATATTTCGCCTTTTTTTACGTCGAAACTTATGTCTTTAACAGCCTCAAAATCGCCGTACTTCTTAACGAGATTTTTTACTTCAATGGAAATTACTTCATCCATAACATAACTCCAGACAAAAGCGTTAAAAGCCCCGCATTTACAATCTGCATCCAAAAATTGTCGTTTATTTTCCACGGAATTGCTTCTACAACCGTAGCGATAAGCGCTCCAGCTAAAGCAAATTTCCAATTAAAAATAAATAATCCGGCGATAAAACAAACCACAAAACAGGAAATACTTCCTTCAATGCTTTTTCCGGCAAACGATTTATGTTTCCCTAAAGTTTTGCCGACAAGCGCGGCAGCGGAATCGCCTAAAGCCAGATACAAAAAACTTGCCAGCACCATGTGTCTGTTCTGAAATAAAATGATTGTAATCAAAGCGCCCGACAAAGTTCCTATAAGCCCGCTGACTTTTTTTGCCTCTTCAGGCCTGTAAAAACCTTTAAAGTTATTGCAAAAAAAATTGTTGCATACGGGAACTTTAAATCTTAAAATTTCAAGGATAATTACCAAGGCAATCGCTATACTTAATCCCCATATTACGACGGGTTTTGGAAGATACCAATATCCCAAAACGTATATAAGCGTACACAAATGGAATCCTTTTCTTTTCAGCTCGTCTTTTGGAACGCTAACCATATTTCCGCTGCTCCCATACATATAAATTTATAAAACGACAAAATATTGCGACAACTTTCTGTTGCCAGTTCCCAGATATTTATTTCTTCGGGAAAAGCCAAAGCCATAAGCAACCCGAATACCAAGACATTTACCGCGGCAATTACGACATAAGAGAAAAAAACTCCGTAAACTTTTAAATCCGGCTGCCCTATGCCTAAAATATATATTGTCAAAGCTACATGAAAAGCTATAAAAAAACCGGTAAGAAACAGGAAATATCCGTAAAAAAGCCTTATATCCGCAATCCAGCCGAGCATTATGTATATTATTATTAAGGCAAAAACATATATCGGAAACATATACGGAGCCAGAGTTATCCATATATTATCTTTTGTCAAAACAACGCTTCCTGATTGTTTGCCGACATTAAATCTTTTTATTCTCGCGCCGCTGAGCAGCCCCGCGACGGCGTGCGAAAGTTCATGCCCGAAAATATAAGTTCTCAAGGGTTTGTAAAACGCTATCTGAAACAGGATATAACAAAATATACCGGCCCAAAAAGGCATATGTCTGTTTCCGCTTGCCGCGGAAAACGATAAAAAACTTTTAATCAAAGTATATGCCGCGGCCGCAACAGCCGGAATAAAAAAAAGCGCGGTTATATTTCTTATTATTTTAACCATTTGCACAGATTCTATATAATTTAAAGACTAATTAAAACAACTTATTTCACAAAGCGTTATCCGGCGTTTTCGATTCTATAAAATAATTTCTGAAATACAGACCCGTATCGGCAAGAACCAGGACAAAATTCAGCGCATACAAAATTATCACGTAGTCAAAATTGTAAAAAATTTTATGAATTATGCCGCACGAGTATCCGATTATCACAATTATCAGAAACCACAGGCTTTTGCCTTTATTGCTTCTCGACTTATAAGATTTATGTATTGAAAAAGGCCACGCAAATCCGAAACAGATCATCATTATAGCTTCAAAGATACTCAATTTATTTTACCCCTTATTAACTGCAAAGTGAAAAGTGAAGAGTGGAAAGTTAAAAAATGAACCTCCACGGGCTTACGCCCGTGGTATCAGCCTATTGCAAACAAAGTTTGACCTGAATCTTCTCTACCTTGATTTTCAATGTACTTCTTTATTATTTCCTCATTAATTCCTATA
>Ga0123356_10000120_pt1 | contig 85763 bp, 74 predicted proteins | sample TergutEmb28metaG_2_FD_92546 | JGI IMG/M metagenome (GOLD analysis project Ga0123356, IMG submission 92546) | Embiratermes neotenicus P3 segment gut microbial communities from Petit-Saut dam, French Guiana - Emb289 P3 | ecosystem: Host-associated > Arthropoda: Insects > Digestive system > Gut ...
AACACGCAACACGCAACACGCAACACGCAACACGCAACACGCAACACGCAACACTATTATGCATACTATGTAAAACAATGTCAACTACACAAAGCTAAATTTTTCTATATTTTTAATCTTTCTGAAATAAATAAAATTCTCACGTTAACAAATACGCTATATATAGTGCCGTTAGGTGTCATGCAACGCTACGAAAAAGCGGCAGCAGGTACTATTAAAATTAAAAGGAGATAATGAAATGAAACCAAAACTTAAACACTTGATTCCTGCGCTTTTCTTGTCAGCTGCGTTGATTGGCTGTCCGAATCCTGTGGGTACAGAGGCAGGTATTCAAACCGAGCAAGGTGGGGGACAACAACAAGGTGGACAGGAACCAGTTGTTGGACCATGTGGTGAAGCACCGTGCCTTTGTCCCTGTGAATGTGGTGCTTGTGCGGTGTGCCTTGGCTGTACAGGTTTGGATGGTTGTGCATGTGATTATGAAAACTGCCCAACCAAAATCAACTGCCAAGACAAGGGGAACCCTGACTGCGAATGTGGAAAAAACGATTGCCCACTTTTAGAGAAATGCGACCCATTGACATGTGGACCGAGACTTACAGCTAATACTGTATTGGGGCATAACAAAGATTTTGCAATTTCTGCATTTTGTTTAGCTAATTCTTGCCCTACTAAGCCTTCACCCGATCCTTTAAGACACCTAGCTACATATCATATGGATTCCGCTGCGGCTGCAGCAAATGCAGCGTTGAAAGCGATGTGGAGTGGATTGGCTACTCCACCGACACACCCAAGGGGAGTAAATGGGATACCGATTGGTGGTGGAATAGGCAATGACTTCCACGTCGCTTGCAATGATACTGGAGGAAATGGTTTCATGTGTTTCAAAGATTTTTCTGATGAACAAATTATACAGACTATTGTCGACGCCCAATTGGCAAAAGCACAAGAATTACACCAATAATTTAAAAACACAACCCCCCAAAAAAGGCGTCCCCCAAAAGGTCGCCTTTTTTTGATGCAAAGGTACCTGTTATCTCTTTTACGTAGTGTTGCATGACACCTAACGGCACCATATATAGCGTATTTTTGCCTGTTTCTTTCCTTATGAAAATTTTATAATCTTTTTTATATTTTCACTAAAGCACCACGCACTCTTGCACCATATATATTTGACTGCGTTTATAAGCAGTCAGGGGGCAAAATGCGCAAGAAAAGAGAATTTACAGAAGGTGCTTTTTATCATGTAACATCACGGACAAATAATAAAATCCGGATATTCGAAAATAAATTAGGACGAAAAATAATGGAAATCACATTGCAGGATGCAAAGGACAAATATCGTTTTCGTCTTACAAATTTTTGTATAATGCCTACACATATACACTTATTAATAAAACCGGAAAAAAAATCCAGTTTAAGCTGTATAATGCATTGGATTAAAATACAGTCCGCAAAAAGATGGAACTTTATACACGGTTCAACGGATCACATGTGGGGAAACCGTTATTATGCAAGAGCAGTCAAAGATCAACAAGAGTATGATTTTGTAATGGATTACATTGATCAAAATCCTGTAAAAGCAGGCCTTTCTGCTACACCTGAAGAATGGAAGGCATCAGGAGCATTTTACAAAGCGCAAGGATTAACTGAACTTGTAAGTTACGATCAAATAGAACAAATAAAGTACAAAAATATAAAAATGCTGCTACCAGTTCAAAATATTGTTTCTAATTTATTGCCTGTTTCTCAGCTTGAAAAAATAATTAAGTATTACGGAATATATGCGTTGAATTTGGAACAGCTTAATAAAACTTTAATTCAAATACCAACTCTAAGCGGCACAAAATGTAAAAAAAATATGTACGCTTACTTGCATTACTATACCCCAACAGCAGATTACTTTATATATGAATTTGATAAAGAGGATATTATGTTTGGAAAGTACCGTTTAAATATATTTCCAAATACTGTAGAAAATATAAATATTAGTCTAACAAAATTAAAAAATATACAAGATATTAAGATTGATTTTTCATGGATACCCGCATCAGTTTAGTACCTGTTACCACTTGGTGGATTTTAATAATCATATCTTAAATACGGTAAAATCGTTTTTGTATAATACAAAAGATCTTCTTGCTGTGAGTTATTTGTTATGTTATTAAAAATTACTTTTAATAATTCTTTTTTGAAGTCTGTGTTCGTGATATAACCGTCTTCAATAACAGATAATATATAATACATTCGCATGACTACAGCTAAATAATAAACATTACTGTATTCCAGTATCCCCTGATATATCCTGGAATCAGATATTTCTTCTATGTGTTCTGTACCGGGTTCCAATATAAATATATTATTACTATAACGAATTAATAAATTTTCCGGGATTTTATATACTTTTATATACCCGGCTTCTACTTCACTTATTTCCCCCCTACTATTTCCTTCTGCTACACTTACAGAAACATTACCATCACCAGTAATTCGCAGCGTTTCCATCAAGAATAATTCCGGTAATTTAATATTATCGTACAAAAGATATCCCTCGTTAAAGGTAACAAAATTACCGTCAGAGTCAATGCGAAACTGTCCTTTTCTGGTATAACCTATTACACCGTTTTCCAGCTTTATCTTAAAAAAGCCATCGCCTGCAATTGCGGCATCAGAAGGAATTTGAGTAACTATAAACGATCCTTGAGATAAATTGATACTTTCAGCGGCTCTGTTTTTTTCAATATCAAAATATGATTTATAACCAAACGTATCAACATTGGAAATATCAATATACAGCAATTTATATTCATTTAATAAGCGGTATTGTTTGGCGGTATTGTTTGCAAAAATACAACATGGAAGAAGAACAATCGTAAAAAAGATGATTTTATGTTTCATTTTACCCCTCACGGTTATAAAACCTATATTAACTTATTAAAGCCTTATAGTTCTAGTGTCCTGAAATATGTATATTTGACATTATTTGTATTTCCATGTTATGATATAAAGAATTATTGGGAGATTAACATGAAAAGATTTTTAACTTATATATCAATGTTTCTGATTCTTGCCGTGATAACGGCATGTAATACGCTTCCGGAAACTGCACTGGTACCGGCAGGACGCGAAGAACCAAAAACCGATTTATGGCTATTGGCAATTGGGATAAACGAATACTCAAACAACTACTTTCCTAATCTGTTTTTTGCAGCCAGTGATGCTCAGAATATTAATAGTGCATTTAAAGCGCAGGAAGGAAAGGCCTTTAAAAAAGTAAACACATTACTCATTACCGATATTGATGCTATAAAGCCGACCAAAACTAATATTTTTTCCAATCTGGAATTTTTACAAGATGCACAGCCAGAAGATACAATAATTATCTTTCTTGCGTCGCACAGAATAATGGAAAACAATATTTACTATTTAATGCCTTCCGATTCGGTCTATAGAGAAGATACAGGTTTAGATTTTTCCAGTATGATTAAGTTTGAAGACTTTATACAGGAATTAAATATGCCGGGAAACAAGATCATTATACTTGATACGCAATTTCCCGAAGGCGCGTCTAAAATGGCGGCTGAAAAAGGTATAATTATTTTAGGCGCCTGCGGGGAGAGTCAGCAGGCAATAGAACACCGTCTTTTAGGCGGCGGTTTATTATCCTTAAGTGTTGTTGAAGCATTAAATACCAATACTGGTGTTAGTGGCAGTATTAGACTTAAGGATATTTTTGCATTTGTAGCTGCCAGGGTAAAAGAGCTGTCAGAAAATAAACAAGACCCTGTGTTACATGTTCCTGCCGATGCAGAAAATATGGTATTAGGCGTTAGAAATTAACATTTATAGTAACCATAATGAAAAATCTTAAACTGGAAAATGCTGCGCTTATACTTGAGGGCGGCGGACTGCGCGGCGCTTTTACAAGCGGAGCATTGCGCCGTTTTGCAGACGACAAACTGTACTTTGATTATGTTATCGGCGTTTCTATGGGAGCATGCAATGCGGCAAATTATGTTTCGCTTCAGCCGGAAAGAAACAGAATTGTAAATACCCGTTATATTCACGATCGCCGCTACATTAGTTATAGGCGTCTTCTTTTTAAAGGCGAACTTTTTGGCATGGACTTTATTTTTAATGAAATTCCAAATAAGTATATTCATTTTGATGAAAAGACACTTTTGGAAAATCCCATGCGCTGTATTATGGGTGTAACAGATTGTGAAACAGGTAAACCCCTTTATTATGACAAAAATGACTTAGGCAGCGATTACCGCCATGTTTTAAAGGCATCAAGCAGTCTGCCTTTGGTTGCAAAACCTGTTAAATACAAAGAAAAATTTCTAATGGACGGCGGTTTAAGCGATTCAATTCCAGTACGTAAAGCAGAACAGGAAGGGTATAAAAAACGTGTTGTTATCCTTACACGGCCATATGGGTACCGGAAAAAACCTTCTAAACTGCCGGGTTTTTTATTATATCAGTATCGTAAATTTCCAGGCCTATTAAAAAGCATAAAAACACAGTATTTACAGTACAATGAAGCGGTCAGTTATATAGAAGAACTCGAAGCCAAAGGTGAAATATTTGTTATCCGGCCGAAAACAGACCTTCCTGCAAAACGCGTGGAAAGAAACATCATAAAAATTTACCTTACTTATGACCAGGGTTATGAAACAACTTCTGAATGTTTTGAACCGCTTCTTGAATATTTAAAGTAAATAAATCTGCAGTTATATTACTGTAAGTTAACTTACTATGTAAGTTGTACTTACTTGAATTTAGAACAGAAACCCGCCATACTCTTACTACATGAACAAGTTTATTTTTGTCTCCGGCGGCGTTTGTTCCAGTTTGGGAAAGGGTGTTGCTGCTTCTTCAATTGGAGCTTTACTGGAAAGCAGAGGTCTTAATGTCCGCATGGTTAAATGCGACCCGTACATCAATGTAAATGCAGGAACAATGAGCCCCTATCAGCATGGTGAAATTTATGTAACAGACGATGGAGCGGAAACAGACCTTGATCTTGGCAATTATGCACGTTTTACAAAAGGGCAGCTTAGTCAGGCAAACTCGATCACAACAGGACAGGTCTATGAATCTGTCATCCGCAAGGAACGTAAAGGTAAATATCAGGGAAAATGCGTTCAGGTTATCCCGCATATAACCGATGAAATTAAAAGACGTATTCTTGCAGTCTCTAAAGAAGAAAACGATACTGATATAGTAATTATAGAAATTGGCGGAACAGTAGGAGACATCGAATCTGTTCCTTATCTTGAAGTCGCCCGCCAGATGATCCATGAACACGGCAGAAGCAATGCTTTGTCCGTACACCTTACATTAATTCCTGAAGTCGCAGGCGGCGAATTAAAAACAAAGCCGACTCAGCACTCGGTTAAATCGATGCAGGAAATGGGGATACAGCCGGATATATTGATCTGCCGCTCACCAGTTATGCTGGACGATTCTACGCGGGTAAAAATAGCGCAGTTTACCAATGTTGACCTTGACGCTGTGTTTACTTCACCTAACATTGAAACGACAATTTATCAGATACCCATTGTTTTTTCTGAGCAAAAACTGGATCAGGTGCTCCTTCGCAAGATGGGCGTAGAAAGCCGTCATGCCGATATGCGCCCCTGGCTTTCTGTAATGGAGCAGTATTCCGCCAGAAAAGGAAAAGTACGCATCGGTGTTGTGGGCAAATACATGGACAGCCATGATACATACACATCACTTTATGAAGCGCTGTTTCATGCAAGCCTTGAATGTAATATAGAAGCAGAATTAGTAAAAATCGATTCATCTTTGCTGGAAAAAACCGGTAATATCGATTTTATTCTTGGAGAAAGCGCTGCCGGAGGCAGTGTAGACGGCATTTTGGTACCGGGCGGCATGGTGTGCAGTGCAGATTTGGAAGAACACGGAATCGATGGAATGATAAAAGCAGTATCCTGGGCAAGAAAAAACAAAAAGCCGTATTTGGGCATCTGCCTTGGAATGCATGTAATGGTAATAGAATGGGCGCAGAATGTTTTAAACTGGAGTGATGCCGGTTCTGCCGAGTTTTCTTCCAATTCAAAACATTCAGTTATTAGTACAGGAACCATGCGTATCGGCGCCGGAGAGACTATAATAGAAGAAGGAACCAATATTTTCAGGGCTTACGGCGAAAAAAAGATAATTGAACGCTGCCGTCATCGATTTGAATTTACGAATCAGTTCAGAGATGATATGATTAAATCAGGGTTAAAATTGACAGCTTTTTCTGCGGACAAAGAACAGGTTCAGTGCGTTGAATGGGCAGATTCAGAAAACCACCCGTGGAATGCGGGAGTACAGTTTCATCCGGAGTATAAATCGAAACCAATGCAGGCATCTCCGCTTCTTAGGGATTTTATTGCCGCAGTAAAGAAGGGTAAATAAGGATGTTCAGACATTCAAAACGATCAGTATTAATTTTATTAATTCTCATTGTTGCAGCTTCCTGCTCTTTTGATTACGGCGATCTGGAGCCATCGGAAAGAACACTGCCGGATTTAATAATGGAAAACGTTGAGTATGTCCGTGTAAGATCCTCAGACCCAATTGCAAAGTTTAAAGCAGAACGTGCAGAACGTTACGAAAAGCAGGGGTTAATGAAGCTGGAAAAGTTTTCGTTTGAACAATACGGAGAACGCGGCGAAGAAATAAATGCATCCGGAAAAGCAGGACTTGCTTCAATTAACATTGAATCTGGAGATATTTTCATGGAAGACGGCGTACGGCTCGAAGTTGAATCAGAAGAAATAATCATTGAAACTGTACAGCTAGACTGGCAGGACAGCGAACACATTCTCTCTTCCGGAGATGATATAGAGGTTAATATTTTACAGGAAAATGGAACCAATTTTACTGGTATTGGTCTTCGTATAGATGCACGAAGGCGTGAATGGGAATTTTCAGGAGCTGTCTTTGGCACATATATTTTCGAAGATGACGATGACGAAGAAGATGATGATACCGGTGATACCGAAGAAATTGAACCTGAAAACTTTATATTAAGTGAATCAGAACAGAGAGACAGTTTATGATTTTAACCAAAAAATTATTTTTGTTATTGTTTGTTTTCCTTTTTAGCGGTAATTTTTATTCTGTTACAGCAAATACATTTTCCTTTAAAGCAGACAGAATGTCAGGTTCAAGCGCTCTGGGGCGGCAAACAACAATACTTATCGGAAATGCAGAAGTTAGGTCTGACAATTTAATACTCCGTGCAGACAGAATAGAGATTCAGGGAGATGATAACAGATTCATTGAATGTATTGGCAATGTCTGGGGCCATGAACAGGATAAAAATATTTTATTTTTTACAGATAGGCTTCGTTATGATCGCAGATTAAAAATCGCGCGGCTGGAAGGCAATTCGACGCTGGAAGACAGGCAAAATGAAATTGTAGCAAGAGGCCGTTTCATTGAATATGATGATCAAAACGAAATTGCTATTTTTCAGATATCTGTGCGTTTGTTTAAGGACGATATGGTCTGCCGATCTGAATACGCTATTTACCGCAGGCGCGAAAAACTGCTGGATCTCTCCGGCTTCCCTGTCGTATTCAAAAACGAAGATGAATTCCGCGCAGACAGGATACGTGTAGACCTTGATACAGATGATGTAATTATGGAAGGTTCTGTTTCGGGAACGATTTTAAATTAATAAAATCGTTTCTAACGGAATTAAAAAACAGGAATGATAATGGAAGAACAAACCAGCGATATTCCAAAAACATCTTCCCCTGATCCTGAATGGCCTATAGAAGGGTTATTATTGGATTATGAGTATATTCCGGAAGTTCACACTCTTGGTATATCGAACTTACATAAAAGTTTCGGAAAAAAAGAAGTTGTAAAGGGCGTCAGCTTTACCATGAAAAACGGCGAAGTTGCAGGTCTTTTGGGTCCTAACGGAGCGGGAAAAACTACGATTTTCTACATGATTGTAGGTTTTTATGCACCTTCCGATGGAATCGTTATAATGAATGATACAGATATAACCACAATGCCGATGTACCGCCGCGCAAGAATGGGTATTGCTTATCTTCCGCAGGAAGCATCAATTTTCCGTAAACTTACTGTAGAACAAAACATTTGGGCAATTCTTGAAAGCCGCCAGGATATCGATATAAACGAAAAAAAAGAAAAACTGGAAAAGCTGCTGGATGAATTCGGCATAGGAAGGATTCGCACACAATTTGGGTATACTCTCTCCGGCGGAGAACGCCGCCGTACAGAAATTGCCAGAGCATTGGCAACAGAACCAAAATTTCTGCTTTTGGATGAACCGTTTGCAGGTATTGACCCTATAGCTGTTTTTGAAATTAAGCAGATTATACGCCAGTTAGCGGAAAAAGGCATAGGCGTTCTTATTACCGACCACAATGTCCGGGATACTCTGGAAATTACTAACGAAGCATTTATTATCGCAGACGGCAATATTTTTGCCAAAGGCAACAAAGAAGTCATTCTAAATGACGAAATGGTAAGAAAAGTTTATCTTGGCGCCGAATTTAAAATGTAAGCAGCTATTTTAGAAAATTAAACTTACAGGCATTTTTGCACTAATCGTGTGTTATACGACGTAGCACTGCTTTTAAGCAACTTTTTTTTCTCTTTTTATTTCTTCATATAAATATTCAGGTGCAAAATCTACACCATTATCCCAACAAAGTGTATCCATTCCAACTTTAACCGTTTTGAATTTATTTAGATCCAATAAATCCTTAATAATTGGTCTGTGATCATTGGTCAATTTATCTTTAAAATCTATAATGCCAGTTATACCGTCATTAAATTCCACAAAAACACTATAATCTCCTTTCAATTCTGCATTTACTACCCAAACCATATATTCCTCCTAAACTAATGGTTCTATTTTAAACCATTTTCCAGTCTCTTTTACCATGTTCCAATTTTCCATTAATTCTTTTTTATGCAATCCAGCCCATTCAATAACCAATCCTAATACCCGAGGAGGTAATTCACCTTGAATTAATAATAAATCATTAATGGATATTATTGCTCTATAATCATTATACCTCACATGAAAATGCGGAGGATTATGATCGTCAAAATACATTAATATCACAATACCTAAAAAACGACTTACTTCTGGCATAATTTTATATTAAAACCTTCTTATCATAACGTCAAGCCTTTTTTCAGAAAATTTAGCGCACCAATTTTAAAATTTTTCCAGTTAATATTTCCAATACTCTTGTTTCTCTTTTAATCCAAGGTGTTGTATCACATTTGTTATCAATTATATTTTTATTTACATTATATGCTGTTTCAATATTTATCCAATATGGCTTATATTTTAATTCTTTTTCATAATTATCTAATTTTTGTTCATTTTGATTTACTTCTATATCAGTTATATAATATTCAGAAACCATTTTAAATATATTACCTTTTCCTTCATTTGCAATTGCATATTCTGTCATAACTCCAATTTTTTCTATTACTTTATTTACAGTATACCCAACTTCTTCCATTACTTCTCTTTTTAATGCCTCTTCTGGATTTTCATTTTCTTCAACACCTCCTCCGGGAAACTTATATTCTTTTGTTTTTCCTAAAAATACCATTAATATTTTATTATCTTTTAATATTATTGCCCTGACTGCTTTTCGAAAAATAATATTATTATTGAAATCTAGTAATTTTTTATCATCTCGATATATTTCTTCATTAAATAACATAAAAACCTCGAAGTGTCAAATAATTGAAAGAAAAATGAGATATAGAGGTTATTTGACAGTTACTTTATATCACAACTTTCTGACAGAAATCAAGCTATTTTGAAGAAATGGCTCCCTTTTTGTTCCTGGGGGTGAAATTACCGCAAGTTAACTACTTTTTTCCGGTTTTTCCTTGACTATAATGCAGTTTTGGTCTATTCTTAAAGAGAATATGAATTTTCTTCGGTAAGGGGTGAAGCGATGAGTGTGATACTCTGGGTTGTCCTCCCTCTTGCCGGGTTAACCTTAGGCTGGATAATTAGATGGCTATATGCCAGATTTCAACTTACGGCATCAGAGCAGTTTGCAGAACGAATAAAGCATGATGCAATAAAAGAAGCGGAAGCAAAGAAGAAAGAGATTCTTCTGGAAGCGAAAGAACAGGTAATTCGTGAAAAGAACCAGCAAGAGAGGGAGACTCGGGAACGCAGGGCTGAGTTGCAGCGGTATGAACGCCGCGTTGTAGTAAAAGAAGAAGCGATAGATAAAAAAACTGCTCAAATTGAGCGGACAGAGCAGGCTTTTGCAGAAAAAGAAAAGGTTTTCCAGACTCGCGAAGAGGCGCTTTCCAAAGAGGAACAGCGTTATAGGGCGGAGCTTGAGCGGATTTCGGGATTAAGTTCCGAGGAAGCCAAAGCTTTGATAATTCAAGACCTTGAAAATGAAGCAAAACATGATGCTCAATCGCTTATAAACAAAATCGAGCAGGAAGCCAATGTTGCGGCGGAAAAAAGAGCCCGCGATATCCTTGTAACAACAATTCAGCGGCTGGCGACTGAAGTAACAGGCGATGTGACAGTAACTACTGTTACCCTGCCTAACGATGAGATGAAAGGGCGTATTATCGGCCGGGAAGGCCGCAATATCCGCACCCTGGAAACGCTTACAGGCGCAGACATTATAATAGACGACACGCCCGAAGCTGTTGTTATCTCCTGTTTTGATCCTGTCCGCCGCGAAATAGCAAAAATTTCTCTTGAGCGGCTTATTCTTGACGGGCGTATACATCCTGCAAGAATCGAAGAAGTTGTAATAAAGGTAAGCAAGGATATTTCGCAGAAAATCTTTGAAGAAGGCGAAAAAGTTCTCTTTGATATGGGTATTCATAATATCAAGCAGGATGCTGTCCGCGCACTTGGCAGATTGTACTTCCGTACCAGTTACGGCCAGAATGTATTGCATCATTCCAAGGAAGTTGCAGTAATTGCTGGAATGCTGGCTGCCGAAGTAGGCTGTAACCGTGAACTTGCAAAACGCGCAGCTCTTTTACATGATATTGGAAAGGGTACTGAATCTGATTCCGACTTGAATCATGCGGAAATTGGCATGGATATAGCCAGAAAGATGGGAGAAGACCCGCGGATTATTAACGCTATAGGCAGTCACCACAATGACATTGAACCAACAAGTATCGAAGCTGTTATTGTTCAAATTGCCGATGCAATTTCCGCAGCCCGCCCCGGCGCAAGAAAGGAAACACTGGACAATTATATGAAGCGTCTGGAAAACCTTGAAAATATAGCCACAGGTTTTGAAGGTGTAGATAAATCCTTCGCTATCCAGGCAGGCAGGGAATTACGCATTATGGTAAATAATGAGGCGATAAATGACGATCAGACCCGGGAACTGGCAAAAGAGATAGCTAAAAAGATTGAGAGCGATCTGCGCTATCCAGGACGTATTAAAGTAACAATGATCCGGGAAACCCGTATTACAGAATACGCCCGTTAGTGTCACGAATAGGTGTAAATTTCTTATTTTTTTTAAGATAATTTTCTCAAAATATGCTTGACATTTTTTTAAAATGTGTCACAATACTGCTATGGAAATTACAACACTACCCAGACTCGTTCAAAAGAATGTACGAGACTACCCAAACTATGTTGCACAGTACAGTAAAGACAAGGATGATGTTTTTCAGCCTACTACATTTACAGAAATGTACAACGAAATTCTCTGTTACGCTGCCGGATTAAGAGAAGAAGGCATAAAGCGAGGAGATCATGTCGGACTCATTTCGGATAACCGAAAAGAATGGCTTATAACCACTTTTGCCCAACATTGTCTGGGTGCGGCGGACGTACCGCGCGGCTGTGACTCTATGGCAGACGAACTGGCATACATTCTCTCGTTTGGAGACTGTAAATCTGCTGTTTTGGAAAATGAAGCGCAGCTTGCAAAACTCTTGCCTTTGCGTGATAAAATGCCGGCGCTTCTTACTTTTATATTGATCGATAATGATTTTGACAAAGGTAAGTATTCCGCTGCGCTTTCCGGTATTCGTGTTCTTGGTTACAAAGACATAATGGAAAAAGGAAAAGTTATTATTGCAAAAGACGGCGTTAAGACTATCGAAGATGAAATTGATCAAGGTAAAGGCGATGATATTGCTACAATCATATTTACATCCGGAACAACAGGCGAACCCAAGGGTGTAATGCTGTCTCATAAAAACATTGTTAATCAGCCTATAGTTGCAGGCGGCGTTCTTGGAAACAGGCCTGGCGATATTTGGCTTACAGTTCTTCCTGTATGGCACTCATTTGAAAGAGCCGTTCAATATATCGCTCTTTATGAAGCAGGTGCATTGGCATATTCAAAACCGATTGGAAAAATCATGCTTGCAGACTTGCAGAAAATGCGCCCTACTTATTTAACTGCTGTTCCCCGTCTTTGGGAAGCGCTTCGTGCGGGTGTTTACCGAAACGCTGCAGCGAATGGTAAAACAAAAGCGTTAAATCTTTTTGTTAATATTGGCGCTTCTCATCAAAAGTTTAAAAATTTAATTTTGGGAAGAACACCTCAGTTTAAACGCCGCTGCGTTCCTATCGATTTCCTTGTTGCATTAATTCCGTTTTTACTGCTTAGTCCTCTTCGCGGACTTGGAAATGCTCTTGTGTTTAAAAAAGTAAAAGCAATGCTGGGCGGACGTCTTAGAGCGGCAGTTTCAGGAGGCGCAGCTCTTCCTGATGCTGTTGATAAATTCTTTGGCGCAGTAGGGATTGTCATGATGGAAGGTTACGGTCTTACCGAAACTGCGCCTGTTTTGGCTGTACGTTATTATAGTAATCCTGTTCCCGAAACAATCGGTCCTCCATTTCCTAACATGGAAATCGAAATCCGTGATATAGATTCTGGTAAAGTTTTAAAACCCGGACAAAAAGGCGTTCTGTATGCACGTGGTCCTCAGATTATGCAGGGTTATTACAAAAGACCCGAAGAAACAAGCAAAGTTATAAGCGCCGACGGCTGGTTTAACACAGGCGACATTGGGCTTAAAACATTTAAAGGCGAAGTTAAACTTACAGGCCGAGCCAAAGATACAATCGTTCTTTTAGGCGGCGAAAACGTTGAACCTGTGCCAATAGAAAATAAAATTCGTGATTCTGTTTATATTGATCATGCTGTGGTACTGGGTCAGGATCAAAAATTTCTTGCGGCTCTTATTGTTCCAAGCTTTGAAAATATCGAAGCTTATGCAAAAGAAAACAACATTACATACATGGACATAGAAAGCCTTGTAAAAACGCCGGAAATTAAAGAACTTATCCAGACAGAAATTTCTGAACGTGTAAACCGCAAGACTGGTTTCCGCGGCTTTGAATCGATTTTCCGTTCAGCTTTGGTTTCCAAACCCTTTGAAGTTGGAAAAGAGCTTTCCAGTAAAATGGACTACAAGCGCCATTATATTACAGATGCGTACAAAAAAGAAATCTCAGGGTTATTTGCTGAATAAAAAATAAAATCCTGAAATAAAAAAGCGCTGGAAAAACTCCAGCGCTTTTTTTTGGATTTTTGCGCTTTAGTGTAAAACCTTCAAAATTGATTAAAATATTGTCTTTCTGATAGTATATTTAAAAGTAAATTAATTGTATAATTTTACGTTAAGATATGGAAACACAGATAAAAACTAAAAAAAACAAGGGATTGTCTTCCCTTGCCCTATTGGCCTTTTTTGGCACAGTTGCGGTTTGTACAATTTTATCTAGTGTTATAATTATTAACGGGCTTAAAATAGAAAGGCTGCAGACAGAACAGCTTATTCTGGAAAAAGCTTACCGTATAAATGTAGTAATTTCCAAACTGCTTTATAAAACCAATTCTCTCTCTGCTCTGGTAATACACGGAAACGGAAATGTAGATGATTTTGACAGAATAGCTCCTCTTATTGCAGACGATCCTGCAGTTTTTAATGTGATTGTTGCGCCTAATGGTATTGTTTCCAATGTGTATCCCTTGACCGATGGCAACGATGCTGTTATTGGATGGGATTATTTCAGCGAAGCCGCAGGTAACCTGGAAGCTATATTTGCAATGGATTCAATGGATTTGGTACTTGCAGGTCCTTTTATTTCCGCTCAGGGCAGTAAAATTCTAACCGGCAGACTGCCTGTTTATATCGAAACTCCAGACGGAAAAAACGAATTTTGGGGATTGGTTTCTGTAGGGTTAAATTTCCCTCTGGCTTTGGATGATGTCGAGCTTGATATATTTAAAAATATGGGATTTTATTACGAGTTATGGAGAATAAATCCCGATACCAATGAAAGACAGATAATTGCAGGTTTCTTTGATCATAAATCCAACAAAAATAATTACATAGAAAAACACATTCCGCTGTTTAATGCAGACTGGTATTTAAGAGTATGGCCTATTCCTGTTTGGTATACGTATCCGCAGAACTTAATAATTATTATCTCTGGTTTAATTATCAGCCTTTTAGTTTTATTTGTAATGCAGAATAATCATGAATTAAAACAGATAAAATCTACTTTAGAAAATATTGCAAGAACTGATTCATTAACAGGCATTTATAACCGGCGTCATTTTATGGAAGAATCACAAATCAATATAGAAAGATTAAAGCGTTCGAATCTTAATGATAGTTATATAATCCTTTTTGATTTAGACAGATTTAAAAATATCAATGATACGTTTGGGCACAATACCGGCGATAAAGTTTTAACAGAAACCGCTATCCGTATAAAAGCGCTTATCCGCCCTTATGATTTATTTGCCAGATACGGCGGCGAAGAATTTGTAATATTTGCATCAAAAATAGAAAAAGACAATGTAATAGAAATGGTTGAGCGCCTTAGACTGTGCTTGTGCGAAAATGTGTTTACATTTGACAATGTCTCTCTAAATGTGTCGGCGAGTTTTGGTATAGCATTCCTGGAAAATTATGACCTTAAAAAAACCATACATAATGCGGACGAAGCTCTTTACACGGCAAAGAGAAGCGGCCGCAATATGGCTGTATTTAACGATAAATCTTAATTATTAATACTGCGTATCAATTTAACAACAATCTGCGCTGAATGTTCAGAAGCTATTGGCAGGAATTCTACAAAGCTCATTGGAGACTCCGTTCCTGCAACATCAGAAAGCGCACGTATAACAAGAAAGGGAACAGAAAAGAGATTACAACAATGAGCAATAGCCGCTCCTTCCATTTCTACAGCATCAATATCAGGAAAAACTTTTTGTACACTGGATATACGTTCAGCTTCATGCATAAATACATCGCCGGAACCAATCAGCCCGCGCCGGTGATTAAAGTCTGCAGGAAGATTTTTTTCGTTTTTTAATTCATCAACTGCATTTTCGGCAAGTTTAATAAGCTTCTCATCTGCAGAAAAAATCTGGGGCTGACCGGGAAGCTGACCCGGTGCATAATTAAAAGCGGTAACATCAACATCATGATAAACAAGTCCGGACGATATAATTGCATCTCCTACTTTTAAAGCCGGATTTATTCCGCCTGCAGAACCTGTGTTAACAATACAATCAGGTTTAAATTTTTCTATAAGCAGTGCACAGCCAACAGCGGCATTTACCTTGCCAATACCGCAGCGTAACAATGTAACATCTTTATTTTCTATCTTACCTGTAAAAAATTCAAACCCTCCAATTTTTTGGGTTTCAAATTTTCCCATAACTGCGCAGAGTAAATCCAGTTCTTTTTCCATTGCACCGATAATTCCAATCATATATTCTCCTTTATAATGGCAGGACTCCACATTGTACAGCAGTTGCGTCCGCGTTTTTTAGAAATATAAAGCGCTTCATCTGCACGGCGGATAATACTGCTTACATCTGTTGGAGTGTTCCTGTCAAATGTATATATCCCTACGCTTATGGTAACCTGAGGCAAAGGGTCGTTCCATTTTACATTCATTTCGGACACGCTTAATCTTAATCTCTCTGCAACATTCCAGGCTGTAGGTTTATCAGTGTTGGGTAAAAGAACTGTGAATTCTTCGCCTCCAAAACGGGATGGAATGTCATCTTCGCGGACATTGTTTTTTATTACCTGCGCAAGAGTTTCTAAAACTTTATCCCCGGCAAGATGACCGTAAGTATCATTAAAGTCCTTAAACTTGTCTACATCCATAACAATAACAGTAGAACAGGATGAGCTGCGTTTTGTTCTGTATACTTCTTCATTAAGCCGTGTCAGGAAAAAACCATGGTTATAAAGTCCTGTTTTTACATCACGCAGCGAATGATCATAATGCAGCAGATTCATTATTGCCTGCGAAACAAAACCCATAAGCTGCTGTAAAAACAGCAATTCATCGCGGCTGTAGCCGTCTTCAAAAATTTTTGTTCCAATAAGAATAAGTCCATATAATCCAAAAGGGCCAAGAATTGGAACGGCAATTTCGGTATTTATATCTAAATATGGTTTTACCGCATCATCATCATTTAACTGAAACGCCAAAAGCTCAAAATTAATTGGTTTGGGGTATTCCATAAAAAACTTTTCAAACGGAGTAATGCAATCTACATGAAGATCGATATTAACAGGTACATAATTTTTGTATGCCTTAATTGTTATATCTTCTTTGGTCTGAATTGGTTTCCATAAAAATGCAATAAATGAAGGCAAAAATTGATCTGATATTTGATAAACTGTTGCATCCATTATCTCGTCTATAGTAGTATGGTTAAATATATCCAGACCTTTGGTAAGAAGACTCTTATATTTCCGAATCTCACGATTAAGAGTTTCTATATAATTTATTACACCCAGCCCCTGAAGAAATGCGCGATTCTCCTTAATAACGGGTCTTTCTAAAAAATTATCATCGTCTGGTTGTGCCGGCGCTTCTTTAAGAACTTCTTCCATTAATCCTCTCAAGCTCAGGTGATCGAGTAATATTCGCTAATGGGTCTGCGCCATTCATTGTTAATATCTTTTGGCTCCCACTCAAAAATCTTCTTAATTGTAAAATCTCTCATATCCGGAGGATTATTATAATGAATTACGCCGAAACGGCCGCCGCCAATATAACAAATACTGTCATTGTTTTCCAGATTTTCCATTTCATTAATTCTTGCAAGCACGCAGTCAAAATGCACAGGACGGCCGGAATCTTTGTCTGTTATTGCAGTAGTAATATCGGTAATCTGTTTTCCGCACCAGGGGCAATCAGGAGTAGTTATGGGATTTTCCGGCATTTCCGGCGCTGTCCATTGCGGGCGTTCGTGAAGACTCACACGGCTTTTCTCGAATTTTCCGTCAGAGAATAGATTCTCCCCGCTGTTTGCTGCTGTTATTTTTTTTGCATGTTTCTGAGAATCATCTCTTCGCCCAGAAAATCGCTGGCGATTTTTACGGTTATTTCCGCCTTTTCCGCTGCTGCTCATTACGGCCACCTTCAGATGTTTTATCCATTAACTCTTTACTTAAAACAAGAGCCAATCTTTGAATCGCGGCATGGAGGTAATCCTCATCATTTATGCGCCGCTGCAGAGACTCCAGCTTTTTATTATTCAGAGCCTGTTCTAACATCATACACTCTCCGTAAAGGCTGAAGCAAGATGGGTTATTTGGCTTTCGTTATTATTTCCGCTATTTTTGATAAAAATAACGTCAAAACGAATTGCCATACTACTATATTCTCGATTTTCCAGCAGGAAATACTTAGCTGTTTTAATAATTTTTTGCTGTTTCCTTGAATTTATCCCGTATTGGAGGTTTTCTATGCCATAAACAGACCAGGTCTTTACCTCGGCAAAAACAACAGTTTCCCCGTCTAAAGCGATAATATCAACCTCGCCCGCTTTTGACCTGTAGTTTCTTGCAATTATTTTCATTCCGGCGGTTGTAAGGGCGGCAGCGGCCTGTTCTTCTCCCTTTTTTCCGCAGCTTACATTATGCATTAGTCCTTTTAAATTCAGCCGGATCTATCGCTTCTTTAATAAACAAAGTTTTTACTTCCAATAGATCGATAGTTGTTACGTTTCCTGAACCAATAACATTACCACTGTTATCGGTCAGCATCTGCACAATAGGGCGCATGGGAGCATCTGTATGTATATTGATAACTCTAGCTATTGAACTGTCATTTAAACGAACAATAGAGCCAATTGGATAAATACCCATTATTTTTGTAAAAACATTAATTACGGCAGGATCAAAACGGCGTGCATTATCTGCCAGCAGATTCTTAATTGCCTGATACCCAATCATCGAATTTCTGTAAGATTTTTTGCTTACCATTGCTTCAAAAGCATCGGCAACAGATACAATTCTTGCACCAATATCGATAGCGCTGCCGACAAGATGATCCGGATAACCCTTTCCATCCCATCTTTCATGATGATGCAGAGCTATCAAATTAACTTCGTGCGGCCCAAACAATTCTTTGGTAACAATTTTAGAAGTATGCAAAGGATGGCTTTTAATCTGATCTAACTCAGCATCTGAAAGCCCGCCTTTTTTTTCTGTAATACCCTTGGATAGTCTTAACATACCAACATCATGAAGCAATGCACCCAAAACAACATTGTGAATTTTATGATGCGGCAGCTTGAGTTCCTGAGCCATCAATGCCGAAAGAATTGCAGAGTTTACAGAACTTTTTGCCAGTTCATTGCCGGCTACTTCGCCGCCAAGAATAAAACCAACAAATTTATCTGGGTTTTCCCGCAAGTCCTGAAGCAGTTTCATGCAAATATCATCGAATATGCGCATTTGGACATCATGTCCGGTTTTTAAATCGTTAAATACTTTATTAAGCCTTTCTATAAGATTTTTATAAGCCTGATAAGGGCCGGAGTTCTGCCGGACATCACTAATGGAAAATTTTACTGCATTTTTTTGAGTATCCGGAAGATCATCAGTTTCTTCCAGAGCTTCTGCCAATTCTGCTTCTAAATCACTAAGCGCTTTGTCGGCGTCGCTTAATTCTTTTATTTCTACAAAGCTCCCTTTTGTCCTGACATAATCAATATCCCATGCCCTTAAGACGTCTATATCTCTTTGACGCAGAGGTTTCATAGCTGTTACCAGTAAATACTCACCCTCTGTATATACTGCCTCGGAGAAAGCTTGACCTACTTTTAGATCACTGGTACTAATTAACTTCATTTCTTCATCCTCAGGGAACAGAGCTTCCCATATGAGTATCGGCTAAAAAAGGGAAAAAGGTTAGAAAGTGTTTTGTGTCCTGTAATTTTTATTCTGCATCAGCGGCAGCGGCTGTACCTGTAGAGGGAACATGCGCACCTTTGGAACCTTTTTTAATGATAAGTTCCTTAATTTTTGCGCCTTTACCGATTTTTTCGCGGATATAATAAAGTTTAGCACGTCTTACCTTACCGGGGCGGACTACATCTACTTTGACGATACGAGGTGAATGAATAGGGAAGACCCTTTCTACGCCTACGCCATAAGAGATTTTTCGTACTGTAAAGGTTTTTCCAACCTTGGAATTTTTCATTGCTATAACAAGACCTCCATATATCTGAACACGTTCAGTCTTGCCTTCTACTATTTTAAAGTGAACCTTAACTGTATCCCCAACCTTAAACTGGTCAAGTTCTGTTTTCATTTGAGCGGCTTCAATGGCCTGAATTTCGTTCATCTCTTTCTCCTTAAATATTCACCAGACCTTAATCTGACTGTTCCTTAGTCAGCCGGTCAATAATGCTGTTAATTTCCTTGTTAAAAACCATATCCCCCTCTGGGGATAAATCTCTGCCGCGCTGTATTAAATCCGGTCTTTTTAACAAGGTCTTTTTTACCCTTTCTTCCAGGCGCCAAAGACGTATCTGTTCATGATGCCCGGACAGCAACACTTCAGGAACCTTGATTGTATCAAAAATCTCAGGTCGTGTAAACTGGGGATACTCCAAAAGTCCGGAAGAAAAGCTTTCTTCGTCAAGTGAGTCTGCACAGATAACGTTATCTACAAGACGGTAAGTAGCGTCAATAACTGCCAATGCTGCCACTTCTCCGGAAGATAAGACATAATCTCCAATAGAAATCTCATCATCAACGTACATATCGATGATACGCTGATCGATCCCTTCATATCGCCCGCAGATAAGAATTAATTCCTTTTCTGCAGCCAGCTCCTTGGCTAGCTGCTGATTAAACGGCTTACCTGATGGCGACAAATAAATTACTCGAGGTTTATTCCCAAAGACTTCACGCGGAGACGCGGAGACGCGGGGATCGCTGAGAGAAGATAAGGTTGAAGAAAGCACACTCTCTTCTTCTTTTATTCTCTCTGCGACCTCTGCGCCTCTACATTCCAAAGGAATGTTACGCCTCTGCGAGAACTCTTCTCCTAATACGGCCTGTAAAGCCTTTCCTAGTGGTTCGGGGAGCATTAGCATTCCAGGGCCGCCGCCATAAGGTGCATCATCGCAGGTTTTATGCTTATCATAGGCAAAATCACGGATATTTATTGCCTGATACTCGATAATTCCGCGTTTAATTGCTTTTGCCATAATAGAATTAGCAAAAAAAGCATCAGTAATTTCCGGAAATAGTGTTAATACGGTATATTTCATTCTAATATCCAAAGATTTTGAAGTAACACACTGCCTTTATCTGGGGATATTTCGGGGAAAAACTCTTTTCTTAAAGGAACGAGGCGTTTTTCTCCATTTGTTAGCTTGATCTCGACCAATTCACCGCCTCCGCCCTCGATTATATCGATTATAACGCCAATAATTTGAAAGTATTCTTCTTCCCCATATACCTCTAAGCCTTTTAGATCTTCGATGTAAAATTCGCCTTTGAATAGCGGTGCGGCTTCGTCTCGTCCTACAAGAAGCTGCGCTCCGTTTAAGGTTTTTGCAATCTCGGGGTTATTAATGCCTTCAAAATGTATTAGGACAGTAGAAACCACATTTGCAGGACTACTCTCATCAATATTGATGATACGTTCCTTCCCGTCCTTGCTGATAATTACAGATTTAAGTTTTAATATGTGTTCTATTTCGCCCGAACAAGAGCGGACTTTGACAAAACCCTTAACCCCAAAAGGAGCTCCGACAATTCCTATAATGAACTTTTCATTCATTCGCCGATTACCGTAAGGGTTTGATTTTAGTCCAATATTTCCAGAACTGTATGTTTACCGGATCTGGCGCTGGCAGCCTGAAGTACTGTCCTGATTGCTTTGGCAATCCGTCCATGTTTACCAATTACCTTGCCAACATCGCCCTCTGCAACACGCAGTTCTAAAATAGTCGATTTTTCGCCTTCTACAATATTAACCTGTACCTGAGACGGATCATCCACAAGAGATTTCGCCAGGTATTCAATCAAATCTTTTTCCATTGTGCGACCTATGTGTTACGTTATTTTACGGTAACGTTCTTTTTATTGAAGATTCTGCGAACTGTGTCACTCACAATTGCGCCTTTGGAAAGCCAAGCTTTTGCTTTAGCTTCGTCAAAAACAATTTGCTTATCTTCTGCTTCGATGGGATGATAATATCCAATTTCTTCGATGGTTTTACCGTCTCTTGGCGCCATTTTATCCATAACAACAATGCGGTAATATGGCCGTTTTTTTGTTCCAAATCTCTTGAGCCTGATAGTTGCGCTCATAAAAAGTCCTCCTGTTCCGTTTCCCGTAAACCGGGAGCTTGATTAATTAGAATTTTATAGCGGCTCAAGCGCACCGCCTGTGTAAAACAGTATAGATTTTTTCTTTTTTTTTGTCTAGTGTGATATTAAGGGAGAAAAATATGGAAAAAATAGCCAGTTTTCAGGTTGACCATCTTAGGTTAAAGCCGGGTCTTTATGTTTCACGAAGGGATGATTACGGCTCTCTTGTAATTACCACGTTTGATCTTCGTTTTAAAGAACCAAACAAAGAACCTGTTATGGATCCGCCTGCCATGCACACAATTGAACATTTGTGCGCTACTTTCTTGCGCTCTAACGAAAAATGGAGTCCAAAAATAGTATACTTTGGTCCAATGGGCTGCCGTACCGGTTTTTATACAATTCTGGAAGGTGAATACAAATCTACAGATATCCTTCCGTTAATGATTGAAATGTTCGCTTGGATCGAAAAGTTTGAAGGCACTATCCCCGGCGCATCCGCAGTAGAATGCGGAAACTGGCAGGAACAAAACCTGGACATGGCAAAATGGGAATGCCGAAGATACGCTGCACTGTTAGAAAAAGGCAACAAGGAAAATCTGGAATACCCGGCATAAACACCCTTATATTTATTACTATCTACTCCAGGGGTTAAATGTTACAACTATATCACCTCTGGAAAAAGATTTTCCATTACGTATTGTTATCCTTCCGCCGGTAACGTGAATTGAATATTCTTTTCCTCCTTCGAAATTGTGAGTGAATGAATAGCCATTCCATGTCCAAGTAGTTGATCCCTGGCTTGTCTGTCCTTCAACTCCAATAGTAGTATTTCCTCCTGGTATTTTGATTGCAGCAACTCCCCAGCCAGTTACCTTCCAATCAACATCAATCCCATTATATGAAACAGGCCGAACAGTGCTTCCTGCTCCAGACCAATATAATGTAACAGTTTCTGCTTCGGGTAATAAATCATCAAAAACCATTACTTTATTTGAACATGCAGCAAAAACAAATAATAATGGTAAAAAAACAATACAGAAAAAAAAGTTCTTTTTCATAGAACCCTCCTAATATAATTATGATGCTATAGATGGAATATATCAATTATTATTGAAATTGGCTATACTCATGTTGTTAGAGGCAGATACCATTCCCTAAAATAACATATTCCTGTACAATGCCTATATGTCAGAATTAACAGAATATTGTCCTGCAGAGCAGTACTCAGGAAAAGCGACAATGGAAAAAATCACCTCGCTGGCAAAACGGCGCGGTTTTGTTTTTCAGTCATCAGAAATTTACGGAGACCAAAACGGCGCGTGGGATTACGGCCCTTTAGGCATTGAACTTAAAAACCGCATTGCCGGCGCGTGGTGGAAAGAAATGACCCAGCTTCACGATAATATCGTAGGGTTAGATGCAGCTATATTGATGCATCCGCGCACATGGGAAGCTTCGGGTCACGTCGAAAATTTTACCGATCCTTTAGTCGATTGTAAAAAATGTAAATCCCGTTTCCGCGCGGACATGATCCCCGAAGAAAACCTGTCTGCAAAAAAATGCCCGGACTGCGCCGGCGAATTAACAGATACCCGCAAGTTCAACCTGATGTTTAAATCAAACATTGGCCCTGCAGAAGATACTGCAAGTATTATTTACCTTCGCCCGGAAACCGCGCAGGGTATTTACGTAAACTATAAAAATATTATTCAGTCCAACAGAATGAAAATTCCGTTTGGCATTGCGCAGATTGGAAAAGCATTCCGCAACGAAATCGTTACCAAAAACTTTATTTTCCGCACCTGCGAATTCGAACAGATGGAAATGCAGTATTTTGTAAAACCTGGCACAGATGAAATAGAATTTAACGAATGGAAAAAACAGCGCTGGGCATACTACGAAAAACTTGGCGTTAAAATGGATCACCTGCGCTGGCATCAGCACGGGCCGGATGAACTTGCGCACTATGCAAAAGATGCTTACGACATTCAGTACTTGTTCCCAATGGGCTGGCGCGAACTTGAAGGCGTGCATAACCGCACCGATTACGATCTTGGCCGTCACTCAGAATACTCGGGCAAAGATATGCAGTACATCGATCAGGACAATAATAACGAACGCTACACACCATACATTATCGAAACTTCTGCCGGGCTTACACGCAATGTATTAATGATTCTCTGCGATGCTTACGACGAAGAAAAAGTTGCCGACAAAGGCGATGCCGATGATATTCGCACAGTGCTTCGTTTTCATCCTAACCTTGCACCGATTACTGTTGCAGTCTTGCCGTTAATGAAAAAAGACGGGCTTGCAGAAATGGCGCAGGACATTCGTAAAGAACTGCAGGAAGATTATGCCACTGATTACGATCAGGCTGGCGCAATTGGAAGGCGTTACCGCAGGCAGGACGAAGCAGGTACTCCATTCTGTGTCACTGTAGATTATCAGTCCAAGGAAGACGGAACAGTTACACTGCGCTTCCGTGATTCTATGGAGCAGATACGCGTGCCAAAAGCAGAACTCGCCATGAAACTGCGGCAGGAAATTAAGGGATATAAACGCATTAAATAATGTCGTTCTTAACGGTTTGTCTTAATCCTACTTTGCAAAAAACTCTTAGTTTTCCTTCCGTTACACCTGACGCGGTTAATCGTACTGCTGTTCACCGCCTTGATGCAGGCGGGAAAGGAATTCACGTAACCCGTGTTTTAAATCAATTGGGAAAAGAAGCTGTACATCTTACACACCTTGGCGGTGAAATGAAGCCGCTGTTTTTGTCGCTGTGTGAACCTACCGCCGAGCGGGCATTAGCGAGCGAGGGTTCCCGCTCGGTGCAAGACGGGCTTGCCATAAACTGGGTGGAAAGCAATTCGCAAATCCGCTTTTGTTACACTGTTATTAACGAAAGCAACGGTGAAGTCACAGAACTTGTAGAGGAAGCTGAACCAGTAGGCTCTCAAACCGAAACACGCCTACTTGAGAAATTCGATTCTCTGCTTTCTGGAAGCTCTATTCACTGTTTAATCATCTCCGGCACAAAAGCGGCAGGGTACTCTGATACTGTAATTCCTGAAATGGTACGCAAAGCAAAAGAAAAGGGATTATTTGTTATTCTTGATATTAAAGGCAGCGATTTAAAAGAAAGTCTGAAATATGAACCAGATATAATCAAACCTAATCTTGATGAATTTATTAGTACATTCAGGTTTGGAATAAACGGAACACATGATCTAATTTTGGATATTGCTAAAAAATATAAATGCCGCATTATCTTAACCAATGGCAGTCAGAAAATACTTGTTATCGGCTGTGCCGCAAACAGCGAAGTTAATTATTTTGAGGTTGATCCTGCCGTTTGTGCAGATGGCCGGGTTATTAATACCACCGGCTGCGGAGATGCATTTACAGCAGGGCTTGCGGCAGTGCTGTTTCCCGATGGAAACCGGAAAAATGCAGCGGATTTTAAAACAGCGATTAACGAAGGAATAAGATGCGGCGCTTTGAATGCAGGGCTTTTAAAACCCGGAACTATCCGTTAAGTTCAGCACCTTTAACCGCCAAATTTGCCGCTTCTTCAAACTCACTGTGTAAAAGGCAGACCGCAATATGATCCAAAACAGAATCTATATGGTGCGGCCATTTTTGCAGTTTTATTTCTTTTAAAATGGCTTTTGCAGCCTGTTTATCCAGAGCATCGCATGCGCTTTTTATATCGATTAATTTTTCGTGTAAAAAGGTTATATCTCCGGCGGTAACATCTGTATCACCCGTTTCTTCCGCCAGTTTATATTTTTTAATTAAAAATTTAAGCGAATTGATAAACATATGAGTTTCATCTGTAAGCATGTTAAGATTCCGGTCTTTGCCCGCCAGCTCCAATTTAAATGCAGCGGCGGACAGCTCCTTTTCGCCGACATTGGCAAGAGCGCTTTTCATTCCATGAACAGTAATAATGTACATATACAGCTCTTCATCTGTAAGTCTATTTATTTTTGGGTTAAGATCCTCAAGCACTCTTAAGGCGCTTTCGGCATCCCGGACAAAATACTTTTCAATATCAGAAGTCCTTGTTTTATTTAATACATCATCTTTGAATTTTTTTTCTTTATGTTCACGGCGGGCTGCTTCAATAACTTCCCGCGGCTGTTTATTTTTGATTAAATCGTTTAAAACTAAATTCAATTCGCGCGAATCTATTGGTTTTGAAATAAAGCCGTCAAAACCATTGCTTAAAAACATTTCCTCCCTGCCAATTAAAGCGTTAGCGGTTAATGCAATTATGCTGCCTGTATACCCGCTTTCCCGTATGATTTTTACCGCTTCTATTCCATCCATCTTCGGCATCATATGATCCATGAAAATAATATCGTATATATTGCCGCTTTTAATTTTGTCGATTGCATCAAATCCGCTGTAAACCACATCAATATTCAGTCCATACGGCGATAACATGCCTTTTGCGACATATATATTCGATTCAACATCATCCACAACAAGAACAGTGCCATAAGGCATGTATTCACGCAGAAATTGTGTTTTTTTGGTAATAGCCGTGCTTTGGAAACGAAACTTTTTCAGGTTTTCCGCTAATTCAAGACCGCAGACTGCAGTACCTATACGTGTTTGAGGAATCCGTACTGTAAATACAGACCCTTTGCCCACTTCACTTTCTACTGTCATCTCTCCATTCATTAGGCTGACCAAACGCTGAGTTATACTCATTCCCAAACCAGTACCTACAGTTGTCCTGTTTGCTTCAACATTAAACCTGGTGTATTCATCATAAAGTTTTTTTATCTGCTCTTCTGTCATACCCTGGCCGGTATCGCTTACACGGAAGACAACCATTATATTTTCGCTTTCTGAATTTTCTGAATATATGGAAAGTTCAACTGTTCCTTGATCTGTATATTTAAAAGCATTGGAAAGTATATTATTAAGTACTTGTTTAATGCGAAGTTCATCGCCGAACATTTCTATGGGGGTATTTTCATCTACAAGCAGAATAAATTCTATCGGTTTGCTTTCGTAACGCAGGCGGATTAACTGCGCTGTATCATTTACAAGACTTGGAATATCATATTTAACAGGAATTAATTCCAGTTTTCCAGCTTCGATTTTTGAAAGATCCAGAATGTCGTTAATTATATTTAAAAGTAAATCGCCGGATTCATATATTTTTTGGAAAGCTTCTTCTGTTTCCGGCGTAAGAATTTCATCACGAAGCTGGATTTCGGTTATACCCAAAATTGCATTCATTGGAGTGCGTATTTCATGGCTCATTACTGCCAAAAATGCGCTTTTGTACTGGCTGCTGTGCTCGGCATATTCTTTTGCGGCTATTAGTTCCGTCATATCAACAGAGTGCTGAATGTGAACTGTTTTCCCGTCTGACCAGTTGATGTATCTGTCAACATTACGATAAATATGATTTGTTAATGTACTGTGTTCTTCCCATATAATTACCTGATCCGGGTCTGTTTCAAGTTTGTGACATGGGCAAAAATCGCATCTGTCATCCAGATTGCTTTGAAGAACTTTATAACACAAATGCCCGACACAATTGCCTTTTATCTGGTAATGCTGTTTCATTGTATTGTTCATAAAAAGAATTTCATTTGTTTCGGGATCAGTAACATATATCATTGTATCCAATCCGTTCATGATATTACTTATATTGGCAAGCATATTTTTCTCTGCTATTGCATTGTGCGCTATTTGATCCGCTTTATTGATTTCTTCCATCATTTTTTCCAGCTTGCGCTCGACATCTTTGGAGATATATCTTGCAATCAATACACAAGCAACAAAAACAACAAGCGTTATAAATGCTCCGCTAAGAATAAACAGCCAGATTTTATTTGTTTCTTCTATTGTAAAGTATGCTTTGCAAAACATTCCAACAACTTCGTTATATGCGCCGAATATTGGAAAAAATATAGCAATTGCGTTTCTGTCCAGAAGCTGCATCTCTCCCATGTAGGAATTTCCTGTGAGAACTATATTGCTTATATGTTCTGGAGCGCTTGTACCAAGCGCGTATGTTCCGTCATCATTTAAAAGTGTTGTAGCAACACGCTCGTTATTTAAGAAAACAGCATTTTCGCATTCTGTAAGCCTTTTTAACCTGTGGGTAAAATCCTGGTCATCCAGTCTGAATCCCAATGATACAATGCCGATCAGGTTCATATCGGTATCATATATAGGCGCACCTGCGTATGCGCCAAGACGTACAGTAACGCCCTGCGCCACATACGATTCACTGTTTCCGCTTTTTGCCTGTTTAACATGAGGCAGATGTATAAGACTGTCACCGTATATATACGGCTCGTGGGTTCTTACAAGAACCATGCCTTCGCTGTCAAGAATTGTACAGTAATCAATCTTTGCCAATAACTGAAGCGCTCTTGATGTATTAAGAATTCTTTCTCTGTCATTATACAGCATGGCTTCTATCAAGTCGGGGTTAATTGCCATTCCAAGAGCTGCAATAAGCGCATTTGCTTTTAAATTATCAATCTCATTTTCTGCAACCATTGCTGCAACATTAATTTTATTATACATTGCATTATTTAATTCCCTGTTATAAAGAAGGATGGAAGAAATCAGAATGATTACGCAGCATCCTATTGTCAGTAAAATCATGGGAATTAAAACTTTTTTTCTGATACCTGTATTACTTTTCAAGGCTTTCCTCTGCTTCGAACGCTTTTACCGCCGCTTTTTTAAATGCGCTGTGTAATATATCCATTGCTATCTCATCCAACACAGCATTTATATTATCTGGCAGTGCGTTCTGTTTTATTTCATCAAGTATTTCTTTAGCTGTATTTTTATCAAATGTTTCACATGCCTTTTTTAATTCCTGTAATTTTTCCCGCAGGTAAAGCAGGTTTTCTTCTGATATTTTATCATTACTGCTGATTTTTGCCTTGTTGTTTGCTATTGACAGCTTTAATTTAGCTGTTAAAACCTGCAATGCAGTTATAAATGCCGGAGTTTCATCGGACATTACTGTAAAATCCCGTTCTAAACCTGCTTTCTCCAGTCTGTACGCCATTTCGGATAAATCTTTTTTATCGATAACTGCAAGAACGCTTTTCATCCCGTGAACAACTATTGTATAAGTCTCAAGTTCATTGTTATCCAGTTCGTTTAATTTATTTTTAAAATTTTCAAGAACATTCACAGTGTTTTCGGCATCCCGGATAAAAACAGTTAAAACTTCAAGATTTACAGGTGTTTTACTTATTTGCAGATTTTTTTCATACTGATTCCGCCGCGCTTCTTCTACAACTTCCGGCGGTTTTTTATCACGGATAAATTCATTTAATAAATGGTTTAATTCGCGCGAATCAACCGGCTTGGAAATAAAACCGTCAAAACCATTTTGTTTGAACATCTCCGCCCTGCCGACCAATGCATTGGCAGTAAGCGCGACTATGCTGTGCGTATAACCCATTTCGCGCAGAATTTTGACTGTTTCCATGCCGTCCATTTTCGGCATCATATGATCCATTAATATAATATCGTAAATTATTCCGTTCTTGACATTCTCTATCGCATCAAATCCATTGGTTGCTGTTTCGATTTTTAACCCATATGGCATAAGCATTCCCTTGGCAACATAAAGGTTAGATTCTACATCGTCAACAATAAGAACATGACCATAGGGCATATATTCGCGTAAAAACTGCGATTTTTTTGCAATTGAAGTGCTTTGAAAGTCGAAATTCCGCAGTTTTTCCGAAAGTTCAGGTCCGCAGACATCGGCTCCTGCAAGAATTTGCGGAATACGTATGGTAAAAACTGATCCAACACCAGGTTCGCTTTTAACATCTATACTGCCATTCATTAAATCTACAAGGCGTTTTGTAATGCTCATTCCAAGACCCGCTCCAACTTTGGTGCGGTTTGTTCCCAAATTAAAACGGGAATACTCATCAAAAAGCCTGGTAAGCTGATTCTCTGACATTCCCTGCCCTGTATCGGTTACGCAAAAAACAAGAGTTGCATTGCCGTCCTGCTCCTTTTCTGCAGAAACAGAGAAATTAACAGTACCTTCATCTGTATACTTAAATGAATTGGAAAGTATATTATTTAGAATCTGTTTAATTCGCAGTTCATCGCCTATTAAATCGACAGGTGTGTTCTCATCTACCTTTAAAGTAAAATTGACAGGTTTGCTTTCGTAGCGCAGCCGGTTTAATTGCGCAGTGTCGTTAATAAGGCTTGGTATGTCATATTTTACAGGAACTATTTCCAGTTTTCCGGATTCAATTTTGGAAAAGTCCAGAATATCATTTATAATATTAAGCAGTAAATCACCGGATTCATAAATTTTATTGAATGCTTCTGAAGTTTCCTGCGGCAGATTTTCTTCCTGCAGCTGGATTTCTGCAATTCCCAGAATTGCATTCATTGGTGTGCGAATCTCGTGGCTCATATGCGAAAGGAATATGCTCTTTGAACGATTGCTTTGTTCTGCCTGATCTTTTGCAGTTATTAATTCTGTTATGTCTACAGACTGCTGTATATGAACCAATTTACCATTTGGCCAGTTAATGTATCTGTCAACATTGCGGTAAATATTATTTGTTACTGGATTAAGTTCTTCCCAAATAACTGTCTTTCCTGGGGTTTCGTCAAGTTTAAAACAAGGGCAAAAGCTGCATCTTTTTCCTTTGTCTTTCTGTAAGATTTTATAGCATAATTGCCCGACACAGGCGCCTTTGATGCCGTAATGCTGTTTCATTATGTCATTCATAAAAAGAATTTCATATGTTGCAGGATCTGTAACGTAAATCATGGAATCAATACTGTTCAGAATGCTTTCCATGGAATGAATAGAAACATTTTTATGTTTGTTTACTTCATTTACTTTTTTAATTGCAATAATTAGTGAAATTAACATGATAGTTAAAACAAAGGTAAACACAGCAAGATAAGCCGCTCCAATACGCCACGGACGCTGAGCCTCCGCAAGCTTTGTACGGTAATCATAGGTTTTGCGCATCCATTGATCCGATATTCCTTCTTTGTCAATAAAACGCAGCGCTTTATCTATTACGGAACTTAAAATAACCTCATCTTTATTAAAGCCGAATGTAGCTTCGTATGATTGGTCAAAAATAATATTTGTTTTATAATCCAAAAGTTCACGGTAATTTGTCAGCATTAGAAGATGATGCCGGCTTGCCATTATAAGGTCTACTTCGCCGCGGTCAAGCGCTTCTATTGCAGCATCAAAATTGTCATACTCTATCATTCCTGTATGATCGGCAAACCAGTTCTTAAATGATGCAGAATAGGCAGTATTCCCTATTAAACCGACATTCAGGTGCATAATTTCATTAATTTTAATATTTGGAAAATCCAGCTTGGAAATTAAAGCATAATTATCCTTAAACAGCATTGTCTTCGGCCATAAAAAACGGTTCTCGCGTTCCGGAATGCGGATAAGCTCTGTACCCAAAGCTGCTTCTCCGCTCTCCAGCATCTGCATCATAACAAACGGAGATTCTTCGGCATTATTAATACGGTTAAATGAAAGTCCTGTAAGTATTTCAATATTTTGCAGTATATCAATAGCAATTCCCTGCCATTGGTTTTCGTAAACATTATAAAAGCTAACCGGATAATTGCTGTATTCTGCAATAAACGGAATAATTCTATTGTTTCTGATATAAGTTTTTTCTTCTTCGGTAAGCTGCAAAAAAAGTTTTTGTTTTAAATATTCCAGATACCCCTGATTATACAAAGCGGTAAGATAACGAAGCGCACCTGCATCTAAAGCTTTTTGCACAATATTAATTATGGGTTCAAGTTCTGGATTTTGTGTTGTTAGCGAAACAGGACTGTAAATCAGCGGAAAAAAATCTTTGGTTATAACGTCTCCGTAATTATCAAAAGAAGCTTCTGTCCAGTCATCATTAAAAAAAGCATCAGCCTCGCCGCTCTGAAGCATTCTGTATATTTCATCGGTATTTCCTGCCAGCACGACTTCATATGTTCCAGGTTCAAGATGCTGTATAACTTTATTAATAGTGGTAGTTCCGCTTATAAACGCATACCGTAAAGGACGCGCCTGTGCAATATATTCAAGGGGAAGACTGTTTTCCAGCCGGAAAGACTTAACCATATTTTGAGCAATGGCAGTTGTCATAAAATATGTTTTACGGCGTTCTTCTGTTGGTGTCATGTGCCCTGTAAAATCAACCTCATAACTTGCAAGTACATCAAGATACTCATCCCATGTCACAAATCTTGGTTTGAACGGAATGCCGAATAACCCGGACAGCCATTCGCATAATAGAAAAGACCATCCTCTTATTTCTCCGTCTTCGTTATAAAATGCCTCGGTGGACGGAAGCACACTGAAAACATAGTATTTATTCTCCCTTTCCAGTACTTGTCTGCGGAGAATTTCTACAGCGGCAATTTCCTGTTCTGTTATTCCGGGAATACTGTTTAATGTTTGAAATACAGCAATTTCGTAAGAAGCGATTTCAGATTTGTTTGAACAGCCGTAAAAATTAAATGCGGTTAAACAGAGAAACAGAAGTGCATTAATTTTTATGATCTTCATTTAACCCTTATCCTGAATCTTTAGTTTGGTACAAATTCCTTTTCACACTCAAGAAAAACATTTACAAGTTCCGGATCAAAATGAGTTCCGCTGCTGTTTTTTATTATTTCAACTGCTTCTGAATGCGCAAAAGCTTTTTTATACGGCCGTTCCGATACAAGCGCATCGTAAACATCGGCAAGCGCCATAATGCGCCCCTGAAGCGGTATATCTGTGCCTTTTAAACCATAAGGATAACCTGTTCCATCCCACTTTTCATGATGATAACCTGCAAATAATTTTGCATACTGAAGAAACGCTTTGTCGCCGGACTCGGCTATAATGCCATCTATGATCCGTTCCCCTTCGCCTGCATGAGTTTTAATTATTTCGAATTCTTCCGGCGTTAATTTTTCGGGCTTGTTTAAGATTACGTCTGCTATGCTAATCTTTCCAATATCGTGCAAACGTGCAGATGCAACGGCAACATCACAATCCCACTGACCTATCTCATCAATATATATTCTGCGTTTTAACATTGTTTTTATTAATAGTTCGATATATGTTGTTGTCCGTTCAATATGACTGCCTGTCATCTTGTCGCGGTTTTCTACCATGTTTGCCAGTACAAAAACGATGCTGTTTTTTAATTTGTTTAAACTTTCTGTGCGCTCCCGGATGATATTTTCAATCTCCATATGGGTTTTTATGCGATTAAGCAAAACTGGTTTGGAAAATGGTTTTGAGATAAAATCGATGGCGCCTTTTTCGAAGCCAAGAGATTCGGTAGAAGTATCATTGCGGCTTGTTAAAAAAATGACAGGAATACTGTATAACTTATTGTTTGATTTTAACAGTTTTAGCGCCTCAAAACCGTCCATTTCGGGCATCATAATATCCAGCAGAATTAAATCCGGAGTAATTTCTTCTAACAGTTCAAACATATTAGAAGCAGACGGCATTGTAAATACACGATAATAATCAGATAAAGCCTTGTCTGCTGATAATAAATTAACATTATTGTCGTCAACTACAAAAATTGTTTTCAAATTATCCATATCTTATCCTGCACAACTAATTAAAAAAATACATAATTAGTATATTTATTCCATATATTGTAACACAGTATATGGAACTTAGATAGAGATTTTTTTACTCACTTTGCGAGAAAAACAGTTCCTTTTTGACTTCCGTTTGCCAGAGCTTCTATACAGCGGAATTTTCCGCCGTCTGTTAGAATTGTTGGTATGCCGTAAGACAATGCTAATTTGGCAGCATCCAGTTTTGTGGCTATTCCGCCGGTACCAAAGTTATTTGTAGTTCCAATAGTTATACTTTTACGGATTTCATCAATATCGTGTACTTCTTCTACAAGAACTGCCTGAGAAAATTCTTTTGGGTTATTGTTATATAATCCATCGACATCGCTGAAAAGTATTAAAAGATCGGCGCTCCACAAAATTGAAGAATGAGCTGCCAGTGTATCATTGTCGCCTATTTTTATTTCTTCTACAGAAACAGTGTCATTTTCGTTGATTACAGGAATAACCCCTTCATCCACCAGAGTAAAGAGAGTATTACGCATATTCAATGTTCTGTTTGTATCGTTAAAATCTTCGCGTGTTAAAAGAATCTGCGCAATCTGCAGGCCATATTGATTAAAAGAGCGCCGCCATGCGCCCATTAGCTCTACTTGTCCGACTGCGCATAATGCCTGCCTATAATGTATATCCTTTTTGCGCGCCCATTTATCCATGGTAGAAAGTCCTGCTACCTGTGCGCCGGAAGAAACAATGACAATCTGTTTGCCTTTTTTAATGAGCGCCGCAGATTGTTCAGCAAACTCCGCTAAAAATGCAGAGTTTATCTTTCCATCCTTGCCAGCCAGGGTATTGGAACCTATTTTGAAAATTATCTTTCTTGCATCTTCCATTAATTGCGCTATCATGCTGATTTATGTCCTTGTTTGCCCATTTCCTGTTATAAGGTACTTTATTGTTGTTAGCGCATCAAGACCCATAGGACCCCTAACATGGAATTTTTGGGTGCTTATCCCCAGTTCTGCGCCAAAACCAAACTGTCCGCCGTCTGTAAAACGCGTTGATGCATTTACATATACGCAAGCCGAGTCCACTCTGCTGCGGAAATTATCCGCTGATTTTAAATCATTGGTAAGAATTGCTTCTGAATGTTTTGTTCCATATTGATTGATGTGCGTTATTGCTTCATCACAGGAGTTAACTGTTTTTACAGCAAGAATATTGTCTAAAAACTCTGTTCCCCAGTCTTCTTCAACTGCGTCTTTTAAAACTAAATCCGGAATGGATGTTTTTGCGGCGGTAATAACAGCTTTGGATGCTGCATCACAGCGCAATTCTGCTTTTCCTGCAATTTTTTCCGCCAGTTTGGGCAGAAATACATCAAGAACATCTTTATGCACCAATAGAGTTTCTGCAGAATTGCAAACTCCGGGTTTTTGAATCTTTGCGTTTAAAATAATTTCTATTGCATTGTTTATCTCTGTTTCCGTTCCCAGGTATGACGGCTCAACATAAATATGGCAGTTGCCTTCGCCGGTTTCTATAACAGGAACCCGCGCGTTTTCTACAACACGGCGGATTAAATCATGTCCGCCTCTCGGTAAAACAACATCGATATAATCGCGGGCTTTTAGTATTTCGTCAACTTCGTCTCTATTACCTGATTGCGCTAATGCAACTGCGTCCGCTATTCCGCCGCCGCTGTTTAAACCTGTTTTGATAATATTAACAAGTATTTTGTTCGATTCCAGCGCTGATGAAGATCCGCGCAAAAGTATGGAACATCCTGCTTTATACGCAAGAGCGGCACAGTCTACCGTAACATTTGGACGCGACTCATAAATAATTGCAGCCACGCCTATTGGTACTGTTACTTTTTCTATTTTTAAACCGTTTGAAATAGTCCAGCCTGCTTGAACCTTGCCTATTGGGTCTTCCTGTCTGATTACTACTTCTACACCTTCGATTATTCCGCTTATCCGCTTATCGTTAAGAAATAAACGATCTACAAGACTCTCTTTCATGCCGCTCTTGCGCACTTTTTCTACATCGCGTTCATTTGCTTCCAGTATTTTTTTTCTGTTTTTGTCTATTTCTGCAGCGGCGGCGGCAAGAGCTCTGTCTTTGGCAGCCCGGTTTTCTGCCGCCAGTTTTACCTGCGCCTGTTTTAGGGAAACAAAAATTGATCCAAGAGAGTCTGCCATATTATAGATTTTCTTCCTTTTTGGCTTCTGCACGATCTTTAATATCAGCAATGCCGATAAATACTGCTATTAATCCAAATAAAACAGCAATTACAGGAATACCGCCGCGAAGAAAAATAAGGACATCGTCTTTCCAGCCAAGTCCAAAACCAAAAATTTCCGGAGGTAAAACCGCAAAAACAGCGGCAATTATAATAATAAAACCAAGAATTAATGCTTTCATTTTTTCTCCTTTTTCCTGAATTGGTAAAAATTAAGTATTCCGGGATTGCTTATAAACCATAATTGCAAAAGCACAGATAAAAAAAGTCATCCTGATTGACGGCAGAATAAAAGATATTAACGGAACCGACCCTATAACTAAAATTTCTCCGCCCGTTATGCCAAAATCATTAAGAACAGAATACACAGTTTCTATATATGCAACAATTGTTCCGAAAATAACCAGCATCCAGGCCGCATCTCTTATTTTCGGCCATAATAAAATCGCAAGAAATGCCGCAACAGCGCCTAAAATGAGCTGACTGGATACAAAAATTGTTTGTCCTGCGTCCATTATTCGATTATCTTTAATATATGAGAAAAGATCAAGCTATTGGAAGAGATATAGACAATTACGAATTTAATAAAGCTGCATTGGATGCTGCGCCTATCGGTGTTGTTATCTTTGATGAATCTATACAAATAATTGAATGTAACAATACTATTCTGAATTTGTTAAAGACAACAAAACAGCATTACGTTGATCATTTTTTTGATCTGGCTCCTGTATTTCAGCCGGACGGAGAAAATTCAAAAACAAAAGCATTCGAAGCTGTAAAACGTGCATTCAACGGAGAAAATCCTACATTTGAATGGACATATCTATCAAGCAAAGGAGAATTAATTCCATTCGAAATTACGCTGACACGTACAAAGTTTAAGGGAAAATATGTAGGACTAGGTTATCAATATGATCTTAGGCATATCAGGCAGATGACAGAAGAAATTAAAAAGAAGAGCGAACTGTTACAGGAAGCAGTTACAAAAGCAACTGCCGCAAACAAGGCAAAAAGTGAATTTTTATCCAACATGAGCCACGAAATGCGCACACCCATGAATGCCATTATAAACATGACAGTTATTGCAAAAAAATCTTTGGATATAGAACGGAAAAATTATGCACTGGAAAAAATCGGCGAAGCTTCGACTCACTTGCTTGGTGTAATAAACGATATATTAGACATGTCAAAGATTGAAGCAAACAAGTTTGAACTGGTTCCCATCAAATTTTATTTTGAAAAAATGATAGAAAGCGCTGTAAATGTCATTAACTTCCGCGTAGAAGAGAAACAGCAGAAACTGATTGTTCAAATTGATAAAGAAATTCCAAAAATTTTATGGGGCGATGACCAGCGTATTTCCCAGATTATAACAAACCTTTTAAGCAATGCAATAAAATTTACTCCGGAAAACGGTTCCATAAAACTTGGCGCACATTTGTTAAACGAAGATAAAGGCATTTGTACTATTCAAATTTCTGTTACCGATTCAGGGATTGGCATTGATAAAGAGCATCAAAAACATTTGTTTCAGTCTTTTCAGCAGGCAGAGACAAGTACGGCGCGCAAATACGGCGGTACAGGTTTGGGTCTTTCCATTTCCAAAAACTTTGCAGAAATGATGGGCGGAGAAATTTGGGTGGAATCAAAATACGGCGAAGGTTCCACTTTTTCCTTTACTGTTAAAGTACAGCATTGCCTGCGCGAATGTTTTGAAAATTCAGAAAAAAATGAAAAGAAAACCGAAGAAAAGAAAAATAATTTTGCAGGTCACAGAATTTTATTGGCAGAAGACATGGAAATTAACCGCGAAATAGTATTGATGCTTCTGGAATTTACAAATCTGGAAATTGACTGTGCAGAAAACGGACTGCAGGCAGTAGAGATGGTAATAGAAGAACCATCAAGATACGAAATGATTTTTATGGATGTTCATATGCCGGGAATGGACGGCTACGAAGCAACACGGCTGATACGCGCTTTTGAAGCAAAGGTTCAAGCCGGTTCGGTTACTGCCGCAGGAAAAACCCAAAGCGATAATAGGAATTTACCCAGGCGAATTCCTATTATCGCAATGACTGCAAATGTTTTTAAAGAAGATATAGTCCACTGCATCGAAGCTGGAATGGATGGTCATCTTGGCAAACCTTTGGATCTGGAAATGATTATGGAAAAATTGCGTTTTTATCTGGGAGATGAACAAAATTAAACTGCAAGTTCTTTAACTGCAAAAACAACCGTATGATTAAGTTCATCTAAATTTTTCCGCTTAAGAACAACAAGCTGAAAAATAGCAGATTCAATAAAACTGTAAAGATAATCATGCAGTGTTCTAATATTGCATTTTTTTAATTCTCCGGATTTAATGCCTTCTATCGCCATGGACGATAATGTTCTGTGAAGCCTTACAGTTCTTCTGCGCACTCTGTCTTCGGGGTTAGCGTCGCTTTTTGATAAATGCAGAAGGTAATCAAGCACAACACATAAAAGCTGACGGTTTTGTTCCAGTTGTTTAATAACAGATAAAAGCACTTTGGTAATTTTTTCCACGCTGCTTAAAGAATCGTCGGAGCGTATTATATTTATTTTTTCTTCTACGCTAAGCAGAAGCTGCTTAATGCTGTAAGAAAATATTTCTTTTTTATTTTTAAAGTAAAGATATAGTATTGTTCTGGTTATTCCGCACTTATCCGCTATTTTCTGAAATGTTGCGTTCTCGAATCCGTCATCCATAAAAACAGCAAGAGCTTTTTCCAGTATTTTTTGACGCCTTTTATCGTGTTCAACCGCAATTGCCATTTATTCTCCCTTGATTATCAGAATACATCATATTCAAAGAAAAAGGAAGGAATTGCACCGCTGCTTATTTCGCGGCAGGAGTCTGCCTTTTTGCCGAAAAAACTTTCAAATCCGCTGTGGTCGGTTATTACTGCTAATTTCCAGCCGGAAAACCGGGAAGCGAGATTTGCCATTTCTTTGTATATCTCTTCTGCCGCAGGCTGTGAACCCAGCCGCTTGCCATAAGGAGGATTTGTAACCAAAAAGCCAGGATCAGAAAAAGGTGATTTAGCCTGCATCATGGGAAGAACCTTAAAATCGATACCTGTTTCTTCGCTGTTTAAAGAACGAATTCCATGCTGAAGAGCGCGTCCTTCTGCAATATCACGCAGGCGTGCAGCATTTGAAGATGCGATGGAAACAGATCGCAGATCTTCATCGCTTCCTGCAATCCGTACAAGACGGCTAAAATCAATTTTTGCGCGGAACTCTTCGCGGACTAACTTTTCTGTATCATTATCTGCAATTGATAAATCCTGAATGGCAAAATCTCTGCCAAGACCGGGAGCCATATCCCATGCATACATAGCCGCTTCTATTAAAATGGTGCCGGAGCCGCAAAAAGGATCATAAATAGGGAATTTTCGTTTCCAGCCGGATAAAAGTAAAAGCGAGGCAGCAGTTGTTTCTCTAAGAGGAGCTGCACCTCCTTCGCTCCGGTAACCTCTTTTAAATAACGGGTCGCCGCTTAAATCCAAAAGCAGGGAAACGATGTCTTTTTCTATATATACGCGGACTTCCGCTGTTTTTACAGGCTGGTTAACTCCGGATTCTGGAAGACGGTTCATTTTATATTGATTACAAAGGCGCTGCGCGGCTGCTTTATGTACAATTGCCTGTATACTGGTTTCTGCTTTTAATAAGGATCGATTAGTGCGAACCTTTACAACTTTAAGTCCCATTCCCTCCGGCACAAACTGTTCCCACGGCGTATTGTTGGTTCCTTCAAAAAGAACATCAAAATCTGCCGCTTTAAAGCTGGCAGTTTCCAGCAGTACGCGATCCGCCGCGCGAAGACCTATCAATGCCTGATATAACTCTTTGATACCTGCATAAAACCGCACTTTGCCGTACAGGGAAGCATCAACTTTTATACCCATTTTGCGTAATTCGTTTGATACTACTTTTTCTGCGCCGACCGCGCATAACGCAACTGCGGTTTTGATATTATTCATTATTTTCATTTTAACACAGAGTAATGCAAAGAGTCTCGTACTTTTACCGGAATCTGCAAATTATCAGAATAATCCCAAAAAATCAAACTAATGATTTAAAGGATTCTATTATTTTATGAAAAACTGTCATACAACTCTGTCATGCAGCTATTAATAAGACGATAAGTAATTACACATAACTTTTTTGGAGGAACAATGACATACGGTTATATTAGAATCAGCACTGACAAGCAAACAATCGACAACCAGCAGTATGAAATTGAGCGGTTTTGTTCTACAAATAATCTAAAAATCGAACAATGGATCAAAGAAACTATCAGCGGAACAAAATCACCAGAAAAAAGGCTTTTAGGCCCGCTTCTTGCAGAAGTAAAAGCAGGCGATTTAATCATTTGTTCGGAATTATCAAGGCTTGGCAGAAGCCTCTTTATGATTATGTCGATTCTTAATCATTTAATGCTGAGAGATGTACGAATCTGGACAATAAAAGATAATTATAGATTAGGTGATAATATTCAATCAAAAGTTCTGGCATTTGCTTTTGGTTTATCGGCAGAAATTGAAAGAGAGCTTATTTCCCAAAGAACTAAAGAAGCTCTTGCGCGGAAAAGATCAGAAGGTATGGTACTAGGAAGACCCAGCGGAAAAAGAAATTCGCGTTTAAAGCTTTCCGGTCTTGAACAGGAAATAACCGGGCTTCTTGACAAACAAGTTTCAAAATCTGAAATAGGACGAATGTACGGGGTAAACAGAATGACAGTTGATTCTTTTTTAAAAGAAAGGAAGCTGCATTAATGCAAGCTGCATTAATACTATCTTCAAAACTCTTAATAAACCCATTATACTGATAGATATGACAACTCGTGAACATTTAAATTTTTTAGCAGAAAATCAAATTATAATTCTTGACGGCGCTATGGGTTCTGTAATTCAGGTTTTAAATCTGGATGAAAATAGTTACCGGGGAAGTTTATTTAAAAACCATCCTGTTCCGCTGGCGGGCTGTAACGATCTTTTATGCCTTACAAGACCCGGTGCAATAGGCGCAATTCACGATACATATCTTGAAGCCGGAGCTGATATAATAGAAACTTGCAGTTTTAACTCGACATCAATCTCTCTTTCAGATTATGGTCTTGGGCATTTGTCATACGAAATCAGCGCTGCCGCCGCCGAAATTGCAAGAAAATCTGCAGACAAATTTTCTGGTTACGGGAAGCGCCGGTTTGTTGCAGGAAGCATTGGTCCAACTGCAAAAGGAGCAAGTCTTTACCCGGATATTAACAATCCCGGCATCCGGTCAATTACCTGGGATCAGCTTGAAACTTCATACTATGACAACGTTAGGGGATTACTTGACGGCGGCGCCGATATTCTGCTTGTAGAAACAGTTTTTGATACGTTAAACGCAAAAGCTGCGCTTCATGCAATTACGCGGCTGCTTGAAGAAAGGCAAATAGATATTCCCATTATTATCTCTGCAACAGCAGCCGGAGATTCAGGCAGGCTTCTTTCCGGGCAGGCGCTGGAAGCTTTTTTGGTTTCTATTCTGCATGTAAATCCGTGGGCAGTAGGTTTGAACTGTTCATTTCATGCGCCGAAACTTTTACCTCATTTGCGGATTATTTCTGATATGGCTCCCTGCCTTGTTAGTTTTTATCCAAATGCAGGTGTTCCGAACAAGTACGGACGATATGACGAAACACCGGCGATAATGGCAAATAATATTGAACCTTTTTTTCAGGAAAACCTTGTAAATATAATCGGAGGCTGCTGCGGATCCTCGCCTGCCCACATTTCAGAGATAGCTAAAAAAGCGCAGAATTATCCGCCGCGCGATGCAAAAAAACAAAATAGCTATAATTTCTGGGGTGTTTTTTCGGGGCTTGAACCATACCGTATTCCGCACAATTCAATTCAGTTAAGAGACCCGGATATCTCCTTAAATGAATTTACCGAGGCGCTGGAAAAAGGCGAATACGAAGAAGCATCTGACATCGCGCGGGATATAATTGAATCCAGTTCATCGGTATTGAATATCGAAATTTTTGATACAAAAAAAATAAGCGAAGATGCGCTTAATTCATTTTTGGATTATGCGCTTATGAATCCTTATATTGCAAAAGCGCCCTTCTTTATAAACTGTCCGGAATTGTCATTTCTTAACACAGCTCTTAAACGCCTGCAGGGGCGATGTCTTGCAGGATGTATCAATTTAAAAGACGGCGATGAGGAATTCCTTGGTAAAATACGGCTTATCCGGAATTACGGCGCAGCGGCTGTTGTGCAGTTAATAGACGAACATGGAATAGCTGTCAGCAACGAGCGGAGAATCGAAATTGCAAAACGTATTTATCAGCTGCTTTTGGATAATAATTATCCTGCAGATAATATAGTACTTGATCCTCTTGTATCGGACAAAGATCCTTTCTGTAAATGGATACAGGACAATTGCCCTGGTATCATTCTTGCGCTATAATATAACCATGTTTTTAAAACTTCCTAAATATACTGCGGCGCTGCTCGTTTTTTTACTAACGTTGATACCTGTAAATTTTGTTTACGGTGATAATTTTCAGTGGGCAGGCTTGGGCGGCTTATATTTATTTGCCTCTGATAATGTTCCTGAAGGCCCTCCCGCTGCAATAATTCCAGGTGTTGGCTTTTCTGCATCATGGCAAGTTCATGATTTCCTCAGAATTGAGGTAACAGAAGATGTTTACTTTAACAATTATGAATTCAATGCTAAATACGGTTATCCAATGGCTTGCAGTCCTGAAAACCGGTCTGCGTTTGTAATAGGATTATTAACAGCCGCTCAAGTAACAGGACATTTTCCGATTGGCAGTAACGGTATTGCTGCACGGGTCTACGGCGGCCCTGCCATTGATATTCGTATTGTAACTCTGGCGTTTGGTTTAAATCATCCTGCAGATTTTTCCGGAAAGATCGAAACAGATGCAAAAATGCAGACAAAAGAAATATCAAAATATTTCTGGGGAAACGGCCGGTGGTTTCTTCCAGTTTTCGGCACAGGAATGGATTTTCCTTTAAGCGAACATTTTTTGCTGGGGTTTGATTTTAGAGTATGGTTTCCCATGTACAGACTTTGGACAAATGAAAATATTCCAGCTATTGACGGCTGGCGTTTCGGCGCTGGTTTGCGTATAACGCCCCGTAAACTTTAATGAAAAAATCTAAAACTTTCGTTTATAAATGTTCCTCGTGCGGTAAAGAAGAACCAAAATGGCTGGGGCGCTGCCCTGAATGCGGCGAATGGAATACTTTTGCAGAAACTTTGTCTGCAAGCGGTTCCAAAAAAGATATAAACCATAACCGGAAAAATCCGCAGTTTACTGTTCCGCTTTCAGCAATTGATCCAATGGAAGGAACCCGCATCGGAAGCGGTATCGATGAGTTAGACCGCGTTCTTGGCGGCGGTATTATGAAAAGCTCTTCTATTTTAATAGGCGGAGAACCGGGGATTGGAAAATCTACCTTGTTATTGCAAATCGCCGCCGCTGCACAAACAAAGGGGCGTGTTTTATATATTTCCGGCGAGGAGTCTGCAGGTCAGTTACGGCTAAGAGCAGACAGGCTGGATTTAAATAAAGATAAAGCCATCATGGAACGAATTGAAATTCTTTGTTCCGGAAACTTAAACGATATAGAGAATGTCCTTAATAATATTAAACCTGTTCTGGTGCTGGTAGATTCTGCCCAAACGCTTTATTCCGAAGAAGCATCAATGCACACAGCCGGAACCATCAATCAAATGAAGTACTGCTCTCATGAACTAATTACATGGGCAAAAGAACATGATGCCTCAGTATTTATAACAGCACATGTAACAAAAGAAGGGATTATATCCGGGCCCAAAACCCTGGAGCACATGGTAGATACAGTTCTTTATTTTGAGCAGAACGATAAAACCTCGGGTCTTAACGGAACTGCCGATTGCCGTTTTTTGCGTGCAGTAAAAAATCGTTTTGGCGCAATAGATGAAATTGGGATTTTTACAATGGGAGAAAAAGGCCTATTTCCTGTAGCGGACACAGGCCGCATGTTTTTAGTCCGGCGCGAAGGAAATTTACCTCCTGGTGTAGCCACAGCTGCCGTTCTGGAAGGCTCAAGAACCATACTCGTAGAGATTCAGGCGCTTGTAATACCTGCAAAAGGAACAATCAGCCGTGTTTTTTCCGACAAAATCGATTCAGGCAGAGTATCAAGGATTTCTGCCGCTCTGGAAAAACATCTGGGTCTGCATAATAAACCGGGGCTTAGGTTTTCGGATCAGGACCTTTATGTAAATGCTGCAGGCGGTATCCGCATCACTGAAGTAGGCGTAGAACTCGCTCTTGCTTGTGCCTTATACTCAGCGCGAACAGGTATCGCTTTGCCTGCAAATACGGCAATTGCAGGGGAATTATCATTAACTGGCGAAATTCGCCCTGTACGCCGCCTTTCCGGCCGTGTAAAAACAGCCGCATCTTTGGGTTTTGGCTCTTTTTTGGGCCCTTTGCCGGATCAGCCCGAGCCAGGGCTTCAAGCAGCAAAAGATATAAAAACTGCTATTGGATTGATATATGGGGCTGTTCCAAATACTTGAGATTCAGAACAGGTAAAATATGGTTAAATTTATACAAAAATAAGATAATATTTATATAAAAGTATTGACATTAATTTTATATGCGTTTATATTTTTCGTAATTGAGTTTAATTTAGATTGAGTTTGAATTTGAGAATGGATTGTTTTTACGAGTTTTTAAAAAAACCGTACGGTTTAGGGATTAGTTCTGTTTTTTTCATTCGTTGCTTGCAGGCTTTATGTTTGTCTTTGCCAGGCTTGTCGTTTATCTCCCTTTACAATTATGCATCTATGTCTCTTGTTGTTGCAGAGCGGTAGCTTTGTGCCGGCAGGAAATAAGAGTCGTCCGCTTTTGCGGGCGTGAATACTTGGACGTAAGTCCAACGGACGCAAGTCCAAATGTACCAGAGTAAGGCATTTAATACTTTGTATTACTGTATAAAATGCAAAAATCAAGGTACGAAGGAATTTTCTCAATGGCCAAGAAATTGTATGTCGGTAACCTATCCTACAACACCACCGAAGATGGTCTTAAGAACCTGTTTTCAGGTTTTGGAACCGTCGCATCCGTAAAGATCATTTTTGATCGTGAAACCGGCAACTCAAAAGGGTTCGGATTTATCGAAATGGGCAGCGATGAAGAAGCAACAGCTGCTATCACTGGAACAAACGGCCGCGAATTTGACGGACGTCAACTGCGCGTAAACGAAGCGATGGATAAACCTCGCCGCGAACGCTCTGGCGGCGGCGGCAACTGGTAAGATTTTTACCGGTAGACTCGGATTAATGCAGATTCTGCAGATTGATATGGATTTTTTCCTAAATCGGTTTGCGGAGATTTGTATTAATCCGTAGTTTTATTTACTGTTTAAGATCTTTAAGAACTAAAGTTCTTTAAGCTTTTAAAAGCTTTTGACGTTCGGCTTCTGCAGCAACGTGCATTTTTTCCAGTTCTTCCATAATCGCATCTGCTACTGCCTGCTTTTTATCTTCTTCCTCGCCAGTTTTTGCAAGAACATTATTACGAAACTCCTGACAATCAGTAACAGGGCTTACGGTAGCAGTAACAATGTCTTTACTTACAGCATCGTTCATCATATCGGTTTGCTGAACGTGTAATATATCGCCGTTCAAAGCAACAAAACACATATAATCAAACGAACGAATGTATGAATCAATCTCTCGTACTCCCTTTTTTGAATCGGGTTCCCATGGTCTGTATCGGGTGCCTGCAGGGAAAACAAGGATCAATTTTCCATTATATTTATTCCTGATAAGCGATTTCATTGCAGCTCTATTTATTGTATTACTGCGCATAATTTCCGCTTTATCTTTTTCGGGATCGGCGTCTTGCAGATAACGGCTTGGGTAAATAACAATTTTACTGTAAGCGCCTGTAAAAGCTGCAACAACAGGATTATCTTCGTTTAACTTCATTCCTGCCATTGCAATAATCGCATCGCTGATTTCTTTTCCCCGCTCTCCGGCTTTCCGTGCCAGCATAGAAACAAGGCCAAGATCCATATTGCTGTAATGTTCAACAAGTAAAAGACAAGCTTTCCCTGATTTTGATTTATCCATAAGTTCTTCTAAGTGAGAATATCCATCCATTCTGCTGCCGGGAAGAAATAAAGGTTCCATCATTTCATCCACAATTGCAAGTACATTCGGATCCGCTTCCTGATACACATTTTCTTCTGTAATAACAGTTGGCACTTTAGAAACTTGCATTACTCTTTTTATTTGATCGCCAAAGACAGTCGTTAATGTTCCAAGCATAATCATTTCTCCTAACCTTAATTTTTTAAAGAAATCAATTCGATAATCACTTTGCAGGCAGCGCACATTTCGCTTACGCTTACCCATTCAAGACGGCTGTGAAAATTTCTGCCGCCTGTAAAAATGTTCGGAGTGGGAATGCCAAGCTCCGTAAGCCTTGAGCCGTCTGTACCGCCCCGAATCGGCTTTAACCGCCATTCAATTCCAACATTCTTTACAGCCTTTTTAAGCCGTTCCAGTACGTCAGGATTTTCATCGATTTTTACTCTCATATTATAGTATTGCGGATGATTTTTAACAATTACTTTTCCGCCGGGAAATTGAGCCTCGACAGTTTTTGCAAAAGCGTCTAATGCCGCCAATCGGCGCTCGATACCGTCTTTTTCAAAGTCACGAATAAAAATCTCCAAGTTTGCTTTTTCTAAGTCGCCTGTGATTTGCATAGGACAGTAATAACCGTAGTAACCGTCAGTGGCTTCGGGGCTTTCGCTGCGAGGCAAAAGAACCGCAAATGCCGATGCCATGAGCGCCGCATTGGCTAAAATGCCTCTTGCATGGCCAACATGTATCACTTTTCCATGGAATTCGATGTCAGATTTGTACGCATTAAAACATTCACTCTCGATTTCGCCGATTGGACCGCCGTCTACAGTGTAACAATACGTTGATTTTATCTCGTTTAAGGGAAATTCAGGCAAACCCTTGCCAGTTTCTTCGTCAGGAGTAAAAATAATCTCGATAGGACCGTGTTCAATCTGCGGATTTGCGATTAAATATTCAATTGCAGCCATAATTTCGGCAATTCCTGCCTTATTATCTGCACCTAATAGCGTTGTTCCATCGGTATGAATGATGGATTTCCCTTTTTGCTCGATTAAATCGGGTTCTTTAGCAGGATCAAGACATAATCCATACATCAAATCGATTTTTTCGCCATTATAATTGGAAATATACTGTGGTTTTACATTACATCCGCAGACATCACTTGCTGTATCAAGGTGAGCAAGAAACCCAATATAGGGTTCGTTCTCTCTGCCCTTGGTTGCGGGCAATCTTGCTATCACATAGCAGTGGTCTGTGAGTTTAACATCGATTAAACCCATAGCAGATAATTCTTCGCTCAGAGTTTTGGCAAGTTCCCACTGTCCCTGCGTGGAGGGGGTCTCAGAAACATCACGATTGCTCTCTGTATCGATACAGACATATTTTAGAAATCGAGGGACAATTAGTTCTTCAAGAAGTTGGTCGTTCATGGAGTGATTATACATAGATATGAGGCGACAGTCATCCTATATTAATCTATAAACACGGAAGCAAATGTGCGCCAAACTCGGAAGTAAAATCTTGACAAACTCGGAAGTAAAAAGTATAATATAGGTTATGAACCAAAAATATTTAACCAGAATAGCAGATAAAGTCCTAAATTTAGCTCTGGAAGCCTCTGGAGCGGTACTTATAGAGGGTCCAAAATGGTGCGGAAAAACAAGAACAGCCGAAGAGAAAGCTGCAAGTACCCTTTATATGCAGGATCCTGACCATACTGCATCCTATTTAAAAGCCGCTGATGCAAAACCTTCTCTTCTTTTAGCTGGCAGTACTCCTAGACTTATCGATGAATGGCAAATGGCTCCAGTACTGTGGGATGCTGTTCGTTTTGCAATAGATCAGCGCAGAGAAAATAGTCAGTTTATTCTAACAGGTTCTGCTGTGCCGGAAGACAATGTTGTTCAGCACACAGGAACAGGGCGTATTTCGCGTATGTTGATGCGTCCTATGTCCTTGTTTGAATCATTAGAATCAAATGGTTCGATATCTTTAAAAACGCTTTTTAATGGCACTATCAAAGAAGAAAGTTACTCTTCTTTAACAATAGAGGCTTTAGCTTATGCTCTGACTCGCGGCGGCTGGCCTGCATCTATTGGGCAAAAAGAATCTGTGGCTTTACGGCAAGTATATGATTATGTAGATGCGGTTATTAATATTGATGTGTCCCGCGTTGATGGCGTAGAAAAAAACCCGCAGCGAGTTCGCACTTTAATGCGTTCATTAGCGCGTAATATTTCTACTACCGCTAATATTGCAACAATTCAACAAGATATTGCTGGCGGCGAACAGACAATTTCTGATAAAACAATTGCAGCTTATCATAACGCTCTGCGCCGAATATTCGTTGTAGAAGACCTTCCAGCATGGAATCCTGCATTACGCTCAAAAACTGCAATACGAACTTCTCCAAAGCGGCATTTTATCGATCCTTCTATAGCTGCTGCTGTTTTTCGCTCAACTCCTGATAGTCTTTTATCCGACTTTAATACTTTTGGATTATTATTTGAGTCATTATGTATTCGCGATCTGCGTATTTATTCACAAGCTATTGACGGAGAAGTATTTCATTATCGTGATAAAAACGGTCTGGAAGCAGATGCCATTGTTCATTTGAAAGACGGACGCTGGGGAGCAGTCGAGGTAAAAATGGGAGCTAAAGAGATTGATATTGCTGCAAAAAATTTAATTACTTTACGCGATAAAATAAATCTTGAAAAAATGAAACAACCGTCATTTCTAATGGTTCTAACAGGTACAGAATTGGGATACAGACGCAAAGACGGTGTTTATATTGTTCCAATCGGATGTTTAAGGGAGTAAAACATTAAGGGGATACATAAGTTATTATAAAAGGTCTTTTATTTCTATTTTTAATGCTTTTGCAATTTTTATTAAAACATCAATTGACGGAATAACACGTTTACTTTCTATATAATATAAATGACTATGGGATATTTCTACTGCATTAGCCAAATTTAACAGCGATATTTTTTTCTCATTTCTTTTTTTTCGTATATTTTCCAGGATTTTTTTTGTTTCTTTTTCCATAATACTTGACTCTAAAAATAGAGTGAGAGTATAATAGAAACAACTCTAAATATAGAGTAATAAGAAATACCAATAGGAGGGTAAAATGAAAAGATCGGGTTTTATCGCAGTGCTAATTTTAGCATTAGCGGCAGCCAGTTTAGGATTGGTTGGGTGTGCAACACCTATTGTATCTGCAGGTGAGGCAATTGATGCTGTAGGGATTTCTCAATCAGGAATGATTCAATACTATTCTGGAGCAACATTTGAGCTTATACTGATGAGAGCAAAGAACAACCAAACTGACACTACTGCAGTAGTCAGAAGAGGAGTGCCGACATATACACGGGAAAAAATAGTAATTCCTGCCAATAGACCGTGTGTTGTAGTTAGACAAGAAACAACAGAGGATGGTAGGCTTATACTCCACGTTGCATTTGAAAAAGATGAAAATCTTACATTATCATTCATACAAAGTTCAAATGAATTAAGTTATTTCACAACATTTGACATGCTCTTTGAAGGAGATTCTGATATACCAGTTGTAAAATATGGTGAAGAATATTACACAGTACGTTCTTATAATGTTATTCGCGGCGCTTATGGTATAGCAGTTGGTCAGGCAGCTGCTCGTCCATACCTGGGGATAAGAGAAAATGTAAGAGTAAGGGTAATTAGAACAACAAGCGGAAGAAAACTATAAAAAAACCACATAAGGTGTCCGTTATCAGAGTTTGATTGCTGGCACCTTTAAAGGAGCAGTTATTTAAGAATTAATGTCAAGCGTGTACTAATTCTCTTTCATTTTGAACAATGTTGTACATTTCATCCTGCATATTTTTTACAAGGAGAGCAAGCGCGGCAAGACGAACTTCCATGGACTCTTTCTTTGTTGCTTTGCGGTAATTTCCTTGCGCTACAGCAGTAGATACTTCGTTTACTACATTATTAACATCAATTTCATCATAATTCATATCATAATCCTTCTAATAAAAAGTAATACTGTTTGGTTAATTTCATTGCATGAATGACCACAAGGCAATCTTGTTCGTCATCTTCAATCGCAATGATCTCCAAAGCCCTTCCTAAATTATCAAATCCAACAAACAAACGCTTTATCGGTGGATAATTTAACATGATGTCATTATTGAAATGTGATAAACAGTAGGTGATTACCTTAATTCACTTTTTGCGACCCATGCGTTGACAGCTAATAAAGGATTTTCTTCAATCTTTTTTACTTCTTTGTCAATTTTTAAACGTAGATTTTCTGCTGCTCTTGGCGCCTTAAGTTCATGAGTGATATATCTTATTATATTTCTCAAATCATCTAGTGCAATGGGGAGATAACTAGCTTTATACATTAAGTTACCCTTTTTTCTTTGTTTCTTCTTTAATTATATTACAGAGCTCCGTCATTACTTCGCCATGAGTATATCTTTTTTTTGTTGAAGCTGCTTGATATTCGGCCTCTTTTAATTTGACATACATTTCTGATTGAAAAAGATTCTGCTCATACGCATCAATACTCATCACGACCATATCTCCCCTGCCATTTTTTGTTAAATAAACGGGCTCGTTGGTTTCATGTACTATTTTTGAGATGTTTTTGAAATTATTTCTTAAATCCGAAATAGGACGTATTTTTGGTATTACAGGCATTCTTCCTCCACAATTCTTATCATAATTATAGCATTTATTATGATAAAAAACAAGAATACCCTAAATGTTTCGGAACATAATAAATATAATTTATATCTTATGAAAGTACAGCCTCCAAAAGCCGCAATAGACACATTTTGCTATCCCTACCCTTTTCCAAGTTTACATATTTCATTAAAATGTACGCATGAGGTCAGAAAATGTGTAATTGTGCGGAAAATTGCCAGACCAAAGGTCAGGCGAGCAAATATTGGGATTTGTTTGAAAATGTTATTAAAGACTATACAGGACAGGCGAAGTTTGAGGAATCAGCGTTTCCAGAAACGTTGTTAATCCCTGTTCTTCAAAAATTGCAGGAAGCCTACGGATACCTTCCGCAGGATGTAATAAAACGGCTCTCTGATAGGACGGGCATATTTGTTTCAAAAATAATGGGAGTTGTTACCTTTTATTCGCAGTTCAGATTGCAGCCTGTTGGCGAAAACATTGTAAGGATTTGTTTTGGTACAGCCTGCCATGTTATCGGCTCGGAAAATGTTGCCGATGCTATTTGCAGAGAACTCGATATTAAGCTTGGCGGAACAACAGAAGATAAAATGTTCACTGTCGAGTCTGTCGCCTGCCTTGGATGCTGTTCGCTAGCTCCTGTAATAATGATAAATGACGAAACTCACGGACGTCTAACCCCCGACACCGCAAGAGATGTAATCAGAGAATTTAAGGAAAATAAAAAATGACAAAAAAAATAATCATTGGGCTTGGCTCCTGCGGAATTGCTTCCGGCGGGATGAAAGTAAAGGATGTATTAGAAGCTCTTGTTAAAGAAAAAAAGGTTGATGTAAGCCTTGGCGAAACAGGCTGCATGGGTATGTGTTACAAAGAACCCATGATAGAAATTGCAGATGATAACGGACGCACAATCTACGGCGATGTCGATGAAAAAACAGCGCAGAAAATATTTGAAAGCCACATTATTAACGGCAAACCGCTTATGGAATTTGTCGTATTGTCATCGAACAGTAAGGCTGACGGCAGCAGCGAAGCTGAATGGACAGGCGGCTCTGAATTAAACTTTATATCACGCCAAAAAAGAATCGTACTGGAACGCTGCGGCGAAATGAATCCCGAATCAATTGATGATGCGTTAAAAATGGACGCATACAAAGGTTTAGAAAAAGCCGTAAAAAGTATGACGCCCGAGCAGGTAATAGAAGAAGTTTTAAAATCCGGCGTTAAAGGCAGAGGAGGCGCAGGCTTTCCAACTGGCATGAAGTGGAAGTTTGCTGCGGGAAATTCAGCAGACCAAAAATACATTATATGCAACGCCGACGAAGGAGACCCTGGAGCTTTCATGGATAGGAGTATTCTTGAAGGTGATCCGCACAGTGTAATAGAAGGGTTAATCATCGGCGGTTACGCTATCGGTGCAACCAAAGGATACATTTATGCGAGGGCGGAATACCCAATCGCAATCCGCCGTTTAAAAATTGCAATCAAGCAGGCAGAAGAGCGGGGATACCTTGGCGATAATATTTTAGGCACTGGTTTAAAGTTTCATTTGTATATCAAAGAAGGAGCAGGCGCATTTGTCTGCGGCGAAGAAACTGCGCTAATCGAATCTATCGAAGGGCATAGAGGCATGCCGCGTATAAGACCGCCTTTTCCTGCAGCCCGCGGTCTTTTTGACAAACCTTCCAATATTAACAACGTAGAAACATTTGCAAACATCGGCTGGATAATCAGAAAAGGCGCGGATGTTTTTACCGCATTTGGAACTGAACAAAGCAAAGGTACAAAAGTTTTTGCGCTTGCAGGAAAAGTAAAAAGAGGCGGTCTTGTAGAAATACCAATCGGTTTAACCGTTAAAGATGTAATCTTTGACATCGGCGGCGGAACAAAATCCGGCAAACCTTTTAAAGCTGTGCAAATGGGCGGCCCTTCGGGCGGCTGCATTCCTGCGGACAAAGTTGACACTATTATCGATTATGCTACGTTAGCTGAAACAGGCGCTATCATGGGTTCCGGCGGAATGATCGTTATGGACGAAGATAACTGCATGGTTGACATTGCAAGATACTTTTTAAATTTTACACAGTCCGAGTCTTGCGGAAAATGTACGTTCTGTAAAATCGGCACAAGAAGAATGCTGGAAATACTGGAAAGGATTACAAAGGGTGAAGGCGAAGAGGGTGACATCGAAAAACTGGAAACTCTTGCTCAGCAAATAAGAATAAACGCATTGTGCGGGCTTGGGCAGACAGCGCCAAACCCTGTTTTAACTACGATTCGTTATTTTAAAGACGAATATACTGCACATATAAAAGAGAAAAAATGCCCAACCAAACAATGCAAAGCGCTTATCAAATTTGATGTTTCAGATAAATGTTCAGGCTGCACATTATGTGCAAAAAAATGCCCTGTAAATGCAATTAGCGGTAAAGTAAAAGAATTGCACAAAATAGATCAAAACAAATGTACAAAATGCGGAATATGCAAATCTATCTGCAAGTTTGATGCAATTTTAGTAAACTGATTTTATTGGATCGAGGAAAAAAATGAGTGAAAATATTAACATAACAATTAACGGAAAAAAATGCGAAGCAAAATCTAATCAATCTGTATTGGATGCTTGCCGTGAAAACGGCGTAGTTATCCCAACACTTTGCCACGACCCAAGATTAAAACCGTTTGGTTCGTGCATGATCTGCCGTGTAGAAATTGAAGGTGAGCGCGGCGTACCGCTTTCGTGCGGCGCACAGGTAAGAGACGGCATGATAATTACAACTGAATCCGATGCGATAAAAAAAGCAAGAAAGACCTGTCTTGAACTTTTAGTCTCCCAGCACTACGGCGACTGCACGGCTCCATGCGTTCTTGAATGCCCCGCACATACCGATGTTCAAGGTTACATTAATCACATTGCAAACAACAGATACGATGAAGCATTAAAATTGATAAAAGAAACTAATCCTCTGCCTGTTGTGTGCGGAAGAATTTGTGCACGCCCCTGCGAATCAAAATGCCGCAGAAATATTTTTGAAGGTAAGATCGGCATTGCATATTTAAAAAGATTTGCCGCAGATATCGATATGAACAAAACAAAACCTTATCTGCCTGAAAAAAAACCTGCAACCGGGAAAAAAGCGGCAATTATCGGCGCAGGTCCTGCCGGATTATCAGCGGCATGGTTTTTGGCACAAGAAGGCCACAGAGTAACAATTTTTGAAAAACAGGAAAACCCCGGCGGTATGCTTAGGTATGGTATTCCTTCCTACCGCATGCCCAGGGATCTTCTTGATAAAGAAGTAGAAATAATTAAATCGCTGGGTGTGGAAATCATTTACAACACAGAATTCGGAAAATGCATCACAGTAAAAAGTTTAAAAGAAGACGGTTTTACATCGATTCTTCTTGCTGTCGGCTCGCAAAAAGGTTATCCGTTAGGTGTAGACGGCGAAAGCGGCTGCTCCAATATTTTAATAGGCGTTGATTTTCTTGGCTCGGTTACAAGGGGAAAGCAGCCGGATTTTGCCGGAAAAAAAATCGCAGTTGTCGGCGGCGGCAATACAGCTATGGACTGTGTAAGAACTGCAATTCGCCTGGGAGCGGAAAATGTTAAACTCATTTACCGCAGAACGATTGCAGAAATGCCTGCCGATGAAATGGAAATTGAAGAAGCGCAGCTGGAAGGTATTGAATTTAACACTTTAACAAACCCGGTAAGTGTTTCGCAAAATGGCAACATCATCAATTTAAAATTAATTAAAATGGAACTTGGCGAACCAGATGCTTCCGGCAGAAGGTCGCCGCGTCCTGTTCCAGGATCGGAGTTTGATCTAACTGTAGATTATGTTATTTCTGCTATCGGGCAGACTCAGGATTTAAGCTTTATCGGCGAAGACTGTAATGTTTCAACTAACCGTGATTGTTTAACAGCAGATAAAAACACAGCCATGACCAATGTAAATGGAGTGTTTGCAGCGGGTGACAGTGTTACAGGTCCTAAAACTGCCATTATGGCAATAGCCGGAGGAAAAAAAGCGGCTTATGTCATGTCATTATACATGAACGGAAAAAACGAATCTCTCATTTCTTCCTGTGAAACAGCTGGTCAGGTTTACAATCATATCAAAGTAAAAAATTATCAGGATATTGACCCGGCGTCTTTTGTTAATGAAAAAAATAAACCAGTCAAAAAAATGGAAAAAATAAAAATGCCCATGCTTACAAAAGAACAACGCAGCCAGAACTTTAATGAAGTTGAACTGGGTTATTCCGAAGAGCAGGCAAAGAGAGAAGCTGAAAGATGTCTTGAATGCGGCTGCGCAGATGCCAGCGAATGCAAACTGCGTCAGTATGCTGCTATTTATGAGGCAGATCAATTTGTTTATAGCGGAACTCCTTCCAGGCAGGCTGTGTATCAAATTGATACTAGTCATCAATATATTATAAGAGACAGGAACAAGTGCATTTTGTGCGCACGCTGCGTTCGCATTTGTATAGAATCAGGAAGCGGAGTATTCGGCTTTTCAGGGCGCGGGTTTGATACCACAGTAGAGCCGCCGTTCAGCCTTCCGTTAGGCGAAGAAAAAAGCTGCACAAGCTGCGGTCTTTGTGTTTCGACATGTCCTACCGGCGCATTAACGCCCTGTAAAGATATAATACTGCCTACTACAGCTTATACAGATAATGCGCATCTGGATAATAACGATGTTAAAGTTACAAGCATTACAGATGCAGTAGAACAGTCCGTTAGGGCAAAAAAAGGATAAGAAAAAGTAAAGGACGAATACGGCTGTATTTCTTCTTTACTTTTTAAACTTTTATAACTAAGCTTTTTTGCAGTAATTGCAGCCCAATACATGAATATGATTTTTGCGTTCAGGACGATCAAACATTCGCGCAACAAGATAATCCTTAACTGTCATTTTGTGTTTGCAAATTGGACAGTACCTGGGAACATTGTTTTCCAGGCAGCTGATACAGCCTTTAATATGTACCAGGCGATCCTTGCTGCGTACGCCTGTGGCAAAAGCAATTGTTTTAACAAGATCGCCCCTTAACATTCTTATGGAACATACAGGACAGATCATAGGATCTCCGGGTCTGCCTCTTCTTGATACTCCCTTGTTTTTACTCCAGGGAAGATACGGGTAAATAGGTGACATTGGTCCAAAAAATAAAAATTGCCCGATCCACAGAAGAATGATTCCGCAGATGACAAATAAAAGTATTTGTATAAATTCTCCCATCATTTATTATTTTACGCAAAAAAACAAAAAAAACAACCCTCTTAATTGTTTATTCAATCTTTCATTATTTTGTTAAATAATGAAAGATTGAAATACTTTGCCTGAAGCACTTTTGTTAATAGTAAAAATCCTCGTCCATTTCGCTGATTTTAGACAAACTACGATGCATTGCTAAAAGACCGACAAGCTCCTCTTCTTCATCTAGTGTGAATAAAGGTCTTAATAAAATTTCTCTTTCACTTTTTATTTCTAACCGCAAAAGGCCGTCAGGAAAAGAAGAGACAGTTTCAAATGTTTTTTCGTCTATCTGCTTTAGAAGATATGTTCCATGGCGTATAGCAAAAAATGGAATATCTCTGTCTATTTCCATGTAGAGCAGGCTGTCTGCAGGATCATCTATAAGGCGGTATTCATTTAATGAAGGCAGCCTTCCCCATATACCAACAAGCGGGTTTTCCAAAGAGATTTGCTCGCCTATTCTATCACCCGCATTAAAAAAATATCCATTTCTGTTTCTTGTTAAGTGGGAATAATTATCTCTAAATTTAATTTCAAAATGATCTGTTCCCATAATAGAACCAATAGGATATAGATTATCATTTTCTTCCTTCAGATGATAAAGAAAATAAAACAACTCATACCTGAGCCGTACTTGATATAGATCACTTCTTTCAGGCATATCAAGATTTCTGAATGTTACACGAGGTGTCATAGGTCCAACCCAATCGTATATTTCTACAGATCTATTTTCTAGATATCTGCCGTCTGAAATACTCCAATAATACTCGGTAAGTATATCGAAATCCCCATCGGTTATAATAAAAACCGAATCTGATGTTGATATATTGTTATTTTCATTAACAATATCATATTCTGTATCTTGTTTTTTTTCATTAGCAGATTTGCTGCAGGAAAAAAACATTATAAGAACTAACAAAAAGAAAATTAAATTACAAAACCTTTTCATTTTTTTCTCCTATCTTCTGAAATTTTGATGATAATCCTGTAAAAAAGCCTGGTAAGCATTTTCTACAACCGAATAATTACTGCCGGATGTTGGAGTAACCATAAAAATATCCCAACGATCTATGTCAGAAAAATTATATTTTTGCCTTCCAAGATCGCCGCTACTGTTCCATGGATTAGCGGCACGTATTTCACTAATTCCAGTTGGGTTGCCATTACTATCAATAATGAAATCGATTTCGGAAAGCATTACAAAGTGACCTTTTATTTTTAAACACGCCAAATACATCGTATTAGATTGATTTAACAGGAAAAGTTCTTCTAAACTTGGTTTTTCTGGAGCATTAACCGGAGACACGGAAAATAACCCGTCTGTGTTTTTTGTTATTATATCTGCCATGTTTTGACTAGATAAAAGTGTATTACTGGAGTAAAGTTTATTATCTCTTGCAAAGTCTTGCAATTGCAGAGCATTAAATGTTTTTCCGGTTAGAGCTTCCAATGCATATTTTGTAGACATAAACCTGCATCCATATGTGTGCAATGAGATAAAATTCAGAGCCTCGTATCCATTCTCTTTTAAATAACTTGCATTTGTTCTGAATTCTTCCCAACCGATTAGAACAGATCCTTCTGATAGTTCATTAACATACTTGTTATAGGCTGCTTGTTTTCTTTCCTCGTTTATCTGATTTACTCTCTCTTGCGATGCTCCATTTAAAAGCGGAATATTCCTATACCTTTCTTCGTTCTGATAATTACTTCCGGTACTTGCTGGTAAAAAGAAATAATCTTTATCATTTTGGTATGTTAATTTTAAATAATCATCAAACATCGAAAAATCACCTGTTGATAAAGCATTAAGATAAAAATAATTTTCTAAATCAAAGTCTGCATTATAAGAATAAAACCAGTCATGTTCTGCTTGAATCCGGTCTCCCATTAATATTCTTGCAATAGATGCTTCTTTAAGTTCATCAAAATTAGATTTATCTGTAACAATTTTTCCAGATGTATCTATTTCTCCCACACCATACCCATCCCGGTATGCTTCGTGACCAAGAATGACAGCTAAACGAAATTGCTCTTCTCTGCTCATATTCTTCTCATAACCTGCAAAATCAATAATTCTTTTGCCCTCGCTTCTAGTTGAAAGAGCATAGAAATCACCATCGGCATTTGTGTTTAGTAAAACATCTCCTTTTAATATATCACGCAATTGGTTTTTTTGGTCATTATTTCCGTAGCCATATTGAGCCCGTAAAGCAATATCGGCAACAAAACCATTGCCGCTTTCTTTACCCTGCTCTTTAATATATTTATTGATTTTTGAGTTTACATTCCATACTTGAGCCCCGTTAAAAGATGCAATTAAATTGTTTATACCGACATTAGCGCCGCCAGTACCGATGTTCATATTAACGCCGCTGCGTCCTAAGTTTAATTCTAAAAGACCGCTGCTAAGTTTTTCTTTGCCAAAAATTCCCAGATTAAAAACATTCAGGGTAAAATCATTTCCTAAAGCATAATTTACTCCTTGACCGGCAAGAGAACCAGCAAGATCGTTTAATTTTAATAAATTTTGTTTGTTTTTATTACTAAAACCGTCCAATTTATCTGAATTAAAACCAGTATTCAATGCTGTTAAACTGGTAGTTACGAATGAACCTGCCATCGATGTCAGCGTATTAGTATATAAGCTGTTAAATCCTGCATTAAAAATGTTAGCATTATATCCCCAATTTCCTCCCGATGTGTAAGTAATCCCGTTTATTGCGCTTGTTGCAAGTGAAATTGATGCTGTCTGTGCTCCTGTCATCAATGTTTTAGAGGCAACTTTATAAAAAGTATTATCAAATAAATCAAAAGCCTTATCTGAAAGCCCGCCGAATAATCCTCCTCCAATACTGCTTATGGAATTTGACAGAATTGTTTTTCCCATATTAAATCCGGCTTCATCCAGCGTTTTATATCCATAAGCAACATCCAGAGAGCTAAAAAGAATTTCGCTTGATGAATTTATACCTACAACTAATGCTATCCCTGCAAAACCCGTTCCGCCTGTTAAAGCGCCTGCAGCTATTGAACAGGCAATTGTTCCTACAGTTCGAAGAGACGGCGAAGTAAACCAACTGCCGTCATCATTCCACATTCTTTTTTCCCATGGAGCCATCGAAAGTTCAGAATAACCTTTAGTATCGATAATTGACCAATAAGTAAACTCGGACATAAGACGTCCTAGTTCTCCGGCGCCTTCATCGTAAAACATTTCTCCCTTTCTGTTTCCCATTTGATCTGATGGTTTATTAGCAGGACTATATCCTATATGAGCGCCGAATCTTCCCGGAGACTGCATTCTATCCCTGTTAATCGATATAGGATCTTTACCTATTCCGAAAATTTCATCTGCGATTGCCTGAACCTCGCTGTAAACATTTTCCAGTAATACCCTAATCGCAATAGAATTTAATGAAGATAGATAGTTTTCATCCATGTTTGTTTTTAATGATACTGAACCCAAATTAAAGTTTATATAACCGCTGATAGTAACAGTTTCTGTAATTACAGGGTCAAATAATGTTGAACCTTTCATTATACTTTTTACGTAATTGCTGCCGTTTTTACTCCATAACCCGTTAAAAATAAAAATGTTATCCATATTTTCTCTGAAATTGTTATTGGCTGCTTCTACATTGGCAGTTAAACCGGTAATTGCTTCATTGGCAGCTAATTTAGCGCTGTAAGCCAATTTTCTGGTTTCATTGTCTGCAATTTCTGCATTTGTTTTTCTTGCTAAATCTGATGCTGCAGTTTTATCCAAAGCTGCGTTCCAAACAGAAACATTGCCAAGTCCGCGTTTTACAATAGCAGAAGAAGTGTTGGCTATATTGTTAATTGAGCTGAATGCATTAGACATTTTTGAAATTCCGGAAAATTGCAGAAGTTCTGACAAAAGAGCCTGCGCTTCCGGAACAGAATCACGAATGCCAAAAGGTTCTCTTGTATCAATAAAACGGCTTAAGCGTTCTCCTTCTGCTCCCATTAGCGATAAAAATGAATTTGAAGATGCCTGATTTGCGGCGTTTGCAGCCTGCTGCAGCCAAATTTCTTTATCCTCAAGACCTGCAAGATAAACTCTTGCCCATTCATCGCTTACTCGCTCGTATTCATTTTGGAAATTTATCTGCCATTCTCTGAATGAAGCTTCAATTCTTTGAATACCGGTTATCCAGTCCATTCTTCCATTTTCTAAAATTAAAGCAGCCGAGTTCTGCCATTCAAAATATTTATCCAAAATATCAGCAAACATCTGATTCCATTCTGCTTCTCTGGCTGTTAGTTCGGACATATATCTGTTCTCTATTGTTTTTGCAGTTAATAATGTCAGTTCTGCTCCTAAATTGCCAAATTCAGAAATAAAATTAAAGTTTTGTTCCATGTTCATGGATATATCACTTAATAAAACGGAATGTATAATATTTAAATGATTTTTCCAGGAAGCAGTATTTTCTCCATAAGCTTTTTGTGCAGTATTTTTCAATTCACCAATATCTATCGTTCCTGCAATAAATGAATCTACAGCGGTTAAAAAATTAGATTCATTCTGATTTTGATTATCAGCAATAAATATCCAATATTTTTCCAGATTACTTTTTGCAGCTATTTCTTCATTGTTTGTCCACACAAGAAGAGCGTTTAACGCTGCAGGAACGCTGGTAAAAGTATTATTGGTATTTCCGGAAAACTTTTCCCAGCTGGCTTTTATCTGCAAAATATTTTCTTCTTTTAATTTATTTGCCGTAATTAAAGTAAGGTTGATATCATCCCAGGTTATAACATGAGAGTTTGATTTATTACCTTCCAGCAGCTGCAGTTTTACGCTGGAATTATTATAAGCTCCTGCATTATTCTTTATTAACAGCAAATTCCCGCTTAATCCATTTACCCATCTCTGAGCTGTATTGGAAATAGTACTAATAGGCGAATAAATGTTACGTAAAGCTACGCGGTTTGTTCTGACCATTGTATCAAAAGTTGTGCCAGACCATGCTTTTTTTTGTTCTCTTAGTGCATAGGTATAAATATCGTTTACATAGCTATCAATATAATTGCCGGCATCTCTTGCATACATTTGCGAAAAACCAGATAAATAATTATTTCCAATTCCGGATAATGTCAGAATAAGATAGAACTCAAGATCTGCCTGTTCTTCTTTATTTAATCCATTCCATGCATCACGGAACATATTTTCGGCATTTATAAAAATATGTTCATATCCAATAGCTTCTCTTATGGTTCTTACCCTGCTTCTTCCGTAATCTACGTTAGTAACTATCTGCTGATCCAAGACACCTTCCAGACTTGATAATCCAGTATATTGATTTCTTAAAAAACCTAAATCTCCGTTTGCATTTGATAAAGAAAGAATCAGATGGTTTCTTGCATAACTCCATTGCCTGTATTTGTTTCCATCGGTTAGATATCCGGACATCCTTTCGCTTAAACCTCTTAATGATTCCTCGAAAAGGGTTATCTCATATCTTTCGTCATTATTAATTGCATTTGAATTAAAAAATAATTCAATATCTTTTGCTTTTGTTTCATCAATCCCGGATAACCTTAAGGAGTCATCTTTGGAAAATACAATACGTCCGTCAATAACTGTTATTATGTCTTTTAAAGACCACTCTGTCCTGTTACCAGAAGATATATAGTTATTGTAATTTTGATCAATATAACCAAGCTGATATAAAGCATTTTGATAACTGTTAAACAGATTCATATTATTCATTCGTTCCTGCATAGCGGCAGATGTTACTGCTTCAACAGCTTCAAGTACATTAAGTTTAATACGAAAACATTGTTCGTATGCCAGATACAAATCATTATACACGGGATCATTAAAGGTACGCACATTATCATTTTTATAAAGATCAGATAAAACATTTAAAACCGTCTGAGCCTTTTGCAATTTTTCTCTGTTATTAGCAAGATTTATGTTATCTGTATTTAAATAAGAAGTAGCTGCCCATCGGCGGATTGCATCCTGCATTTCGTACTCATATCGTTTTAAGTCCTTATACTCGTATGCTTTTTTAAGCATACTATACTGATTATCATAAAGAAAACCAATATTATTAAATTTATCAGCTTCCTGGAAATAATCATTTTTTAGCGTATTATATACTCCTTCGTATTCTCTAAGTTCATTTTCTTTTGCCAGCAATTGCATTCTTGTTTCATCTGGAGACATTTTTGCATATTCATATGCTCTGGCTGTATCTGTTATTTCATTATAAAGAAAATCCAGAAGTTGAAAGCGGTAAGCTAATTCGGATAAACCAGTATAATAGAAAGAAAAATAATAATCTGCAGTTTCACTTGCATTATACACATCTGCATGGGAAAATATTTTTAAGGCATCATTCACTCTATTAGTGAAATAAGCTGCATTAAAAAGCAAGTCTGCAAGATAGCCGTCTTTTTTGGATGAAGCTGCTTCAATGAACAAGTCTTTATCAGCAAAAAAATCATCTGGAATATACTGGCGCCAATTGTTATTTGTTTCTGTTAAATCCTGCGATTGAATAAAAACCAAATTTAAAAGCGCATTAACCCAATTAACAATTTCAATTTCCAGCCATTTTGGCACATCTATAAAACAGCTTTCAAATTCAATTGCAAAATTAACAGCATTTTCTTCAGCATCTCCGGGTTTCTCTAAAATTGCCTGTAAAACAAAATGAATATCAGGTAAATAATCTTTTTCTGCTGATATACTGTAATTATCAAAAAGTAAAAATAGTGAATTATTTATATTATTCCACATCTCTGCATGGCAATAACCGGAATCTTTTGCTTCAGCCAATCCCCACAACATACCGTATTCAAGAATGTTTTTATATTCCGATTCATCTCCTTCTTTTTGAAAAAATAAATATTCATCTGCCAAATAATTAAATTTCGCATTTAAAGCAGCAAAATAATAATTTTCCAAATTTACAGCAGAAAAAGAAACCAGTTCTTTATATTCATTGTTCAGTCTTCTAAGAACTTCTTCTTCCTTTTTCATTAATTCAGATAAATTAAATAAAACTTCCTGCTGTTCCTTTAAGTTCACTCCCAGAATATTTAATTTTTCCAATTCTGCTTCATATAGAAAAAGAGAATCATTGTATGCTGTTTTTGCTTTTTCCCATGCAGTTATCCCTTCCGATTCAGTCATTCTTCCTGCGCTAAGCTCATCTGCATAATTCATTACAGCCTGAGAAATTAATGTTTTTCTTTCCCAATATAATACCAGCGCTTTTGCCCTGACAAGAGCAATTTGATACTCATCTAAATAAAAATCCTCACTTGATGCATCAGAAGAAAGAATATCTTTTAAAGCGCCTGTTCCGAAAAGTTCCGCATAATCTGCAAGAATTCTTTCACGCATTTCAAGTGCAGTTTCCATATACATGTTATACATGTCATTTGATTTCTGCATTTCTCTTGTATTATTATTGTCTTTCCAAAACTGCATGTTTTCTTTTGCAGAAATAGCTGCTGATGAGCTTATCAAATATATATCAATTAAAGCTTTAACTCTTGCGGTTCCTTCTCCGATCCGCATTGTCATATTTAGTTCAAATTCCTTTTTTGCTTCTGAAATATTTTTTTCAAATTCTTCTGAAATACTGATAAACAGCATTTCGCCTGCAAGAAAGAGTTCTTTAACGCTTAATTCCCATTTTTGCCGTTCTTCTTCAAATTGTTTAAATGCTGAGTGCCAAATCTCTTCGCCTTCTAAAAACAACCTAAAGGAATCCTGTTCCCATTCAATACGCCTGATAAAAAATCTTTCTTCTGCTTCTTCCCATGCTCTTAAACCTCTGTCAAATTGATCCTTATATAAACGCAGCCATTCTTCTCCCATAATGGCTAAATCGCCTGTTCCTGCAGCAGCTTGTTCAATTTTGGAATTTAAATCTTCAATTCCTATCTTGCAGATTTCTTCTGTCTCTGCAATCAATTTTGCAGTAAATAATCTGGCTGCTTCATTTTCGCTTTTATTTCTCAGACTCCAAACATCTCTGGTTCTTCTATTAAGAAATATTCTTTCTTCTCTTGCAGCAATATTTTCAAATTCTTTTTTTATAATACTGCTTTTTATTGATGCAGATTCATCAATTACTGCACTCATTACACTGCGTAATTCAGCAGGAATATATGCCAAAAGTTCCGGAAAATATTTAACCATTATATTTTTAACATGCCTGTCAGCTTCTTCCTGCCACAGAATTAAATCATTGTAAAAATCTCTGTTTTCGTCATTTGGGCGGATAATCATAGGATCGCCGGTAACAGGATCAAAGAGGACGTTTCCATTTTCATCAAGATGCCAGGAATAAAATTTTTGAGTATTTCCAAGCATGGCAGAAAAACTTATCATTGCGTTTTCTGCTGTAACACCGAAAAACCTTCTGATAAGCCAGCTGGAAAAACGCTTTTCCAGTTCTTCAGATGTCCATTTTTCCAGTTGATTTTTTGCTTGTTCAAAAAAATACGGATCATCATATAGGGAACCAGCTATTAATTCCCATGCGCCAATCGCCTGCGATAATCCCATTTTTGCTTCTGCAAACCAGCGATCAGAATTAACTTCCCTGTCTGCTTTGCTGAAACTGTTTTCAAAAACGGCCTTGTTAAATCCTTTAATCTCTTCGGGAAAAGAAGAAGGATTTTGCTGGGTATAAAGAAAAGGCGGAAATAAACCGCTGATAAATATCACCGCCAGAAAAAAAGAAATTGTTTTTTTAAAATAATTATTAATCATTTTTTACTCCATTTTTTTTGTTTTTTCCCGCACAAGCGAGAAGGGAAGGAATTATAATAATTGAACAAAAGAAAGAACCTGTAACCCCAATAGCGCTAACCAGAGATAAAGTTCTAATTAAGGAATTTGTTTCTTCCAAAAGGAAGATAAATGGTATTGCTCCGGCTGCTGTTGTTCCGGTTGTAGAAAGAAGAGCCGGCAGTTTTGAACGGATAGCACAATAAATATCAATATTTGAAAACCTGTTTTTTTTCTGCATTTTTTGTTTTAAAGCATCAACACAAAGAATTGCAGCATTTACTGTCATGCCGCTAACTGCAATAAAAGCGCATGCAACCGCTGAATTAAATGAATTACCGGTTAAAACCAAAACAATTGCAGGCAGAGCCAATGAAGGCGGAACTGCAGAAAGAACAAGAAGCGGTATTTTAAAAGATTCATTTACGGAAGCAATTATCATGTAACAAAAAATAACAGCCATAACCAATGAAAATGCTGCACCGGTTAATTTTTTTCTTTTTCTTATTACTTCCGGATCAAACTCAACTGAATAACCAGCAGGTAAATCCATTTTATTTATTGTTTTTTCCAGTTCTTTTTTAGCTCTTAGCGGATCCATCGATTTTGTAGAAACTGTTATTGATGCATATCTGCGCCTGTTTTCCCGCTTTATTCCGGAAATCTCTGCTTCTTCCCTTGTACTTACAAGCGAATCAACAGTTAAAGGATAAAATGCTTCCTTTCTTCCGCTGGAGACAAGAACATTTAATACACCCTCTTTTGTTTGCTGCAGAATATTTCCATTAGTTTTTACCCTTACATCTTTTTCTCCGTTTGAATCTAATCTTTTATAAGCAACAGGACCGTAAACGCCTAACCTGACTTTTCCGGCAGCGGAAGAAAATTTTATTCCGGATTCTGCCAATACTTCCCTGTCCGGCAGCAAAACAAGTTTTTTGCTTCCATGTTTAAAATTGAGCGTTCTATCCCTTATTATAGAATTATCTGCACATAAATAAGCAAGATCTTCCGCCAGCTTTCTGCACTTGTTTCCGTCATCACCGTAAATAAAAATCTCCCAATAATTATCTTTTGCCGTGTTCTCCTGGAAAAAAATAAAACCGCCGGGAATATAAATTTCTTTTAACATATTTCTAATTATGAAAGGCTTGGTTTGTTTGGTATTGAATGAAACATGCAAAGATGCTGACCCCGTTCTTGACCTTGTTTCAATGTTTTTTACGCCAAAAATATCCAAGACCTGTCCGCTGTAAACAGAAAGCAAAGTATCAACTTCTTCCGCAAGTAATCCGCTGTCAAATTCAATTTGAGCATAAATTGAATCTCCGGAACCATAATTGGAAACATCTGTTCCTTTTACGAATAACATAATAAATGCAATAATAGAAATTACTAAACCAAAAGTTATAACGATCCCGGGGCAGGCTGTGCAGAATTTTACAGAAGCTGCAAGAAATCTGCATAAAAAATAATAAATACGCTTAAAAAAAAATTTAAAAACTAATGGTATTTTAATTAAACGTTCATTTGCTTTTTCATTTAACCCCCAAAGCAGTAATGGAGGAAGAAGTGAAAGGCTTAAAAGAAGGGATATAACAGTAACTACAGTAATAGCGGCGGCAATAAATTTAACGCTTTCATCTTCAATTGCAAATAACGGAACAAGAGCGGCTATTGTTGTTGCGCCGCCTGCAATCAACGGATTTTTTAATGATGACAGCGCTGAAGATGCCGATTCATAACATATACATTTCCGCAGTTTTTCTGAACATAAAATAACAGCATCTATTGCTGTTCCTATGCCGGCGGCAATTCCTGCCAGCATTAGCCGGTTAAATGAAAAACCTGCAAAAGAAAGAACCGCCGCAGATAAAAGGCAAATTACTGGTATAGTTAAAGCGCAGAAGAAACTGGAAATATTTGCATTATTTTTTCTGCTCAATAAAAAACTTAAAAATGCAACCATTACAGCGCCGAACAAAGCAGCATTTAATACAGATTTAAAAGCTGCATTTTCTTCTGCTCCATGATCAGATAATACAGTAAATAATAAATTATTCTGCGATTTTATCTGCGATAACTTATCCAATTCTTTGTTTATATCAGAAGATAGTTTTCTTAAATCCGCTCCATCTTTACCCATGATTGAAATGCCAGCTGTTCGTTTCCCGTTTAAACGGGAATAATTGTCCGGTTCACGTTCTCTTTCAGTAATCACGGCAATATCAGAAAGCTCAATATACCTGCCCTCTCCAATTGGTATAAGCGCTTTATCAAGAGAGGAATATCTGCCGTCTACTGTAACAATAATACTTTTATTCGCATGAATAATTGTTCCGCCGGAAAAAACAAAATCGTTTTTCCCAAGATAAGATGTAATCATCATAGGTTCTAATTTTAAAATACCAAGTTTTTCCTGATCAAAATTAATAATTAATTCTTTTACTCCTGCACCCGAAACTATAACTTCGCCTGCTCCTTCCAGGCTTTCGAGTTTTGGTTTAATGATTTTTTCCAGTATATGGGCAGCTTCATTCAGATTATCAGAAATTACTGCAGCTGACCAAACAGGTACTCTTGAATTATTGGAACTGATTATTTCCGGTCTTTGAACAGATGCTGGAAATGTCTCATAAACTTTTTGAACCGCATCACGAACAGCTTCATAACGTCCGTTAGATCCCGGTCTAAAACGAATAAAAACACTTGATTGGCTGTTTTCGCTGGAACTATGCAAAGACAATATTCCAGAAATGGAAAACAGCGCATCTTCCACTGGTATTGTAATGCTTCTTTCTATCTCCAGAGCATTAATACCATAATGTTTAATTTTTACAACATAAGAACCTCCTGAGTTTTCTTTTATTTTTTCACCAGAATTAAAAATAATAAACAAAGAGACTGCGCAAATGCCTGTTAAAATACACAAGCTTGCTTTTTTTCTTTTAAGCCATACAGAGTATATTTTCATAACTGCTGTTTCCATTTAAAATATTTAATTAAAACCGGAGGAATTGCAAATAAACTAATTAATGTTGATGCAGTGATGCCTCCCAGCATTGCGCAAGCCATGGATTTTTGCGAATTGCCCAAAGGATTTAACACAATGGGTAAAAGAGCAAAAATAGTTGTCATCATTGTTATTAGAATTGCCGCAAAACGCTCCCGCGTTCCGCAGTATACTGCCAATGCCGGCGATAAACCATTTTTTATTTTTTCATTGCAGATTTCATAAAGAATGAGGCTATTATTCACAGCAAGTCCAAAAAGTGCAGTTAATCCAAGAATAACGCCAGAATCAATTTTTGTATTTGTAACAAGAAGCAACGGGCCTGCGCCGGCAAGAGAAAAAGGTATCGTTAGCATTAGTATCAAAGGAAGAAGAAATGATTCAAATTGAGCGCCCATTGCCATGTATAATAAAATGAATACAAGCAAAACATAAATAAAAAGCGAATTGCGGTAACGGCTGAAAACAGAATCATTTGCCATCACTGCATATTGCATAACATTTTCAGGGATTTTCTTTCCATAAGCAGCATCTGCATATATAACATCAGACCGATCAAGCCGTGTTAGAACGGCATCTGCTTCTTTTCTTTCAATTTTTCCCAGGGAACCAAGAAACACTGTTTTTCCCTGCGGCGTTTTAACAGGAATTTGTTCAAGTCTTTTAATTGGATCGCTTTCTGAATTAATATTGCCTGTTACACGCACATCAAGCGGTCTGCCTTCTACCTCCAAATGCGCTGCAATTACACCCTCGTTCAAAATGAACAGTGTTTCTGCAATGTGTGCGGCTGAAATTGATAAATATGCTGCAGCTTCCCTGTTTGGCAGAAACCGCAATTCTGACCTTTGCCCAAAAGGACGGAAAAAAACATCTATCAATTCTGTTTTAAAATAATTTTTAACAATTTCTGTCTGCTCAAGAAGTTCTTCCCTGTCCTTTCCTTTTATTAACAAAGTCTGTTCGGAAGATAATCCCAAAAGTATTTCTGTTTTATCTCTTGGTAAAAAGACTGAATATTGTAAATCTGCAAATTGCTTCATAGTAGAGTTAATAACTGCCAGCGCTTTTTCCGGCTTTACGCCTTTTTTAATTTGACAGCGCAGAATTAATTCTTCTTTTTTGTAATCTATGTCTGCTCTTCTGCCAATATCTTCTTCTTCTGCGCCTGCTTTTCCGTAAACAGTATCAACAAGCGGCAGCCCTGATAAAAGACTGGAAGCTTTAACAGAAACATCCAAAATGCTTTCCAATAAAATACCTGGCGGAGAAGTAACAGAAACCCAAACTTCTTCTGCATCATCCGGATTAATAAAAACCAATGGCTGTACAAAAAGCATTAAAAAACCTAAAACGCTTAAGAAGACAGCAATAAAAAAAATTTTAACCGGACGGCGGAAACAAACAGAAAGAATCTTTGAATATTTTCTTACAAGGCTGCCGCTTGTTAATACTGTATTTAATTTTTTTGAATCAAAAAACTGCAAAAACAAAGAAGGAAGAAAAAATTGCGCATAAATCCATCCGGCAATTACAGATGTAACAAGCGCTATTGCAATATCACCAAAAAGACTGCCCAAAGGGCCTGGAAGCATTATAATTGGTAAAAAAACAATCGCTGTTGTAAGACTGGAGCTGATACTGGAACCAGCGATAGAATAAACCTTATTTCCTATTTCTTCTGGTAAAGGCGCTGCTTTTCTCTCTCCAAAAGCCCGATGCAGAATATCTATTACAATTACTGCTAAATCTGAAACAAGACCAATGCCCATTGCAAGGCCGCCAAGACTCATTCCATTCAGTGATTTTCCAAAAATTGAGAGAATACAAATGCCTGCTGCAAAGGATATAGGAATGGAAAGAGCAGCAAAGAAACTATATTTTATCCGGCGGATAAAAATAATAAGAACGGTTATAACTGCAATTGCGGCAAAAATGGCAGAGATAACCAGCCCTTTTATTCCGCTCAGCAGTGAAGAAGAAGAATCTGTTACTATCTCAATAACAGCATCACGCGAAAAAAGCAAAGATGCTTCGTTTATTGCTTTTTCTACATCCTTTGATAATTTTAACGGATTATATCCCGGTCTTCTGTAAACTTCCAAAGAAACTGCTTCTTTTCCATCATAAACAAATATACTATTTCTCTTTGCTGAAGCAGAAAAGAGTTCTCCCGAATCTTCAATTTTTAAACCTCCTGAACTTACAGGAAGAATAACCCTGGAAAGAGAATAAACAGAATCCGGCATTCCGGAACTAACAACAACCAGTTCCAAATTTCCATCACGTGCATTTCCTGCCGGAATATCAGCAGTTTCCTGCGTTAGAAGATTTATAAACTCAGATGGTGACATACCTATAGCAGAAAGCTTTGGTAAATCCAAAATCAGCTTTTCTTCGCTGACCTCACCTCCTGAAAGAACAATAGAACCAACACCATCTATTCTTCTTAACCGTGCTCTAATTTCGAATTCTGCAAGTTTTCGTGCAAACTCTCCGTTTTTGTTACGCGAACTAACAGCAATCACAATATGTGGTTCGTTTCCAGAATCGCCGGAAGTTACGGTTGGCTTTTTTACACCTTCAGGAAGGCTCTGATAAACCGCATCTATCGCTTCCCGCACAGGAACCGATGCTGTCATTGGATCAATACCCCAGCGAAAATCCAGGCTTATAACAGAACTGTTATCTCTTGAAACGCTTCTTATTCTTTCAAGACCTTTAACCGGCGAAAGTCCGTCTTCCAAAGGAATTGTAACCATACTTCTTATTTCATTGGCTGCCATTCCAGGGTAAAGAGTTTCAATTGTAACCCTTGGCACAGAAAATTCCGGCAGCCTGTTAACAGGCAGGGTAAAAAGAGAATAAACCGCAGCAATAATTAATGCAAGAAGTATCATTATAACAGTTACAGGACGGCGTATAAAAAAATATAATAGTTCTCTCATATTTTCCTACTTTATCAGCGGCAGTCTAATTTGCTTGTTATTTATATTTCCAAGATTGTCACGCAATCCCGGCAAAATTATAAAATTAACTATTCCAAAGTTTGTGGAATTAACAAGTATTCCGCTAATTTCTATTCGTAATAAATTGTCCAGACCATCTTGAGGATCAGCAGCAGAAAAACCGGAAACTTTTATTTGTCTTGGAGAAAAAGAAATAACATTATTGGATGTTTCTATCCTAAACAGTTCCATTAAAGAAAAAATATCGATCTCTGCATCTAACGCTGTTGTAAAATATAGTTCTATCCATGTTTTAATACTTTCGCCGGATGGATAATTAACATCTGATATGGGAATTATCTGAAAAACAGTGTTAACATCATAATATTCCAATTCATTATCAAAACTATTATTCGGAGCCATCGGCATTCTGATTCCTGCAAGTTCAGGAGGCCTTGAATATTTTCCATTTACAAATATTCTGTAAATATATTCTTTTTTGCTTTCATTCCCGGACAAATCTTTAATGTTCTGCCTAATTCGAAGAATAAATCTGCTTTCATATACTGGATTATTTTCGAACTTTAAAAGGAATTCAGTATTAAATCCCGGAGGCGTTTCAATTATTAAATTAGGAGCATTTTCTGCAGTTAAACAATTTTTTACAGAAATGCTGTCTACTGGTTTGGAAAAAACTAAAAGGAATTTATCATCTTTTTCCCATCCATGATTTTCTGCCTGCATCTGTCCAATACCGGCATAACCGTTATCCAAAGATAATAAGTGATACTCGTTTTTATTTGTTACACGATAAACAAATAAAAGCTCAGGATTTTCTCTGTCTGTTTCTGTAGTAAAAATACTTATAAAATCATTTCTTAAATTCATTCCATTTGCGTCTGTAAAAGAAGATGAAACACGTATTTCATAACGGCAATTTTGCTTCCATGGTTCAGAAGGTGTAAAAACTGCATTTCTTCCGTTTTCTTCCAGCTGCCAAAAACCAGAAATAGAAGGAACAAACGAAACGTTATCATAAAGTGCTTTTATTGGCACAGAAGAAGAAAATACAAGCCTTACTTCTGTTCTTAAATTGTCTATTTCCTCGTACATTTCAGGATAGCAATAATCGATAAATGGCCGGTTATTCCCAGCCCTTGTAGTAAAAATTCGAATAAAGTCTTTGTCCATATTTAATCCGCTGGTATTACAAGCGCCTGCAAGCAGATTAATTGTATAATCGGCATTACTGTTTAAAGGAGACAATGGAGTAAAAATAACTTTTTTTAATTCCCATCTGAATGTTCCCCTTATAAGATTTCCATCACCTGTAAGAGAAAAATTCCGTTCTATACTTTCTTTATTTGGCTCATGTGAAAAATTCAGGGAAACAGTAATTTTTTCAGGTTCAGAATGAAGTCCTTCGCCGGGAGACCATGATAGTACTTCAAATAACGAAGACCTTAATATATCGCAGGAAGTCACAACAAATAGGCAGAAAACAATTAAAACAATTAAAACAATAAAATTATTTTTCATTTTCTAACCTCCAGGTAAAAAACTATATCCTGTTTTAAATTAATGCCTTTTCCTGCATTAATACCTCCCCTGCCGCCAGGAATCAAAAGTTTGTAAAAACTATTTTCTTCGTCATTAGCAGATATTAACCCTTCCCAGCGCAAGAAAAGGCGATCATCAGAAATCCAGGTAACATATTGAAGTGCAACAGGTGCCAATGTTCTGGGAAAAAAAGGAGAAAGAATAATCTTTTGCGGAGAAATTTGTTTTTCTTCCAACTCAAAAAGGTGAGAAAAACGGATAGAGAAAAACAGTTCACCTGTTGCAGAATCTGCATGTACAGGTAATACAATATTTGTTTCTGAAAAATCTAAAAAAGTAAATTCGTCAAAAACAGAACCGCTGCCGGCAATTACAGATAAAATATTCAAATAGGGAATATCGGGCTTAAAAAATACTTTATAATCTGCGCCTGTTTTTAAACCTTCGCTGTCTTTTGTTTCTCCGGAAACAATCAAAGTATAGATAATTTCCGGCTCTATTTCCCTGGAAAAAATAAAAACAATACTATCTTCGGACAAAAATTCGGTTCTGCCGGTAAGCGAAGGTTCAAAACGTAAAGAACGAAGCGCACTTTCTCCCATGGGTTTATTGAAAGAAACAGCTATTCCCTGTCCAAATCCCAAACCAGTTTCAATATCCATACCTGTTGGGTACCAGCTTCCGTCCGAAAATAAAACAGGGTAAACATTAACAACAGAAGGCAGGATTTTATCTAAATCTGTTAGAAAGTGTCCTGAATATGTTTTTGGAAGAGGTATCCCTTCAAAACATTTTGCAGAATCTTTCAGACTCCACCTGTATATATTCCAGGGAGAAAGTGCATTTTCAGCAATAACTTTTAATATTCTGCCGTCGTCTGACCATTCAAATATTTTATTTCCAATTCCTTCCAGCGTTAAAGCAGATTCAGTTAAAAACCTGTTCATTGAACGTGAAAAATAGAATTCTAAAATAACATTGTTTGTTCCAACAGATGCTCCATTGAAAGGCAAATGATGTTCCAAAACCGGCGGCGAATTTCTGCTTACTGCAAAAAAAGGAATAAAACGTTCTATACGCATTTCTCTTCCGTCTGCAGACCGGATAGATCCATTTAAACTGAGGGTATAACGCACTCCGGGAATCCATCCTTGAACAGGAACAAATAAAAGCGCATTTCCTTTCCATGAATAATCGCCTTTAACAGATCCATAATCAGAATTAATCTGCAATATTCCTTCTATTTCATTTTTAATAACTTCAGTATTGAATTTAAGCATTACAGGACTGTATATTTCCGCCAGAACAGAATCCATGACACCAGGTTCTATTAGCAGCCCAATCGGGCGAAGGTCAGCAAATCCGCACGATAAAAAAACAAAAACAGGCAAAAAGATTATTTTATTCAAAAACCGAAACATTTGTTCCCTCCCTTAAATCAGAATCCGGCCGTAACACAATATAATCTCCTATGTTTATTCCGGAGATAATTTCGCGGTCTTCGCCGTAAACAGAACCAAAAATAATTTTTCGCTCGGAAACTACCTTGCCATTTATTAAAAAAACATTTCCTTCATTATTTTTTTTATTAAAAATTGATGATTCGGGAATAAATACGGCTGTTTTAGGCGGTCCAAGAGTTATTGTTACACGCACAAACATACCAGGTTTTAAATTATTTAAATCTGAATTATTTGTATTCTCCAGTAAGACACGGACAAAAAAACTTAAACTTTGAGTATCTGCCTGCGGATAAACCAAATTAACAGCGCCGCTTTTTATTTCGCCTGTTCCGTCTACCAAAACGGAAGCTTTCATTCCATTTTCTATCCGCAGAGCATCTTTTTCGCGCACAGGGAAAATCGCATATAATGAAGTTGTATCAATAATACTGATAATTTTATCGTACGGACGAACCCGTTCACCTTCTTCAAGAAAACATACGCCGACAATGCCGGATATAGGACTTCGCACAGTAAGCTCGGAAAGAGCAATATTTGCAGATGTTAGTTCTTTTTCTGCAGCTTCTACCCTTGCTCCGGCAGCTTCCAGTTCAGCTCTAAGAATGGATGTCATAAGGCGAACTAACGCATTCTGCCGCTCTGTTTCATCTAACGGCACAGAAAATCCGGCTCTGATAAGATCCTGATCCCTGCAGCCAATCCGCCTAATTTCCAGCTCTTTTTCCATTAACTGAATTTGTTCCAGTTCCGTATCAATCCCGAAACGGCTTACAAGTATCGCCTCTGTGTGAATGCCGCCCGCAGAATAAAGTGTTTCCTGATTCAAATGCTTACGGTAATTTTCTTCCCATCTTTTTTTGGCAAGGGTTAGTTCAGCATCTGCTTTTTCCAGAATACGAAGCTGCGCCTCTGCCTGAAACACCCCTTCCAAAAGCTTTGAATTGGACAAGCTGCGGGCGGCAAGAGCCTGTGAATAATTATTTTCCGCTCTTTGAACTGCCAAAACAATCTGCGGATTTTCCAGTTGAATTATTAAATCGCCTTGTTTAACATATTCACCTTCCCTGAAATAAATCCTTTTAATAACAGCATCCTGCGGAGAGGTAACATCAACCTTACTTAAAAACGATAAACTGCCGAAACCGCCGGCTTCGTCCGGTATATCACGGGCATACGCAGCGGTTCCTCTAACCATTTTAGTTTCGCTGCCTGCATTAATTTTATTTTTATCGCAGGAAATGGAAAATAAAATTATTGTTAAAAAAATTATAAATACTTTCATGGTAATCTCTCTATTAGAATATTGGTAAAATTATCAAGTTCGCCCGGCTGTAAATTTAGAAGCCGTTCCAATTCGCGCTCTGCCTGAAGCAAAGCCGCTGCTGCTTCTACAACAGCAATTTCCCTTTGAGTTTGTTCTATTAAAACTTCCATTAACTTCAACCTTGTAATATGCCCAAGGTTAAGTCTTATATCTTCAATACGGCAGCGTTCACTGCCGATAGCTGCTGCTTCTAGAGCTAAATTTCTTTTTTGCTCTGCAAGAGCGCATTTTTCTACAGCATTAAAAGCTGTACGCCCTATCCTTTCAAAAAAAACTATATATTTTTCCTGCTCCAAAGCAAGCACCAGCTGCACCTGCTTTTTACTGTATCTTGCAGAAGGATCATAAAAAGGCGTAAAACTGTTTTGAATCATAGCTGTTCTGTCATATTGCCCAAAAGACAAAGGTTCCCATCCGGTTTGCGCTGCAAAACGATTATGAATCCACGGGCCGGATAACTCTATATTTATTCCAACTGACCAATTGCTTCGTGTTAGCGGATAACTCTGCCCGCTAAGGCCAAAGTTTCCATTTAAACGCAGACTGGGAATCCATGAACTGGATAAATACTTTAATTCCATTTGTTTTTTATTGATAGAAAAACGGATTTCGTTTAAATCAGGGTTTTGATCTTTTGCAATAGCAGCAGCAGCAGAAGCTGCAAAAAGTGTATTTTGCAAATCAGTCCAAATAGAACGGTTAATATCAACTTTTTCTATTAATACAGGCAAAACATCAAAACCAAGAATTTCTGCAAATTGCTTTTCTATTTCCATAATATCCAGTTCAAGTAAAATAATTTCTATCTTTGCATCAGCAAGTTTTATATCCGCTCCTGCAAGATCAACGGGAAGCGCAAGACCCAAAATTACTTCTTCATTTAAAATTCTTCTTTGTTCATCAAGAACAATCAGCGCCGATTTTTTAATTTCCAGAATAGCTCTGGAAGATAAAACATTTCTATAAGCTGTAATTGCTGATTCTTCAATATCGCCGGTCATTCTTTGCAATTTTGAAAAAGCAAGGTCTAAATCCATACGTTCAAGTTTTCTGGATATTATAGTTCTGCCTCCGTCAAACATAAGCTGCTCAATACTGATACCGTAGTTTTTAATAAAACTATCTGCGCCTAAATACTGCAGACGATCATTTTCTGAAACAGTAAAACTTAAACGAGGAAAAAACGAACGTAAACCCCATTTCCAGGCTCCTTCTGCAGCAGCCTGCATTTCATTTGCATGCCTAAGATCAGAAGATGCCAAAACAGCAAATTCTGCAGCCTGAGAAAATGTTAATGTATTATTTTCTGCGCTGAATAACGCAGTGAATGTACAGAAAAAAAGCAGTATCGCAATTTTAACAAGCATTACATTACCTCGTTTAAAATATTTTCCAAATTTATAATTGAGCGTAACAACGGTGTATCCCAGGGAAGCATAGCTTTTGCTCTATTTAAATCTTCCAGCGCATCTTCTACTCTGCCTGTTACCCAGCGCAGTCTTGCCCTGTCCAGTAAAACCATTGCGCTTTCTGCAGAAAACTCTGCTGCTCTGTCTAAAAAAACCGCAGCTTCATCAAACCTTCCCATATCAGAAGCAAGCTCTGCCGCAAAACGCAAAGTGCGTATATCTTGCGGATTATCGGATAATAGCGATTCAATAACTTGCATTGCACCGGCAATTTCGTTTTTATCGCGGAGAACCCGCGAAAGATACAAAGAAGCCTCTAACATTGATGGGCGCAGTTTTATAGCCCTGCGGCAGAGCTTTTCGGCTTTATCAAGATTTCCGTAAAAGTATTCAGCTTTTGCATTCAGAATTAGTGCAGGAGGAAAATTATTCATTCCTGATAAAATTTCAGAAACTTCTGCAAATCTACCCTGCAAATAAAAATCAGATGCCCGTGCATAAAGACGAATTGTTTCTGAATCCGGCGTTTTAACACAGGAGATAAAAAGAATAACCAAACCCAAAAGAAAAATATTTTTCATATACCGCCTTCCTGTCATTAACTGCGGCATATATAAAAAAGCCGTTCTGCAAGGCGGCCTTTTGCAGAGAGCGCCTGAGCGTTAAAATAATCCCTGAATCTGGGAATATTATTTAACGGTTTTAACGCACCAACTGCAAAAGTTGTGTATGGATTGTCCGGAAGATTAATTAAGGGCAATAATGATTCCAGAAATAAAGGATTACCGGAATTAACTGCTTGGGAAACAATAATTTCAATTTCTTTTTTTGTTTTAATTGCAAAACTGTCTTCTGTTTTTAATCCCGTATAAGCCGCTATAATTTTTCTGCACTCATCTGCAAAAGGTCCATCAGCAGATATATTGATGCAATTTTCTGCAAACTCTGCGGCAATAACACCGGAAAATGCTCTGGCTCCTCTATACCAATACTCCGGAAAATGCGAATAACGTGCACGGATGGATTTATATGCTTCCGCAGCCCTTCTGCCGCCCTTATCTTCTTCTAAAGCGCAGACAAGAAGCATCCATCTGCCGAAACTGTCAGGTTCATCCTCTGAATTAATCAAAAGTTCAAGGCTTTCAGATGCTTCGCTCCACTTTCCGTTTAAGAAAGCAAAAATGGCATTGGCGGCAGAAATAACAGATTCATCGCCTTTTACAGAAAGTACATTTAATATTCCATTTTCCAGATCATTCTTCTGAAGCATTCCCATTCCATAAGCCCATGCCAATTCTTTAAATGCCGCCGCTACAGCTCCGGAATAATCACCGGCATATTCTCTAAGGCTGGATTCAGTAAAACCCATTCCCTGAAACCACAATCCAGCCCTTTCCAGCTCGGCTAGTTCGTCCAGTTTCTGCATAAGTGAATGTAAATCCGGCGCTTCAGATGTTAATAAAACTGCCGCTGCTCTTTCTGATTGCTGAATCCCCCCGCTCTCCAGAGAAGGAACAGTACAGGCGGCAAAAGTTATCAAAATAAAAGATAAAAGAAATGATGTGTTTTTCATAAGCAACTCCATAAAAAAGATTTGCTTATATATGGGGTGAGCGTGCGTGGCGCTTTAGTGTAAACTCAATTTTTTTGAAGATTTTTGACTTTTTTATTGAATTCTGCTAATCGAAGCTGCCCATCTCTGTAAGGCAATCCCAAATGCTACAGAAACGTTCAAGGACGCCTTTGCGCCGTAACAGGGAATGGATACTCTGCCAAACGAAACATCCGCGGCGGCAAGCGCACCAGGACTTACGCCTAGTTCTTCTGAGCCAGCTATCAATATACCGCGATGCGGAAAAGAAAATTCATTTATGGGAATCCCTCCTGTTTCCAGCGCAAAAACGGGAAGTTCTGCAGATTCAGAACCAGAAAATAAATCGCGCCTTTCCCACGGAATAATATCTATACAACCCATAGCCGTACGTTTTGCCCGTGTATGATTTGGATCAGCGCAAAAGGGAGATAAAATTATTTTTTCTACGCCAAAGCTTTCTGCGGTGCGGAACATTGCGCCAATATTAAAAGGAGAGCGTATATCTTCCATATATATCTGCATACCATGAAATATCCGGCGTTTCTCTGAATCAAGCTGTCCGTCAGAACTGAGAAAATCCCAATCAGCCTGATCCTTGCCGGTTTCTGACAGTAAAATGTGCTTTATATTATTCAGGATTCTGCGAAACAAAGAAACATCACCTAAAGAAAAAATTACAGAACCATGAGTAGCCACAGCTGCGCCGAAGAAATTTGCCGCTTCAACAAAACTTTTCTGCGCCTCCAGCGAAAAAAGTTCATCACCTGCAAGGAGCCTTGCGGCATCTGCAAAAAAAACAAGTTCTGCCTGATTAAATATTCCGGAGTTTTTTTCTGTATCGATTTTTTTCGGATTTTTTTCCTGCAGGCTTAAAAGCCTGTTTTCTGCCATTAAGAAAACTTTTGCTATCTTCCGCAATTTTTGGGTACGAGGCAGTTTTTCCAGTTTATACAGGGGTATCACAAATCGTTTCTCTCTGTAACATTCAAAAGCTGCTCAACCTGCAGCATTACATAATCCTGAAACTTTGGCGGCAATTCATTGAATAAACTCATCATACGCTGTAATTTCTCGCCTGGTGTTTTAAAGAACATGTCTCCATCGCCGTTTTTTAACCATTTCTCATTAACGCCGAAAGTTAATGAAATTAAATGTACAATACGATCATTAACCTTACGATGTTCACATTCCAGTTCAGCGATATAACCATTGCTTATATAGATTGCCTTGGCAAATTCAACTTGAGACATATTGAGAGTCTGGCGTAAGTGTCTAATCCGCTTACTAATTGTCATAACAACATCATACGATAAAAATTCTCACTATGCAAGGTTTGGTTTAACAATTTGAGTGTTTACAATTCTCACAAAATAGCATAATATACTCACATATAGAGTGAAATCATCCTTGGGGGATTGGAGGCAAAATGAATAAGGAAGAAAAATTTGAAAAAATGTGCAAAGACTTCTCATCGCTTAATAACGAACAACAAGACTATATTCTGGGCATAATGCAGGCGCTTATTTTTGCTAAAACTACAGGTAATCAGGCTAATCCGGATAAACCGGAAAAAAATACTCAAAACGTAAAAAAATAGAATAAACAGCATCTTCATTTTTTTGGTAAATTAATCTACAATAATACCCATGGAAAACGAAAACACTGCCAATGGCGCTGATATGGAAGAAAAAACTCCTGTAGAAAAAAAGAAAAAAAAGTTCCCAAAAGCGATAATAAGATTTATCTGTATTCTGGCAATAATAACTGCTGCCTGGGCTGCTTTTTCAATGATAGGCAGAGTTAATGCCGCCGTTGTAATCCCTGATTCAGCAAGCCTTCGTATAAGTATTCACAATCCTATAAGTTTAATAGAAGCAATTTTAACTCATGAAACATTAAACGAGGTTTACACAGTTCCGGAGTTGGCTCCGATAGTACCTATACTAAACCTATTGCATGATTTTGATGTTGTTAATCATGGCTTTGTTCGTATTGCAACACGCGGAAATATGGAAGCTGCTCTGTTATCCTCTGAGCAGGAAGACGGAACATTTGTTGCAGCCTGGGATTTAGGGTTTTTTTCTCCATTACTGCGAATCCTTCCTTCTTTATCAAACTTCATTACTATTCCAAATCTTTATTATGTGCAGGCGGGAAGCAATTCACGTTTTGAATTCCGCGCAGATGACATGACACTATATATCGGTCCTTACCGTAATCTAATTTTTATAACAGACAGCGTTAAAATTTATGAATCACGTTCATCCATGCATTCCGGTCACGATGCCGCATTTAATGTGATAAGACCTTCTTCATATGATGCTGCAATAATGATTTCCAATGAATTTATCGCTTCGCTTTTATCTGAACAGGATCCCGGCATAGCGGCGCTGATAAAAAATATTGATTTTGATTCTAAAGTAGAAGCAGGACTTTCAATACATCAAAGAAAAATAGAATTGCGCTTAGCCGCGCCCTTATCATCCCGGCAGGAAAGTTTAAACCGGATCCTGAGACAGCGTTCTACCGTGCCGGGTATGGCAGAACGTATTCCTGCCGACGCACAATATGCAACTATTCTATCGGCAGGTACACTTGAAGAACTTTATCAAACTGCGCTTGTTTTTACTCCAGAACTGGATGATGCTTTAAAAACTGCAGACAGCGCCTCGCGTATACTTTTAGGTGTCACGCTTGACGATCTTCTCTTTTCATGGTCAGGAAATGAATTTGCAGTTTTTGGATTGGAAGGACGCCCGCACCCTGTTTATGCTATTCAAATATCCGATGAACGCAAAAGGCAGGAAGTTTTTGACAGAGCATTCAGATCTTTCGTAGTAAACGAAAATATAAGATTAAATCTTGATGGAACGCGGATTCCGCGGATTGAAGTACCGGAATTTCTGCAGTCTCTCCTTCGCAGATGGAATATTTTTATTCCGTCTCCGTATTACATTGTACATAGGGATTATCTTATTGTAAGCGAATCTGCAGATGCTCTTCTTGCGGCAGTACGCGCAATGCAAAGAAATGATGTGCTTCCAAGAACATCCGAATGGCGCAATATTGCAGGAGGAAGATCGATGGCAACTTCCTTTAGCTTGTACTATTCACTTGATATTTCGATGCCGTTTTTCCTCCGCGGCAATACAGCTCTAAGCGGCTTTATGTCTCTTTACAGACAAGGGCTTGCCCGCATGAGCATAGATAGAGGTATTGTAGATATTTCGCTGTCTCTTGTTCCAGGATCAGGCAATGGCGTAACGCTTGTTAATGGTTTCCCGATTGCTGTCGGAGGAAGACCTTCCAATACCGTAAGCGGAATGGGCAGAGGCGAAGAAGGAAGGGTTTTCTTTACATCCGGCGGTACTTCAGTTTCTCTAAGTTTAATGGATAATAGTACTCTGGAAATTTCAGGGCAGGGCTCTCACTGGATTATTCCTGCCGATGGAGTAGGAAGAAGAAACTCGGTTAATGCCTGGGTTGTTACAGATCGCGGACGTATTACACTTGTAGACAATAATATGGAAGCGGCTTCCGGTTTCCCGGTACTTTTAGGATTAAGGCTTTCTTCTCCTCCTGCCGCCCACGAAGGTAAACTTTATCTTTGCGATGAAGACGGAAAGGTTCATGTAATGGATGAAAACGGGAATCACAGTGTGTGGGAAACAGTTTTTGACGCCGCTGTACGTTCACCGCCGTTTTTCCTTACAGTATCATCAAGGAATACATCCAATACTTATGCCGCAGTTTATCCAAAAAGTTTCTCCGGCGAGATATGGCTCCTTGATGCAAACGGAAGAGCCTTGCCGAACTGGCCTGCGGCGATAGCAATTACAGAAGACGGCGAAGACGATTTTGGCATCGGTTTCGGCACACCGCTTCTTTTCTCTCACGGCAATCGTGTGCTTGTTGCATTTATTAATCAATCTGGACAATTACTTGTATATGACGAATCTGCAGAGCTTGTTTCACCTTTTCCTTTGAAACTGGACGGCTTCTTTTTCCAGCAACCCGTATATGACGGAGAGTATTTATGGCTTATTTCGTCTAACGGCAATTTCTTCCGCGTAAGCATGGATGGAAATGTTTTATATCAGAATATTCCAGGTTTCTCTGTAGGAATGGATGAAGGTTTTATTACAGTTTTTGACAGCAATAACAGTAAAGTGCCGGATATATTTATTACCGGCGAAGGTAATGCCCTATACGCATTTACACGTAATTTCCGTTCATTGGAAGGATTTCCGCTTCCTATATGGGGAAGGCCGTATTTTATTCCTGCGTTAGGCAACAGAAAAGCAGAAATCTTCGGCATGGGAATGAGCATGAGATTATACCGGTATCAATTTAAATAGAGGGGATTATATGAGGAAGCTTCAAATTGCAATTATGTGTTTTATCGCTGTAATTTTTTCCGCGTGCGGTTCCATGGGTGACATTACAGTTAATAGTCAAAGAAGCCATCTTGATGCAAATCTTGCAGAAATCGAAGCTAAAGTTGTTCCGCTGGAAGCTTCTGCAGAAACGCTGAATTCCAATGAAATGCGGAACAGACAAAGAGACATAACAGCGATACGTCAGCAGATTACACAAATGGAAAGAGAATCATCCGGTGATACCGATTATCAGGGAAAACTAATTGCATGGTCAGGCAGGCTTTCACTTTTAGAAAACAGATACAGCGAAGCTCAGCGCTTTTACCGCCAGTCAAATTCTGTTTCGCCGGGTAACCTGCCTGCAGTAATTTTATCAATCCGGCTGGAAGGCGATCCTCAAAAAAGACTGGAAATAATCGAAAGAGAACTTGCCATGCTTGGGCAGCGATCTTCCGGTATCGGCGAATTAAATATAGAAAGAGGGCGTGCGCTCTTTGATCTGAATCGATTTTCTGAATCTGCAGGCGCATTTGATGTTGCTTTCTCGGCAGGATTGGACAGTGTATATCCTGATAGTTACGGTTCGTTCAGAAGCCGTGCATGGGAACTGCGTAACACAAGCGGAGTAGCTGCCGCATCTTTAAACCTGCTTGGAAGGGAAACTATTACCTGGAACGACTGCATCGCTCTTACAAGAAATGAAACGCAGCTTTTACGTTTTCTTACTGCAGGCAGAACAGTAGCAGAAGCCGAATTATTTACCCGCCTTCTTGAACGCGGCTTTATTCCATTCAGCCAGGATATTACTGTAACACAGTGGCCGGCAACTCGGCCAAGAGGAGATGAAGCTGTTACCCGCGCAGGAGCCGCCTGGTTCATATGGCATTTACATGCCGAATCCCGCGCAGATCGCGGTATGCTTTCCCGTTATTCAGCGCGTTTTGCAACAGGAGCAAATCCCAGAAGCCCAATACTTGATGTACCGCCGCTTTCTCCGTTTTTTGATTCCATTCTTGGATGTGTAGAAACAGAACTTATGTCTTTACAGGATGGACGTAACTTTCGTCCTTCTCAACCGATTCGAGGCGCAGAGCTTCTTGCAATTTTGCGAAGGATAGATAATTAATTGCAGTACAGAAAAACAAAAATTGTATGCTCTTTGGGGCCTTCATCATCTGATGATGCTGTTGTTCGCGAACTTATTCTTTCTGGAATGAATATCGCGAGATTAAACTTTTCTCATGAAAATCATGAAATTCACGGAAAAACAATTGATCGTGTAAGAAGAATATCTCGTGAACTTGATAAACCTGTTGCCATTTTACTGGACACAAAAGGCCCTGAGATCCGGACTGGAATGGTAGAAAATAACGGTAAGATTACAATTAACAAAGATGATCTTGTCATTATTACTACAGACGGCTGCTTAACTACCGCGGCAGAAAATGCAAGTCAGGAACAAATTCCTGCACGTATCTCCATAACATGGAAAGATGCGGGAAAAAAGCTGCAAAAAGGTCATCACATTCTTATAGCAGACGGACTTTTAGATCTGGAAGTAATCGATGTTATTAAAAAAGGAGAGCCGGACGCTCAAATAAAATGCCGCGCAAACAATGCCGCTGTAATTGGCAGCAAAAAAAACGTTAATCTTATCGGCACTCATGCAAGGCTTCCCATAATGAGCGAACAGGACAAGGAAGACATTGCCTTTGGCGTTAAGATGGACATTGATTTTATCGCCGCCAGTTTTTTAAGTTTTCCCTATGAAGTTGTAGAAATTAAAAAATATTTAGAAAGCCTTAATTCTTCCATTAAAGTAATTGCAAAAATTGAATGTGAAGACGGGGTAGATAACATAAGGGAAATAGTTCAAGTTGCAGACGGAGTAATGGTTGCCCGCGGCGATCTCGGCGTTCAGCTTCCAACAGAACAAATTCCGCTGGTGCAGAAGAAAATAATAAGTGTGTGCCGGAAAGCAGGAAAGCCGGTAATTACAGCAACACAAATGCTTGAATCGATGATTGTTAATCCGCGCCCAACACGCGCAGAACTAACAGATGTTGCCAATGCAATTTTTGACGGAACCGATGCAGTTATGCTTTCCGGCGAAACTGCAAATGGAGCATATCCTGCAGAAGCTGTTAAGATGATGGATAAAATTGCCCGCACAGTTGAGTGGTCTTATGAATTCAGAGAACGAATGCAAAGTATCCGCGATGAATGTTTTGCCGAAGAATACAACCCAAGTGAAAACCTTGGAATAATTATGTCAAAATCGGGAGTAGATATATCTACATCTGTAAATGCAAAAGCAATTGTAACGCCTACCCTTGGCGGCAATACAGCGCGGCTGCTCAGTGTATTCAGGCCGGATCAGCCTATTCTTGCAGTAACTCCAAGTGATAAAACAATACGTACGCTGCAATTATACTGGGGTGTCTACCCTTGTTATGCACCGGTTGCCGATGAAACAGAAAGCATGATTCAAAACTCCATGAGAGTAGCAACAAAAACCGGAGCGGCATCAATATCAGATAAAATTGTTCTTGTCGCCGGGCTTCCCCTGCAAAGCCCAAACATGGTAAATACTGTCCGGGTTTTAATCATTGGAACGATACTTGCACGTTCAACCTCCGGCGGTTTTTCCAACCCGGAGATTACACGCGTTCAGGGCAGAATCATGTTTGCCTCAAATGTAACCGAAGCCCGCGAAAACATCATGTTAAAAAAAGGTGATATACTTGCATGCAGAATTCTTACAAAAGATTTTATTCCCATAGTACGCATTGTAAAGGGAATTATATGCGAAGAAATATCGGAAATAACTGATGCAGACCTGCATTCTGTAAACTCAGACCTTGTCTGGCTTACCCATATAAGGCATACTACGGATAAACTTGAGCCAGGGCTGACAGTAACAATAGATGCAAAAGAGCTGCTTGTATACGAAGGCTCTGTGTAAGTTTACCGGAATTAATAATATAAACTTTAAATTAAAGGCAACAGAGAATTCCCTCATAAATTCAACAAGTTGATTATAATTGCTCTTCGCAATCTGCCGTTTAAAATGCCTTTTGAGAGAGATTGAGCCAGTTCTTTTGTTTCCATAACGCATTCTGCAAAGTACTGAAGTCCGCTGCCAAGATCTGTAATACCATCAGGAAGAGTTTCTATATTCAAAACAGCTTTAGATTGATCAAAAATAACATCATGGAGATAGTTAAATAAATTCTCTGTTGCCGCTTCCACTGCAAATACCTTCCTTTTAATATTAATAAAAATAGTAAATATTTTTGCATGAGACCAGTAAAAAAGGAGATTTTTTAAGGGGAAGCACATTATCACCCAAAGGCCACTGTTGGAACTTTTCGCCAACGCTCATATGATTTATTTGTTCGGGCATACATTTCTGGTATAAAAACAATTATATTTGTTACTGTGTCACCTTTAAAATAAGGAGTTTTGCATGGTTGACAGTGTTGCAGTTTTTATTATTCGCACCCTCTGGTGTGGCATTTATCTACCTCAGCCGTATGTCACCTGCCAGTGCTCTTCGCTACGGCTGTAATAGTTATTGTTTTAATTATTGCCGATATATTGCTGGGTAAGTTCGTTTACAAA